>Ga0255354_1001558_pt1 | contig 13025 bp, 14 predicted proteins | sample HBST50metaG_FD_189942 | JGI IMG/M metagenome (GOLD analysis project Ga0255354, IMG submission 189942) | Peat soil microbial communities from Stordalen Mire, Sweden - H.B.S.T50 | ecosystem: Environmental > Terrestrial > Soil > Wetlands > Peat | place: Sweden: Norrbotten County, Stordalen Mire...
TCAAAATCGAATTGACCAGGGTGGTCTTTCCAACACCAGGGCCGCCAGTGATGATGACGGCGCGGCCGGTCAGCGCGGTCTTCAATGCCATCCGCTGGCTCGGCGCCAGAGTTTTGCCGGTCTTCTTGGGGTGCTGAAAGAAATCGAGGCGATGGCCGGCAAGCCCTTGTATCAGTGTTTCGACCTGATATTCACCCACGGTAAGGATTCGTGTTGGATTGTCACACTCGCTTCTTGACTGAGCCGATGGGAAGTTTCGCGTGAGCCGGCCCACCTGTAGAACGGGCCGACACCGAAACTTCCCCATTGGCGGTCAACCGGGCTGAACCCGCATATTCGGAAATCCTCTGCCCGCCATCGATGCGGTCAACGCGTGGTATAGCGATTTCACGTGAATTGATAATCCATTGTGGCCACATGGGGGGATATCTACTCTGACTTCAGCTAGCGACTCTCGCCGGATGAGCATTAGGTCCTAGGTTGAGAGCGATCATGCCTCAACGCACAAGCGTTCATATATGGAACCAGTGCCATAGCGTGATACCTTTTACCCTAAGCCAAATAAACCATGTCCGGAGCCATTATGACACCCATTTTGTCTCAGTTCCCTACGTCGCAGGAACTGAATGCCGATCCCGGCTTGACTGTTCCGCCGCAGGCTTCTGTCGTACGCAAAGCGGTGGACGTCCTTGCGATGTTAATTGCTTTTTATGGCAGCCAAATAGCAGCAATTTACGTTAAGCCAATCGCTATGTTTGTGCCCAAATCCATTTATATGGCACATGATTGGATAGGGTATTTCGATCACCATCTTGTCCAGTTTCTATTTGCGCTGGTACTGATTGCGCTGCTTGGCCGCGGCAAGTTCTCTCAATTCGGTCTCAATCTTTCGAATGCCAGAATCTCATGGCGCATTTTTGTGGAATTTAGCCTGGTATGTTCGGCGGTTGTGTTCTTTGTCAACGTTGTTCCAGTACTCGTCAGCCATCAGCGGCCGACCTTCGACTACCAGCTCACACCGGCTAATATTGCGGGCTGGCTTGCTTTCGAGTGGATATTTGTTGGTATTTCAGAGGAGATACTCTTTCGGGGTCTGATACAGACTTACCTGAGCCGATCTTGGCGCAGTGCCGTGACAATTGGTCGAGTAACAATTCCAACTGCAGGTATCCTTACAACACTCATTTTCTGTCTAGCCCATATCAACTTGCGTCACCCACAACTCGATTGGGGACAGCAGATTTGGGTGTTTGGGATGGGAATCTACTACAGCACAGCATTCTATCGGACCAAGAGTTTACTGAATCCGATCCTCGCTCACAATTTTAGCGATGGACTCGTTTTCACAGTCGTGTATCTGCTGTATTGGGGCATGAGGTAAGAAGGCTGAACGTGTTTGGATAGGCAGCTCTATGACAAAATTCTCCGAATAAATCGGCATACTGAGAGTATTTTCAACTGCCGCCAACAGCCATTCGCGGTCGGCGACTCCGTTTGCGCCCACTTTGCCGCTCCGGTCGAATTGTCGCCAACTCGGACCTTTGACGCCTCTTCGCCCCCCAGAGAAGTAAGCGAGCGTGGCCATGAATCGTAATGCGTTCGCCGCATTGCAGACCTTAAGCGGTCTTTTTTTCCGTTGTTCCCGGAATGTCATGGTCGGCTGTGAAGGGGCTGCGGTCATGGCGGGACCACTGTGCCAGAAAGGGGTTGTTCCTGGTTTCGCAAGAAACCCCATGATTTCGTAGAATTGAGAGTCTCAAATCGAGTGGGCAAAAACGACCGTTTGTGGCACACTTCTTGCATGGCCCGCCGGCACACCTTTTCGAACGACGTATCCGTGAAGGCAGCGCTGTACGCGCGGGTGTCGACCGACGACGGCCGCCAAACGGTTGCCAACCAGGTGCGGCAGTTGCGCGAACTGGCGGCGGCGCGAGAGTTCGAAATCTTCCGTGAATATACGGATGAGGAAACGGGCGCCAGCGCGAACCGGGCTTCATTCCTCGCGCTGTTGCGGGACGCGCGATTAAGGCGGTTCCGCGTTCTTCTCATCACCGATCTTGATCGTCTGACGCGCGAGGGCGCGTCGGCCGGTTTCGCCCACCTTGCCGAGTTGGACCGCTACGGCGTGCGGGTCGTGAGCCTTGGGCAGGGCTGGCTCGATTACGATCCTCGGATTGACGAGGCCCCCGAGCTGCGCGAGATGCGAAACATCCAGACAGCGGTCGCTCTGACCTGGGCCGCACTTGAGCGGCAGAAGATCTCCCGTCGAACGAAGGCCGGTCTCGAACGCGCTCGAGGTGAGGGCAAGCGCCTGGGCCGCAAACCGGTGGACGCTACCGGAGAGCAGGTATGCCGGCTGCTTGCAAAAGGGACCTCCATGTCGCAAGTGGCGGTCAAGCTTCATATCAGCCGTCGCACGGCGTATCGTTTGCGCGACCGATTGCAAGTGAGCAACCAATAGATGGCGGGCATCGGCGACACAGCTTATCCGCAATTGAAGACTGCTCCATCCGCCAAGGAGCTCGCCGAAGTTTATACGCCAAACTTCGTCGAGCTGGTCTGGGCGGAGAAGAGGACCAGGGAGCCGGCACCGCGTGTGGGTCTTCTGGCATTGCTCAAGACCTTTCAACGGCTTGGATACTTTGTGTCGTTGTCGGATGTGCCTGTCTGCTTGCTCGAACATATCGCCCGGTCCGCTGGGTACGATTCGGTCCCGGCGGAATTGTTTCGCTACGACGCCAGTTCTGTTCGTCGCCGGCATATGCTTCTGGTTCGGGATTACGCTGCGGTCAAGGCATGGGGAGAAGATGCCGAGGCTGCAATGGAGACAGCAAGTCGGGATGCCGCACGTACGCTTGAAGATATTCCCGACATCATCAATGTTGTCCTTGAGCAATTGGTTCGGCAACGGTTCGAACTGCCGGCGTTTTCGACTCTTCTGCGGGCCGCGCAGCACGCCCGCGCGCTGGCCAATCGAGAGTATCAGTCACTGGTCTGCGACCGGCTCGATGCTGTTGCGCGGGAGCGATTGGCCATCCTGCTCACCCGCGTCAATGACGAAACCAAGAGCCCATGGCACCGACTGAAGGGAGAGCCGAAGCAGCCAACGGCCCAGAACAATCGCGACTTTCTCGATCATCTGGCATGGTTGAAGGAGCAGGCGATCATTCCCGCCATCTTTCGGGGAATTCCAGATGTGAAGCTGAAGCAGTTCGCGGCGGAAGCGAGGTCGCTCGACGCCGCATCAATGAACGATTTGACGGAAGCGAAGCGCCTCACCCTTGCCGCGACTCTTGTATTTACGCAAACGGGCAGGGCGTTGGATGATGTTGCGGATATGTATGTCCGGCTCGTGCTCCGGCTTCACAATCAGGCCCGCACCGCTCTGTTGGAGTACCAACTCTATTTCGCTTTTCGGGAACTGGGTCATGCTGTTCGTACAGGCTTTCTGCTCGACTACCTCTCCGATATCGAGTTGCGGCGGCTGATCCAGACCGCGACCAACAAGAGCGAACGTTTCAATCAGTTTCTCCAGTGGATCGCCTTCGGCGGCGGCGCATTGGCCGCAGAAGGAATTCGCGACGAGCAGCGCAAGTTCATCAAATACAACCACCTCGTCGCCAATCTATTGATCTTCCACAACGTTGTGACCATGAGCAACGCACTGGAACGGCTGGTCGCAGAGGGGTATGAATTGGACGCGAACCTCATCGCTTGCTCCAGCCCATACCTGACCGAGCATCTCAACCGCTTTGGGCGCTACTCCTTCAACCGGGATAGGGTGCCGGAACCACTCGACAGCGTACGGGAATTCAAAATGCCCCCACGCGGAGAAAAGCCCCTCCGAACAGCCCAGGTCGCAGTGTGACAATTCAACACGAATCCTTACCGTGGGTGGGAAGGGGACGATGACGGCGTACAAGAGTGAAAGCGGCTAATTTTACCTTTTCGATGTGTTGGGCAAAAATAGCCTATACCGAGCATGCACGGCATGAAATGAGCCTGCTTCGGGCCGCCCAAGCACAAAAACGTTGCCTGCCATCAGGCCGCCGCTTCAACAAACAAGTTCCGACTTCTGCCAATCCGAAGCTCACTGTAACCATCCCCCAAGACCCTACTCAGACGCGCTCCTAGCGCGGCGGCATTAGTCCGGGAAGAGCATGCACTTTCGGCAACTTCCGCGCTCAGATATTAGCTTCCATAAGGTTACATAACACCGACGTGACAGCGATCACATACACTCCCGACAGCACGTAGATAATTCCCCATCAATGATGGATATGCGGTATACGGCATGCCAGTACAGATTTCCACCAAGACAGATCTTTGTAGGTTCTCGAATAATAACCAATGTCAGTAAGTTGATATTACCCGCTCAAAGGTCGTGTTTGTTACCGTTGGGAGAACACCATGAAAAGAGAATCGATCGTTAGTCTGCTTTTGCAATCTGCGCTGCTTGCAGTGCTTAGTACAGCCGCCACTTCAGCACAGGTACCAGAGAACAACGTACCCGAGAACGAGGCAGCATGGCGACTTGCCCCGATCAATATTGCTACACAAGCAGATCTAATTCCTGCGGATGTTCGCGATGCCCGGAATGCGTATTGGAAGTCTCGTTTGACGGAATTCCGAACAGCCAGAAGACACCACCTCGAAATTGCGACCGCTCCCCCCTTATCTTCGGACCTCATTCCCGAGATTCCTATCTCACCCAAGGACATCTGGATCATTGGGACATTCAATCAATTCATCGTAGTTCCGGTTAATCCTGACGGCAAGGACAGCACATCAGATGTAATGCTGTATACAGAAATCACGTTTAGAGTTGATCGGATCATCAACCAGCCAGTGCAGAGTACTATTACGAACAACTATTCAATCGATGAAGATATTCCAGGTGGTGTCATCAGGTTAGAGGATGGCGAAACTATCTCTCAGCAGGTTCATCGCCAACGGTTCTTCGCTCAGCCCGGACATAAGTATCTAATGCGAGTGCAACCTGTTTCTGACCCGAAGGGAACTTTTGTTGTTCTAAAACAGTGGGAAATTACCGGCGGGCACGTTCAGGCAGGCTCCGAGCTAGAAACCCGCAGGGCAGGCAAGGGTGATTCGACGCTCAACGGAATGACGGTTGACGCCGCTATCGCCCGCGTCAAGTCAGTAATCGAAAGTTCTCCAGCTATGAAGGAGAAGGAATGAGTGGGATATGTTCGCTCTCTCGCAGATTTCCGTTTGCGCTCCTTATAGGAGGATTGGCTATTTTTCAAGCGCCCGCCTTTTCTCAAACAGACTGTCCGGCATATTCTCAGACTGTTACAGATGGCGGAATTACTGAAGCGGGAATGAGCAACACCGCTCAGATCGCTGTTGTACTTGTTAACTCTGCATCGAACACCTATAGCGCAGCTCAGACTCAGTCAGTCCAGAGTGCAATTGACGGCCTTACTAGTATTCCTGGTAATAACCAGGATGCAAGTATCAGCATAAGCAGTAGTGGAATGCCAGACATTACAAGTACAGGATCTATCCAGAACCCCATACTGGCAGTGCAGGTCGTTGCAAATCAGCCGGAGTTGATGCAGGTAGTACCTGGCTGCACGGAGGCGTGGGCATGCACGGTCCCCTACGTAATCCAAGATGGAACGGATTTAGGGACATTTATCGGCGCAAAAGTGTATGTCATGGCAAGTCAGGCTCAAGAGTACTTCGAACAGCTACTCACTCATGAGTTAGGTCATGGTATTTTTGGTTGGAATGATTGTAGTGCCGACAATTGCATCAGCTCTATAATGGAGTCCAATTTTAACCCAGCTACAGCACCGTCTGCACCAACATCTTGCGATACCGCGTTCAGAGAGTCGCAAGTGACTGACAGTTCTTGCACTTCGGATGCAGGATGTGCAGGAGGACTCGTCTGTATGAATGGAGCATGTGGCTGTGCATCGTCGTGCGACGCCCCATCATGCTCTGGCTATAGCTGTGACAATTGCGGAACCAACTGCGAGGGCGGATGCACTAGCGATGCTGACTGTGCTGACGGCCTTGTATGCATGGGAGGATCCTGCGGCTGCAACGACGTTTGCGATGACACCGCATGTGATGGTTATTCTTATTGCGCCTGCAATGATGATCCATGCATGTGCGACGGTGAATGTGGTGGTGGTGGTAATTGTTACTGGACCGAGGGATGCTTCCCGTATCAAATATGCGACTAAGTTCTGCAATATTCGATGAGAAAAGCATCTATTCCGTCCAGAAAGGATTTCGCAGGATAAAACCATGAACCTACCTGAGCATTACCTGAAGGCCGTGATGGTTCCATTGATGGCCTCTGTACTAGCCTTTATGTTCCCATTTGCGAACGCGCAGCAATGCAATGCACCTAGCAATGACAAACAGCTGAAGGTAGAGAAATATGTAATTTCCAAATACAAGTTGTCATCTCTGGCAGACGTAATTCTTACCGAAGCGAAACAAGCGAACGACGCCTGCTTCTGGCTTTTAAAGTTTGAAGCTTCTAGCCCGAAGCGTGAGATAGCCGTCTACTTAAGTCCCGACGGAAACTACCTCACGCCGGAGTTAAATGACACCCGCATCGATCCGCAGATTGAGGAGAATAGGATTAGGAAACAGAACGCCGATAGCCTGTTGGTTGGAATATCTCCAGAGGTGGGGCGCAAGGACGCGCCTGTAACAATTGCACTGTTTTCGGACTTCGAGTGCCCGTATTGCAAACGGTTTGCAGAGATGTTAGAAAAGGATTATTTGCCCCAAGAAAAGAACCATATCCGTCTTCTCTTTAAGAACTATCCGCTCCCTATGCATCCATGGGCCATGGCGGCAGCTGAGATGGCCGAGTGTGTGACACTTCAAAAGCCCGAAGAGTTCTGGAAGGTGTAAGCCGGTCCCGGTAGTTTGGACAGTTTTTCGGCGTTTCTAAGTGGAAGAGCTATTCTCGTAGTCGTCGAGGCGGTGGTAATGTGGAGATCGCTTTTTGATCTCCATCATTTCCACGGCCTGCTTCCGTGGTGCGTTATGCCGCCAGTTGCTGCTGAGGTCGGTTGAAGTATACCTGATCTGGCGTTTGGGCCTGCAGACTGGAGTGCGGGCGGCGGCTATTGAAGAACTGGATATACTGACCGATCCTGCTTCTGGCCTCGCTAACCGAGTCGTAGGCGTGCAAGTACACCTCTTCATATTTGATCGAGCGCCAGAAGCGTTCAACGAAGACGTTGTCGCACCAGCGCCCCTTGCCGTCCATGCTGATGGCGATGCCTTCTTTCTTGAGCCGCCCGGTGAAATCGATGCTGGTGAACTGCGAGCCCTGGTTGGTGTTGAAAATCTCCGGCTTGCCGTACTTCTTCAGCGCTTCATCGAGAGCCTCCAGGCAGAACGACACGTCCATCGTGATCGACAACTTCCAGCTCAGCACCCGGCGACTGTACCAGTCGATCACCGCGATCAGATAAACGAAGCCGCGCTTCATCGGGATATAGGAGATGTCCGTTGACCAGACCTGGTTGGCGCGAGTCACGGCCACATTGCGCAGCAGGTAGGGATAAATCTTGTGCCCCTGCGCGGACTTCGACGTGTTGGGCTTGCGATAGATGGCCTCGATGCCCATCCGTCGCATCGCGGTGCGCATATGGCGACGACCAACTCGCACGCCATCGCGCAGCAGAAAGTCGCGTAACATGCGACTGCCCGCGAACGGGTGTTCAAGGTGAAGTGCATCGATGGCGCGCATCAGCTTCAGTTCATCTTCGCTGAGCGGTCGCGGCTTGTAGTACACGCTGCTGCGGCTTACCTTCAGCAGTTTCGACTGCTTCTGAATCGAGAGCTTGTCCTCGGGATCAATCATCTTTTTGCGCTCAGGAGACCCGCTTTCGAGAGCGCGCTTTCTAAAAAATCCCGCTCCAGGCTCAACTCGCCGATCTTGGCATGCAGTCGGGTCACGTCTACCTTGGAAGATTCCTGCTCCTTGGCTTCGCCAAACACGACTGCCGCACCTTCCAGAAGCTGGCTCTTCCACTGCGTGATCTGGTTCGCGTGTATGTCAAATTGCTCGGCAAGTTCGGAAAGGGTCTTTTCACCCTTCAAGGCGGCCAGGGCCACCTTCGCTTTAAAGGCTGCTGTGTGATTCCGGCGTGGGCGTCGGCTCATGCTTCTCCTCTTTTCTTGCCATATTAAATGGCGGTAGAGGAACGGCACTTCCACTTATCCCAGTGTCCGATTTTCCGCGACCGGCTCAGTGCATGATTTTCTCTTCCAAAGCCAGTCACAGCTTACAGCTGCCAATCTTAAAGATACCGTGGCACGCTTTGTTGCAGCGAACATCGCTATCGATCAAGAGCAGTACCGATTATGTGTGGACAACAACTTGGCGATGGGGCTAGTCCGAAAAGATGCGGATCTTGGACAGAAACTTGGCGTCAAGGGAACACCCTCAATCTTTATTAACGGAGTTTTCTATTCTGGAGCCAAAGATGCCTCGCAGCTTCGCTCCTTAGTGGAAGAAGCCATGAATGGCGGCGGAAGATCCGTTCCATTTCTTCCCGTAGGTACACAGGGGAAGGGGCAACCTTCAGGTCGAAATAGTTGCGGCGGTGAGCCGCTAGCCCAATCAAAACGGTGAAATGTCTTTTCTTTTTCATGGAGTATCAACGATGAATACACGCTCTGTATTGCCGTTTCGAATTAACGTCGTCGCGTCTTTGGTTGTTCTTACTCTTGTTACGTGCTCTTTCGCTTTTGGGCAATCTGGCAGTGCTTCTAGTACAACTTCCACGGCGACGCCGCCAATTTCCTGGATTGACAAAGATACAGGTCATCGGGTGACACGGCTTACGGATCAGCATGGATCGCGTGGCTTGTATTTTAACGCCACCGTGTTTACCCCCGATGGAAAACAGATGGCGTACATTGCAAACGGCAGTATTTACGTGGTTGATCTGCAAACAAGAAAATCAACTTTATTGGCGTCGGGCTTTGTTACGGCTGCAGTCGTTAGTCGTAGTGCTTCCCTTATCTACTACATGAAATCGCATGACCCGCGCGTCTTCGTTGCCGATATCGCTACTGGGGGATTGAAACAAATTGCGGTTTTACCGGCTAAAGCAACCATCAACACAATCAATTCCGATGGTACTCTGCTTGCGGGTCAGTATATCAACGAAGATGATTCGGAATTTCAGCGTATATCGGTAGCTTCTGGCATCAAACCCTCCAAGAAGGCAAGAGAAAGAGCGCGATTCGACGCACATCTTCACATGGTTCTTTTTACTATCGATCTGCGCACTTCTGTGGTAACACCTATTCTGCACACAACCGATTGGCTGAACCATGTGCAGTTTTCGCCGACAGATCCCACGCTGCTAATGTATTGTCATGAAGGCCCATGGAACGAGGTGGAGCGCATTTGGACGATCCGAGCAGACGGAACCAATAACACTTTGGTTCACAAACGAAGTCTGGAAATGAAGCGGGAAACCGCAGGCCACGAGTTTTGGGATCCCGATGGTAAAACCATATGGTATGACCTTCAAGCACCGAAGGGGCAGAAGTTCTTCCTTGCTAGCTATAATACGGAGACCGGTGAACAACGCCGCTACCAGATGGATCGCAGTCAATGGTCCATTCATTTCAATGGAGATCTGAAATCTGGAGTCTTTTGTGGAGACGGAGCCAGTTGGTTTGGGGCGGCAAGCTCCCCTGACGGACAATGGATTGAGCTATATCACCCGCTGCTGACAGGGTCCAGCGACTCAACCGTAAATGGTCAATTCAGAAATGGTGTTATAAAATCCGAGCGACTGGTCAATCTTTCCGACCAGGACTATACCGATGAACCAAATGTTCATCTCAGTCCAGACCATAAGTATGTAATATTTACGTCGAATATGTTCGGACCTAACTACGTTTTCGCGGTAGAAGTTGCCAAGGCTGCAGGGGCCACCGTGAGCGCTGGGAACACGCACATTTTCTCACCCTCGACAGCGGTTTCGAATGAAACCGATCCGGTAACTACTATCCAGGTTGTTGATCAAGCCAACCTGCCTTTGACAAATGCTCTGGTCATTGTTAAATCCCTCGATACTGGACGTCAGGTTGGCCAATATACCACTGGCCAAGATGGAAGAACTTCCCCTATTGTCCTCGATAAGGATCTGCATCGGATCACCATTGTATGCCCGGATGGAACCTGCGGCAATACGGTGAAGGAGTTGCATACTGCGCCTTTTGCAGGGAACGTAATCATCCAGGCACTCGCAAGCTCAGTTGGCCAAAGCTATGTGGCAACTTCCAAAGTGACGCGAATTGTCGTCCGAGATTCAAACGGTAACGCACTCCCTAGGATTGAAGTCTTAGTACGCACAGCTGATGCTGCTCAGGAGCAGTGGTATACGACTGGCCCAGACGGTTCTGTATCCGTAACACTGCCAGCAGATCCTTCGATAATTTCAGCCTTCGTCAAATGGATACCCCATGTGTTCAAACTTGCATCGACGTGCGATTCCACTGCCCCTGCGAAATCGGATGGTATCAAATGCATGCAGGTGGACAGTATGGTTGTTCTCACCATCCAGCGACCATAAAAACAGGAGTATTTGGGGGCACTCAAGAAAGGGAAAGTTATGTACGCTAAGGCGCCGGGAGGCCGGCAAGGAGCAGCAGGTGAGAATCCTGTGCAGTCAAGGAATAACAGCCATACTGCCCCTTCAATTCCAGCGTTGGAATCATTGAGGCCGAAGGCTCCGCAAAAGTCCGTCAAACCGAACCCAATAGACCGCACAATCCTTTTCACTCGTTCCATGAGTGTAAAAGAGGTATTTCCCATCTGGCGTGACGTACTGTCCCCAGCGATGAGCGAGGCCGCCATTGATCTTGGGACCTAAGCTAACGGGCGTAGTCCAGGTCAGATTGGGTTTACGAAATGATATATAGAGCTGTGATTCGTAGGTCTTGGTCTCTTTTGCGCTAACGATCATGTAGGACTCGTCGGGTGAGATGTACAGATCTCCGTTAAATCCGGGCTCATTCAGAGGACTTCCAAGGCTCTTTACTGTTACTGTATCGCCTGATTTAGTGAGAAGGCTGAAGGCGTAGGTGATACCGCTCTTTGCATCATCTGGGCTGGGCTCACTCCCTACATATGCATTGCCGCTGGCGGTGGGCATGTAGTCGTAGACGCCAAAAGTCTTCTCAAGAAAAGGAACTGGAACTGTCCAGACACCTCTATCTCGATGCGATTCCCAGACGTTATTCATACTACCTCCCTTGACCACCTTCCTCATGTAAAGCGTGCGACCGTCAGGCGAGAGCGTCGGGGAGAGGAAGTGTTCGTTGATGGTGAAGGGTTTATTCCAATGATGATTCACGTATTGGATCATCTTGATGCTGGTATGCGTGCCGCTCGACCATGAGTCGCTCTGGGCGTAGTAGAACTCCTTGCCGTCAGGCGAAAACGTGACGCGGCCCATGACAAAGCTGCCACTCTCAGCCAAAAGTCCCGGCGCAAAGACTTTGGGGGTATCAGACGGTGGCGTTTGACCGAGGTAAGCCTCGGGAGCATTCCATAAACTCTTTTGCGCACTTACATGTGGAGCGAGCAAGCACGCGGCAAGAAACAAGCTCAGAGTGCGATTTACAACCATAGATGGTTCTCCAGCTTCCATTTTGGCGATCAGGATATAGTGCGGCGCAAAGAGCAGGTGGTTTATTGGACTGCTCCCCTCTCGAATAGATAGTAGGGGTTGTTGCGGACACCTCAAAAAAGGAACTTATGTGCGTTAAGGGCTGGCGCGCCTGTCCGCGCGTCCCGCCGGTCATGCGGCAGGGCCGAGGACGGCGCGGTAAAGAGTAGACTATCCTGCACTCAACACCATCATAGGCATGTGGCAAGACGGCAGCATGGCACCAGACAAGGCCAAAGCCAAGGTAGACGCCATCCTTGCCACCCTCAAGCAGGATGTTCTGAGTAACGCCAAGAAGGCCTCGGATATGCAGACCAAGGTTTGCTGCCTTCGCCAATGAAACCATCAACGACAAGGCCATCCTCGACCCCATCAAGACCAAGTATGACGCACAGTATGAAGGCCAAGGTGGCTTGATCGCTCAGCTAAAAACACAAATTCAAGCAGACTCCGATCAGATCGATTATTGGAACAAGGAATACCAAAAGGACGTTACGATTGCCTGCACTTCAGCAACCTACGCTTGGGTCGTTCCTTACGGCACTATCGCCGCAGCCGTTGTGGCGGGTATCTACGGCAAACGAGCCCAGGACGCACTCGATCAGGTCCACAAGTTCCAGGACGAAAAGGCAGCGGCCTCTACACAAGAGCAAATAGACATCACGTTGATGGCGGATATGCACCTTGCCAGCAACTCCATCTCTGGCATCCTGGACGCGATCAAAGGTGCGCTGAAGGTACTGACCCATATGGAAGGCATCTGGAACAGTCTCGCGGCAGACATTACCAGCATCGGTTCGACTTTGCAGTCGGTCGACGTGGACCCGCTCATCATCAAGGATCTCGACATCGACGCTGCGATCGCAGAATGGAAAACCGTGGAAACAGAAGCCAAAACATACGCGGTCAACGCCTTCATTACCGTAACAACTGAGGCGGATATCAAGAGCAAGCCTGCGGCACTCTATCTGGTCCAGAAGCGCCAGGTCGCCTGACTCCTGCTAGGTCATTTTTTCAACGTTCCCATGCACCGGCTCATTGAGCGCATACAGGAGTATGCTCATGCCCACTTCCCCCATGCCCGATTGGATCAGTATCTACGCCGACTTCAATCGTACCGCGCCCATCCCTGTTCAGACCCTCGCCAACTATGCCGACGTAACCGTCGTTGCTGGCACTTTGATCGTGCTCAATGAGATCCTTGACAAGTGCAAGACCATGCCCGTACAGCCGAAAACCATCGTAACAGTTCACGTCCCTTACCGGGAATTGGTCAAGAGGGATGGGGCCGGGGCTCCGCGCCGATGGCAGACCACCGCGCTGCCGAGATAG
>Ga0255354_1001569_pt1 | contig 12985 bp, 9 predicted proteins | sample HBST50metaG_FD_189942 | JGI IMG/M metagenome (GOLD analysis project Ga0255354, IMG submission 189942) | Peat soil microbial communities from Stordalen Mire, Sweden - H.B.S.T50 | ecosystem: Environmental > Terrestrial > Soil > Wetlands > Peat | place: Sweden: Norrbotten County, Stordalen Mire...
TCATCTGGACGGCCAAGGCAAACGACATCTTGGAGAAGGTCACACGCGCTCAGGCGGCGCTGAATAATCGCCTATCTGTGTGACGCACTACACTAGATGGGCCTGCTTCAAGCCGCCCACCAGTTTGCGCTTGCCGTTTTCCCAGGCAGCCTTGGCCGAGATGCCCACGCCGGCTCCGGCTGGCCCCTGAATCGCGCATAATCGTCATATTCAGGCCAATACCTCTGCCGTGTAAAGGCAAAGGTCTCACCTAGCCAGTAATGTCACCTTTACGTATTTACTATTGTGATGTAATAAAATCAACACCTTACACCAATTTTACAGCATAGCAACCAACCCTCTCCGCCCCAGGGTAGAGCGCTGAATTCGTATGCAGGTTGTTTCCTTCCATCTCACTTCTCGCCCCGGGTGGACGGCCTAGCGCACAGCGAACGTGCGCCGAACGGGCCTTCTCCGTCCGTTCGGAGCGCGGCTGCGCCAATCGATAGTGCGTGTTTGGCACTGGCCGCGCCTCTCCTCCGGACTCCCACCGTCGCGCGCTGCGTTTGTCACTTTTCCGCCGACCGTCTTCGCGCTTCCCAGCCGTGGGTGAGAAAGACGCTCAGCCGGTTACGGCGGAAAAGGAGAACAAAAACATGAATTTCAGTAGCAACAACAGCAACAGCGGCAGCACCACCGCGCCGCATAGCAAAAATGCGGCGCTTCACGCCATCAGCGATTCACCCTACCAGCAGCGCACCACGCAGCGCGAGAATCCCACGCAGCAACTCATCAAGCAGGCCGTAGATTACTTGCTCCAGCAGCTTGAAGCAGGTAAAAGCGAGACGTTGACCGCGTATCTCGGCGCAATGGCCCGCTTCCATAGTTACTCGTTCGGCAACATTTTGCAGATCGCCAGACAGAGAACAGTGACATAGTGCTACACCTCGCTGGAGTCAGTAAACATGCGGGTTTGCGCGTCGCTGGATACGCACGATGGAGCGCGGCGGCCAGTGTGAACCAGGCGAACGGCTCTGTGGACTGCCGGAAGGTCGAGATGCTCGCGTTCGATCATCCATGGAGCGAACTTGATGATCTGCTTTGCAGGGAGCGTTTTTTGCGCGACCAGCCTGCGCACGACGGCATCGCTGACCTTCAACATGGCAGCAGCCTGCTGCATGGTGATCCAGCGGCGCTGCTCCGGTGGCGGACATGCAGGGAAGCCCTTGGTGTGGCGAACGTGTTGTACGCGTTTCTCTGTCCATGTGTTGCCGATGCCGGTGCGATAGCCAAGTCTATTCAGGATAGAGACGATTGCGCTATCTTCACAGACCAGCGCGAGCTCACGAATCAACTCTGTTACTTCTTCCGAGTTGACGTGATCGTGATAACCAGTTCGATTCTTGCGTACAGTTAACTCCGTGTGAACGCCGCCAACCCAGTGCAGCTTGAGATGCACCGTGGGAGGATCATCTGTGGTATCCGCCACGACTTCTTCAAGAACGGTGCGGAGGATGCGCTTCTTCAGAGATGCTGGCGAACTTGGATGATCCCATAGTTTCTCCAGGTCATCGCCGAGCGCAAGCAGTTGCTCCCGTTGTTCAGGAGTCAACTGCGGCACTGCGATGGTGGCCTCCTCCAAGCGGCGCTCCATTTCGGCGACTTGCGCCAGAGAGTGGTTCCAGCGCTTCTCCAACTCGGCCGCAACAAGCCGGTTTTCCGGCTCGGTAGCCTGATATTGCCGTTCGATGCGGTTGGCCTCATAGCGCGCCTTCTGCACAGCAAGTTCCAACGCACGCCGCTTTTCATCCGTCTGCGTCTGGCTCTTTTCCAGAGCATCAAACGCCGATTGTATGCCGACAGGCCGTAGCGCATCGAGGACCTCCGCGGCCGCTTCCTGATCTACGCGCGTTCCCGCGAAGGTAATGCAGGTGCGAACCAGTTGCCGGCTGCGGTCACCGCTACACCAGTAGCGTGGCAGGGGGCCGTGCAGCTTGCTGTTGGTATAGGTCACCTGCAGGGCGCGTCCACAGCGGCCACATCGCAACAGGCCCGCCAGGAGTGCCGGACCGTTGCGCGCTGCGCCCTGGTCCTGTCCCATGCGGGCGTTCCATCCTGCATTCGACCGGATCTGTTCCTGGTTGCGCATAAACTCTTCCCACGTAATATAACCTTCATGGTGGTCAGGAATCACCACTTCCCACTTTTTCTGCGGAAGAGCATGGCCGCGAGTCTTGTGAGCGCGGCCTTCGACGATGGCAGTGCGGGTCTGCTTCCTGCCCCAGACGAAGACGCCAGCATAGGTGGGGTTCTTGAGGATGCCGATGATGGTTGGGTAAACCGGTTCTGACCAGACCACCTTGCGGTAGCCGGACTCGCGGGATAATACCGGGATCAACAGCTTTTCTTCCCGATACCAGAGCATGACCTGGCGTACGCTTCCCAGTTCGCGAAACTTGTGGAAGATGCCAGTGATGGCCTCCTGTATTTGGCGATCCTGCGTCTTCTCGATGCCTTCGTCATCTGTCCGGATGTAGCCTGCTGGCACTTGTGTCAGCACAAGATCGCGCCGGACTTTATCTCTGTGTGCTTCCATAGCTCGCTGCCGAAGCAAGCTCATTTCGAACTCGCTCATAGTGCCCTTCAGTCCAAGAAGAAGCCGATCCTTCGGTATCCGTCCGAGCAACTGCACTCTTTCAGTTGCTTCCTTGTTGTGTTGAAGTTGAGTGAAGTACGCCGAAGCCAACGGTCAAGTCATCGGACGCGAGGCTCGTGCGCTGGGGATCGATGTTTCGCTGCAACCCTTCGTGAACATCGCCCGCGACCTTGAGTTTGATCGCGGGTACAACACCTTGGGCGAGGACCCTTTTCTGAGCGGCCAGATGGGCGCGGCGGAAATTCGTGGTATCCAGAGCCAACATGTAATGGCGCAGGTCAAGCACTTCGTCGGCTACGATTCGAACGCCACCAACGTCATCATCGATCCGCAGACCCTGCATGAGGTTTACGTCGCTCTCTTCGATGCTGCCGTTCAGGCCGGTGTTTCTTCAGTCATGTGTTCCTATAACGGCATCAATGGCGAGTATGCCTGCGGCAGCAAGTCTGCCTTGACGAAAATCCTGCGCGACGATCTCGGGTTCAAGGGCTTTGTAACTTCGGATTGGGGCGCGGTCTATGCCGTCAACTTTCTCAATGCCGGGATGGATATGGAAATGCCCGGCCCCCCTCCGCAGAAAAAGGACATCTTCTCGATCCCGTCTTTCTTTGACTTCGAACCCATTCCCGTTCCTCACCACATTGACGGTGCTTCAGGGACCGCCGCCATCTATGGAACGTACCTGCCTGAAGAGCCAGCGTTCCGGCACATTCCCAACCTCAACTTCGGTTTGACTTTGGACCCCAAGAAGATGCCAGCGGCCCTCAAGGACGGCACTGTCAACAAGGCGAGCATCACCTTGGCTGCGGGCCGCATCCTTTACGAAATAGCTCGGTTCGGCTATCTGGATGGCTTGTCGAAACATGACATTACGGCGCAATCCATAGAGGAAAACGCGCAGATCATCCAGAAGACTGGCGAGGCCGCCGCAGTGCTGTTGAAAAACGAGGACAATGCACTACCCTTAAAACCAGAGGCGCTGGATGAGACGGTACTGATTGGCCCCGGCGCAGCTCAGGTCTTCGCTATCGGCACTTCGGGAGAGCGGTCGGTGGGAGTTCCCGAACGGCAGATTGGCCCCTACGAGGCACTTCGCAAGATTACCGGCAACACCAATATTCGTCTGGCCGTAGACGACGACATGACCGGCACGCCCATTCCGGCCGGTGCGTTAAGCCATGACGGCAAGCCGGGCCTGGCGCGCATGATCTCCGGCCAGCCCGCGCAGACGGACGCGCAGATCAACTTCACCGTAAAGGACGGCAACGCCCTGCCAGCGGATACCGCCGTTACCTGGAAGGGAACCCTCACTGTCGACAAGCCGGGCAATTACTGGCTCTATCTTCAGGGACTCGGCATCAGCGCCAGCCTCAGTATTGACGGTCAGGAAGTTGGACATACCGGCGCGCTCCAGGGAGCGATGCATGGCGACATTCTGCAAGCCAATCAGGACAACGCCGTTCCCACCACCGACCAGCTCGACAACGTACGCCGTGCGGTTCCTCTGACAGCCGGTGCGCACACCATCCTGGTCAGTGCGACTCCCGATACATCGAAGGCCCCAGTGCAGGTGCGCCTCAACTGGTACACCCCCGAGCAGCGCGCCGCCGACCACGCCGCCGCAATCGCAGCGGCCAAAACCGCCAAAACCGCAGTTATTTTTCTGTGGTCGCGGCTCAATCCCGTCTTTGGCTTGCCCTGCGAGCAAAACAAACTTGTCGAGGAAGTTGCCGCCGTCAACCCCAACAGCATCGTGGTGCTCAATGTGAGCCAGCCAATCGCAATGCCCTGGCTGGATAAGGTGAAAGCGGTTTTGCAGATGTGGTGGCCGGGCGACGAGGGGGGCTGGTCAACTGCCAACCTGCTGCTCGGCAAGTCCAGTCCCGCAGGCCGTTTGCCTGTCACCTGGGCGAAGCGGCTGGAAGACTATCCAGCGACCGATCCCGGGCATCCGGAACGCAGTGGCAAAGGCGTGGACGGCAAGACCACCTTCAGCGAAGGCGTGGATGTGGGTTATCGCTGGTTCGACCGCCAGAGGATCGAACCGCTGTTTCCCTTTGGCTATGGGCTGAGCTATACGAGCTTCGACTACTCGAATCTCGAGGTAGATAAGGCCGCGGATGGTGGACTCAACGTCACCGTCACGATTCGCAACACAGGCAACGTGGCCTCGGACGAGGTGCCTCAGGTCTACCTTGGTGCACCCGATACGATTCCGCCGGGGGTGCAGTTTCCCGTTCGGAGCCTGGCGGCTTTTAACCGGATAGATTTCGCGGCCGGCGAGTCGAAGACCGTCGTGCTGCATATACCGCTGCGCCAGTTGCAATACTGGTCGAGTACGGCAGACAAGTGGATCACCGCCACGGGCCAGCGAACGTTATCGGTCGGCGCTTCTTCCAGGGATTTGCGTCTGGAAGCGACCGTCAGGGAGTAGGAGTGTGCGACAAGCATCGTCTTTGCGCGAATCTTGTTGCACGGCCTCTACAAGAACCGCCCCGCTCGCGACCGGCTGATTCAGGCAGATCAAGCGCGGAGAATCTGAAATCGCATTTTTCAACAATTGGGAGGACATGATGAACGATTTTGTATTCAGAGGGCACCAATTTTGCAGGTATCTCCGAAGCTCGCTGGACCCAATGCGGCTGGTGGTTGCCGTACTCTGCCTGCTGTGGGCCGGGATGGCCGCGGCGCAGGTCGATACGGGCGACATCGTGGGTACAGTTACGGATGCCGGCGGGGCAGTAATCCCCCAGGCAACCGTAAGCGTGACTAACGTCGCCACCGGCATCACCGCAAAGGCGCAAACCGACGAGGCAGGCAACTACACTTTTACCCTGCTCCAGGTCGGAGGCTACACGGTTGACGTTCAGGCGGCGGGATTCAAGCGCTTTTCCAGCAAGGGACTGGTGATTGCAGCTGCCGACCGGGCGCGCGTAGATGCCCATTTGGAAATTGGCGAGACCACTCAGACAGTTACGGTGGAGGCTGCCACGCCGGCTCTTCAATCTGACAGCTCAACCGTAGGCACACTGCTGACCACACAGGCGGTGGAGGATCTGCCTCTCAACGGCCGGAACGTTATCAATCTTGTCACTCTGTCGGCTGGCGTGACACAGGGCATGCAAAACTCCTTTTCCAGCGGTACGCGTCCCGATGACCGCCGGCCCACCTCCTCTTTCTCCGCCAATGGCTCCTCGGATGTGGTCAATAACAACATGATCGACGGCGTGGACAACAACGAGCGCATCATCGGAACCATCGGTGTGCGGCCTTCGATCGACGCAATTCAGGAAGTCAAAGTACAGACCAGCCTTTACACGGCAGAGGTTGGCCGTTCCGCCGGTGCCGTCGTGGATCTGATCACCAAATCCGGCGGCAACGCATTTCATGGTTCCGTTTATGAGTTTCTACGCAATGACATCCTCGATGCGCGAAGTTTCTTCGCTCCAGCTTCAGCCGGGGCGAAACCGGAACTCCGCCAAAATCAATTTGGCGGCAGCGTGGGAGGGCCAATCAGGAAAAACAAAACCTTCTTCTTCGGCGACTACGAAGGCTTTCGCCAAATCAAGGGCGAAACTTTCTCCGGGCAGGTGCCGACCCTGGCAGAGCAGAACAGCGTGACTTCGGGGAATGGTCTTGACCTGACCGATATTAATGGCCCTGTTATCCCAGCGAAGTGCTTCGATCCCGTCGGCTTGGCTCTTTTCAAGATGTATCCAAAGCCGACCAGCAGCAATGTCACAGGAAACAATTACACGCGTTCACCGGGCAGGACGCAATTCGGCACCACCTTTGACGGACGTGTCGATCAGCATATCAACGACCGCAACAACCTTTGGGGGCGGTATTCCTTCAATGATTTCACCACCTTTACCCCCACGCTGCTGCCAGCCGTGGGGGGCATCTACCCCGGTGACGCGTACGGCCCCGGCTACTCCTTCCCAGGCACCGCGAAGGAGCGGCGGCAGGATATAGTTGTCGTCTATACGCGTACCATCACTCAGAACTTGGTTCTAGAGCTGAAGGCGGCTTATCTGCGCAGCGCGATCAATTCCGGCGCCCTGAATTCAGGCACGGGCATTGCGGAAAAATTGGGTTCCCCTGCACCGCAACCAGTTGCGTAGATGCTGCTGGGCTCACCGGCGCTGAGGGAATTCCCATGATTCTGGGCAAGGGCAGTATCTATGACAACAACCCCGGCGATTCAGACGGGGAAGGCAACTCCTATGTCGGGCTGGGCGATTCCGGTTATCTGCCGCTGCTACAGTATGACAATACCTACCAGTACAACGGATCGATCACCTGGGTGCACGGCAACCGCTCCTTCAAGTTCGGCGCGACACTGCTTCGCCGCCAGGCCGAGATCGCGCAAAGCAACCAGAGCAGAGGCGCGTATGGCTTCGGCAATACCGCTTCGGCGGCGTATTGCGCGGGGGCATTCAACTGTTCGGGAAAGGTCCTCGGCGATATCATCCTGGGCGAGGCGGAGTGGAATTACCGCAGCAACCAGATGGATCCTCCGTTCCTGGAAACCTGGGAGCCAAGCGTCTATGCCCAGGACGACTGGCGCGTCCGTCCCTGGCTAACGCTGAACTACGGTGTGCGCTACGACCTCTTTACGCCGTTCACGGAGGCCCACGGCCGCATTTCCAACTTCGATCCCAATACCGGACTGATCGTCAGCCCTAGCCTGACAGGAGTGAACCATAGCGATGCGAAAGCCGGAGTGGCTACCGACTATAGCAATTTCGCTCCGCGGTTCGGCTTTGCGGCGACGTTGCATCCGGGAACGGTGATTCGCGGAGGTTTCGGCATGACCTACTTCCCCATGAACTACTCGGGGCAGGCGGCCTTGGGAAACGCACCGTTTACTTACACCTCGTTCTGCGGAATCGCTGGCAACGCCGTGGGCGGCAACCTTTGTGCCTCTCCGTATGCAAACACCACAGCAGGCTACGCTTCCCTCTCCGGCGGCGAGCCTATCCCCAGCATCAATACCGCGCTGGCGACGGATACCTCAAACTATCCCAGCGAGGGCGTCCCGGCTGCGACCGCCACCAACTTCCGTTCAAGTTATCTCGAGCAGTACGGCCTTCAGTTGCAAGAAGATCTGAAGGGCAACGTGGTCACTCTCGGCTACATCGGCTATCTGGGACGTCATATGTATTCCAATACCATGAATTTCAACCAGAAACCGACCCCTTCCGCTCCTAACCCCTATGCCTCCCTGTACGGGAGCGCGTCAATTGGTGTCATTTCTTCCGAGGCCATCCAACGCTATAACGCCCTGCAGGCAATTCTTGAAAGGCGTTTTAGTCACGGTCTGACTGCGAATGCCAACTACTCCTGGTCCCATAACATCACGAACGCGTCCCCGCAGGAAGACGGCTCTTCCACGCACGGCGACTGCGTTCAAGGGCCTTGCATTGAAGACAATCCCGAGGGCTCCCCCATCGCTGTGCGCAGTTTTTCAACCTATGATTTGGGCAACAGCGACCTCGATACCCGTCACCACTTCTCAGTTGCAATTACTTACGATCTGCCATTCGGAGCGAATTCGAAAGGTCCGATAGCGGCAGTCATCCAGCACTGGTCGGCAAATCTATCCGGAAGCTGGATTAGTGGCAATCCGTTTACGGTTTTGGACAACGCAAATGTCACTGGCATTCCCGGTATCACTGGACGGCCCAATAAAATCGGGAACCCGAAGCTCTCCCACCCCAGCCCGACCAAAGGCTGGTACAACGCGCAGGCTTTCGCTGCGCAAACTCCAGGTACGCTCGGGAACGCCGGACGAAACCAAGTGTACGGTCCGCCCCAGCGGAATTTTGATTTTTCCATCTTCAAGACTTTTCCCGTCATGCAGGCTGCTCGGCTTCAGTTCAGGGCTGAGACTTTCAATATCTCCAACACGCCGAATTTCGCTGCTCCCGGTTCAACCATCGGCACAGGCACGACAGCAATATGCACATCCACTAACCCCTTGCTTGCACCGCGCCAATACCAGTTTGCGCTGAAGCTCCTGTTCTAGCGCACTTGGAATTGGCCGATTTGGACAGGCCTCATTTATCGTTCACCTCAGGGCTGCTTGCAGACGTCAAAGGCCAGTAGCCCAGGCAGTTCTCAGAAAGGAAGCAAAGCAAATGGCAAGGACAATCTCAACGGACAAAGCTCCCAGGGCGATTGGTCCATACTCCCAGGCAATAGTCGCGAATAAGTTTCTATTCGTATCCGGGCAGATTCCAATTGATCCTATAACTGGAAAGATCGAACAAACAGATATTCGCGGCCAGGCGCGGCAAGTATTGGAAAACCTGAAAGCCGTCGTCGAGGCGGAAGGATTAACGCTGAACAATGTAGTCAAGGCCAACGTGATGATTACCGATATGAACTATTTTCCCGCCGTCAATGAGATCTATGGGGAGTACTTTACCGGCAGCGACCTGCCCACCCGGGTAGTGACTGCTGTGGTTGCGCTGCCCAAGCAATCGTTGATCGAGATTGACGCGATCGCCGCTTGCTGATTCATCGGTATCCGCCAGTGCCTTGACCGCATGATTGCGAGGTTTAGATCATGTTGAGCGCGCGCATCATGCCCGGATTTTGAAACCAGACAGAATGCCTGTGCACACAGTCATGGTGCTGGCGGCGTTCGCCGATCAAAAGTATAAAAAACATCTGTGCGGCGGAGAGCGCCAGGAGAGCGTTATGGGACCCAGGGATAATCTGACGGGGATTTACAAAACACTGGAAGGAGGCCTGTTTTCAAGCGTCACAAAAGCAGATGTCGGCACTGCAATCACCGGTCTGGCCAGCCGCGGCTGTGCGCTGATGTGCTGGGCAGATCCATTCTTTCCGGATCACGTCATGCCCAAGCATATTGAAGAAGCTGTGGTTCAGTGCATCAGGGAGGGAATGGGGCCGCATTACACGATGCCGATCGGCGACGGAAAATTGAAAGAACTGATCGCGGCAAGATTGAAGCGCGACCACCTGATCGAAGTCAGCCCAGAAAGAAACATTGTGATTACGCCGGGTTCCGATTCCGGGCTTCTCTTTGCGATGACGCCGTTCATCGGGCAGGGGGATGAGGTTCTGGTGCATTCACCCAGCTATCCAAGCAATTTTCTGAACCCCGATCTCCTGGGAGGCAAATGTGTTCCCGTCCCGACCAGAGAAGAGAATAACTACCAGCTTGAGATTGAGGAATACAGACGGCGGCTTACCAATAGGACGAAAATGGTGATCCTGACCCAGCCCAACAATCCCACCACAACAGTCTATAGAAGGGAATGCCTGGAGCAGTTGGCTCAGTTCGTCATCGAAAACAATCTTATCCTGGTCGTGGACTACGCGTTTGAAGACATGATCTACGACGGCATTGAGTTATTCGATATTTCCAGGATCGAAGGTATGTGGGAGAGAACCCTCTCCGTGCACTCGATCTCCAAAGGCATGGCGCTGAGCGGACTTCGCGTCGGATATGTTGTAGCAGACGATCGAATCATGGATGTTATGTACGGATACACAGTGAATATCATTGGCGCCACAAACACGTCCGCCCAGCAGGGCGCGATTGCTGCGTTTTCCGAGCCGTCTTTTGTAGATGAATACAAGAAGATTTTCGAGAAAAGGCGCAGGACAGCATTTGAATTGTTCAATTCGATTCCCGGCGTCTCGATGAGATTGCCAGAAAGTTCGTACCTTTCGTGGGTGGATGTATCGAAGCTGGGAACCTCCGCTGAGGTAAGTAAGTACATTCTGGATAACGCGCAGGTGCTGGTCAACGAAGGAGCTCCTTACGGCCCGGGCAGCGAGGGTTACCTAAGAATCGTCCACGGCTGCTACCGGGATGAGGAAGTTGCCGCAAGTGCCATGCGCAGAATCAGGGACGCCCTTCTCAAGCTGTCCTCAGAAAAGCTGTAAGCCGCGAATCGCCCGGAGTCCAATATGGAAGACAAAGCAGTAGAGTTCCACGGCGGATGGGCAATGTCGCTGGTTCCCATGGCTCTGTTCATCATCGCTTGCACGCTGTGCTTTGCCGTATTTCACATTTTCGACATGAATCTTCTGTCGATGCGCGCTTTTCTGGCAATCATCATCGGCGGGTGCGCCGCAAAGAACTATGCGGCATACTGGGGCGCGGTCATCTCCGAGGGAATCGGTTCGAGGATGGCCGTCACGATATTCACGATTCTGCTCGTGATCAGTATGTTCGCCAAGCTCATGGCGAAGAGTGGCGTGGCGGAAGGATTCGTCTGGATAGCTGATGCGGTTCATCTGCACGGAGGAATGTTCGCAGCCTTCGCATTCCTTGCGACCTGCGTTATTTCGGCGTCCGCTGGCTCGTCGATCGGAGCGCTATTTACCGGGTTCCCTGTTTTTTCCCCGTCGGGAATCATGCTGGGGGCCGATCCCGTGGTGCTGGCTAGCGCGATTCTATCGGGGGCCATATTCGGCGACAACGTGGCGCCTATCTCGGATACCACGGTCGCATCCGCGTCGACGCAAAGCTACTCGATGCGCGAAGGCACTGCCGAGATTTCCGGAGTGGTAGCCGCGCGATTCAAGTATGCATTTGCGAGCGCCGTCATCTCGGCGCTTCTCTTCTATTTGTTTGGCGGCGCATCTCACGGCCTAACCCCGGCCTTGGCTAATGCGCATACGCACTCGCCGAAGGGTCTGATCAGGCTCCTTCCGGTTGCTGGCGTACTTATCGTTGCTGTGAAAACCCAGGACATTTTCAAGGCGATTCCGGTTGGGCTGATCTTAGGAATTGTTATCGGCCTCGCCTCCGGGATCTTTACGCTGGGCGGCATTTTCTCTTTGAAAGACGGCAGCGTGGAAGGATTCTTGTATCAAGGCTTCAACGGCATGATCGGCACCGTAACGTTTGTGCTTTCTCTCTTCGGGATTATCGGAGTATTGAGAGCCAGCCGCACCATGGAGCGATGCGCCAAGTTTATTTCCAACAGCAAGCTGGCTCGGAGCACGCGCGGTGCGGAGATTGCAATTGCCTTCGGAATCGGGATCGCCACGATACTGCTGGGCGGAGTCATGAGCGCTTCTATCCTTGCGTTTGGACCGGTGGCGAACGAGATAGGAAAAGAGAAAAAACTGCATCCACACCGGCGCGCAGTGCTGGTCCATTGCGTATCCATGACATTGCCTGCTGTTGTGCCGTTTCTGAGCGCATTTATTTTTATCGTGATATCCATCATTGGAGGATTAAGAAGTGAGTATCCACTTATTCCACAGATCAATCCTGTCTTAATCTCGATTACATCCTTCTATCCGATTTCATTGTTCTTTGTCATGGCGTTTTCCATTTACACAGGTTGGGGAAGGACATTTGAGGGAGAGAAAGGAGAGCCGGTCAAGGAAATATAGGTGTACGTGCGTCTCCGGCTGGACGAGGATCAAGGCCGCTGTCATCTCGGCCACAGCCGTCGCAGAACTACACAAAGCAGTGTATCGGGAGCAGAGAACCTTGGCCGGGGATAACGCTTCTTCAATGAGACGTACGTGCCGGGATGACCGGTCTTCGCCGACTCCGATGCCCGCATAAATTCACGCCATTCCGTGTAGGAATACGGACGCCTGCCGAGTTTGATCGGACTGGCAAAAATCCAGTCTTCTGCGCCCGCAAACTCGGACGGCTGTTTGTGCGTTTTTAAACGCTCCCACAACTCGGCGGTGATGGCGAAAGTCCTGAGAATACGAACGGTTGGATGACCGTCCTGAAGGCGAAAGAAATCGGCTCCGGCAAAGCATACCGATCGGAGCACTGGAATCGTAATGCTGGTAATGCCGAGGCAAGAAACAAATAAATATAATTGATTCTATACAGGAACGAGTGCCATAATCTCCTTATCGAGTTGTCCCGCCTTCGCACGATTCTCGAGCTTGATCAGAAGAGCGGTTGTAATTTCTTGAGCTTTGGTCACTAACAACATGCCCTCCTTGGTTCTAATCTCCTGTTCCAGAATCACCTCGGCTGCCAGTTTTGGTGTAGAAACCTTGTGCAACGCCATCCTCGCAACAGGATGGCACGATGTCGTTCAGGCTGTCCATACCTGGGCGGTCGCATTTTTTAGGTAAGCAGAGGTCATATTAGTGAAGCAGAATTTCGCCGTACTCGTCCTTGGTGGTACCGGACAAGTCGGCGGTGCAGCCGTCGCAGAACTGCTAGCAACTTCGGAATGCCGGGAAGTGGTGATGATCACTAGAGCATCTCTCCTATTGCTGTAGGGCGGCAAAGGGAAGTCGGAACCATGCTTTTGCGTCCTCGGCGGTGATGAGCGGTAGCAGTTCTGCGATGGCTTGATCGAGTGCTTCTTTGCTGCGAGC
>Ga0255354_1001573_pt1 | contig 12967 bp, 11 predicted proteins | sample HBST50metaG_FD_189942 | JGI IMG/M metagenome (GOLD analysis project Ga0255354, IMG submission 189942) | Peat soil microbial communities from Stordalen Mire, Sweden - H.B.S.T50 | ecosystem: Environmental > Terrestrial > Soil > Wetlands > Peat | place: Sweden: Norrbotten County, Stordalen Mire...
CTCTTGCGAGCACGCACGCGCTCCTTCATCCTCGCCAGCACAAGGCCCTGCTCGTCCTTGAGCGGGTCGGCAACGTCCTCGAAGGGCTGAAGCAGGTCGTAGAGCCACAGCAGGGCGGCTGAAACGGCAATGCCCGTCGAGGCCTTCCCGTTTTCCGCATCCCTGACGGCGCGCGGCCCAGTGCCGATCTTCTCGGCGACCTCCTGAATCGTCAAATTGCGGCGCAACCGTGCGGTCCGGAGGTTCTGTCCAAGCAGTTTGAGGGCCTGTTCCACCGGGTAAGGTTGAGCTTCCAGCAATTGATTCCGCGCAGTCATATTCCCTCAAAAGCACAATATGCAGCACATTATGCTTCTAAGAGAATACATCTTCGGTTTGATATTTTACAGAAAAAACGGCTCCGAAGGGGACATTAAGCGACAATATAGTCTCTTGAGAGCACATAAAGCTCGAACACCTTCAATTTTTCTTATCAGACCAATTTGGACCGTAGCCGTGCGCATCGCTCAAGGCTACCGTAAACCAGGATTCTGCGGAAGCTGATCGGCTGAGCCTTGGCGATTTTTGGGTACTAATCCTAATCCCTGAGCACAGGAACCTCGTCGTTCGGTACCTATCCCGGCTCCTCCCCTAGGGACTCCGTAATAAGCGTACTTCCTAGGGTAGCCCATGCTGTATCATTCTTGCCAAAGTGCAACCAGCAAATAAATTCGATGCCTCGGCGTCAATGCTTGGATACCTCTACCAGGTCCGCATGGCGCTCGTCCTGCTATTGCGGAGACTCAAAACAGATCCAGGCACGTCGGTCACACTCGAAAACTTCGATGACATCGCCTTCCAATCTGGAGGGAACGTCATGGAACAACTCCAGACGAAGCTTGTCTCCACGAAGAGCCTGTCAGACGCAAGCGTTGACCTCTGGAAAACAATCAGGGTTTGGTCCGAACAGTTCCGGGTTGGCACACTAGACCCGTCATCAACCAGCCTCACACTTCTAACCACAGCGGAAGCGCCAATCGGCAGTGCGGCTTGGTACCTTCGACTCGAAGAGCGCAAACACACCAAGGCCCTCGAAATCCTAGAGCAAATCGCTAAGACATCAGTGAACGCTTCGAACCAGGTCTCCTACCAAGAATTTATGAGGCTTCCAAAGACGCGCCGAAGCCAGCTCGTCCGCTCCATCTACGTGCTGGACAAGTCCCCAGGGATGGTTGAGACCCTGAAACTGCTTCGCCAGGAACTTCGCTTCACGACGGCATCCACAAAAATTGACGCATTTGCTACTCGGCTTCAAGGTTGGTGGTTTGAAGTCGCCGTGGAACAACTCATGCGTGCGCGTTCTGTGATATCAGGTGCCGACCTTGAGTCTGAACTCGAAGACCTTCGAGAGCAGTTTCGACTTGATAATCTCCCGATAGACTTCGCCGAAGAGTCACTTCCGGACTCCAACGCTTATAGAGAGTCAAAATTCGTACTGCAGCTCCAACACATCAAGGTAACCTCGACAAGAATCTCTCTCGCCATGCTCGATTACTATCGGGCGGCGCGGCAGCGCGGTCGATGGATCGACGACCAGCTGATTCACGGAGCAGAGTTGAAAAAGTTCGAACGGCGCTTACGCGAGACATGGCTAGAACTCTTTGAGGCCGAGAAGCAGGAGTGTGACGGCTCCAATAAGCCGCGGACCGGAAGGAAAGTATACGAAAGGACTCTCGCCCAGCAGATACTACTCCGGCCCGGATGCACGGAGCCTTTTATCCTGCGCGGTTCCTACCACATCCTCGCTGATCAGGTGAAAATCGGCTGGCATCCGGACTTCGCGATCTTGATGAAACAAGGTGAGGCCGATGACAAACGACTGGCTTGACCGACCGAGCGACCACCGGAGCCTTCATAACCCAGCCTTTTGCGGAATCCTGCTCGCAAAAGCAGCAAAGGATTATGAAGAAAACGCGGGCCACGGTATGCCACTTCCCTTGGTCTTCCTGATCCTCCCGCTTTCCACACCAACGGTGTTTCGTGCCTCATTGCCGAGTAACGCAGCAGCCTCAATCGCCGCATGGGTTGCTGAACACCCGTATGTCAGAGTTGGTCTGGCCGAGAGTGCCCGGAAATGCGTACCACTGACCCGTGAGGCCCTCCTGTTTTGTATACAAAGGAGAGCGCTTGCGGTAAATCCAGCCCAATACGTCAGTGCTGTTCCTCGACGAATCAGTCAAACTACCTCGTTGGAGACAGCGAGTTCCACAACGCAGGAGATGATCAGCAAAGCACGTTTTCTCGGCCGCTGGTTTGCGCGTTCTGGGGGAACCTCCACCATATACTTCATGCTAGGTCTGAAGCCATGATGCAAATACTTTCAATTGCCATCTACTCCAAATCGGGAGCAATCGAACGCTGGAACCTGCGTACTGGTGCGGTAAATATCTTCACGGGATCCCGTCGAACCGGCAAGACCGCATTGCTCGAAATCGTCGAGTATTGCCTCGGATACGGAGAATGCGAAATTAATGATGGCAGCGTGATAAGGAATTTCGTGGAGTGGTATGGCCTGCATCTTCAAATTGGCCAAACCCAAGCACTCATCGTACGTCGAAATCCGCCACGCGGTGCTGGAACGAGTTCCGAGATCTATCTGGAGATCGGGTCTGACCTATCCTTCCCTGCTCTAGTTGATCTCAGGAAAACCGTAGATATCGAGGGCCTAATTGCAACGTTAGGAGATTTCGTGGGTATTACCGACAACCTCTTTACCCCCTCGCCAGGTCGAACAAGCCAGCCCCTGGAAGCCAATTTCAAACACGCTCGACCTTACCTATTTCAAAGGCAGGATGAAGTAGCGTCGCCTTTGTTCCTTTTTCACAGGGAAAAGGAAGACCTAGGCAGGCAGCAGGCCATCAAGGACACTCTCCCCTATTTCATGGGTGTTGTGAAGGAAGGCCGGTTCGGCAAGCAGGAGGAATTGCGCCGTCTCCGGAGAGAGGTGGCTCGGCTCCGGCGGCGCCTTGAGGAGGATGAATGGCTGAGGCGGGAGGCCCTAGCCCGCGGAAAGTCGCTTGTAGCTGCAGCTCAAGAACTCGGGATCTACACCAACACGGAGATACCGGATGAGCAGGAAATGGTGATCCGTATTCTCAAACAGATCTCTGCATGGGAGCCAGCTAGCAACGAATATCCTCCTGGGCTTGCCGTCGATCGCCTACAAGAAGAACGGAGCGAAATGCTCGCAACTTATCGCGAATTGAGCACATCCTTAGACGCATTGAGTGCTTTTGCGGACAGCCAATCCCTATTCGCAGGCGAGATATCAGAGCAGCACGTGCGCCTCCAAAGCATTGACCTGCTAAAGAGCAGCGATGACGGAGTTCATTGTCCGCTATGCCAAAGCCTGATTCCAGACTCTTTGCCAACGACGGAGGAACTCAATACGTCGCTGGCCGAGGTGACCTCACAACTGGACACCGTATCGAAGGAACGCGCTCGGCTCGACCGTATCATGGCGGAACGCAGCATCGAAATCTCCACTCTCCGGCAGAAAATTCGCGATAAGGCTACCCAGATTGATGCTGCCCTCGTTCAGAACGCACAGTTGCTCAAGCGACGCGAACTTGACAACAGAAGAGCGCAGGCCGTCGGGCGCGTTAGCCTCTACTTGGAGGGCCTAGATACACGAGAGGAGCAGAAGGATATCAGAGCGCTCCTCGAAGAGTTCGAGGAGCGCGTTTCAGCCTTAGAAGAAGAGCTCGGCGAAGATGATTTTGATCTCGACCTGACCTCCATCTCCAACTTAGTCTCCGAACCGCTGGCCCAGTGGTCGAAAGGCCTCGATATCGAATATAGCGGCTGTCGCCACAGATTTGATGCACGGAGATTGACAGTTGTCGCGGAAACGCCCACTGGGGCAATAACAATGGGAAAAATGGGCCCTGGCACCAACGCACTTGGCAACCATATGCTTGCTTTATTTGGCCTGCACTCATGGTTCGCAAAGAGGGACAGGCCAGTTCCAGCCTTCCTAATGCTAGACCAGATTTCCCAGGTGTATTACCCGTCGGACCAGCAAGGCGACCCGAAGGAAGATGACCGCCTAAAGGTAAAACAGATGTATGAATGGCTATTTGCACGGGTTGCTGAACTAGACGGCCAATTCCAATTGATCGTCACCGACCATGCCGATCTGAAAGAGAAGTGGTTCCAAGATGCAGTTGTGGCCAGATGGCGAGGTGGAAAGGGGATGGTCCCTCTGGAGTGGCAGACCTTAGACTGAGGATTGGCGGCAGACGCTCGCTGCCAGGATGATCGATTCGGAATTCCTCTCCGTAAACGCCGATTGCGCCAGAATCACCAGAATCGATTCTGAAATGTTGCAAATCGCCAAAGCGCTCGACGAAGCGGCTTACAGGCCATCGACATCGTCTATTTCAGCGAGAATAAAGGTATGAAGCGCTCAGGCACAGCCGATCTCCCTCTCCATGGCGGGCATGTTCCGCCGTGGCTGGCCGAACGCATGACGCTGCTTGGAACTGCCATCGTCGAACAGATTGTTCTGTCCTATGGACCGTCGGAGTTCCTCACCCGATTGAGCGATCCGTTCTGGTTTCAGGCTCTGGGCAGCGTGATGGGGATGGACTGGCACTCTTCCGGAATCACCACCTCCGTCATGGGAGCGCTCAAGCGCGGGCTCAATCCTCGCTTTGCCGAACTGGGCTTTGCCATCTGTGGCGGACGCGGCCGGCACTCGCAACGAACGCCCGACGAGCTGCGTGAATTCTCCAGTCGAACCGGGTTGAATGGCGATGAACTGGCCCGCACCAGCCGACTCACCGCTCGCGTCGATAACAACGCCATTGCCGACGGCTTTCAGCTCTACCTGCATTCTTTCGTGATCCACAAATCCGGCGAGTGGTCTGTCGTGCAGCAAGGGATGAATCCGGCCAACCACCTGGCCCGGCGCTACCATTGGCATTCTACCAGCGTGCGCGACTTCGTCTCCAATCCGCATACGGCGATCCTTGGCCAGCCGCAGGGAACGATTCTCAATCTGGTGGATGCGCGCGCCGCCAACGCACAGCAGGCGCTGCTCACGATTGCCGCTGAACCGGTGATCTCTTCCTTGCAGGAGGCGCGCAAACTCACGATGCCATCGCGCCACGATGTTCAATCCGCCGACATCAATCTGAAGCGGCTCGGCGCTGTGCTGGCCGTGGCGCACGAGAAGGAACTGCGGGATTTTGCGTCGTTGCTTCTGGTCGAGGGCTTAGGACCGCGCACCTTGCAATCGCTGGCGCTGATTGCCGAAGTGGTGCATGGCGCGCCCAGCCGCTTTTCCGATCCGGCGCGGTTTTCCTTTGCACATGGCGGCAAGGACGGCCACCCGTTCCCGGTTCCGCTCAAGACCTACGATGAATCGCTCGGCGTATTGCGGCGTTCGCTGGACGCCGCGCGCCTTGGCCAGATGGAGAAGGTCGAAGGCTTTCGCCGCCTGGACCAGCTTACCCGCGCCGTCGAAGAAACGCGTCAGCCCTTGGCTGATTTCAGTGCCGCCATCGAGCATGAGCACAGCATCTCAGCTTCGCTGGACGGTCGAACCGTCTTCGACGATGCGCGGCCATCCAAAAGAAAACCTGACACTGCTCAGCTTTCGTTGTTCCCCGAATAGCCGCACACGAGCAGCGTTCTGACTATCTTATGCAATGGGCAGCGACAACTGCTCTGGTGGACGACGCAGATCCATTCGCTTTACAAAACGCCGCACATATTCGCTGACCAGTTGCGATTTGTTGTCGGCGCGTGTGGCCAGATGGGTTTCCAGGTGAAGATGTTCGTCGAGCAGAGGAAGATTTACGAGCCCATGATTGGATGCACGTAAGGCTTCTGGTGGGCTCATCCAAGCTACCACTGCTTCATCCGTCAACAAGGCTGTGGCCTGGTCTGCATAGCTGAAGTGGTGAACAATCTTTGCCTGTTTGTGCGCGATTGCCACGCGTTCAAGAACCTGATCATGCAGGTACGGATGGATATTTCGACTGAAAAAGACCCATGGGTATTCCACGACTTCAGCGAGCGTCGTTGATTGCTTCGTCGCAAGCGGGTGTCCTTCATGAAAGACGATCCGGAACGAATTGGTTGCAAGGCGAAGCGTAGTGATCGCAGTGATTTCCGGTGGAGAGGTTACGAGAGCGAGATCGATGCGTCCCCGCTGAAGCTGCGTCAGCAACTCGGTGGAATACGCCGTATCAATCTCAATGGCGAGATCGCGGTAGAGGGGAAGTTCGATTGAGCGCAAAAGCTCGATCAGCTCTGGTGGCATGAATGCCGAAACGCCGATGCACAACTTGGAGTGTTCACCACGTTTGGTTTCTTGCGCTTCATGGACGCCACGGTGAAAAAAGTGAATGCTTTCCAAAATGCGCGCAATGAAGGTTAGCCCAGAATCAGTAGCCTTCGCACCATCATGGCCTCGTTCAAAGAGGCGCACCTTGATTTGCCGTTCAACCAACTGAATGCGCTTGCAAAACGCCGGTTCGCTGATACCAACGCGCTTGGCAGCTTGGGTAACGCTGCCTGCCTCGTGCAAAGCGACCACCAGTTCGAGGTCGCGTATCTTCAGATGGGATAACATCGCTCATAGACCTCCTTGCGCACAATTCGATACTTCGTCAAGGCAAGTGAGTTCTTGCGACTCAATCCAAACGACTGAAACACGATCTTCGAAGAGGAAAATCGCGCTTTCTGACTTCGCTCCTCGACCTTCCGTTTCTTTCCTTCTACTTTTGAAGCATTTTGATTGCCAAAACACGAGCGCTTGTTCCGAATGATTGCAGCCGACTTCAAAACGTTATTGGGCAAACTGCTCGGTTTAGGCGCAGGGTTAGAAAAAGAAGTCATCCATACTTTGCGATGAGCAGCCCGGTGAACCTACGTATCATACATAACAACATCGACATAGCGCTTTCGAAACACTGCGCAAAAAATCTCCCAGCAATACCAGCGATTTGAACCCATGGCAAGCAGGCGCAGCCTTCCGGCTGAAACATTCACAGCCAACGAGTTGCACCTCAATCGGAACTGGGAGCCGTTCAGGTTAATCGCATAGGGTAGGAAAATATTGCACGACAAAGTAATTTTTACAGGCGAAATAGTCCACAACGAGAAGAGATTGGATAGGAGAACAGGCGCGATTCCCCTGAGTCTCTTCCAGCGCCGTAAAATCTGGTGGCACGGTTTATTGCTCGCTGGACGGAGTATCGCAAATTTGAAGCTATTGAACTTCCTATGTGCCCCTTTGCCGCACCCTCCATTCCAAATGGTTACAGCCAACTTCCAAAAAGTTATTGGACAGAAGGCAATCTTCTGTTGCACGGTTGGCAACAGGAGCGCATTGGAACTCTTGGCGCTCATCGTCTCCAGAGGAGGTCAGGAAATGAGTCCCCAGACTGACAGACTCGATGAACATCGTGAGATACCGAAACGTCCTCCAGTTTCCGAGTCCTTCGTGCCGGAGCCGTTGCTGGATTCAGACCAGGCAGCGGCGATCATGCGCATCCACCCAAAGACGCTTCAGAAACTGGCTCGGCGCGGCGTGATTCGTGGCGTGCATATCGGAAAGTTATGGCGTTTTCGCGCCTCAGTTCTTGAAGAATGGATCGCACGCCAGATGGCAAGCTGATTCGGGCGAAAATGCTCGACCTCTGCCGCGAGCAGCGGTACCCTAATCACAGCCATCCGTGCCGTCCGTACAAAGGAGACATCATGTACAGACGGACTAGCTATCAACGCGGCACCGTGCTGCGTGAGAAGCGCAAGCGCAGCCCTGATGTTTGGATCTTCCGCTGGCGGGAGGCCGACCTCAACGGCCAGCAGAAGCGCTGCAAACGCATCATCGGGACCGTTCAGCAATATCCGACCGAGGCAGCGGCGTTACGCGCCGCAGATGCGGTTCGGACAGACATCAACCAGCAGAGCACAAGTGCCCGCTCTGCTCCTGCCACGCTTCAGCAACTGGTGGAACATTACCAATTGAAGGAACTTGACCAGGAAAACGACCAAGGGCGAAAGTCTCACGCAACCAAAGAGGCCTATCGCCTCTACATCAAAAACTGGATACTTCCGAGGTGGGGTTCGTATCGGCTCGCCGAGGTGAAGACAGTTGCAGTGGAAGATTGGTTGGGTAAGATTCCCCGTTCGCGTGGCACCAAGGCGAAGATTCGCAACATTATGAGCGCTATCTTCAATCACGCAATCCGCTACGAATGGGGCCAAAAGAACCCCATCACCCTGGTTCGGCAAAGTGCCAAGCGGGAGAAGATTCCAACGATTCTTGAGGCATCAGAAATTCAGCTTCTGCTGACCGTTCTGGAGCCGCGAGAGCGCACGCTGGCCCTTCTTGCCGCCGGAACCGGATTGCGCGTCGGAGAGCTTTTGGCGCTCAAATGGTCGGATGTGGACTTCGAGACCCTTGACATCAGTGTGACCCGCTCCATCGTGCATCAGGTTGTCGGCCCCTGCAAGACTGAGGCCTCACAAAAGCCGGTGCCTCTGGATGGATTCATGGCCGAGGATCTGCTCGCATGGCGCAAGACTTCTCCTTACGCCATGGAAGACGATTGGATCTTCGCAAGTCCTTGGATGCACGGTGAACAACCATACTGGCCGGAAAGTCTGATCAAAAGACACATCCGCCCTGCAGCGGAAAAAGCAGGAATCAAGAAGCACTTGAGCTGGCACACATTTCGACACACCTACTCCACGTTGCTTCGCGCAAACGGGGAAGATGTGAAAGTGGTTCAGGAGCTTCTGCGGCACGCCAACAGTCGCATCACACTGGACATTTACACACAGGCAATGACGCCAGCAAAAAGGCAGGCACAGAGCAAAATTATAGAGATGATTTTGCCTCAGGGAAGGAGGCTGAAAAGTGCTTGACCCTAATTGGACCTTTTTTATGCTGTCACTTTGAATGCCATTCGTTCCTAAGTGATTTGGAATGAATGGCGGGGACGACGGGGCTCGAACCCGCGACCTCTGCCGTGACAGTGAATCGACAACTGGTAACTTATTGATAACAGGGGCAATGGATGGCCACTCTTAGCGCCCTGAGGCACACATGGTAACCGTTATTGTGTCCTTAACGTTCCCATGGTTTTGACCGTGTTTTTATAGGCAACCTTTGCCCATACGCGGCAGAGGTCGTCCGTTTTCTGACCTCTTCCGTTGGATTGCAGAGGTCAGGAACAGGTTTTCTCCCTCGACCATTTCGCGACTTCTTCCGCTAAACAGCAGAGGTTTGGCTCTTTTTCGTAAATTTCAAAAAGTGTGCCCAGATTGCATCTGGTTTGTGCCCACGTCCGATTCCCTGGCTCCGTGATTTCATTGTAAGCACAAATTGTTCCCTCCAACGGAACAATTCTCCACCAAAGAATCATGCTTTTGCTAACCGATCAACCTGAGAATTGGGTACATCTCGATTATCATTCACGCAAATAAGCGGACGCTCTATTTTCGTTTTTCGTGTATAACGCTAATAGAGGCAGGACGCTATTAGCGCCTGTGAAACCAATGAGCCAACGCAAAGCGATACCGGGCCAGAAGGTCTCCCAAGGCACCTACAGTGCGTTTGTGCCTGCGGCCTTGCCTCCTGTCTTCGATTGGACGCCTCGTCTCGTCCGCTCGCTTTCTGATGCGGATCGCCTCATCGGGAGACTTGCAGGCGAAGGTGGGCGGCTGCCCAACCCGCACGTTCTCATTCGCCCCTTCATCCGTCGTGAAGCCGTTCTGTCGAGTCGGATCGAAGGCACACAGGCCACTTTGGGCGAGCTGCTGGCAGCAGAAGCCGGGGCTGTCGTTGATCGCAGCCCGGAAGATTTGCGCGAAGTCGGAAACTATATTGTTGCGCTGGAGCATGGAATCGCCCAGCTTCACAAGCTCCCTCTGTGCGTCCGGCTCATCCGTGAGCTGCACGGCAAACTCATGGCGGATGTGAGAGGAGACCAGGCAACTCCGGGCGAATTCCGCAGATCGCAGAACTGGATTGGCAAGCCGGGAAGCACACTGGCCACGGCCTCGTTCATCCCGCCGCCGCCCGGTGAGATTGAGCCTTGTCTCGCGGCCTGGGAGAAATTTTTATACGCATCCGAGCTGCCGCCGCTGGTGACCATCGCCCTGGCCCACTACCAATTTGAGGCCGTGCATCCGTTCCTGGATGGCAATGGCCGCGTAGGCCGCTTGTTGATTGCACTGTTCCTGATCGAGCAAAAGATTCTTCCGGCTCCCCTGCTTTATCTGTCGGCGTTCTTTGAAGCGACGCGGCGCGATTACTACGAGGGACTGCGCGGGGTGAGTGAGCGCGGGGCGTGGAACGACTGGCTGGAATACTTTCTCCTCGGCGTCGCCCGAACATCTCAGGATGCTCTCAGCAGGGCGACTCGCATCAACGTGATTCTTGCCCAATGGCAGCGGCAGGTAGCTGGCGAGTCCACCAATACTCCGCTGCGGATTGTGGACCTGCTGGCCGCCAATCCGTTCATCTCCGCCACCGGCATTGCCGGTGAACTGGGCGTTGCCTTCACGACCGCGCAGCGCGCAATCGAGCGACTGGAGCGTATAGGAATTGTGAAGCAAGCGACTGAGGCCAAACGCGACCGCGTCTACTGTGCGCGAGCCTTGCTCGACATTCTCGAAGAACCGGCCAACCTTACCGGCGCTCTTTCCGAATGAGAAAACCACGTGAAAGGCTGCTCTGCTTTGAATGCCGCCATGTCAATATAGTTCCATATTGGAATGATATTGACGATCACAGGCCTGCTGATCGCGGACACATTTCGTGTCCACCCTGGCTGGTATAGGCTTCACTCGGGTGGGCAGTCACCACAATCTTTTCTACTGCATAACAGTGGCCGCCACGGCAAAAGGTCTTTCATAATAGGGATATGGCCGATACCTGGTTCACATCCGATTTTCACTTTGGACACTTCAACATCATCCGCTATTGCAATCGTCCGTTTGAGAACACGGAAGAGATGAATGCGTGCATCGCGGATCGGATGAACGCGCACGTCAAGCCAAACGATACGCTCTATTTTCTTGGGGATTTCTGCATGGGCAGCGTTGAAAAGGTGGCGGCCTATCGCAAGCTCCTGAACTGCAAGACGATCCATTTTGTTGAAGGAAACCACGACAAAGTGACGCGCAAATCCCAAAGCCTCTTTGCTTCCTGGAGTTCCTTGTCAGAGATTCATGTGGGCAAGCAAGGAATCGTTCTTTGCCATTACGCGATGCGCGTCTGGCCGCATTCTGGGCGCGGCGCATGGCAGCTCTATGGCCACTCCCACGGCAACTTGCCGGATGATCCCCTGTCACTATCGATGGATGTTGGAGTTGATTCGCACGGCTTTTGCCCGTGGCACTTTGAAGAGGTTCAGGCAATCATGAAGGCAAAAGCCACCGCGAGAGAACAATCGCCGGGGACGCGAGTAATTTCCGAGTAGCCTGTGGCTCGACCGCAGCGCAACGAATTGGCATATCGTTCCCCTTCTCCTGGACAGCTCCCGGAGTGACTACCCATCAATCCGCAGCTAAAAATGTTTATGCCGACAGCGTCAGCATATTGATCTCCAGTTCCAATGCCTTCATACCCGCGAGAATCGCGGCGAATTCTGGCGGCTCCCGATAGAACATATCGCGCATCTCGCGGTAGTCCCGTTCCAGCGCTGGGATTTGACTTTCGGGCGGACTCAGCCTGAATGAACCCGGCGTCGCCATGTCGTAGTGTGCCCAGGAAGAGTAGTAGAACCGCTCTTTGAACTCGACTACCGATCTCAGTAAGGCGAGATTGGAAAGGGCGGCTTGCTTGACCGGGCTTCTTGCCAACTTGTGGAGGTCGTAGTAGTGGCGCGAGTACCGGGCTGGAGTCATTCCTGGGCGATGGGCTTCCTGATGCAGAATTGTGGCCTTCTCCCAGAACGTCCTCTCTGCATCGATGGCGACGACCGCGCAAACTGGATCGTTGAAGGCCCCCGGAAAGGATTGAGCAGCATACGCCTGAATGGTATGGGCGTTGGACGGAACCCAGGATGCAAGAGGCCCAATCTCCAGCCGGACTGCAGGACGGATGTACTCAGCCGAGTATGCTGCGGGATAGAACACGTTCACCGTGTGCGGATCGTCCCCGTCGATACTGGCGACAACGCCTGAAACCGCTGCGAAGATCCGGCTCAATTGATTGAGCAGTGTCCCTCGGATGTAATTGGCAGCCTTCGCGTTCATCTCCTGGTTGTAACGGCTCTGCTTTGTCTTCGATGTGATGGCTTGATAAGGATCGTTGCCTTCCGCATGGCCGTACCCAAGCAGCCGCCAATCGAGGATCAGGTCGATGTCTTCTGAAAAACGGTCAATCAATCCGAAGACCTTGGAAAGGCTGGTGCCGCCTTTGAAGACCATCTGCCCCTTGAGGGTAGGCTCCGCAAAGAGGTGTTTGAGAATCCAACAAACCCAGAAGTCCTTTTCGACAATGGCGGGATTCATTCCGAGCTGGCTTGCCGTCTCGCTGAACAAATCCCGCCTATCTGTGGCCGGTCCGGTGGCTATCCTATCCATGAAACTCCTGTTGAGTGATTTGCTGGATTGCACTGAAGACCCAACCTGTCGCCGTTTTGGTGTCCGCCAGCACCTTGGCGCGCAACGATTCCGGCAACCATGCCCGAATCTTCGAGATGACATCGGGGGTGATCTGCTCCTGGCCGAGCGACTTGAGCGCCTGAACGATCAGACCGCTCTCCTTCAGCTTAACCCCGGATTCCTTCAAGGCCGTATGCTCGAAGGCCAGAGCCATATTGCCCACTTGGTAAACTCTGTCCGGTCCATCCGATAGATAGACGGCACGTGCGGGAACTTGAGTGGAAAGCCCCAGGAAATTCAGAGCGGTAGCTCCGCTCGGCTGGATTCGCCAACGGAACTTTCGCGCCAAAGC
>Ga0255354_1001574_pt1 | contig 12962 bp, 9 predicted proteins | sample HBST50metaG_FD_189942 | JGI IMG/M metagenome (GOLD analysis project Ga0255354, IMG submission 189942) | Peat soil microbial communities from Stordalen Mire, Sweden - H.B.S.T50 | ecosystem: Environmental > Terrestrial > Soil > Wetlands > Peat | place: Sweden: Norrbotten County, Stordalen Mire...
CACCACATCCCGCGCGAAAAGCAGTCAGGATGCCGCAAAAACCAGCGATACCACGACGGATGCGCAGACCGAAACCGCCCCCTCGAAAGGAAGCAAATAGCCATGGCCGGACCGTACAATTTTGAATCGCAACCGAAGTCCCTACGTAACCTTGTGCTGAGCGCCAATCGCCAGCTCGCCTGGAACACGGCCCTGGCCGATGCTGCGCTCACTCAGCGCCAACGTTTCGACGGCGGCGCAATCGTAGAGCTGACGCCTACGCGCCGCTCGGACATTGATGTCGCCGGCAAAGGCACGGCCTTCGCAACCAATGGCCAGGTGACGAGCTTCGATACGAAGCTCTCCGGGCTCAAGTTCGAAGGCGCGCCCTGGATCCTCGGCTTCCTATGCGCCTTTCTGATGGGCAAGGAAACCGTGACCGGCGCTGCTGCCCCTTACACGCACGCTTTTGCGTTTGACGAGTCCACACGTACCGCGGTGCCTACCACCATCTACATGGAAGACACTGAAGATCTCAAGTACAAGTGCCCCGACATGTGCGTCAACGATCTGACCATCACCATCAACGACGTGGGTGCGGTCAGCGCGGAAGGAACGATGCTTGGCACCGGCCGCCAGATTATGGGAGCTATGGCCGTTCTCCCGGCCAGTGCCGCCGAAAGTTACGTTCTCGGGTCGGATGCGTTGCTGACCTTTGGTCCCGTGGGCGCGCCGACTTCGAAAGTTGGGCGGCACATGAGCACGACGCTCAAACTGGACAATCAGCTTGTGGTTCACAAGGCTCCTGGCGGCGGTCAGTACGGCATCTTCGTGCGCAAGGGCAATCCGAAGTTCTCGCTCTCGACGACCATCGCCGTCAAGGATGTTGACGACATCTACACGCTCCACCAGAACGACACCGCCGTTTCCTACGCGCTCACTGCGAACTCGGGAGCTTCGGCACAACTCGGGATCACGATTCCGCAGATGCACTCGAAAACAACCAAGCTTGGCTTCGACGGCGAGATGGAGATCTGGCAGATCGAGGCCGACGAAACAACCTGCTATCAAGTCGCCGGTGTGCCGTCGATCTCGCTGCAGGTTATCAACGCCGTTGCGGCCTACCTCGTAGGCGCTTAAGGTTTCCTCCGGGCGCGCCTTGACAGAACCAAGGCAACCAAGGCACGCCCTCTTTTTTCAAGATCTGGCACCCCTTCGCCGGATCGAGGTATCGCCCCACTCCGCGATCCTCAAGTTGTACAGGGTCCTTCACCCTGCTGAGTATCACAAAATCCAATTCAAACGAAAGAAGGACTCCGTATGTCTGCAATCGAACTTGCAACGCCTCGTGTCATCGTGATCGGAGAGCGCGGAAAGCAATATCGGCTCACCATCGCCCGCATCGCCAAGAAGATGTGGACGCATTACTTCGACGGCGTCGTCTCCACCTCTGAAAATCAAGCTGGCAAGCGCATAGACAGTTTTGATTCAAGCGCGGCCCGCTTGGAGCTGGTGGAAAAGAACCTGGTCAATGCTGAAGGCTACGTCACGGCGGATGGCTCACCGGTGACGGCCGCCGCCGGCTGGCAGGCGCTCTTGCCCTTGTCGCACCGCCTGGCTGCGGGCAACGCGATCGTCAGCATCGACCGCGCCGAGCCCGCTGACGACGAACCAATCATGTTGGGCGCAGAGTCTGTCTACCTCAATGCCATCTGGAGTGCGGACGACAAGGGCGTTATGCAGAAGTATCGCGGCCTCTGCCACCGGTTCAAGACACCCGATGGCGATCAGCAGCGCCGCTACTCGCGCGACTCCAGCCGGTCGCGTGTCATTGGTGGATCGCGAAAGAACAAAACCGTGTGGCTGGGGCCGCAGGCCACGCTGGTGGAACTCTACGACGAGCTGATCTTGAGCGTAGAGGGTTACCAGGTGAATGGCGTGGATCTGGGCGCGGATCGCGAGGCCATCGTGGCCGAGATGGACACCTACCACAAGGTCGCTGCCGCTGACGTGCTGTTCTCGCCGGCCGCCGCGAATCTCAGTGAGGACAATGATTGATGTCGTCCAGGATGCGGAAGGCGTGCGCATGGCTCTTGAAGAGATCTTCGAGGAAGACTTCGTGCGCTCCCGCATCGATCATGAGTCGGCCGGAGCCGACGAGCAGACGCGCGAGCGAATGGCCTTTCAGATTCCGCCGCGCACTCTCTCGCCGGGCTATTACGACTTTGGTCTGCATCTGTTGCGGCTTGAGGATGAGCAGAAAGCCGGCATCGGATTCGCGGCCAAAGACCTGGCCGCCTTCGAAGTTCGCGGGCTGCTGGCGCTCGGCCGGGCGCACAGCGCTTTTGAAGGGCGACACCCAGCATGCAGCGCATGTGGCACGCGCCAGCAGAACCGCTTCGGTACAGAGTGCTCGCGTTGTGGCGTCAAGTTCCGCAAGAGGAAGTGATCCATGGCTGTAGATACCTCGGCTGTTCAAATCGTCATCAACGTGGTCGACGGCAACTCAGGCGAAGTCGTCGCCAAGGTATCGCAGAGCCTCGGCCAACTCGGCGCGGCTGGCGCGACGACAGGGTCGCGCATGAAGCAAGGCATGGAGGAGGCTGGCACTGGTGCTCAGACTGCACGGGAAAAGGTCCATCTGCTTACTGAAGAATTTGGCATTCGTCTCCCGCGTGCGTTCCGGGGCATCATCGCGGAGAGCAAGCTCGCACAGGCTGCATTGAATGCGGTCGGGACTGGATTGATTGCTTTCGGCGCCATCCAGATCGGCGTGATGGTCTTCACACAGATTTACGAAGGCGTGAAAAAGGTCTATGAGAAGTGGTTCGATACCACGAAAGCGGTCAAAGAATATGAACTGGAGGCCGGAAAAGCAGCATCTCAAAAACTGTTCGACAGTTCCTCATTCGAATCAACCCTAAGCTTTCTACGCCAAGCAAATCAGGAAGTCGCAGCTCTAAGTGCAAAAAAAAGTGCGAGCGATTCCACGAGTTGGATCGACAGAATCTTTCTTCCGCACAGCAGCGCCCCGCGTTTTAACGCCAAAGATGATCAAAGCCTTGGCGCAGCTCTCGAAGTACAGGAAAAGACTGCCACGCGAGATCTTGAGCAGTCGCATGAATTGACAAAGCGTGAAATCGAGGATAACGCAGCACTCCGAAAGATTGGCGTCGGAGCATGGGGAGCCATCTCCGTTGAGCGCAGAAAGGATATTCAACTCGCACAAGAGCAGTTGAAATATACACAAGCACAAGAGCAGGCACTCTATCAGGCATCAGTCCGCGCTCACAAAGCGGACCCTAAAAAATTCCCAACTGTATACAAGCCCGACGTGAACGCCGGACAGACCGAGTATAACGATGCAATTGAGCGCTCAAAAATAGAGAGTCGTTCGAAGTCCTCTGAACTTCTTCAAACAGAGAAGGCCGAAATTACTCAGATGTATTGGGAGGCAACCGAGGCTGGTCTGCAAGATGACTATCTTCTGCAAACACGCCGCAACGCCTCACTTGACCAACTCCAAATCAAGTATGCACAAGGGCATATTTCACAAAAAGCAATGATCCAGGAGCAGGGCTACCTGAATGAGCGCTTCGATAAAGAACATCAGTTGGCACTAGAAAAGCAAACTGAGGAGGTTCAGAAACACGAACGCGAATCGATGGCTGCTGGCTTGACCGGAATTCCAAAGATTGAGGCGACGGCAGCAGCTCAGATTGCTGGCGTAAAAGATAAAAGTTATTACGATGTCGACGGAACTGGACATTCCGCTCTTGCTGAGCGAGAGCGTCAGTCGTATCGCCAAAGCACAAATGCGGAGATCACTGCAGCCCAAGAGGAGTTCACGCGGCACATAGACGCACTTGCGGATGAAAGCTCCACGCATCAGATTGCGGGCTTTGAGCGCATCAACGCTGAAGCGAAAAAGCAGATCGATGATCTGCGCCGCGAATACGAAAAGCTGTACGGCAAGAACGTGAGCGATCCTCGATATCAAGCTCATTTGGGTGAACTGAATAAGGGCGTTGGCCTCATCTCTTCGACTGCCAGCCAGGAAACGAGCAAACTTTCGCAACACAACAGCGACGAGACGGCACAGCTTGAGGCTGAAGCCCGCGCGAAATGGCTGTCGGCCGAGAAGCAACAGAGCGCGGCGATCGAGACGGAATACGAGGAGCGGTTGCGGAAGTATAAGGAGCTGCAGGTAAATAAGGAAATCTCTGACGATGACTACAACCGCCGCGCGTTGGCTGCTGAGCAGCTGAAGAATGCTCAGTTGGTTGAGGCTTCGAAAGCCGCTCGCGAAAAGATGGCTGGCGAATTCTCCCGCTTCTTCAAGGACCCGATGGGCAGCCTAAAGGAAATGGGCGACAAGGCTGCCGGCGAGGCCGCGGCGGCCATGGTGCAGCGCGTGCAGAACCACTTCGGTGGCGCGGGCGCTAGCGCCAGTGCGCCTGGTGGAGAAGGCGGGATATTTGGCGGCCTATTCGACCGAATCGCCGGAGCGCCCAAGAATGGAGCGGCCGGCGCTGCAGCTAAAGCAGGGACTGTCATGCCTGGCGCAGTTGCTGCGAGCAAGCTCTCAGTCGGCACCGCACAGATCAGCATTGGCAGCGCCAACGTCACCTTTGGCGCTGGCGGCGCGCCAGGCGCAATGGGCCTCTCCAGTGGTTCGCGCGATGCCGGCAGCTCGATTGGCTTCAGCGCTCCCTCAGGAGCGGCTACCGTGAGCAGCACATTCGGCGGCGGAGGAGTTGCGCCGGGCGCGATGGGACTCCCGAGTGGTTCGCGCGATGCTGGCAGTCCTCTCAGCTTTAATGCTCCCTCAGGGACTGGCACTGAGAGCCGCACACTTTCCAGTTCATCGACAGGCGCTGCAGGCGGCTACGGTACGAGCGGTAGCACAGTTGGTGGCGCGGGCGATCCGGGTTCTGTGGGCACTATGCCAGTGGGCTTCACCGGGACGCCTGGAAGTGCGCCCGCTCCCTCGAACACATTGGGCACAGCGCTTGGCAATGTGCAGAAGGCTTACAGCTTCAGCAAACAGGCCAAGTCGATTTTCGGGAACAAGAACAATTCGAGTGGCGAGACTGCCCACGTCCAGCACGATGCGCTCCCAGGCACGCTTAATGCTGATGGAAGTTTCACAAGCGCGGGGGGCACTTCAAAGATGAGCCGCGTCGAGGGCGCGGCCCAGGGTGCGATGGGGCTTTACAGCGCGTACGAAGGAAATGGCGGCGTTGGCGGCGCGCTGAGTGGCGCCATGAGCGGTGCTCAATTGGGCAATTCCGTGGCAGGTCCATGGGGAGCTGCGGTTGGCGCGGCAGCTGGTACGGTGTTAGGCGCAATCGGATTTGGTGGACGGGAAAAGGCGCGGGTTTACGACCTGAAGCAAGTGCGGCCGCAGATCGCCAACGACACCAGTTCCTACCAGCAAGGCTCCATGGACTACCTGACAGCTTACAGTGATATGCAGTCTCTAGATTCGGAAGCCAAAAAGACCACCAATTCGTACGGCCCTGCGGCCCGGAGCTACTACCAGGACACGATCAAGAAAGAAATCCATCAGGCAGAAGCGAAGTTCACCAGCCAGCAAAAGGCGGGGCGCAGCAACTTCACGGCGACGGCCGCACAGTACGACAGGGGCGGGACAATCGACAATTTCGGCACCTTGGGTACGACTTCGGAGCACGGCTTCATTCACGCTAAGCAAGGCGAGTACATGGTGGAGCAGCAGGCCGCCAATACTCATGCGGGTGCACTGAACGCTATCAACTCAGGCGCCACGCATTCGGATATGGCCAAGTACTATGGCGGCGACAGCGGAACGATGCCGGCACAGACTCAGTCGGCTGGCGATGTACACCTGCATCTGAGTGCAATCGACGGCAAAAGCTCGATGCAGTTTTTGAGCGCCAATAAGCACAATATTCGCAAGGTGTTGAACGATAGCTATGGCGAGAACTCCGGAGGCGCCGATGCCTAGCAGCGACATTCTCAACCCCACAGCGATCTGGGATGAAGAGATTCAGGATTCGATGTGCCCGAACTACGGGTTTACGCGAAAGCGCGGCTCGACGCTGCTGCGCAAGAAGCCAGCTGGCGGAACACCCTGGTCGCGCGAGACTGCGAATACTGGCCACACCTTCACTTTTTCGTGGACGAACCGCTCTTATGCGTGTGTGCAGCGGCTCAAGTGGTACTACGAGCAATACGAGGATGGATTCTTCACCATCATTGACCACGACGGCGGAGGACGGCACTATGTTGGCCGCTTTACGTCTGAAGTGACTCCCGTCGAAACAGGCAATGGGATGTGGGACGTGCAGAACGTGACCTTCGAAGAAGTCCCGATCGTGGCGATGCAGAAGTACCCGTCGGACTGGGACCATGATGCGATCACCTTCTATGTGTCCAATGACTACAGCGATCAGAAGGTAGCCCCTTCTGGCACATGGACCATCACGGCGCGAAATTTCGAAGGCATCGACGGAACGACTCTGGACAACGCCGGCACTGCTGGCGAGTGGGCACAGTTCGAGTATCGCGGCTACGGCTTCAAACTCTATCTACTGCAGGGACCGGATCAAGGGCAAGCGCAGATTCTGCTCGATGGTGTGGTGCTAGAAACGGTCAACTGTTATTCCGCGACTGATCTGGGGCCGCAGATGGTCTTGATGCGCGAAAATGTCTCTCTCGACTTTCATCGTGTGAAGGTGGTTGCAGTTGGTGCTACGGCCACGGAATCCAATGGCATCATCACGGTCCATCCAGGAGCCGTCAGCTGGCACTCGCTTGAGGTGATGCGGTGATTACTTTCCCAGCACCGCTGAAAGCTGTTGGGGGCTCGCGCACCGGCATTGCGCCGGCGAACCTGCTTGAAGTGCAGGATGTCGCGGGCAATAACTACTTCTGGACAGATCGCACGATCAAAGCGCCGTCGATCATCACTTCAGCGGATGCCAGCTTTGTGCCTTGGCTTTTGAGCGTCCCGAGTTTCAGCTTCCACCGCTCGCTGGCGACAGACACGGGCGCCTTTGTCGTGCAGAACATCTCGGGCAATACGCTGGCGCGCGATCTTGAACTGAAGCTACGGGCATCTACGCTTGAAGGCGCAATGTTTGTCTACCGCCTGTGGCAGCCTGACGCCGAAGCGCCATGGATCGAAGTCCACGGAACACTGACGGTAGACGATCTGGGTGTCGACTCCGCACAGTTCAAAGGTGCGCAACTGCTCAACCCAGCCCAGGACGATACGCCGCTCGAAAACTACTGCGAGACGTGCCAGATCAATTGGGGTGGCGCCCGCTGCGGATCTACCCAGTCTGCTGAATGCTCTTATAGCTATCAGAGTTGCCAGGTTGTCGAACGCATCATGGTTGTGCTGAATGACTACGAAAAGAACTGGGGCGAAAGCACCGCAAACACGCCGTTGACCGTGATCAACAGAAGCCGCAGGTACTGATGGCAAACGCATCCACCACGCAATCATCCTCGGCCAGCCAGACCACCGGCACGCCTATTCCGCTCTCGTATGGATATGTCTGGGTCACCGGCAAGCGTGATTCTTACTACACGCTTCAGGACACTGGAAACTCGCATATCGATTACCACCGCGTCGGAAGGTGGCTTCTGGGCCATGGCGAGTGGGACGGATGCAGTGAATTGTGGATCAACGACGTGTTGGCATGGACGGCTAATGTCACGGCAGATGCGCCTTCTGGTTTTAGCGGCCAGCGGTGGCTGAAAGCTCTCGATGGCGGCCCGGCCATGGTCTTCAATTTCCACAGCGGGTGCGATGCAACGATTGGCGCCGGTCTATCGCCCTCTTCGAGTGGCCCAGATCAGGGTGTCGATGTGCTTTGCGCCCAGTTTCCAAGTGCGATTCAACCGTTGGCCTATTCGCGGATCGCCTACTACATGATCATGCGCAAGCAGCCGTTGGCCTATCAAACCAATGATCACCAGAACGATCCTTCGCAATGGACCGATGTTGCGCCAGTTGGACTTTGGCGATCCCGCCGCTGCCGCCTGTTTGACGCGAGTGGTAATGTCACGGGCTATGCCTTCACCACGAATCCGATTTGGCATATCGTGGATGTGATTCTATTTCGCAAGCTCTTCCCTGATTTCAATCTCTCGGTAGATGGCGGACCTGATCCGCTTCCAACGGCAGTGGCCGCGCGCTTTGACTGGGAACCAATCTATGAGGCCGCGCAGTACTGTGATGAGTTTCTGGCGAATAGCCGGCGTCGTTTCGCGGGGAACTACTGCTTCACCTCGTCGACGTCGCTGCAGGCTATTCTCAGCCAGATGCTTCTGTACTGCCGGAGTTTCTTGCGCGACACCCAAGGCAAGATCTCGATCGTCTGTGATAAGCCTCGGGCTTCAGTCTTTGTCTTTTCGCGTGACCACATCCTTCCCGGTTCATTCGAGGTAAATGAACAAACCCCACACACTGCCGGCAACCGATATGTTGCGCAGTTCCGCGACATCCTGGTGCCTGCCGTCGCAACGATTGCGAGTATCACCTGCACGAACCAAGGTAACCCTATCGTCACGACGGATGCTCCTCACTGCCTCAACAAGGGGGATCGCACCGCACTCGGAGGTACGGGAACTGTCTATGACGGCACATGGAGCGTCTATTCAGTCCCTGATGTGGAGAATGTTGGGACACCGGAAGAGGTTGATCCCACAACTTTCGCATTGGTGCGCAAAGGTGCCAATTATCCTACGAGTGTCGGTTCGGGTGGCGCTGTTGGGCTACTTTATTCGCGGTTCAAAGAACGGGCTCCGGAGTTCTGGCATAAAAACAACATGCTTGCTAGAGGCGCGGTTGGGCTGGGAATCGCACGGCAGCGCAATAAAGTGAAACAGAGCCTGGACTTTGTGAGTTCGACTTATGACCAGATCAGTCGGATCTCTCGTTACGAGCGGGATCGCTCACTCGGCCTGGATCAGTCGCCCTATATCATTCCGCCGACAATCAAATTTCGCACCTCAATGTTTGCCAAGGATGTGAACGGAGAACTCGCATGCGGAATTCAGCCTGGCGATCATGTCACGGTCGACGACAAACTGAGCTTCACTTACGCGGGCGAATATGAAGTCTTGGAGCCGTTGACGCTCCATCCTCCAACGACGGAAGCTTCCAGCTCTGGTTCTGGAGTCTCTCTTTCTCCCTCGGAAAGCAGCGGTGAGATTGAGTTTGTGCTCGGAGTCTATAACGAGTCGTATATGTATGATTCCAGCGATAGCCTTCAGGCAGGATGGCTAAGCGTTCCCGGCAGCGATCCGGGCAACGATGGCGTCTTCACCAGTATTCCCTTGGCGAACGGAGGCAACTTTGTTCTGCTATCGGGGCTGCTTGCAAGTGGCTCGCAGTTCCAGCTACCTTCTACGGGCTACCCCGCTGCCAATATGCTGGCATGGGCCGGTCCCGCTGGCGCGAACATCAACTACCATTCCATGCGCATCATCCAGCTGTGCAGCGCCGATTCCAGCCGGCAGCTCACGCTGATTTACAGCGATTGCGAGGGAAACACTTGGGGCGGAGACGTCGGCTATGCCGCGTTGACCTGGCTCAGCACCGATGTTACTTTTACGAACGGTGGCTTGACGTGGATTGAATTTACGCTCCTGGGCGGAGAAAAGATCTTGTTCGGCTCAGGAACTTTGGCAGATGGGGCGACTATCTCGCTTCCGTCTGGATATTCAAGTGACAAGATGTTCGCGACTGCCTATCCGCACGACAGTCCGTCCTGCGACTATAACCAGCAAAGCGTGGGGGCATACGTCGATTCGAGCCTGGTTGTCCATTTTGACTACGATGACAGCAGCAATCACGACTGGCACGGCAACGCGACAGTATTCGTTTTCGCATGGCAAAACAACATGGGCACAGTCGTCACTGAGACAGCCGGCACTGGAACATGGATGCGTTGCACGTTGACCGACGGCAAGATCTTTGGTGTTGGATGTGCAAAGAACATGGCGAACGGCGCGACTTTTTCTCTGCCATCGAGCGCGGGCGATGGATCGTCGCTCGAAGTGCTCGCAGGGTCGAGTAATGGCCGCATTCTGAGCGGGCATCATGCGCAAGGCGTTGGAGCGTGCTACCTGGATGCTGACAACGTGGTCCACATGACCTTTAATGATGGATCTGGAGACGTCTGGGCGGGCACTGCAGACGTGGTGGCGTCTTATTGCGTTGCCGGCACGGCTGAGCCGACGATTGTTACCATATCGACGCCGGCTGCCACTTTGGCGCGTGGAGCAGCGCAGACGTTTATCGCCAAGGTAACGGGCAACTCGAATACTTCTCTCGTCTGGAGCGTGGATGGAATCGTTGGCGGCAATCTGACCGTCGGCACGATCGACGCGAATGGCAACTACACCGCTGGCAACGAGGCCGGTACGCATACGATTACCGCTGCCAGTGTTGCCGATGGATCGGTCGTCGCGACGGCAACCGCGACCGTGACGGCAACAAACAGCATCCTCAATGTGAATGGAGCCTAAGAATGTCTTTGCAGGATAACAACTTGAGTTCGGTTGATCCAGCAGCGCCCGCAAATGGCGTGAATGTCGTCTGGCAAGCCGATGTACCTTCCGCCGATTCGAGCGTGACCAGAAATATCTCCGGTTATGTCCCTGCGGCTGGTGCCGCTGCTCTTGGCGTTGTGATGCCTGACGGGACCACAACGCAGGTCGATGTGACGGGTAAATTGAGTGTGACTGGGAGCATTCCAAGCTTGGAAATCACCAGCCCTACAACAGCCTCAGCTGCTAGCTCTGGATCTGCCTCGGCATTGCCAGCATCACCGGTCGGCTACCTGGTCATTTCGGTAGGGGGGACCGCAGTCAAGGTCCCCTATTTTGCGGTGTAATCTTGGGTAGTCGCCCGATGCTGAAAACGGTCTGCTGGCGAACCTATGGAAAATGGAATATCGGGCCGATGATCAAATTACACTTCCCAACCTGGGAAGCCGAATTTGATCAGCCTGGGAAGCGTAATGTGGTCAGCCACAATGGGGCACCCAGTGTGTACGGATACGAGCAAATGGCGTAGTGGCCTTTGTGCTTTCCCCGGTCTCAAAAGCGAGACCGGGGGCACCCAGTGTGTGCCGCTCGAGGCCTAGCGGTAGACCTCGGGGATGAAGTTCTGCTCGTGGATGGGCGGACGGACGTATTTCGATTTTTTGAGTGGTGGCAAGGGCAGCGGTTCGGGAGTGAGATCGCTGTAGGGGATCATGGACAGCAGGTGGCGAATGACGTTGAGGCGGGCGGCTTTCTTGTCTTCCGCGTTCACCACATACCAGGGAGCCTGCTTGCTATCGGTGATGGCGAACATCTCGTCCTTGGCGCGGGAGTAGTCGGCCCAGTGCTTGCGCGACTCCAGGTCCATGGGGCTGAGCTTCCAGCGCTTGGTGGTGTTGGTCATGCGCTCCTGGAAGCGGCGCTCCTGCTCCGCGTCGCTGACCGAGAACCAGTACTTGATGAGGATGATGCCGGAGCGGATCAACATCCGCTCGAACTCGGGGCAGCTCTGCATGAACTCCTGATATTGCTGCTCGGTGCAGAAGCCCATGACGCGCTCAACGCCGGCGCGGTTGTACCAACTGCGGTCGAACAAAACCATCTCTCCGGCGGCAGGCAGGTGGGCCACGTAGCGCTGGAAGTACCACTGGGCCTTTTCGCGCTCGGTGGGCGTGCCCAGGGCTACGACGCGGCAGATGCGGGGGTTGAGCGTATCGGTAATGCGCTTGATTGCGCCCCCTTTGCCTGCCGCGTCACGGCCCTCAAAGAGCACAACTACGCGCAGGCCTTCGTGGCGAATCCACTCCTGCAGCTTGGCCAGCTCGACCTGGAGGCGGCGCAGTTCAGGTTCGTACTTGCAGTCCTGGCCCAGATGCAGAGCAGACACGGTAGTGGAGGATGGAGGCTGCTGATCCTGGCCCTTAACTCTCTGGGCAATCTTCTTGCTGCTGCTTTCCTTCTTCTGCTTCTTTGCCATTTCGCTTCCTCCGGCCTTGTGGGCACGGTTCCATGCAGAAGACCTGCCTGAATTCAGGAGGTTTCTGCGCTGGCCCACAGACCGCCGATCATTCTATCGGCAGAATTCGGGGGAGCGCCACGGAAAAATAACGAGTTAGCGGTGTTAGCGGTGTTAGCGGGGGAATGTGAGGGTTCCGGCTTGGCTGCTTTCCCACCCTTGGCGCAAGAAACAGGAACGCACCAAGGATGGGGCACCCGATGTATGCAGCTAGCAGCTAAGAAGTTTTGTGTTCTGGCTTGGCTACGGCAAGACATGATCTAGCCAGAGCTTCCAGAAACGCGCGGCTACTGCTTCAAGGGCTGCGGCGTGTGCGCGGGTGGCAGAGCGCAGATCGGTCACGGCAATATGCGCGTGGTGCAATTCGCAGGCGTGGCCCACGTACCAGCGTTCCAGACCGAGTGCGTTCACTTCAGGATGAAACTGCAACCCCAGCGCAAAATCTTCGACGGCGAATGCCTGATGGGGATAGCGTTCTGACTTGGCCAGATGCAGTGCGCCCTGGGGAAGATCGAAGGTATCGCCATGCCAGTGTAAGAGCGAGAGCCCTGGGGTCAGCAGCGGAGCGAACCACTCCGGCGTCTTCCCTGCCGCTTGCAGAGGCGCCCAGCCGATCTCCGCGCCATTTTGGCCGGGATAGACACGAGCGCCGAGGGCCGCAGCCATCAGTTGTGCTCCCAGGCAGATGCCAAGCGTCGGCTTGCGCTGCGCCAATCGCTGGCCAATGCAGGCAATTTCGTCCTTGAGAAACGGATAATCTTCCTGGTCGTAAACCCCGATGGGGCCACCCATAACCACCAGCAGGTCACACGTATCGGCTTGCGGCAGAGGGAAGCGCGCCGTAGCGACATCGACGGTCTCGATGGCGAAGCCCCGCTCCCGTAGCGGCGCTTCCAGCGAACCAAGGTCTTCAAAGGCAAGG
>Ga0255354_1001577_pt1 | contig 12951 bp, 8 predicted proteins | sample HBST50metaG_FD_189942 | JGI IMG/M metagenome (GOLD analysis project Ga0255354, IMG submission 189942) | Peat soil microbial communities from Stordalen Mire, Sweden - H.B.S.T50 | ecosystem: Environmental > Terrestrial > Soil > Wetlands > Peat | place: Sweden: Norrbotten County, Stordalen Mire...
TGCCAAGGGGGCGCAGCAGCAACGGAACGGCGTCTTGGCGTCACTCGGCCTGATCGCCGATAGCCTGCGCATGTTGCCGCAAAAAAACAAAACCACGAATCATTGGAACGCAACCGAGTGGTCAGAAAACCGGCGCGGCTGGATCTTCTTGACCTCGAAGCCTAGCGAGCGCGAGGCGCTGCGCCCGCTTCATAGTCTGTGGATTGACCTGCTGGTTTTGCGCCTGCTCAATGAGCCCAAGGAAGGTCAGCACCCGGTGTGGTTTGTGCTGGACGAGTTGGCAAGTTTGCAACGCCTGCCGCAGCTCCACACCGCGATCACGGAAAATAGGAAGTCGAAAAATCCGCTCGTGTTGGGTTTCCAGGGCAAGGCACAGCTTGAAGTGATTTACGGCCACATGGCCGAGGTGATGCTTTCGCAGCCAGCCACAAAAATCTTTCTGAAGACCACGGAGCCGAAGGCTGCCGAATGGGTTTCGAGCGCCATCGGTAAGGTGGAGATCGAGCGGATGCGGCAGACCCATTTCGATGGCTCGCGCACGGGGAAAAACTTCACGTTGGAGCGCCAGGTCGAGCCGCTGGTGCTGGATTCAGAAATCTCCGGCCTGCCCGACCGGCACGCATACCTCAAGCTCGGCAACTACGTTGCTCACTTCTCGTTTGCCTACCACGACATTCCGGCGACGCAACCTGCCTTTGTGCCGCGACCGCTGGAAGACGACGACCTTGGCTTCGATCCAAAGACGCTGATGAAGAAACCTTCTGAGCCTGAAACAACCGAAGAGAATGCCGAATCCATCCAGAGCGGATTCTCATTGGGAGACTGACCATGCTGAAAATCTCGAAAGCCCTCTCGGCAGGCAAACTCGAAAACTACCACCGCCAGGAATTCACGTCGCCGGATCAAAGTTATTGGAGCCAGGGACAGACGGTACAGGGCGAGTGGCAGGGCCGGCTTGCGGAGAGATACGGCCTTACGGGCGCTGTCGGAGCTGGGGAATTCCATCGGCTCTCGGAAGGGCAGCATCCGCAGACCGGCGAGCAACTTGTACAACACCGGCAAGCCTTCGAGTATCAGAATGCCGATGGGAAGTTGGTCAAATCGGTCGAGCACCGGGCCGGGTGGGACGCGACTTTTTCCGCACCAAAATCTGTTTCGCTGACCGCACTGGTCGGTGGCGACGACCGGGTGCGCGCTGCCCACCGCGACGCTGTGGGTGTCGCCTTGAATGAGTTGGAACGATATACGCAGGCCCGCATGGGCAGCAACCGGCCCGCCGAGACAACGGGGGAGTTCATCGTCGCCAAATTCGAGCATGACACGTCTCGGCCCGTGGATGGCTACGCCGCGCCGCAGCTTCACACTCATGCAGTGATTTTCAATGTCACCGAGCGTAGAGATGGAACCAGCCGCGCCTTGCAGGAGCGCGGATTCTTCGAGTCGCAGCAGTTCGCTACCGCTGTTTATCAGTCGGAGTTGACCTTCAAGTTGCGGGAGTTGGGCTATGAAATCGAACCGGGCAGAAGCGGCGCACCAGAGATCAAGGGATACTCGCAGGAGTATCTTGATGCCTCCAGCCAACGCCAGAACCAGATCCTCGAACACATGCAACAGAACGGACTCTCCGGCTACGAAGCGGCGGAGATTTCCGCCCACGCTACGCGCGACAAGAAACAGATTCAGTCACCAGCAGAAGTGCTTTCGGCGCATCGCCGGCTTGCTTCCGAATTCGGCAACCAACCCGATCACGTTGTGTCCGAGGCGCGGCAGCGCGGCCAGAAAAAGGAAGTGGAACACGCTCCCGAGAAGACGCAGCAGGCCGCGCTGGAGGCCGTGACCTTTGCCCGCGAGCGCAGCTTTGAGCGCGAAGCCGTCACCGACGAACGCGCTCTCTTCCGCGACGCGCTACGGCGCGGGATGGGAGAAACGACTTACGGGCAGGTTCGCGCCAGCGTGGAGGCGCGTCTGGCCTCCGGCGAATTTCAACTTGTATCAGGGCAGAAGCACGATACCGCGCGGCAGTTCACGACAGCGGAGACCATTCACGCTGAAAAAGAAGTTTTGCGGCGGATGCACGAGGGACAGAACCGAGCCGAACAGATCATGCCTGTTCAGCAAGCCGTGGCGCATACAGCCAAGTACGCGCATCTCAACTCCGCTCAACGGCTGGCAGCCGAGGAGATTCTGACCTCGCGCGATGTGGTCCAAGGTCTCCAGGGAAGCGCCGGTGTAGGCAAGACAACAGCCTTGAAAACCGTGCGCGAGGCCGCCGAACAGCGCGGGTATGTGGTCGAGGGCTTCGCCCCGACTTCCCGCGCCGCGCATCAGCTCCGCGACGTTGGTATCTCCGCCGACACCTTGCAGGGATTCCTTGCGCGGTCCAAACAGCCGACGCCGGAGCGCCATTTTTACATGGTCGATGAGTCGAGCCTTGCTAGCACCAAGCAGGTGCGCGATTTCCTTCAGAAGCTCGACCCCGGCGACCGGGTTCTTTTCATAGGTGACACGCGCCAGCATCAGGGCGTCGAGGCCGGAAAGCCCTTCGAGCAATTGCAACAGGCGGGGATGAAGACCGCCAAGCTCGATCAGATCGTGCGCCAGAAAGATCCCGAGTTGCTGCGAGCGGTCGAACATCTTTCGCGCGGCGAGGTGGTCGAAGGTATCGCGCTTCTCGAACAGCAGGGACGGGTCACGGAGATTTCCGACCCGCAGAAACGCATCGCCTCGATTGCCCGGAACTATGCCGACAGCCCAAGTAATACAATCATCGTTTCCCCAGACAACGCCTCACGCCGCGAGATCAATCAGGCCGTCCGCGCGGAGTTACAGGAGCGCGGCCTTGTTGAATCAGAAAACCACCCCCTACGCATACTCGCGTTGCGCTCCGATATGACCGGAGCCGACCGCGCCTGGGCTGCACGCTATGAAGTCGGCGACGTGCTCCACTACCAGCGCGGCAGTGCTGCTATTGGCATTGAGCCGCGCAGCTACGCGCGGGTGGTCTCGACCGATCCGAAAGCAAATTCCTTGACCGTTGAAAAAGCCGATGGACAGCAGGTCTCCTATGACCCGTCCCGGCTACGCGGAATCTCCGCCTACCGCGAGATTGAAAGGGATTTTGCCATTGGAGACCGGCTGCAATTTACCGCGCCGAACCGCGATTTGGGCGTCGCCAACCGTGATCTCGGAACCATTCAAGCAGTTGGCGAAAACGGAGAGATGACTGTCCGTATGGATGGCGGAAAGGACAGGACTGTTACCTTCAATGCCGATGAGATGCGGCACTTTGACCACGGCTACGCTGTCACTTCCCATAGCTCCCAAGGACTTACTTCGGAGCGCGTCCTGGTGAACATGGATACCAATGTTCATCCCGACCTCATCAATGATCGCTTCGCCTACGTCTCCGTCTCCCGCGCCTCTCAGGACGCGCAAATCTTCACCAACGACGCAGCCTCGCTCGCTGAAAACCTCAGCTACGACGTGAGCAAAGCGTCGGCGCTTGACGTTGCCAAGGTTCAAAATCCGGTTGCGAAGGTTGGATTGGAGCAGGCTGCGGCTATGAAAATTGCGCCCGGCGCTGGCCTGGGGTTGGGCCTGTAAGGGACGTAGATGGATGTGCCATCCGGCAGAATAATAGTGGGCGCTTGATGCAGCGCAACGTTACATCCTTGTCAGAGGACATCGTCAGAGATAGCAAGGCCAACGTCATCTCATCCACCTTGTCCTGGTTATATTCCACCGCGTCGTTCTCCCTAATCTTGATTGCCTCAGTAGATAAAAGCAAAGAGCTATTTGCTCGTTTACTCCCATTCAGTATCACGCTATCTCCGAAAAAGCGATTGCTTTCCGGTGGGAAGGCGCGTCGCCCTTCCCACGCTGCAACCGCCGATCTTACCGGCGTTTTCCGCTCCCCATCCATGCGGTCCTGTGTCCTGCCCGCAACGCCGACCCTTACGTGCATACAAGCGTAAAGCAATTCGGAAGAATACCAATTTTCTTCTCTCGTTAAGTGCCCCCGCTTCATGCGGCTTTATGGCAGAAGCGGTCGGAACCCGTCAAGGGTCTCCGCTGCGCTGCGATGAACGGGCTTGAGAACGCCCGCCCTTGACCGAACCCGCCTCGCCTCTGCCCGCCGCGCAAGACATGAAGCGGGGGCACTCAACGAAAGAAATTTGGTTGAGGCAGACGCCCTCCTTTAAATTCCGCCCCTCAGCGGGGCAGCGACAGGAGAGCGAACATTATGCCTTACACCAGCAGCACAGCAACCACTACCAGCAGCCCCACGCCGCACAGCAAAAATGCGGCGCTCGGCAACCGGAGCGAATCGCCCTATCAGCAGCGCACCAGTCAGAAGGACAACCCCACACAGCAACTCATCAAGCAGGCCGTAGACTTTTTGCTCCAGCAGCTTGAGTCCGGCAAGAGTGAGACTTTGACCGCGTATCTGGCTGCGATGGCCCGTTTCCATTCTTATTCTTTCGGGAACATTTTGAGTATTGCGAGACAACGCCCTTCAGCGACCAGAGTAGCGGGGTTCTACGCATGGAAGGAGTTGGGGCGGTTTGTGAAGCGTGGTGAGAAAGGAATTCAGATTCTTGCCCCGATGGTTGGACAGCGGCGCAGAAAGGACGATGCCGAGCGGAAACAGACACAGGAAGACAACGCCAAGCCCACGCCTGTTTTGATTGGCTTCCGTGCCGTGTATGTCTTCGATGTGGCGCAGACCGAGGGCACGGACCTGCCCGAGTTCGAGCACAACATCACCGGCGAAGTGGACGAGCACCACGAGCGGCTGATTGCATTTCTCGATGCGCAAAATATCGCCCTCGAATACAGCGAGAACATCGCGCCCGCGCTTGGCGTGAGCTACGGCGGTAAGATTGTGTTGCTGCCCGGCCAGTCAGAGGCGGAATCCTTCGTGACGCTGATTCATGAGGTAGCGCATGAACTTTTGCATAAGTCCGACCGCCGCACCATTACCACTGCAACGGTGCGTGAGACGGAAGCCGAGGCCGTGGCCTTCATCGTGGGTCAAGCCATCGGCCTTGAGATGGGAAAAAGTTCAAGTGACTACATTCAGATGTACGCAGGAAACGCGGCGCTATTGGCTGAAAGCCTTGAGGTCGTGCAGCGTACCTCTGCGGTAATTTTGGACGCCATCACCGGAGAATCAACTACCACGCGGAATGCGCCCTCGCCAGAGGCGCAGGAAGCAATCGCGGAGGTGGCGTAATGAAAACCCTTCTCCGCATCCTTGAGCGGGCCGGTGGTTATCGGCCCACGCTGTACCTCAAGATCGAGAATCCGCCCTATATGGCCCTTGTCATCGAGGCCACGCCGGGGCCGTGCGGATTGCCGTCGATTTCAGTTGCCCACTACGGAGAGCAGAACGGCGACCTGATGCGCGCCCCGGAGATCTGTTTCGAGTTGTCGAGGCCACCGTTGTGCGGTCTTGCACTATCGGCTTGGTATTTCAGAAATGACTATCTCGGCGTCGAGCAGTATTCGCGCTACCGGGACGGGGAGAATTACGTTTGTCTCCCCGGTCTCTACGAACGGCATGAGCAATTCGCGCGGCAGTGGGACAAGAATTTCCGCGCACAGGGTTTTCTCGAAGCCTTTACGGACAAGTCGATTCGCGGCTAGTCCGCTCCCTGCGGAGCGGATCAAGCCCCACCGCTCCGCGCGCCTTCACTTTTCAACCGCTCGAAAGGAGTTTATTCAAATGGAAACGACTGTTATCAATGCCACTGAATACCGCGATGTTCCGCTGTCTCAACTCAACGAATCGAAGACCAATCCCCGCCGCGTCTTTGACGAGACGAGCCTCAAAGAACTGGCAGCATCGATTCGCAGCCAAGGCGTACTTTCGCCCTTGCTTGTTCGCCCACTCACCGAAAACGGTTTTGAAATCGTGGCCGGTGCGCGGCGTTATCGCGCCGCGCAGATGGCTGAGGTTGCCACTGTGCCAGTGCGCATCGTTCATCTTTCCGATGCCGAAGCTTTGGCCGCACAGTTGGTCGAGAACCTGATACGCGCGGAAATTCACCCGATGGAAGAGGCCGAGGGGTTCGCGCGTTTACTCGCATTGGAGGAACCGAAGTACAGCATCGAACAGATAGCCTCCCGTGTGGGCAAACAACCGTCTTTCGTGGCTTCGAGGATGAAATTGATTGACCTTGTGCCCGCAGCGGTCGATGCTTTCTATGCCAATGAAATCGGCGTAGGCCATGCACTCTTACTGGCGAAATTGCCCGCTGACCAGCAGGAACAGGCGCTTTCGGCTTGCTTCAAGGAAGTCTACAACGGAGAACACAAGCCCGCGCGAATCCTGCTGCCCGTTCGCAACTTGCAATTCTGGATTGAGTCGAACGTCTTGCTTGTCTTGAAAGACGCGCCCTTTGATAAGCGCGATGCGCAGTTGGTTCCCACCGCTGGCAGTTGCGCAGATTGCTCTAAGCGCACCGGACACAACAAGCTCCTGTTCGGTGACGACCTTGGAAAACACGGTGACCAGTGCGTTGATCCCCAATGCCACCAAGCAAAACTCTCGGCGCATGTGGCGAAAACCGTTGCTGCGAAACCCGAGCTTGTACAGATCAGCACGGCATACGGAACGCAGAAAGAAGGCAGCCCTGTATTGCCGCGTAACAAGTACACCGCCATCCGCGACGATAAGCCGAAGTCCAACGACGAGGCCAAACGCCCGGAGTTCAAGGTGTGCAAGTTCGCCACCGACGCCATCGTCACCGAGGGCAGCGAGATTGGCACCGTGCATAAGGTTTGCGCGAATCCTGTTTGCCCCGTGCATCACCCGAAGAAGGCAACCAACAAAAGTGATGCGCAGTTCAAGGCCGAGCAGGAGAAACGGCGCAGGGAGGAGGCCATCGCCAACACAGCCGGCCTCCGCGTCCTCTCTGCGATCAGCGCGGCAGTCCCGGTGCGGCTGATGAAACGCGACCTTATGTTTCTGGCCGAGCGCATGGTCAACCTGCTCGACGAGAACCGCGCCGCGATCCTTGCCAGACAGCACGGCATCAAGAAGACCAAGGAGAAGGAGTCCATCGGTAAGCTCTTCACGTCCTTTCTTCGCCGCGCCGACGAAAGCACCTTGGGCCGCGCCGTGGTCGAAGCCGTCGTCTTGCTCACGGCCTCGCGCGGCAACGCCTCGCACGTTCTGCGCGATGCCGCCGAGTTTTACAAGGTGGACGTGGCCGCAGTCACGGCCCAGGTCAAGCAGGAATTCACGACCAAGGAAAAAGCGAAAGCGGCGAAGACGGCCACGCCCAAGCCACCGGCAAAGGCACCGGCAAAGGCACCGGCAAAGACTGCGAAAAAAGTGGCGGCGTAACGACAAAATCAAGATGTACTGTGCGGAGCCAGCAGGCCGGCTCCGCATTTTTTGTGTCTGCCCGCTTTTCCCGCCCTTTTGCGTGGCATCTGCATTTTGCAGTTGCGTCATGCTGTTCCCGCCCAGCGGGCAGCGCCGCCAAAGCATGGGCGGCGATAGGCGCGGCATCCGCTTCTTCAAGGCGCGTTTGCCGTGGGATTTCCCTATAATTCCAGTTCGGAATAATACGGAAACGTCTTGGAATGATGTGCATTTGAGGCAACAATTTGTTCAATTTAGGTGCAACTTTTCCACAGGCGTCGGTGTCTCATTTATACATCCGTAAGCGGGTACGCCAGGCTCGATGCGTTTCCGGGAGGTGGAAGCCAATCCCCAATCGAATGCTGGAGGTCGTATGCTACCAAGCGTAAGGATCGAAGACCTTGAAGCTGCCATCCAGGTGACCGAGTGTAGGCACTTTACTCAAGCAGGCGAAAAGTTGCACCGCAGCCAAGGAGCTGTCAGTAAGAGCATGAAACGGGTCGAAGGCGGCGTGGGTGTGAAGCTGATCGACCGCTGCGCCCATCCGGTCCGGCCCACGAAAGCGGGCATCGTCTTTCGCTATCATGTGCGCCGGGCGCTTGACTCTCTGGTGCGTGCCATGAATGAGGCGTTGCGCGCCGATGTGCCAGATCACGCGCTACTCGAAGTTGGCTATACCTCCTACTTGGACCTGGATGTGCTTGCCTATCTTGAGCATGTTGGCAAATCGCACCATGCAGAGTTTTCTCATCAGCACCACAGCTCCTCCTCCGCGGAGATCATTGCGTCTGTGCTCTCTGGAAGATGGGATTGCGGATTCATCGTCAGCCCTGAAACGACGGGTGGTCTAACGGGAATCCCGATCTATCAGGACCCGTTCGGTCTGGCCCTCGCAGGAGACCATCCTCTGGCGCGCAAAAGAAAGATCAGAATCGACGACCTCAGGGACATCCCTCTGATCCTCCCTGCCAAAGAGCGCAATACCGGGTTCCGCGCCTGGTTCAACGAACGGTGCGGGATGGCAGGGATCAAACCAAAACAGTGCAGGAAGTCGGCAATCCCAATGAAGCCTGGTTCATGGCTTCCCAACATGCTGGTGCGGCCTTGATGCCACGGGCGTCAACGAAGAACCTCGTGCGGAGCGTAGCGGTGTTCCGCCCCTTTGCCGAGGATGATCTTTACGCCGAAATCCAGCTTGTCTTCCGTGACGAGCCACAGCCGTCGATGCTGGCCTCATTCGTGGACGCGGTGCTGCGCATGAGAGACCGGATGCGGCGCGACGAATTGCAGAACGAACCAGTGCGGGTTCCCTCTGTTCTTCGTCCGTCCGCCAAGCCTTGGAAACGATAGCAATCGGATCATAGTGACCAATGCGCGCCCTTCGCTTGAATCAGTAAACCTCTTCAACGGTCCAAGAGCGAAGCGGTTGCGCCAGAAACCTCATCACGAGACTCGTCATCTCGATTTTCAGAGGACTGCGAGAGTAGGCTTCGAGCGCTTCGCGCGTATCCCAAACCTCATGCAGGACGAGTGTGGATCGTTCCTGGGACAGCCGGAACAGGTCGAAGACCAGCCATCCTTCAATTTGCCGGATGGCTTCGATGATCGGAGCCAGTTCAGGGACAATCAGTTCTTCAAATCCCGGCTTCAGCAACAAGACAGTGACGACGATCGTTTTTTCGTTCATACGTTCAGGGGGAGTCCTCGGTAAATTGCCTCCATCTTTCGATGGAAACCCGAGACACGATAGCGCGCTTCAATGTCGCTACGATGTCTATAGAAATAGGTCTGGATCAGCAGTAATCTAACCTGCTATTCACATTAAAATTCCGTAAATTCCATTGGAAGACTTCCACGCCCGTCGTGTCTTGCTGGTCAGGCACGAATATCGGGCATCGCTCTCCCACTCAAGAACAAAGAGCTTCCGACCGGCTGTCTTTCCGAAAAGGATGCTAACCAATAGAAAGGTAATGTTGTTGCGCGTAAGTTCATTCTGCGTGCGAAGACCAGACAACAGGCTTGTCACAGGCCGAATGCTAAAGGATGGTGAATTGTCGAGGGGGTTAGGTTAGATAAGGGACAATCCCGGACTATATAGACGTACACCTTATGCGCCTCGTTCGATCAAACCCGTTAGGTCCTGCCACGCTCGACGATCTTTTCGTGCTCAAGTACGAATGGTTGATGCAGTGGGCGCTCTACTTCGCGCAGGGAGATCGTCCGACAGCGGAGGATATGGTTCAGGATACTTTTGTCCAGTTCGCCATCAGCGATCCTGAACTCGATGATCCGCAGAATGTCGAGGCGCTGCTCTACACCTATCTGAAGCATGTTCATCTGGCGCATCTGCGTCGCTTGCAAAAGTATCCGCTTCAGAATCTCTCCATTGCAGAGTTCGATTCGATCAACGTGGGATTGCGACAGAGTCCGTCTGCAAACCCACTCGACATACAAAACAATCTACGGCGTATTCTTTTTTATCTCTGCTGGCGGAAAGACTCCGCCAAGTCCGCTAGCATTCTGATTCTGCGCTTTTTCTATGGGTACTTTCCCGAGGAGATTACGCGGATCGGCCTCGTGTCCCGTCCGGTGGTCGATAACGGGTTGAGAGCCGCGCGCAAGGACTTGAAGCGTCACTTATCCGACTCAGGCAAGGTGCGAGTGCTGTGCTTGGACGATATTCCGGAATTTGTGCCTTCTTCGATGATATTACCGACCGAGCACTTTGTAGATGAACTTCGAGAGATACTTTTGAATTCGCGCCGCGGAGCCTGCCTTCCCGCTGAGCAACTGTCCGCCCGCTATTCGGTCGAACCTCCCAAACCAATTGAGTGCGAGTTGTTGGCTCATATCGTGAGTTGTCAGCGTTGCCTCGACGTGGTCACTCATTCACAGAAAATTCCACCGCTTGCAGAGAGATCCTTCGAGGGGGCGCTTGTGGAGCGTCATAATCCGAATCCGGTAAGCAAGGAAATAACCTTCGCCAAAAAAGAGGACACGCTCAAGCGCAGTCTAGGCATTGTGCGAAACCGAATCCAGGAAGTGCTGGAGCACCAACCGCGCAGCCTCACGCTTGTAGTCAATGGCCATGTCGTTGCGACCCAGGACGTAAGCCTGGCCGTCTGCAAGCAGGAAGTCGAGATCAAGATCGGCGAGCAGATTGAATTGATCGAAGTCCTGAGTGAGCAGGGACTGTGCCTGTTGGCGATGCCAGTTTCCTCCGTACCTCCGAACCTACCCCCCGAAGTCTACCGGCAAGTGCGGTTGAGTTGCGGGCGAACAGTCGAAGCTTGGCTTCGTTTTACCAGTATGGGACCGCGCGTCGAGACCTCTTATTTGGACCCGGCATTGCTGGCCGTAGTAGAGGAGTCCACTGAGTCCGATGGCAAGGATGCAGCGGATAAGAGCAGCGATCATGGAACTTCCATTGTTGCTGTTGGTTCTCGGGAACCGCAATACCGCCAGCCCCTCTGGGCAAATCTCTGGGCTGGGCTTTGGACCAGGCTCAAACAGATTCCGATCCCCACTATGAATCCAACCTTCGCAACCGCGTTAATCCTGGCGGCAGCTTCCGTATTCTGCTTCGTCATGTGGTGGAATCAGCCACCGCATCTTACCGCCAATGCTCTGCTGGTTCGCGCCGAGGCGCTGGATTCTGCGGCGCAGAAGTCGGCCACTCCCGGCGTGGTTCTTCAGCAGATAAGAATCAAAACGTCGCAACGGATCGTGAATCATTCCATCTACCGCGATGCGCAAGGCGTTCGTCGTCCGAAGAAGCAGGCGCTCGGTCTCGCCGACGAACAACTAAAAGACAGGCTTGCCTTGGCCGGCGTCAACTGGGATGAGCCGCTTTCCGCCTTCAGCTATCAGGATTGGCACGACCATCAGCATATTCGCAAGGATGCGATCACCAAGGAGGGCGCTCACCTCCTGAAGCTGACGACCACGGTGCCCGATGGACCGATTCTGCAGGAGTCTTTAACCGTGCGCGACAGCGACTTCCATCCAGTCGCGCGCACCATCGAACTACGCGCGACCAAACAACGTGATGCGGACACAATCGAAATCGCTGAGCTAAGCTACGATGTCCTTCCGTGGAATGCCGCGAGAGAAAACCTGTTCGAGCCGCTATCACCGTTTGGTGCTGTCTCGGCCCCTGCTGCGATTTTGCCGCCTCTACCACACTTTCCCTCGGAGATGGAACTGGACGAGGCGGCGTTAGAAGCGCGAATGGTGCTGCACCAACTCGGCGCGGATACCAGTGAACGAATCGAGATTGACCGCGCCGCGAGTGGCGTGCAGGTAAAGGGGATAGTCGCCACGGCAGAGCGCAAGCAGGAGATAGAAGCTCATCTGCATCTGCTTCCTCATGTCCTCTCTGCCATTTATACCTTTCAGGAATTGCAGGATCGGCAGAGTGCGGCCAGTCAGATTACAAGCATTAAACTCGCCTCATCTTCCGCGACGCCTTCCCCGCTTGAGGAGTATTTGACAGACCGGGGAATGAATCGCGCTCAGATTGGAGAGTTGGGGATTGATCTCTCGAATGCTTCCGTGACGGTAAGCCAGGAGAGCAACGCGATAGAAGAACTGCTGACTCAGTTTGGTCCGAACAAGCCATTGACTCCTGCTGCTCGGGCGGCCTTCGATCAACTCCTTGCTGATCACAAAACAAAGATTCTTTTTTTTCTGAAACAAGAAGAGCAACTTCTTGCCCAAGCAGGCATTCCCTTGGCCTCATCAACTGGGAATGAAAACAGCAGCCAATTGGTGATTGCAATAGGTCATCATCGCACACTATGCGCCGAGTTGCTTTCAAACAATAACTCTCATCCGCGCGGCGCACAAGAAATTGCGCTGGAATTGGAAAAGTCTCTCCACCGGTTACGTTCGATCGTTGCCAATCTTTCTAATCCGTTTGCGGCATCTGAATTGTCGTCATCTCCCTTGCCACCAAACCAATACAGCAAATAGGAAGCCATTCACAATGCCTCAACGATTGTTAAGAAGCTTGACGTGTCTTCTGTTCTTGTGTGCTCCGTTCTTTTCCTTTGCACAGACGGCGCGCTTTTCCGGCCAAGTTACCGACCCATCGAATGCGGCAGTGCCGAATGCCGAAGTTCAAGTCATCAACGAGGAAAGTTCGGTCAAGTTCTCTACGAAAACGGATGGAAGCGGAACGTATACGGTTCCATATTTGCCTGCGGGACATTATCAGGTTGTCGTAAGAGTTCCTGGATTTTCCACATCCGTCAATAGTGGCATTGCGTTGGGCATGGGACAGGCCTTTGTCTTCAACGTGCAGCTTTCGGTTGGTGGCGAGCAATCCACTGTTACCGTAGAAGGCGGCTCCGCATCGATCACGGAGCTAAACACCGAGAATGCCGAGGTGAGCGGCACGATCACCGGCAAGGAGGTTGCGGAGTTGCAGTTGAACGGTCGCAACTTTTCTCAGCTCATCGCTCTTGCCCCCGGCGTCAGCAACCAGACTTCGCAAGACGAAGCGCGCGTCGGCATGGCAGGCAGCGTCTCTTATTCGGTCAATGGCGGGCGTGTAGAGTACAACAGCTTTCAGG
>Ga0255354_1001580_pt1 | contig 12941 bp, 9 predicted proteins | sample HBST50metaG_FD_189942 | JGI IMG/M metagenome (GOLD analysis project Ga0255354, IMG submission 189942) | Peat soil microbial communities from Stordalen Mire, Sweden - H.B.S.T50 | ecosystem: Environmental > Terrestrial > Soil > Wetlands > Peat | place: Sweden: Norrbotten County, Stordalen Mire...
AGCACCCCATGAACAAACAGTTTTTCATCTTTACCGATGGCTCGGCCATTGGCAACCCCGGTCCTGCCGGCTGGGCAGCGATCTTGCTCCACGGGACAAGGCGGCAGGAGATTGCGGGATCCGTCCCGTGGTCAACAGTCTCTGAAATGGAACTGCGCGCCGCGGTCGAGGCCCTGCGACTGACGCCAACCGGCGCGCGAATCGAACTGCGCTCTGACTCGGAGTTGCTGATCGACGGAATGCGGTTCCTGGTCTTTCGCTGGCAGCGGTATGGCTGGCGCAACAGCCGCGGCTTTGAGTTGCAGCACCAGGAACTGTGGAGCGAACTCCTCGAACTCAGCGCACTACGAAAGATTCGTTGGCGATGGATCAGGGGACACAACGGCCATCCGATCCAGTCCCGCACCGATGCACTCGCCTACCAAGCTGCGCGCGCACAATTCAGTGGCCTGCCCATGGCTGCATAGCCCAACCATTTCCCAGCCAAACACAAACTCAATGGAGAACTCCAATGAGCGATGGCAACACACTCTTTGAGATCGACCGCGAACTCGACTCGATGCTTGATCAGATCGAGGAGGAGGCAGAGGAAAACGGCACAGCCTCTCCTCAGTTGCTCGAACGATTCAGGCAGTTCTGCGAGGCTGAAAGTGAGAAGGTGGACCGAATCGGCCGCTTCCTGACTTTGATGGACAGTCGGCTGAAATACTGTCGTCAACAAGCGGAGCACTTCCAGAAACGCGCGCGCTCCGCCGACGCGAAGGTAGTGAATACGAAAAACATGGTGCTCTACTTCCTCATGTCGCGCGGATTGAAGAAGATCGAGGGCAAGGAGTTCACGCTTCGGATGCAGAAGAACAGCCAGGATTCAGTTGAGATCACTGATGCCGCTCAGGTTCCGATCACTTGCCGTGAACTGGAACTTCGCATATCTGGTCGTCTATGGCAGGAGGTCATTGCATTTCTTCCAGAAGACACGTCCAAAGTATTGGCAAACTGTGTCCGTGACGACAGACCGAGCAATGATGCAATCAAGGAAGCCGCGAGCCGCTTCGAGGAAATCCCCGGCGCGCAGGTAAAGCGGGGTATACATCTTCGAGTAGCCTGATATGGGTCAACGCTACCACCGACCCTGATCCAGTATGCACGGCGCTTCGGATCAGGAATCTTCACCATTAACGTCATCAAGTTCGCCTCTGATCACCAATAGCCAATCCTCAAAATCGGCCATGCTGACTTTGTTCTTGGCGAGATTACAGCCGAGGTGCGTGATTCGGATGTTTGCATCGTTGTAGGCAATGTCCAGGCTGTCTGTGCGATCCGGGGATGCTTGCAGGAGATAATTTTTTGTCCCCGGCAAAAGCGGTCCCCGGCACAAGAAACACCGCCCCTTCTGCTCCTGCCATTTCTTTCCCAGCAGGATGTGCAGGCTGGATTCGCTCGTGGTACGAACAGGGTTCACCGATGTTCGTTCGGTGCCACTGGCGTTGACTCGGCCTAGGATATTTCCCACCATTCTGCCGATCTCGCGGCGGATCTCGATGTTCAGATCGAGAATGGCGCGTGCGCCAAAACTTTTTGCTTTTCGCGGTGGTTCGAACTCTATGGGATGAACCGGAAGACCAAGGACGGCATTCTTCTCTTCCGGAACAACCTCCACCACATTGCCGCGATTGACGATGAGGCCGAGCTGGCGGTATGTAGATGGTAGGATGTCGTGAGCCAGAGGAAGATCATCAAAATCCCAAATGCCCAATGCGGGCATGGACCAAAGCCAACGGCCTCGAAACTGATTTTGCGATTCTTCCCAACTCTTTGCCGGGATGCAATCTCGCGTCTCCAGCAACTGCTTTGGCTCAATATTGACGGCGGAAAGAAGTCGCTGCCGATGTGCTGGATTTCCCGTGGTAGTGGGATTGCTGGTGCCAATATAGAGAATTGCATCGCGACCGGGGACGAATTCTTTGCGCAGATAATCACCGACGGAGCGCTTGGAAAAGGAGACCGCAGGCCAATCCTCCGACGCTGGTCCCCATTCCGACTTCACCCAGATGCGGGCATCCTTGCCAAGCATTTCGCTGAGAACCATGGATCGTTCCTCGACGGGAAGAAAAAGTTACCACTCCGGCGGACCGGGGCGATGAGGTTCAAGCCGACGCTTCCAGCGCATGATGTAGCACCGACTCCAGCAAGCGGCTGGTCTCGGTCTTCGCTGTACACAGGCTGGCCTCCAGTTTGTCGCACAAAGCGATCAACTCATCCACCTTGGCGATGATGCGATGTTGCTCGGCGAGTGGGGCAATTGGAATGGGTAATGAAAAGAGTTCATCCGTTAGAAGCTTGCATGTGCCATGCGTAGAATGTTGGACGAGGTTTAAAATTTCTGGTTTTAATCCTTTTGTCAGCAACAAAAGGTATTGAATTAGATCCTGGTGGAACGGAACAATCGCTTTCATGTCCTGATTGATCGTGACAGGAACATCGGTTATCGCAGTAGGAAAAGAGTGGGCGAGAATCATTCCACGCACGACCATCAAAAGAGAGTGAGTCGGAATGAGGCGGGTGGCAGATCCTTCGATAGCCAATTCTGAAATATGGTCCTTGGCATCCTTGATCAGATCAACCTTCATATCTTTCGGGCTTACCCAAGGAATTGAGCCATTCCAAAACTTAGGCTCTCCTTTACTCGGTGTGCCCCCTCCCAATGTCTCACCAATCTTCGCCATTGACGACCATGCCCACCCACTGGGCAGGCTCCATGGTTCAATCTCCAGATCATTTAGGAGCCTACGATTGCCAAGAAACTGGATTGCTGGGGTGTCGCTGGAATCCTGGGGAACAAGCTTGCCACGAATGGCGAGATTGAGGATGGTTTGGCGGAGCTGCTTGATCTGGTCGGGGCGCTTGGTGAGGCGCGGGAGATGTCCGATGAAGAACTGGGCGTGGGTGCGCAGCCCATCCGCATCGTCACCGTTGTTCAGGTGATGATGGGCCGATGCTGTAAGCTGCTCGCGGCGGGTCTCCTGCTCGCGCCGCGATGCTTCCAACTGATCACACAGCACCATCAGTTCATCAACTTTGGCGACAATGCGATGCTGCTCTGGCAATGGAGGCAGAGCAACTGCAATCAGATCCATCTTGTTTTTGGGTAGTCCAAGACGCCCAGCTCCAGTTTGTTCGCTCAATACAAATGACTGAAAATAAGGAGAAAGAACCAGCTTGTGCAGGTAATACTGAATGCCATCCAGCGCAACTCTAATGATGGCGACGTGCTGGCTTATATTTGCTTGATTCATTTCCTGCGGCACAAGGCAGCAGCGTCCAATAGACCCTCCAGTGATATTCAAAAGTAGATCGCCAGGCTCCACAGCAGTACCAGACATATGTTCATGCGTCTCGTCGGCAATATATGCAACATCGTCGAGTCTTAACCCATCGTTGTAGACATTTTGAGACCGCAGAAATGGTACGCCGTGCTGTTGGTAAACAGACTTCCCTCCGCGCGGAGTGCTTCCAGAGCCGGTCTTTGAGCAGATTAAACCAAGTCGAGCCCAGGTCCAATTCGAAGGCAGATTGAATGGCTCGGGTTCACTGGGCGTGAAACGGATTGATAATGAAGATACGTGGCCTATCGCCGTTGACCGATTTATGGTGATTCGGCGCATCAGCTTCTCGGCGGACTCATCATCTGATTTTTGCTCAACCAGCTTCCCGCGCACAGCAAGATCAAGAATGAATTTGCGCAGGCGTGCGACCGCATCGGGTGCGTCGCTGATGCGGTCATAATGGGCGAGGAGCAGTTCGGCATTCATCGCAGCAATGCCTCGGCCAGGATGGACTTCAGTTGGTCGCGCAGCTTGTTTGCTTCTGCCTCTGCTGCATCCAGCTTCTTCAGCAACACTTCCGGCGCGGCGTGTTCATCTACCACTGTGTTGGGGTTCTTGAAGTCGAGGTTGTAGCCACGCGCCTTTACTTCTTCCGCTGTCACCTTCCAGGCAACTTCGTTCTCCACGCGCTTCTTGCGCTTGGCTCCGCCCCACCAATCGATGCAGGGCTTGAAGTGCTCCAGACGAATGGGCCGGGTCATGGAGTAGGCCTTCTGGCCCTCCGGCACACGATGCTCGTAGAACCAGATTTCCTTGGAGGGCGTACCCTTCTCAAAGAACAACAGATTGGTGCCGATGCTGGCATAGGGGCGGAAGACGCTGTTGGGCAGGCGGACGATGGTGTGCAGGTTGCACTCTTCCATCAGGTGTTCTTTGAGCCGCGTCTTGACGCCTTCACCAAAGAGCGATCCATCGGGCAGCACCACGGCGGCGCGGCCATCGGACTTGAGCAGACGGATGATCAGCGCCAGAAAGAGATCGGCGGTTTCGCGAGTCTGGAAGTGGTTGGGAAAGTTGCTTTCGATGCCGTCTTCCTCGCGTCCGCCAAAAGGCGGATTGGTGAGGACGATCTGCACGCGCTCCGCTTTTGTGTAGCTGGTGTAGGGCCGGGCCAGCGTGTTGTCGTGACGGACAAAGCTGGGATTCTCAATGCCGTGCAAGAGCATGTTGGTGACGCAGAGCATATGCGGCAACTGCTTTTTCTCCACTCCTTGCAAGGCCTCCTGCATATTGACTTCGTCTTCGACGCGCTTCACGTAGCGGTCGCGCATGTGGCGAATGGAGCAGGTGAGGAATCCGCCAGTGCCACAGGCGGGATCGAGCAGAGACTCGCCGGGATGCGGATCGATGCGGTCCACCATGAAGGCGGTGACGGCGCGGGGTGTGTAGTATTCGCCGGAGTTGCCAGCGCTTTGCAGGTCATTGAGGATCTGCTCGTAGATGTCGCCGAAGTGCTGCCGCTCAACGAGATTGTTGAAGTCCACCTCGTTGATCTTGTTGATAACCTGACGCAGAAGCTGACCGGACTTCATGTAGTTGTAGGCATCTTCGAAGACGTCGCGCACCACACGGCGACGATCCGCCTGCTTGCCAGCAACGGAGAGTTCCTTGAGCTGGGGGAAGAGCTGGTTATTGATGAAAGCCAGCAGTCCTTCGCCGGTGATGCCTTCGGGATCGGCGGCCCAGGCGCTCCAGCGCAGGGCGGCGGGGATGGGCGAGCGATAGGCGTCATCGAGCAGGGCAAGCTGCTGGTCCTGATCGTCAATAATCTTGAGGAAGAACATCCAGCAAAGCTGGGAGATGCGCTGGGCATCGCCATCGACGCCGCTGTCCTGGCGCATGATGTCCTGGATCGATTTAACTGTGTTGCGTACAGACATGGGTCAAGCTACCTGTTGGTAAAGGGCTGATTGGAGTTCGTGCACGGCAGCGACAAAATCGGCGCGTGTGCCAAACTCTCGGATGAGTTGGATTGGCGTACCCAGTGTGTCAAGCGGCGGAATCTGCAAGATCCGTGGGTCGCCCAAGTCGATGATGCCTTGATCCTGATATTTCTGCAACAGCACCTCCAGCACGGCGCGGGCCTGGGGGCCGTATTTGGTGAAGACATCACGCTTGCGCACGTTGTCTGCTCGCTCGCGACGGGTGAGGGCGGGCTGGTCGAAGGCCACATAGCAGATGAGGTCGAAGGGGTCCAGATCCCGGCCCACCTCCTCCGCCAAGGGATCGAGCGACAAGCCCTCGTTGGCGAGTTCGTCGAGGATAATTTGCTTACGGTCCTCAGAACTCCAGCGGCGCAGGAAGTCGTCGAGGCTGGCAAAGCGGTTCTTCAGAGCCTTCTTGGTGAAGTCGCGCAGGGTTTCCGTGATGAGGCGACCGTTCTCGTCGAGGTATTCCACGCGCTCGGCGAGGATGGTCACCCCGACGCCATCCACATAGACCTTGCGGCGCGGACCACCACCAGCGAGCAAATCGATGTTGGGCGGCTCGCCATCGACGACAACTTCGTCCTCGCCGGGCTGGGGCGGCAGAGGCTGATCCTCGTCGTCTAGCGGCGGAACATCCTCGGGCGGCACGATGGGGTCTTCTTCACCTGGTTCGTAGACCTGGATGGGCGGGCCGTCGAAGTCTGGATCGGCAAAGTGGTTGGTGGCTCCACGGAAGTCAATCAGGGTGAAGTAGAACTTCCGGGTGTCCTCATGGACGCGGGTGCCACGGCCGACGATTTGCTTGAACTCGGTCATGGAGCCGACCGCGCGATCGAGAACGATGAGGCGGCAGGTCTGCACGTCTACGCCGGTGGAGAGCAGGCGGGAGGTGGTGACCAGCACGGGATAAGGCGACTCGGGATCGATGAAGTTGCCGAGTTGCGCCTGCCCATCAGTGTCGCTGCCGGTGATGCGCATGACGTACCGCTGATTTTCGTCGCAGAGATCCTGATTTTCGTTGACCAGGGCGCTGCGCATACGAGCAGCGTGCTCCTCGTCCACGCAAAAGACAATGGTCTTCTGGTAGCGGTTGCCGCTCTCCTTGAGGAAATCGGAGACTTTGGCGGCGACCAGCTTGGTGCGATCATCGATGACCAGGGTGCGGTCATAATCGGTCGTGTTGTAGAGTCGGTCTTCGACTTCTTCGCCGTCACGGTCTGTCTTGCCCGGCTCGGGGCGATAACCGTCGATGTCTACGTCGAGGTGCACTCTTACGACTTTGTACGGGGCCAGGAATCCATCTTGAATGCCCTGGCGGAGCGAGTAGGAGTACACCGGTCGGCCGAAGTAGTCGATGTTGGAGACGTAGGTGGTCTCTTTTGGCGTTGCGGTGAGGCCGATCTGCGTGGCGGCGGAAAAATGGGTGAGAATCTCGCGCCAATCAGAATCCTCGTCGGCGCTGCCACGGTGGCATTCGTCGATGACAATCAGATCGAAGAAGCCCGGCGAGAACTCTTTGTAGAGCTTTTTGCGGTCTTCCGGGCCGGTGATGGCCTGGTAGAGTCCCAGATAAACCTCATAAGCCGTATCGATGCGGCGCTTCTTATCGATGGCAGTGGTGAGTTCAACCTCTGAGCCGTCCGCCCGTTCGATAGTCTTGGCACCAGTGCTGAGCTTGGCCATTGCCGCGCCAAAGGGACGGAAATCGTTGACCATAGTCTGGTCGACCAAGACGTTGCGGTCAGCAAGAAAGAGAATCCGCTTCTTGCGGCCCGCCTTCCACAAGCGCCAGATGATCTGGAATGCCGTGTAGGTCTTGCCGGTGCCGGTGGCCATGACCAGCAGAATACGGTCTTGCCCCTTGGCGATAGCTTCAATAGAGGCATTGACGGCGTTGCACTGGTAATAGCGCGGGGATTTTCCGCTGCCGTCGTCGTAATAATCCTGGAGGACGATCTTTTCCTCGTCGTCGGTCAATCCCTTCCATGCCCGGTACTTTTGCCACAACTCGGCGGGCGATGGGAACTGATCCAGGGTGAGGTAGGTCTCCTTTTCGTCGCTGTTGCCGGTACGGTCATGGAAGAGGAAGCCATCGCCGTTGGATGAGAAGACGAAGGGAATCTGGAGCGTTTCGGCATAGCCGAGTGCTTGCTGCATCCCGTCGCCGACAGTATGGTCGTTGTCTTTGGCCTCGATGATGGCGATGGGGATGTTGGGCTTGTAATAGAGGATGTAGTCGGCCCGCTTGGCTTTGCCCCGCGATACGAGTTTGCCACGCACGATGATCCTGCCCTTGGTAAAAGACACTTCCTCGCGGATTTGCAGCATCGGGTCCCAGCCAGCCCGTTGGATGGCTGGCGTGATGAATTTGGAACAAACGTCTCGCTCGCTGAGGTCTTTCCTGTTCATGCGGCTCTCTTTGCTCGCTGGTAAAAACCACGGCCTCCAGGCTTTGGCTGCTACTGGCCCGTGGAATCCGCTGCTTTGGGCAACTCGTGACAGTATAAAGGCGTAGGGCATGTTCATGTCGTATGTGGCAATCTGCCCGGTTGATCAAAGCCAGATTTAGTTGTCCCCAATTCTTCAGATTCTGCTTCCAAGCATCCAGAGTACTTGTTTTCAGGAACGAATCGCCGTCGGATGCTGCCTGTACACCACAACTTCAGTGAAGGTGAAGACCATTTCAATGATTGCTTTACGAATTCGCTTTTTGAGATCGACGCAGACCCAACCTGACAACGACACCAACAAAGATGCAGTGGCGCAGAATGAGTTGGTGCCGGGGGCGGAGATTCGGCGGAGGTTCCACCTCAGAGTTGCGTAGAGAGCGTTGTTCAACGCAAATGCATAGATATACTCTGCTAAATCGAGAAGACACTTAAAGCCCTTGCCCAGTTTGACGACATGACTAAATTCACGCCTACCGCGCCTGCAGGGTCGGTAAACCTACGCAGTAGATCGTATGTTTGGTAAGCGATGGGCATGACTTGCTTTGGCTCAGTGAAGAAGCCCTTCACATATCGCATGCAGAATCCAGCGAGAATGTCAGCGACCTGAAGTCCGACTGACTTGGTAGAGTTCGCGAAGGTCAGAGATGCCGCTTCTCTGAAATTGAAGTCGGAATGAGGCGTAAACATCTCTGCCGCCCTCTCCCGAAGAGATTCGGCACCCTTTTTGCTAACCTCGAGGATTTCGCCGAATTGGAGCTGCTCATCGTGGACTAGGCGGATGTTGGAGAGACAGCCATCCTCGTGGAGATTGATCCGCGCGTAAATGTTCGTGAACGCTGACAAATTCGGCAGTACCCATACAGGCTTCTGGTATTTGTTATCGTCGGGGACCGGAAGGTAGTCGAAGAATGCGTCGTCGCGGCCTTCAGCGCGAGCCTCCTCATAGTCTTTCTTGGCTGTCGTTGCCAGGTCCCAAACGATGGCACCAACCTCTCCACCTCCAACATCTACGCGAGCAAATTCGATCAGCGCCGAAAGCTGGGCGCTAAGCGCTTCGTGAGATGGCGACAGGCAGGCCTGGATAAACCTCGCAAAAACAGCATCCGGCAGACGTTCGAATAGGTAATCGGCGACGAGATTTTGAAAGAAATGAGTCGGTCGGTCTGCCGCCAAACCGCGGATCGGCGGTAACAGCTGCCGCGATGTAATGTGTGTGGCCAGAAAATACTTCTTGTCCATGACCTCCAGAAAGAATGGATACCCTTTAGTGCAGACCAGTCTCACTACTTCGTATGTGAACTCCGGTCGCTCCCGGCGCGCCGACGACTTGAGTTCGCCAAGTCGGACGCCATACTTTTCCTTGAGGCGGTTGATCTCTTCTTCCAGAGACCGCTCATCCACGACGCCGACTCCTGCCAAACAGAAAATTGGCTGATCGCTGAAACCGGACAGTGTATTCAGTCTCGCTATGTCGCCGGTCTGCCCACACTCATCGATGAAGTAGTTCAAATCGACTCCGACGCCAAAAGGATTTTCAGATTCCGCGCAATGTGGTTCTTCATCTCTGGGGCGGAAGCCCCGCGAACCTCGGCGATCGCTTTCACAGTCTGGCGGATATCAGATGGGCAGGCCACTCTCTCATTCATCTGGGTGAACGGACCATCCGTCTCCGTCAAAATACGATCGACACCCAGTCCCGCAACAAGGCGACGGCCTCGTTCCTTCAAAAGCATCTGAGAATTGATCGAGAAATAGCATCCAATCTCTGCCGCTCGCCGCGCTTCCGATGAAGAGCCACTGAACCAGTGGAGGATGACCGTTCCCTTCAGGGGCGGAAAATGCGCTTCGATCAGGTCGAGCACGATCTTTGTCGAACGGGCGCTGTGGACGCTGAGTACCTTGTTGCCATCGAGCGCGCACCTCTGAAGCACGTGAACGAAGACTTCCTTCTGCTGATCCAGCGAGTGATAGTAGCGTGGACTCGCGTCGATGCCGACTTCTCCTACATACCGGGTTTCCGTCAGGTACTGGTCCCACAGCGAGATTTCGTCTCCCCGCTCGTGGACGAGCTGAGGATGTAAACCTAACGCAGCTCGGACGTAACGGGTCCCTTGCGTGACTTCACGGTTTCGAGGCCACGCCTTCGGCGTTGTCGTAACCGCAAGCGTGTAGACCCCTGCCCGCTCCGCATCCTGCACAGCGGAGACGAAATCTGGGTAAAGGTCGAGATGACAGTGAAGATCGACGTAGTTTGCGGGCATAGGAACTTCTAGCTGGGTGTCGTTGTCACATGCGCGAGCAGATTACCGACTTCCTTCATCCCTCGAAGATAGACGCCGGTAAGTTCGCTTTGTCGCTCTGGAGCCTCATCGCGAAGAGGACCGGATTTGTGGATAAGAATAGACGCGAGTCCCGGCCTCTTCGCAAGCCGCGCGATGGCGAGTTGAAAAGATCGGACCTGGACCCCTTCCGCTTGCGTCGAGTTGAGTGCCTCGCTGCGGAGGTCTGCAAGCGTGTACGTGGTCGGGTCGGTGCCGCGAATTCCGTTTTTGATCGCAGCCCTGCGGATCAGGCAAGGCAGACAGAAGCCGCAATGCTCCGTCCCATGCCCCTTCCAACGCCCCTTTGTCGGCGACGCGCAGGAGAGACTCTCCGGGATTGCCCGCTTCAACAAGGCCGGATTCGCGCATGAGGAAACCATCTCACCTTTCGTCTTGTCCCAGTATGGATTCTCGATCGCTACTGGAATGTCGAGTGCGCGAAGCAGTTCATTCCAGCGTGCGATGTAAAAGGGATGCGTGGTGCGCGTGCTGAGCGAGCCAAGCCGCAGCTGGTCGAGCGGGACGTTGAGCGCGATGAGCCCGTTCTCCGGCGCAAAGAGACGACAGGGCTGGCCGAAGCCGTTGCCTGCCAGCGCTCCGGTTGCAAAAAACAGGAAGGACCGGCCGCGAGTGGAGTCCTCTGCATGAACGTCCTTCACGAGCTTCTTGTCGAAACTCATCCAAACGCGTAAGCGCTGGAAAGGGCGATTGGGATATTGAGCTTCCAGCCTGTGGAAGAGCTTCTCCTGCGCCGCACTGACGGCTCCCTCGCCCGCATGGCTGACGAAGAGCGGGTTTCGCCCCTCTTCGAGTGCATCGATGGCACCAATGAGACTGTCGAGCCCGCCAGAAAAGAGAGACACTCCGTCGAACCTTAGCTCCTGCAATATGAGCGGTCTCGCCGCGACTAATCGCTCGAAGCCCTCCGGGCGCGGACGAAAATCGAAGGTCCAACGGTCTCCCGTCAGGAAATTCATCATTCTCCGAAGCAGACCCGAGACTCCGTTCCAGCGAGCGACGTCACTGACAGGGACCACCAGACGCATCTCTCGCGTCCAGCTGTCCTGCGATTCCGTACTGCGCGAGATCCGCGTATCCGCGGCATAGATATGGGCAGCGAGGACCAGCAGATCAACCCCGACTTCGGAAGGGTAGACACCCATCGTCGCCAGCTCATCGAGCGCAGTTCCGATCCCATGGTCCAGACGCTTGATCGCCTGGACGAACTCGACGGAAGTCGCGACCTCATCTTCAGCCGATGGGATCGCGACATTGTCCTTGAGTCCAAATCTTCCGAAAAGAACGTGACGGCTCATGGTTTATCAACCTCCGCTTCCGCCATGCTTTGAAGAATCGAGTAAGCCTGCTCGTAGACCGAATCAATATTGCTTGTGACCTGCTCTTGGGTCATGTTCGTTCCCATCTGGTTCGCTGCAAACGAATCTGACACGCTGCGCTCAACGAACTCGAAGAGCTGAGCCTGAATGTCCGCAGCCTCTCTGGCGTCCTGGGGCAGGGTGATGGATTGTGCTCCAATGTCGTTACAGAGGCGCGCTTCGATTGCATGCGCGACATTCAGTTCGAGGATCGTCTGTACCTGGACTGCCGTGAGCGTGTCGAAATCCGTGATTCCGTTTTCCGCAAGGTCGACGATTGTTTCGACGAAGGCCTCCCTGGCAATGCTATCGTCGATGGCTCCGCCGTCGGGACAGACAATATCCATTATTCCGAGAAAGATCTCTTCGATGGGGCGTCCGGCAAGCCGTTCGAGACCGATAGAACGCAACGCTGTTGAGGCATTGCCACCAATGGTGGAGTTGAGGAGGCCGGCCAGCTGCGCAGTTGACTTGCGCGAGACCGCCATCCTTCTCGCTGCATTCCGACTTCCGCCGACGGAGCTTGAAACATATTGAGACAGCGCTCGCCCGAGGCTTCTGCGATCCTGTCCACCCGAGGAAACGAAACGTGTGAAGTTGCTCCGTGGCGTGGTATAACGCCGCGGGTCGCCGGCAGGCGGAACGGCAGGGAGCATCGGTGCTGACGGTACACCTACTCCGTTCGTCGAGGGCAAGACTCCGGGCAGCAGATTCGCTTCATCACCATCAGAAATGGGGGGCGGGGGCTGCGGCGTTGGTGCAGGCTGAGACCCATCTGATCCGCCTCCATCATCAAGCCATGTGGGAATCAGTGGCTTCGAGCCGCCGGAACCGCTGTAAGAGTTAGAAGTGCCCATCATCGCCCTCCCTGGGTACGCGTGCGGAGGGTGTTTGCAGCGGTGGCCTTGAGCATGGTGCTTCCATTCTTGCTCCACCCATCGAGGAGTTGATCGAACCGCTTGACGGCCACGGGATCTTTGAGCGCACTGGCCCAGCCACCACACACCCAGGCACCGAGCCGTTCTGCCGGTAGAGCTTCCAGGAAGTCGAGTATGTTCGACTGCAGAGAGGACTGAGCGCGCACCAACACCACCATCCCCTCCGTCCCGTCCGGAGTTCTTTCGAAGGAGTCAGACGCGATGATTCGCGTTCGGAGCATCTCGAAGACCTGGGCTGCCTCTGGAGGAGCAAGTGAGCGGAGATTCGTCTCCTCCGCCTGCACCGCCAACTTCGCCCCCATGAGCCGCTCCGCGATCGACGCGATCAGCCCGAATGCGGTTCCCGCTCCGAAGAAATCCTTCCGATCCTTGGTCACGAAGAGATAGGGTCGGAGATCGATCTTGGCGAGAGAAGGTTCGAGTTTAGCCCAATCGAGCGTATTGGACGAAGCAAGCCATTCGGCGAGCAAAGCGCTCGTTTCGATGTCGGCAGCCGTCACTTCGCTCTTTGTTGGGTGTTTCTTGACTGCAGCATCTTCCTT
>Ga0255354_1001583_pt1 | contig 12927 bp, 8 predicted proteins | sample HBST50metaG_FD_189942 | JGI IMG/M metagenome (GOLD analysis project Ga0255354, IMG submission 189942) | Peat soil microbial communities from Stordalen Mire, Sweden - H.B.S.T50 | ecosystem: Environmental > Terrestrial > Soil > Wetlands > Peat | place: Sweden: Norrbotten County, Stordalen Mire...
CGACCGCTCCATCCAGAATTTGGCAGACCTCACACCGGTCGCCTACGCCGCCAAGATGGCAAAGTAGCCTACCTTCGCACACCCCGAACCCGTCAACCATGGCGTTGGTCGGAGGCGTACTCTCATTCGTCGCGCTGGCAATTGGAGCCGTGACTCCCGGCCGCGCCAGCAGCCAGGCCAGCGCCACGCGCGCCGGCGTCGATCCGTGCGCATGGGCCACTTCATCCAGCGCCGCAACCGCTCCGAATCCCCGCTCGTTCAGGTATTTCTGCACCGTTGCCCCGCGCGCCGACTTCTCTGTATCCTGTTGGCTGCGATACTTGCCGGTCAGAAAGCCACCTGCCAGCGAGTAATAAGTAATCACGCCGATCTGGTGCTTCTCCACCATGGGCAGCCGAGCCAGATTCCAAAGCGCCGCGCTGGGCTGGTTGCCATAAGCATAGCGTTCGCCGTGGTCGATGGAACTGAAGACAGTGGCCGGATCGTAGGCCTCCATGAAGGCGCAGGGTCCGTAGTCGATGGTCTCGCCGGAGATCGACGTGTTGTCCGTGTTCATCACGCCGTGGATGAAGCCGAGCAGCATCCATTGCGCGATCAGCTGCGCCTGCCGGGCGACAACGCCCTCCAGCAGCGCGCGATACGGCTGCGCGACCTGCGCCGCCTCAGGATAGTGGCGGGCAATCGCGTAGTCAGCCAGCGTGCGCACACCTTCCGTATCGCCGCGCGCCGCGAAGTACTGGAAGGTACCCACGCGCAGGTGGCTCGCTGCAACCCGCGTCAGCACAGCCCCAGGCAGGGACGTTTCGCGCAGCACCCACTCCCCGGTGGTCACCGCAGCCAGAGCCCGGGTGGTCGGCACGCCCAACGCCGCCATCGCCTCGCTCACAATATACTCACGCAAGACCGGGCCGAGCGCGGCTCTGCCGTCTCCTCCGCGCGAGAAAGGAGTCCGGCCGGAGCCTTTGAGCTGGATGATGAATAGAGCGGCAGGAAGATGCAAATGATCCCGGCCACCAATAGAAATTGCATCCGCGCGAGACAGTCTCAGATGTATTACGGTCTTGGACACGTTTCGCGCCTGCTTGGCGCCAAATTCATTGTGGACATCGATGAATCTTCTGTCATCCACTTCCAGGAGAGCCGCCTCCGGGAGGGGGCGGCGCCGAAATCGGTCAATGAAGAGGTCCGGTTGCGCGCCGCAACGCCCAGCAGAATCAGGCCGCGCAAACCAAGTAGGGCATGGGGTTCGCATAGCGCTCACGATGGTTATCAGGCCTGCTAACAGTGCCCGGCCAAAACGCCGGAAAATGACCTCAGCCCGCGGCGCCGCAATTATGCAGGTTGCGGAGCTGCGCGACGAAGAACTCCAGAAGGTGCAGGCCAGCGCGCTCGCGGCGGACGCGACCAAGTCCGGCAGAGTAGGGCGGGAACCTTCGCCGCAGGAGGCGAATGCGCCTGGATCAGGCTCAGATCAATGGACAGTCCGGTTATCTGTAGCGGCTTGCCATCCTCACCCCGCAGCACGTAATCCAAAAATCCTTCGCCGGACAACCGGTCGTGTTCGGAAGCGGAGACAGGGGCGGCGGGCAGAACTGGACGCAGGGCGCGGGTTAAAGTCGTTCCCTGACACAAAGCTTTTGCCCGACCTGACAACAAGGCCAAGATTATCGCAGTCCGTGCAACAGGGGAGGGAATCCGGGGAATTGAAAGAGGACGATTCAGGAACGAAACATACTGCCAAGAAAATCAAATATGAGATTCAATTCCGGAGAGTTCGCGGAGGGGCTGAAAGCCCCTCCGCTAAACTCATCCACTTCCAAACAACCTACTTGGTAGTAATTATCAGTTCCTTGCCCTTCGCCAGTTCGCTGTGGAGAAGGAAGTAGCCGTTCATCTTGTGTCCCGCATAGGTCAGGCTGGTAATACGATTGCCCGTGCCTTTCTTCGTAATCGTGAAGACCTTGTTGCCGTCCAGTTGGAACGCAACCTTGTTGAAGAGCGGCACACTGACGATGTACTGTGGATCGGCCGGAGAGTACGGATAGAAGCCGATTGCATTGAAGACGTACCACGAGGACATTTCGCCCGCGTCGTCCATGCCGCTCAACGCCAGACCGTCCTTGCCCATGCCGTAGAAACGATCCATGATCGTGTTCAGAATCGCCTGCGACTTCTCCTGCTTGCCCACGAAGTAGTAGAGGTAAGCGAAGCCGTGGTCCGGCTGATTGCCCTGGCAATACTGCCCGATGAAGCTGTTGATGTTCATCGCGATGTAGTTTGGATTCCAGGGAATGGTGAAGAGCTGGTCGAACTGCTTTTCAAAGTCTGCCTTGCTCTTGTAGAGGCCGATCAGTCCCTCTGTATCGTGCGGCGCAAAGAAGGAAGACTCCCATGCATTCGCCTCGCGATACATATATTCGTAATAGGGGAACTGCGGATTGAAGTTCTTGATCCACTCGCCGTTCTCCAGACGGCCTCGCATCAGGCCCGTCGAGGGATCGAATACATTTTTGTAGTTTTTCGAGCGCTGCATCATCAGCGCGTAGTTCGGAGCATCTTTCAGTTCTTTGGCCAGCAGAGCCACGGCATAATCGTCATAGGCATATTCCAGCGTCTTGGTCACGCCAGCCGTGCCGACGGTCTCCACCTGCGGGTTGGCGATGTCGATCTCTGAGACGTAGCCCTTCTTCATATATTCAGCGATGTGCGGACGCGTGCCGCCTTCTACCGTGGCATTGCGCAGCAGCAGTCGATAAGCGTCCTTGACGTCGAAGCCGCGCAGGCCGCGCAGATACGAGCCGGCAATGAAGGGCGCCGCGTGATCGCCATGGAAGAAGGTCGGGATAAAGCCGGTCTTGTCGCCACGATCAATCAGCGAGCGAATCACGTCCGTGGTCACGTCGGGCGAGAGCATCCCGAGCAGCACCAGTTTGTTCCGGTAATCGTCCCACAGTGAAGGCAGTGTGTAATAGTTGAAGTCTGCCTTGACGACATTTCCCTTCACATCCGTGTATTCGCCGTTCACGTCGCTGCGTAGAGCAGGCCACAGAAAAGAGCGATAGAGGCAGGAGTAGAAGAGCACCTTCTGGCGCTCCGTTCCACCGGTAACAGTGATCTTGCCGAGAAGTTTTTCCCATGCTGCATTGGCCTCGGCCTTCACTGTCTCGAAGCTCTTCGCGCCCAGTTCCTTTTCCAGATTCTCTTTTGCATTTTCCGTGCTCACAAAGGAAAATCCGATGCGAATCTCCACCGGCTTGGAGCCCGCCTCGAAGTCCACCACCGGCAACTCTGCTTTGCTGCCTTTCAGCCGTTCAATTTGCTGAATACCGTAGTTCGATACGGCGTAGAAGTAAATCTTTTCGCTGAATTGCTGATACCCCTTGAACGCATGGCCGCCGACCTGCTCGATCTTCCAATCGCGAATCCGCTCGTTGGATACCGCCATGTTGACGACCAACTTCTTGGCAGCGCTCGCATCTTTGTAGGTGTAGCGGTGGAAGCCAGTACGCAGGGTCGTAGTCAACTCGGCGTTGATGTTGTAGCGCTCCAGAAGCACTTGGTAGTAGCCTGGATGCGCCGACTCCTTCGCGTGGCTGAAGGGGGAGGCGAAGTCGTCCGGATTCACCTCGCCGCTTACCGGCAGGAGGGGAATATTGCACAAATTCCAATGGCCCTTGTTGGTGTGCGCAAAGGCGTAGATCTTCGGGTTCTCGTATTCATAACCGGCGCCGCTGCCGAATTTTGTGATCGGGCTCAGCTGCACCATGGCGTTGGGCACCGAGGCGCCGGGAAAAACCAAACCGGCCCATACGCGCCAGGGTGGATTGAATCCTATGTCGGCAGGATCGGTGAGGGGCGCAGTGCCCAGAAACGTATTCACGTACTCCGTAGGCCGCTTATCAGCCCGCAGAGACATAGCAGCAGTCAGCAGCACGAACAAGGTAACAATGCATTTCTTCATCAGGTTTCACTCCTTGAAAGTTTCATGGTTGAAAAAATCTCTAGTGTCCTAAATCCGAAGTTCGCATCCTGGTTGCAGGTCTCCTGAGCGGAGCAGGTTGCCTGTTTTGGCCTCTGCGCAGTCGGAAGAGCTCGCGCCAAACTGGCGCTCCGCGTTAAAGCTCTTCGAGAATCGACGGGTGCGTCGCGGCAACACGTATTGGGGTAGCAGTTCTCGAAGAGGGTGGCGAGTTGTGGGTTTCTGATCTTGCGGTTGACCTCGACGATGACATCTTCCAGAGCCGTGCTGACAAACGCCCGCTGGCCCGCCGCGGGGCGGCCCGTCGGCCTGTTGGGGAGAAGCGAGAGATTTTCACCTGCGCCTGTGGAAGCCTGACTGGCTTGGCCAAACGCATCAATTTGATTAGTCTCATGGATCAAGCCCGCAAAGACAGCCATGCTTCTCACGGCGAATTGTCGACGGTTCATACATTTCTCCTAGCCTACAGGTCTGTCGTCGTAGGCAAACAAACACCCAACCCCGTGGGCGGTCTGACGCCGAGAGGCGATCGGAGCCAAGCGGAACGGATAAGGTAAGCGCTCGCCGTTGAGGTTGAATGCGAGTGCAAGTGTACAAGAAGACTTTGTCATTGACAACGATGTCAAGTCAGCGTAATCTTTTTCCGTCAGAAAAAGACATCGTTGTCAATCCAACTGCCGTGCTCGGATGATCGCCAAAGACTATACCAGTCGATTGGACGAAAAACCGCGCCTTCAAAAATGTAGGGGCCTTAGTGACCACTGAAACCAAACCGCTGTACCCGAGGAAAATAAGGAGACTCGAATGGAAAACAGGATATTCTCTTCCGAGAAACGCAAGAATAGACCCTGTCTGTCTATCTTGGGTGGAACCTCGATCTGGCTGTGCTTCGCGCTTGCGATAGTCTTTCTAGCAGTTTCAACGCAGGCCCAGGAATATCGTGGCGTGATTACCGGACAAGTTACCGACGCCAAAGGCGCCGTTCTGCCCAACGCCAGCGTGACCGCAGTCGGCCCGCAGCAATCCTACAAGGCAACCACCTCTGCCAAGGGCGACTTCACCCTGCCCCTGCTGCAGCCCGGTCAATACACCGTTGCGGTCGAGGCGCCGGGCTTCAAGCGCGCCGAACAGACCGGCATCACAGTTGACGTTTCAGCCAAGCTGAACCTCACCTTTGTTCTAGATGTGGGCGCGGTGACAGAGACCATTTCCGTCACCAGCGACGAAGCGGCAGTCAATACCGTCGACGCTTCGGGCGGCACCATCATCGATCCCGAACAGGTAGCAAGCCTTCCCATGAACGGTCGCGAGGTTTACTCGCTGCTCACTCTGACCCCTGGCGTCAAAACCCCGGCGGTGGGCAACTCTGCCAGCGAATTGAACGAATCCAATGGCTATTCCTTCAACGGACAATGGGGCAACTACAACCAGTTTGCCCTCAACGGCGCGCCGGTTTCGCAGCAGAATGGCGGCGGCGCCGGCACCTGGAACATCTCTCCCAGCGTCGATGCGGTCGAAGAGTTCAAGGTGATGACCAACACCTATGACGCGCAGTATGGGCGCTCCAGCGGTGGCACGGTCAATACCATTCTGAAGAGCGGCACCCCGAACTTCCATGGCGATGTCTTCGAGTACTGGCGCAACGCCGTAATGGACGCCAACAATTTCGCGCTGAACCAGGCGGATGTCGCCAGGCCGGGACACAATCAGCACCAGTTCGGCGGCGTGGTCGGCGGACCCGTTATCGGCATGCGCAAAAGCACCTTCTTCTTTTTCAGCTATGAAGGCTGGCGCGAAGCCGTTCCCAACAGCGTAACGACCACCACCGTTACTCAAGATGAACTGCCGGGAAGCGATGGCAGCGTGAACCTGAGCGGCTTTCTAGCCGGCACAGGAAGAACGGCGATCTACGATCCGCTGACGACCCATTGCGCTGTGCCCAATCAAAACCCCTGCGAGGGATATGCGCGCGATCAGTTCGCCGGCAATATCATTCCCAAAGATCGCATCAATCCTATCGGCCTCTCTCTTCTCAAGCTGTTGCCGCTGGCCAATCAACCGGGAAGATACACCAACAACTATGTGGTTTCCGCCCCCGGCAGAAATCGATATAACCAGCCCATTGTCCGCATCGACCACAACTTCGGCGAAAAGACTCGCGTCTATGGAATGTTCGCTTGGTGGTCGGGAACTCAATTCAACAACGCCTCCGGTTTCCCCGGAGCGGCGGCCTATAACAGCGGCGGCATCAACAATTATCAATCCACACTTACTCAGGTTCTGGACGGCACGCACACCTTCCGGCCCAACCTATTTTTTGATTTCCGCGCGTCCTATAACCGCTCCTACAACATGTCGCCGGACGGAGCTGAGTCTGCGGGGATGACCAACGTCACGCCCCTCTCGATAGGCTTGACGATGCCCCAGCTCCCCACCACCACCCACAATTATCTTCCGGAAATTTCCACCTCCGATGGTGAGCTGCCGAACTTTGTGGGCAACATCATGAGCCCGTCGATCTTTGAAACCTATGACTTCGCGCCCTCGATGACCCACGTCCTGGGCCGCAACAACCTGCACTATGGCGCCGAACTATCTTTCTATCACGATGTCGCCAACGGCGTCAGGAATGCCAACGGCGGTTTCCAATTCAGCCCGTCATTGACGCAAAACAACCCCAAGGTTAACAACAACGATGGTTCCTCAATTGGTGGCTTTTTGCTAGGCTATCCGGGTTCGGGTAGCGTGGAGTACAATGACCCAACCTACGAGTCCTACCACTCCTACGCGGCCTTTATTCAGGACGACTGGAAGGTCACCCACAAGCTGGCCCTCAACCTGGGCTTGCGCTACGAGAATGAATTGTCTCCCGAAGACCGCAACGGCTATTTGCAGGCCGGCTTCTGCTACACCTGCACCAATCCCATCAACTCTTCAGTCGGTTCGGTCACTCTGCCCAACGGCGCGTCCTTTGTCAGTCCGATTCTGGCTGGCCTCGAGTTCCAGAAAAACCGCACCCCCTACCAGAACACCTGGGGCATTCTGCTACCCAAGATCGGCGCTTCCTACAGCTTGACCAACAAGCTGGTAATGCGCGGCGGTTGGGGACTCTATCGCGCCCTGGGCTTCGAACTGGGCGGCACTTCAACCTGGGACACCACCACTAGCTATAACTATTCGCTGGATGACGGTCTGACCCCCAACCTGGCATTCGCCAACGGCATACCCTTCACCAATGGATACAGGACGCCTCCGGGCGATTCCCAAGGCTTGGCATCAGGCGATGGAGACGGCATCTGGGCTGACAGTTGGGCGCGCAAGATCCCCTACGCGCAGCAGTTCTCGTTCGGTTTCCAGGGTGAGGCGCCGGGGGGCATCGTGTGGGACGCCGAGTTTGTGGGCGCGAACACGGTTGACCTTCGCGCCGGCAGCCAGAAGGATCACATCACCCCGGCACAGTTTGCCCAGGGTCATGCGACTCCCTCCTATCTCGACACCATGATGCCCAACCCCTTCTACGGCAATCCGAATATTCCCGTCGCCGACTATCTGGGCTCGCACCAGCAGGTTCCGGTGCGTGAGATGATGTCGAATATGCCGCAGTATGATAGCCAGTATGGTCCCGAGGAGTGGGAATGGAACACGCCCTGGGGCTATAGCCACTACACCTCGCTGGTGGCCAAGGCGGAAAAACGCTTCACCGGCAGCGGACTGCTCAGCAACGGCCTGAGCTTCACCACTTCGTTTACGTGGGGCAAGGTCATCAGTGCCACTGGTCTGTTGAACAACGGATTCCTGGTTGACAACGGCCCTTACTACGGCATCGACGGCAGCGATCGTCCCTTCTTGTTCAGCGTCGGCGGCGTCTACAAACTCCCCATCGGCAAGGGCGGAATGCTCTTCAACCATGCCAACGGCGCCCTCGACGAGATCGTCGGCGGATGGCAAATCAACTGGATCGTCAGCGACCAGAGCGGTACGCCGGTCAACTACCCCAACGGTTACCTCAACACCTGCGGCGGAACCTACGACATCAAGTCGGCTCACAAAACCTGGGGAAGTTACCTCAACAATTCCAACCCCAGCTGCTTGACCAACTTCCCGGAGTATACGGCCGTCACCCAGGGTCCGCTCAGCGTTGCGGTTCGCAATCCCTGGGCGGAGCAGTCCCAGGTCGCCATGCAGAAGCAGTTCGCGCTTATCGAGAAGACAAAGCTGCAATTCCGGGCCGAGGCTTTCAACCTGACCAACACGCCGATCTTCAACGGCCCCAACACCGGCAATCCCAACTCGCCGATCGTGCGCAATGCCAATATTCCGGCCAACCTGCCCGGTGCTTATTCCGGCTATGGTACCGTCGGCCCCTCAACCCAGAACTCTCCGCGCCAGTTACAACTGTCGCTAAAAATTCTTTTCTAGCGGAGGCTTGACTTCAATCCACCACCCGGGGAGGAGGCGTGGCACGCCGCGCCTTCTCTCCACTCCCATTATCACCGCAATAACCTAAGCGGCGCCGCAACAATAACTCACAATTAGTCGTTTCTATTGCATAATGCGTCGCCCAGCCGGAGCGGGATACTCAATAGGGAACGATGACGACATCCCTGTAAATATTGGTCCATGGCGCTTTGACTAGCCAATGCCAACATCGTCGGACATTCCATGCAATCGCAAGCAGCTTGGGTGGAAAAGTCTTTCTGGCCTTCGCTCTTGTCATGGCAACGCCGTTTTCGTCATTTTGTTCGTGTGCCCGGAAACGAAGCATGTTAGCCTGGAAACCTTTGCTTCCGGCATCAGCCATTAAGCAGTGAAGCTGGCAACGGAAAGACTGGCAGCAAGAAAGGACAAGGATCAGAGAGTGATAACGAAAAGAACTTCGGCAACCCTGGTTGATGTTGCACGAGCGGCTGGTGTATCGCTCAAGACAGCGTCGAGAACGTTGAACGACTCTCCCGATCTCCACCCGTCTACTGCCGCGCGTGTGCGTGAAGCCATGCTCCAGCTAGGCTATCAACCGAACGAAATGGCCAGGGGGCTGAGGGCGAAGCGATCGGCGGCGATCGCGATGATCGCGCCAAATCTGGCTGATCCATTCACCGCGGCTGCTGCGCAGGCGGTACAGAGCGTTGCCCGCGATAACGGATACGTCGTCATCCTCGCCAGCACTGGCGGAGAAGTGGCCATCGAGGAGTCGGAACTTCAGGTGATCATGCGGCGTCAGATCGATGGCGTCATCCTGATCGCGGCCAGCAGCCGCAAGAGCAACATCAAACCGCTTCAGGCAAAGAACGTTCCGGTGGTTGTTTTCGACGAGCCTCTCCGTGGCCAGGAAGTGGATACCATCACCGTCACCAATCGCAAGTCGGCGCGCGAAGCCACCGAACATCTGCTCGCGCATGGCTATCGCCGGATTCTTGCCGTCGGCGCTCGCCCGCACTTGTACACCTGCGCTGAGCGCGTTGCCGGTTATCGTTCTGCAATAAAAAGCGCAGGGGCCGAAACCATGGAATTGTTGGTCCAGCATGAGAACGACCTGACCCCAGAGGTTCTTTCGACATTTGTCTCAGGCCCCAACAAAGTGGATGCCATCTTTTCGCTGAATTGGGTTTGCACCATGCTGGTTCTGCGCGGGCTCAATGTTCTAAAGAAGCGAATACCCAAAGATGTCGCGTTCATATCGTTCGACGATTTTGAACTTGCCGACATGATTCCGCCGGGCTTGACCGTGGTGCGCCAGCCGTCGTATGAACTAGGACGCCAGGCTGCCAAGTTTCTCTTCAAGCGAATAGTGGATGTGACAAAGCATCCGGCGCGCAAGATCGTCCTCGGCACGGAGTTCCTTATTCGCGGATCCTGCGGATGCCCGCCTACGGTTTGGGTGTAACACGCAATTCCTTCGGAAACAGATATACGCATCACTCAAGGGCGACTATATCTCGGCGCATTCAAGGGGAATTATCACGGGTGTCCGGGGAAAAATGAAGAGAGTTACAGTAAGTGACTGATTCCATGTCCGATAGACTTAGATTGAGTCGGGAACGATTTGAAATCGAAAAGTCAGACGGAAATTTTGCAACAGGGTTCAGGGCAGCAACAATGCAGAATGAACGCTGGTCGGACCGTGTTTTCTCAGTTGATCGAGCATTTGCCCCATAAGGAGTTCCAGAAGTGCGTGGTCCGCTATGGAGGGGATCGCTACGCGAAGGACTTTTCCCGCTGGGATCAGTACCTCGCCATGGCCTTCGCCCAGCTTACCTACCGCGAGAGCCTACGCGATATCGAGGCATGTCTCAAGGCCGTCGGCGGCAAACTCTACCAGATGGGGTTCCGCGGTAGCGTGGTGCGTTCTACGCTGGCTGATGCGAACGAATCGCAAGACTGGCGCATCTATGCGGATTTCGCGCAGGTCCTGATCGGCATTGCTCGGCCCCTACACACGAACGATCCGCTCGGCGTGGATCTGGATCATAGTCTGTACGCGCTGGATTCGACGACCATCGATCTTTGCCTTTCGGTGTTCCCATGGGCCAGGTTCCGCAGGCACAAAGGCGCCGTCAAGATGCACACACTACTGGATTTGCATGGCAACATCCCCACGTTCATCCGGATTACGAACGGCAAGGTGCATGACGTGAACATCCTCGATCAGCTCTTGCTTGAAGCTGGCGCCTTTTACGTGATGGACCGTGGCTACGTCGATTTTGAACGCCTGTATGCGTTCACGCTCGCGTCGGCATTCTTCGTGGTGCGTACCAAAAGAAACGTGTTGCTTCAACGGCGCTACTCGCATCCGGTCGATAAAAGCACAGGCGTACGCTCGGATCAGACAGGGATTCTGACTACTCCCGGATCGGCCGCGGTGTACCCGGATACCCTTCGCAGTGTCAGCTACTTCGATGCCATTTACGGCAAGCGGTTGGTGTTTCTGACCAATAACTTTACCCTGCCCGCTCTGACCATCGCGCAAATCTACAAGAAGCGTTGGGCCGTGGAATTATTTTTTCGTTGGATCAAGCAGCACTTACAGGTCAAGGCATTCTACGGAACCAGCGAGAACGCGGTGGAGACCCAGATCTGGATAGCGGTGAGCATCTACGTCCTGGTCGCCATCGTCCGCAAACGGCTCGGTCTGGAGGCCAGCCCCAAGGTCGAGGTTCGCGTCGGCTCGATACATTCAGTTAAAGGAGAAACCCACACTACGACGCTGATTCTCGACACCTATTATCGCAAGCACCATCTGGAGACTCTCAAACCGTGGCTGCTAATAAAGAAGTCCGGCGGCGACTCAGAGAACAACACCCTCCTTTCGCGCCTAAGGCAACACTACGTCGCCATGACGCGTCCAAGCCATCTGATTTGCCTGGCCATGCGGGAGGATTGCTTGACAAATGCTGACATAGCGGCACTCCAAAACTGTGGATGGCGCGTAGCCCGCGTCAATACGGGAGGTTCTGAGTGGCTGTGAGTAAGCTTTTGCCAGATTTTCAAGTTGTTCCCGGCAGACGGGCCATGGCGGTTCCAAAAGGCCTTCCGGAACGCGTACTACAGATTTTTTGCTACTTGGCGACATTTGAGGAGTAATCCGCCTCGATGAGTGAGTTGGCGGATTTAGGGAACCTCTGAACAAGTCCGATCTCCACAGCCATTTTGCATAAACTTGTAGTTGAGTGGAGATCGCGATGCGCCAGATCACATTTGCCTGCCAGCCGAGTTTCGAGAAGTATGCCCGGGCCAGCCGCCGGGAGCAGTTTTTGCAAACGATGGAGACGGTGGTTCCTTGGTCTGAGTTGGAAGCACAGATCGAGCCGTACTATCCGAAAGCGGGCAAAGGCCGCCAGCCGGTGGGTCTCGGGATCATGCTACGCATTTACTTTCTACAACACTGGTTTAATCTGTCGGACCCCGGCGCCGAAGATGCGCTTTACGATTCGCCTGCGCTGCGGGGCTTTGCCGGCATCGATCTGGGGCGTGCGGCTGCGCCCGACGAGACCACCATCCTGAACTTCCGCCATCTGCTCGAAACCCACGATTTATGCGGCAAGATTCTCGACGTGGTGAACCTCTATCTGGATCGCAAAGGCATTCGCATTTCGACGGGCACTATCGTCGATGCCACCATCATCCCTGCGCCCTCGTCGACCAAGAACGAGAACAAGGAGCGCGACCCGGAGATGCATCAGACCAAGAAAGGCAACCAATATTGTGTGTCACGAACATGAGCGCAAGCTCGTGATGCTGTATCGAAGATGGGAGTAGGTCTCCCGGAGCCGGCTTGCAGGAGCAGGCTTCAAACCACCTCATGCTGCTGCGTTCAAAAGGCGTGGTAGTGAGCGATTGAGGAAAAGTCACCGCAAGGTGGCAGGTGTGGATGGAAGAGATGAGCGAAAGCGAACCGTCGAGGACGCATCGTTATTGCCTCAAGGTGCTGTCAAAACCGGGGTTGACTATTGGTTCCGGGATCAGTTGGGAAGAAACCTGCTTACGGTCCCAACGGCAGCCGGTGTATAGGCGGCATGAACTCCATTCAGGCTTTGGTATGGAACGTGAGAGCCTCGTTGCGGATGCAAAGGGAAATGACAAATGGCTGACACCATGAGGAAGAATACCGATGCCGGGACGAGGGACGGAGCTGTTCATAGTAGCGAGGAAGCTCTTGTAATGAGGGTGGAGCCAAGGAACAGCGTTATCCGGTTGATGAGAGTTACCAACCCGCTCTGTGGGGATGAGTGACATGTCATCAACGAAATCCTTTGTTATAGCGAAACGGGCAGTGTGGGAGGCGTACCAGCAAGTCAAGGCTAACCGCGGGGCTGCGGGCATCGATGAGGAAACCATCGCGATGTTCGAGCAGGACCTGTCGAAGAATCTCTACAAGCTGTGGAACCGTATGTCGTCGGGGGCATACTTCCCGCCGCCGGTGAAACAGGTGGAGATTCCGAAGGCAAAGG
>Ga0255354_1001586_pt1 | contig 12909 bp, 10 predicted proteins | sample HBST50metaG_FD_189942 | JGI IMG/M metagenome (GOLD analysis project Ga0255354, IMG submission 189942) | Peat soil microbial communities from Stordalen Mire, Sweden - H.B.S.T50 | ecosystem: Environmental > Terrestrial > Soil > Wetlands > Peat | place: Sweden: Norrbotten County, Stordalen Mire...
CGCGGCCAGCTCGATCATCCGGTGGTAGGGCAAAATCACCTGCGCCCGGTTTGACACAAAAAGATTGCCGTCCACTTCCACGCCCAGCCCGCGCAGCTTGGCCACTTCTTTCAGAAAGGCCAGCGGGTCCAGCACCACGCCATTGCCAATAATGCCCGTGCACCCCGGCCGCAACACGCCGCAGGGAATCAGTTGCAGAACAAACTTCTGTCCGCTGTGGATGACCGTGTGCCCGGCGTTGTGTCCGCCAGCGTACCGCGCCACGGCAGAAAACCGCTCGCTCAGCACGTCCACAATCTTGCCTTTGCCTTCGTCGCCCCATTGGGCGCCCAACACCACCGCTGTCTTTGCTCGCATACTCGCCTGCTTCCGAAAAAAGATAGCCCGGCGATGTCGACCCTTTCGGGGCACACAGAACGCCTGGGATGCAATAAGAAGGCGCAAACCTCTGGCCTGCACCATTCTCCCTGCACCATTTTCGATGATAAACCCTGTCTGGCTTCGCCCGAGGAAAGGGCGAAAATGCCCGCGTGCAGATTGCTGAATACACGGGATGCCGACCATCTTTTGACAACACCCTTCCCCGTTTCATATAGTTCCCGCGCCAGCGCTTACATGTCCACGGGGAGCTGTAAGCGTTTCCAGGCCGGCATTCAATGAGGAGAAATATCTATGGATTGGGACGAAAGTACACGGCGAAGCTTTCTCAAGCAGCTTGGCGCGGCAGGGGCTTTGGCCCTGACCGCAGTGAAATCTGACGCAATGGGATTGGCCGCGAAGCCAGCCGCTGCCGCCGAGGCGCAGGTCTCTGCCTCGCTCAGCAAGCAGGCGGCCACCCGTGCGCAGCGCATGGCCTGGTGGCATGAGGCCAAGTTCGGCATGTTCGTCCACTGGGGCCTCTACAGCCTGATCGGCCAGCACGAGTGGGCCAAAGAGGTCGAGGGCGTTCCCCTGGCCCAATACGAGCTGCTCGCCAAGCACTTCCAGCCCAAGCCCAATGCCGCCCGCGAGTGGGCCAGGCTGGCCAAGCGCGCCGGCCAAAAATACATGGTCATGACCACCAAGCACCACGAGGGCTTCTGCCACTGGGACAGCAAGCTCACCGACTACAACGCCGTCCAGCAGGGTCCTGGCCGCGACCTGGTCCGCGAATTCGTCGATGCCGCCCGTGCCGAAGGCCTGCGCGTAGGCTTCTACTACTCGCTGATGGACTGGCACCACCCCGACGGCGCCAAGTGCAAAACCGACCCCGAGGCCCGCAAGCGCTTTGTGGAGTACACCCACGGCCTCATCCGCGAACTGCTCACCAACTACGGCAAAATCGACGTCCTCTGGTACGACGTCGATTGGCCCCTCACCGCCGCCGAGTGGGAGTCCGAGCGCATGAACCAGATGGTCTTCGAGCTTCAGCCGGAGATCATCGTCAACAACCGCAACGGCCTCGAAGGCGATTTCTCCACGCCCGAGCAGGAAATCCACGCCGAGAAAGCCGGCCGCGCCTGGGAATCCTGCATGACCCTCAACGAGAGCTGGGGCTTCAATCGCGGCGACGACGCCTGGAAGTCGCCCAAGACCATCGTCGGCAATCTGGCCACCTGCGCCCGCGGCGGCGGCAATTACCTGCTCAACATCGGCCCCAAACCCGACGGCTCCATCCCGGAGGAGACCGTTACTGTCCTTGAGACGGTGGGCAAGTGGCTCGACACCAACGGCAAGGCCATCTACGGCACGGAGCGCGGCACATTCGGCTGGAACACCAACGCCAACTACACCCGCCGCGGCAACACGCTCTACATCCACCAGCAGTTCTGGCCGGGCCACACTCCGGCGGCGGAGTGGCTCAGCTTCTTCGGCCCCGAGGCGGTCATCGCCCTCGGTGGCCTCAAGCCCAAGGTCAAGTCCGCGCGCCTGCTCAAGACAGGCCAAAAGGTCGACTTCACGCAAGACGAGTTCGCCCTCCGCCTCACCGGCCTGCCCCTCGAAGCGCCCGACCAGCCATCCACCGTCATTGAAGTCGAATGCGACGGCGATCCAATCATCGACCACGAAGCCAAGCGCCCCCTCTGTCCCCGCAACAAAGCCGGAATCAGCTAGCCCCACACCACCTCAAACTAACCCTGATCGCAGCATGAACCGGGTGCCCCAGGTCCGGATTTTCGGACCTGGGAAAGCAGGATCGTTCGAACCTGCATAACCCCTCGTTCACCCGCTAACTTGCCTCCGCCAGCATGAACCGGGTGCCCCATCCTTGCCTCGTTTTTTGAGGCAAGGGTGGGAAAGCAAGAAAGCTCGACCCCGCATAACCCTTCGCAAACTCGCAAACCCGCCGACTCGCTTCCCGCGCAGCGCAAGCCGACCCGCCGCCCTTGTTAACCAATCCCCCCTCTCACTCGTTGTATGTGCAGAAGCCGCAAGCCTGCCTCTCGCTATCGCGCCGACCTGCTAACTGGCTAACTCCTCAAAAGCCGAGTAGCCTAAGTCCATGACGGAAAGCCTTACTACCGGCCGACTCCTGCTTCGCCGCTGGTGCGATGCGGATCGGCAACCATTCCAGAAGCTGAATGCCGATCCGCAAGTGATGGAGTTCATGCCCAGGCAGCTTTCGCCGGAGGATTCCGATGCCATGATCGTTCGCATCGAGCAACACTTCGACCGTCACGGCTTTGGCCTATTCGCCGCCGAACTCATTGCGGAAAAGGCATTTGTCGGCTTCATTGGTTTGTCCGTTCCGGCCTTCGATGCCCCCTTCATGCCTGCCGTCGAGATTGGCTGGCGGCTTGCCGCTGGATATTGGGGACAAGGCCTCGCCACCGAGGGCGCACGCGCCGTTGTTCGCCACGCGTTCGAGACGGCCGGACTCACCAGCCTTGTCTCTTTCACCGTTCCGCAGAACTTGCGCTCACGCCGGGTGATGGAGAAACTGGGCATGGTCCACGATCCCAGTGACGATTTTGACCACCCGCGCCTGCCTGAAGGCCATCCTTTGCGCCGCCATCTTCTCTATCGCCTTCACCGCTAAAATGCACTTCTGCGCGCCGTCACGGCCAAAGCACAAATCCCGCTGGTAGAATTTCCGCCATGGACACCATCCAGTACAACCTACCTCAAGACAGGATTCCCAAAGCCTGGTACAACATTGCCGCCGATCTGCCCACGCCCATGGCTCCGGCGCTGCACCCTGGCACGCTCCAACCCCTCGGCCCTGACGATCTGGCTCCCATCTTTCCCATGGGCCTCATCCTTCAGGAAGTCAGCACCGAGCGGGAGATCGAGATTCCCGCCGAAGTGCGGCAGTTGTACGCGCAGTGGCGTCCCGCGCCTCTGTTCCGCGCCCGCCGTTTGGAAAAGGCGCTGGACACCCCGGCCCACATTTACTACAAGTACGAGGGCTCCAGCCCGGCCGGTTCGCACAAGCTGAACACCGCCATCCCGCAGGTTTACTACAACAAGATCGAAGGCACCAAGCACCTGACCACCGAAACCGGCGCAGGGCAGTGGGGTTCCTCGCTGGCCATGGCCTGCAACTTCTTCGGCCTGGACTGCAAGGTCTACATGGTCAAGGTCAGCTATAACCAAAAGCCCTATCGCCGCGCCCTGATGGAAGTCTTCGGCGCCAGCGTCACTGCCAGCCCCAGCAACACCACCGAAGCGGGCCGCGCCATTCTGGCCGAGCATCCCGGCTCCAACGGCTCGCTGGGTATGGCCATTTCAGAGGCCGTCGAACTGGCCGTCAAAGACAAGTACACCAAGTACGCCCTGGGCAGCGTGCTCAACCACGTCATGCTGCATCAGTCCGTCATCGGCCTTGAGGCCATTGAGCAGATGGCGCTCACCGGCGACGATCCCGACGTGATCATTGCCTGCGCCGGCGGCGGTTCCAACTTTGCCGGACTGGCCATGCCTTACCTGGGCCGCAAGCTCAAGGGCCAGAGCCATGCGCACATCGTGGCCGTGGAACCGGCTGCGTGTCCCACCCTCACCAAGGGCCAATTCATGTACGACTTTGGCGACACGGCGCACTTGACCCCGCTCTTGAAGATGTACACGCTGGGCAACTCCTTCATGCCTCCCGGCATTCACGCCGGCGGCCTGCGCTACCACGGCATGGGGCCGCTGGTTTCGCACGTCATGCACGAGGGACTGATTGAAGCCACCACCGTGCAGCAGTTGGACGCCTTCGCAGCCGGCATCCAGTTTGCCCGTGCTGAGGCCATCATGCCCGCGCCGGAATCCAATCACGCCATCGCCCAGGCCATCCGCGAAGCCCTCATCGCCAAGGAAGAAGGCAAGCAGAAGACGATTCTCTTCAACCTCAGCGGGCACGGTCATTTCGACATGCAGTCCTACATCGACTACCAAGCCGGAAAACTCGAAAACTACGACTACCCAGAAGAAGAGATCGCCGCAGCCCTGGCTGAATTGCCCACAGTCAGCTAGTCTTCTTGCCGCTCCATGATGTTCTTAGCTTCATGTTGTACAAACAGGGTGCCCCATCCATTTCGCGTTCTTTGCGAAATGGGTGGGAAAGCATGAGGCCCGTCTTATCGAGACAGCGAAAAATCTCTGCCTCTGAAAGCCGCTCCGTCAAAAACAAAAATGCCGCGGATCTCAAACGAGATCCGCGGCATTTCCCTTGCCTCCATCCACCCTGAATCGCTATTTGCTGTACTCGTCGCGCAGCTTGGTCTGGCGGCTCGTCATCGGTACGGCCACGCCCTGAATGTAGACCTGCTTCACGTCCGTGCGCACGTCCAGCGGATCCCCGTTGGCCAGCACGACGTTGGCGGTCTTGCCCACATCCAGCGAACCCAGTGAGTCGCCGAAGCCAAACATCTCCGCCACATTCAGCGTGATCGCTTTCAGAGCTTCGTCGTGGGGCAGTCCGTAAGCCGCCGCAAAACCCGCTGCATAAGGCAGGTTGCGCGACGACGTGCTGCTCACCGGTCCTCCTGCATCGGCCGAAGAGATGGCAATCTTGACGCCTCTCTTGGCCAACTCCGCCGGCAGCGTATAGACCGCATCGTAGCGTTCGTTGCTGCGCGGAAAGTCGTAGATCGACCCCACAATTACCGGCACCTTCCAGGCCGCAATCTTGTCCAAAACGTCTTGGCTATGAGTCACGTGGTTGAGCACCACCTTCAGGTGGAACTCCTTGGCCACCTCCATGATCGTCTCCACGTCGTGTGCCTCGTAGACGCCGATCACCACTGGCCGCTCGCCCTTCAAATAGGGAATCAGCGCCTCCAGTTTCAAATCGCGTTTGAAGGCCTTGTCGTCCTTCTTTGCGGCTGCGTCGCGCCGCGCCACATAGTCTTCGGTGTCAAAGAAAGTCTGGCGAAGCTGCGTCACCAGGCCCATGCGCGTGGTCGGGAATTCCGGCTTGCTGCCGCGTCCGCCCTTGCGCCGCTGGTTCGCGCCAAAGTTCATCGCCAGCGCTACATCCCGGCCCAGAATCATCTGGTCGCGATCCGCCCCGGCCAGTTGGATAAAGATATCCTGCCCGGCAATCGAGTCGTTGTTGGCAGGCGCAACCACGGCGTTGGTAATGCCGTTGAGCCGCGCGATGGGAATCAGTTCCGTCTCCGCATGGAAGGCGTCGTACACATGCATGTGCGGCATGATCTCGTCGGAAGGCTCCGCCAAATCGCTGCTGTTTTTGTCCGACCCCACCTCCACCAAACCGAAGTTGCTCTCCGGGTCGATCAGGCCAGGATAGACAGTCAATCCGCGCGCATCCACAATCGTCGCGTCCGCGGGAATCTTCACTTTGCCGGCCTCGCCCACCGCGGCAATCTTGCCGTCGGCGATCACCAGCACGCCATTCTCAATCACGCCATGGCTTACTGTCAGCAACCGTCCGCCCGTGATGGCCAGAACCTTGCCATGCACCTCAGCCGCTGAAAGAAAAGCCGGTGCCGCCAATAGCAACAATGCAAACAAAAGGAATTTTTTCACTGGGCATCTCCTTCATCGTAGGAGCCTTCATCGCTGGCGTCGTGCATCACGCCAGAGAAGTGAGCGGTCCCCAATCCTGGCAGCTCGGTAGAAAAGAAAAGGTCGCCGTCGATATAGACTTTCTGCGCCTGCGCATAGGTTGAAAGCGGATCGTGGTTCCAAAGCACCAGGTCGGCGTCCTTGCCCACGTCGATCGAGCCAGTGCGCTCGTCCACGCCAATGATCCATGCCGGATTCAGCGTGATCATGCGCAGCGCCTCGTCTTCGGTTGCGCCGCCATAGTGGACCATCTTGCCGGCCTCCTGATTGAGCCTGCGGATGTGATCGTTCGAGTCGCTCTTCAGAGCCACGCGCACGCCCTTGCGCATCGACAAAACGGCGTTCCACGGAATCGCATCCCAAGCCTCGTCCTTGTAGCCCCACCAGTCTGCAAAGGTGGCAATGGCCGTTCCCTCGGATGCAATCTTGCCGGCTACTTTGTAGGTTTCCAGCGCGTGATGAAAGGCGCGAATCTTGTAGCCGTACTCGTGCGCCAAAGCCTCTTCTGTCAGCAACTCGTCGGCGCGGTAGCAGTGGATTTGCACATAGAGCTTGCCGCGCAGCACGTCGGCCAGCGCCTCCAGCTTCAGGTCGCGCTTGGGCGCAGCGGCGTCCTTGTCTCCCTTGGCCACCTTGGCGTTGTAGCCATCCCAGGTAGCCATGTAATTCTTGGCGTCCTCAAACGACTGGCGCATCACTTCAAAGTTACCCATCCGCGTCGAGGGCACCTGGTCGCGGCTGCCGTACACCCGCTTGGGGTTTTCGCCAGACGCAAATTTGATAGACCCAGGCGCGTTCGGAAAGAGCATGGCGTTGCGGTCCAGGCCAAACTTGTTCTTGATGACCACAGCCTGCCCGCCGATCATGTTTGCCGAGCCGTGCAGCAGCAATTCTGTCGTCACGCCGCCGGCCAGCGCCTGATAAAGCGCCTTGTCGCGGTTGTCGAAGGCATCGGCCATGTGCAGCGAGGGAGTAATCGGGCTGGTGGCTTCATTCACATCGTCGCCGAGCGCCGAGTGCGAGTGTGGATCGATGATGCCGGGCGTGAGCCACAGGCCAGTCGCGTCCACCACCGTGGCGGATGACGGCGTACTCACTTGAGCGCCCACTCCGGCAATCTTGCCGTGATGGACCCACACGGAACCGTGTTCGATGGTGCCGTGGCTGGCGGTCATCACCGTGGCATTTTTGAATACCAGGTCAGTAGTTGCAGCCTGCTGCTGGGCGCTGGACCCAACCGCAAAACCCGCCAGAACAAAGGCGATCCAGACTAAGTGGCGTGCCGCTCGCCGCTGCCGGCAGAGCGGTTGAAGAGGATAGATCAAGTAGCCTCCTTGAGAGATGAAGATGGCGTAGGGAAAGGACGATTGCGGAACCAGAGCGCGCGAAGTCCTTGGCCGGATGTTACAGCATAATGGCAGCCACCGTCCCACGAAATGCCGCAGCAAACACCCTCGTCGCCCACCGTCATATCCGCCCACCCACGGTCTATATCCGCCCACAGCGGAGAACACAGGGTGCCCCATCCTTGCCACGTCTCTGTTTTTGGGGCTAGTCCCCTGTCTCAAAGTGCGCAACAAAACCAGGGCGGTCACCCTAAATACGATGTTGTCATCCTGAGCGAACGGGGCCCCAAGCGCTTTTCAGCTTGGGGGTGGTGAGTCGAAGGATCTGCGGTTGTTTTTCAAATTACATCTGGGACACCACATCAGGGTGGGATCGAACACAGCTCGAACGATATAAATTTACTGACCCAACATTTTTGTTTCTATCGAGTCGTCCGCCCACAGCGGATAACACAACGTACCTCATCCATCACGCACTTTGTGAAGGGTGGGAAAGCATGAACTTTGCAAGCGATCTATTTCTTGCTGAGTTTCTCTAATCAGACTACGCAGCCGTCTTGGGCTTGGCCGCCAGCACCGCATCCGCAATCCGCGCCGCCTCTGCCGCCGTGCGCACGGAGTGTACCCGCACAATCGAAGCTCCCTGCAAGACGGCCGCCACCAGCGCCGCCACGCTTGCAGCTTCCCGCTTCTCGATCGGTGCATCGCTGCCGCCATAGAGCGGAGCCAGCGTCTTGCCCAGGAACGATTTCCGCGACAGCCCCACCAGCAGTGGCCGCCCCAGCGCGAGCAGCTCCGCTTGCCGCGCCAGCAGCGTATAGTTCCCTTCGAATCCCTTGCCGAAACCGTAGCCAGGGTCCAGCACAATCGACTCCGGCGCAACGGTTGCCGCGGCCGCCGCATCCAGGCTCGTCTGCAAGCCGTCGCGCACCGTGGCCAGCATCGCGTCCGGTGACAGCGCCGCCTGCGTGCGCCACTCCTCCGGCCGCCCGCGCGTATGCATCAGCACCACGCCGCAGCCCGCCTCCGCGCAAACCGCAGCCATCTCCGGGTCCCACAGAAACCCGCTCACGTCGTTCACAATTTCAGCGCCTATCGCCAGCGCCGCTCTGGCCGTTGCGGCCTTGTAAGTGTCGACAGAAATTATGGTCTCCGGCCGGGCGCGCAATATCCCATCGAGCACCGGCAGCAGCCTTGCCTGTTCCTGCTCGGCGTTTACCGTGGGAGCGGATGCGGTCCCCGCAACCCCGCCCGCATGTGAACCGGGCCGCGTGGTCTCCGCGCCCAGGTCCAGCAGGTTCGCGCCGTCGTCCAGCATGGCCAGCGCATGCGCCACAGCATTTTCGGGGCGAAAAAAGGATCCGCCGTCGCTGAAAGAATCAGGCGTAATGTTCACAATGCCCATCACCAGCGTTCGCCGGCCCAGTTCAATCGAGCGGCTGTGCAGTTCCCATCGCGTAATGCTTCGTTCGCTGATTTTCATCCCATTCACCCGTGTTCGATTCAGCGCAAAACAAAAACCGCTTAAGAGAGTCTCAATCTCCCAAGTGTCACTAATGTTTGATGGTACGCGCAGACCGTTTGCCGCCTGCTAAACTCCCCCCATGAAAGTTTTTCGGCAGTTTCAGGCGCTTGCGCTGGCCGTGTTTCTGGCTTCTACCACCGGGCTGCTTGCCCAATCGCCCGCGCACAGCGGCGTCCGCCCCGCCGCGCATCTCCTCCCCGCCAAGGGGCAGCTCTCTGACCGCATCAACGCCATCCTTTCCGACCCAGCCCTGAGCCACGCGCAGTTCGGCATCAGCGTGGCCACGCTGGAAGGCGCGCCCCTCTACGGCTTGAATGAGGGCCGCCTGTTTATGCCAGCCTCGAACACCAAGCTGGTCACCACCGCCGCAGCCTATGCCCTGCTGCCAGTCCAGTCGCTTTCCTGGGTCACCAACGTCGTGGCCAGCGGTGAGGTAGACAGCGCCGGCGTGCTCCATGGCGACCTGATCCTGCTCGGCGTAGGCGACCCCACCCTCAGCGCGCGCCTCTATCCCTACCGCCCGCCCACTCCACCTGCGGCAATCCCAGCTCCCGCTTCCACCACGGCCGGCGAACCGGCACGCCAGCCCCGCTCGACCGATGTGCTCGACCTGCTCGCTCAGCAGGTGGAACAGGCCGGCGTGCGCACCGTAGAAGGCAGCGTCGTCGGCGACGACAGCTTCTTTCTCGATGAGCACTACGGCGAAGCCTGGGGCTGGGACGATCTGCAATGGAGCTACGGCGCTCCCGTTTCCGCGCTCACCTTCAACGAAAACACGACAGCGTTGACCATAGCGGCCGATCCCGCCGCCTCCGGAACCACCCTAGCCGAGTGGACCCCCAAGGTGGACTACTACACCCTCGACAACACCATGACCCTGGCGGCCAACGGCGAAACCGCTCACCCCGGCCTCGACCGCCGTCCTGGCAACATGCTGGTCCGCGCCTGGGGCACCGCGCCGCCTGAGGGCTTCCATGTGAGCCTGGCCGTCGAAGACCCGGCAGAGTTTACGGCGGCTGTTTTCAAAGAAGCTCTGCGCAGCCGCGGCGTTACGGTCGCCGGCGGCGTATCTTCCCGGCACAAGTACACCAACCAAACCAGCGACTTTGCCACCGAACGTGCCCAGCCGCTCAAGCTCGTCCACTCCGAGGCGCTCACCGTCTCCGCTCCGCAGGAAGGCCGCCGCGTCCTCGCCACCCACATCTCCGTGCCGGTGGCGCAGGATATTACGGTCATCAACAAGGTCAGCCAGAACCTCCATGCCGAACTGCTGCTGCGCCTGCTCGGCAAGGTCCACGGCACCGACGGCAGCTTTGCCCAGGGCACGCGCGTGGTGCGTCAGTTTCTGGTGGGCGCGGGCCTCGACGACAACGATTTTTTCTTCTATGACGGCTCCGGCATGAGCCCCAATGACCGCATGGCGCCGCGCGCCTTCACGCAGCTGCTGGCCTACGCGGCTCGCCAGCCCTGGGGCCAGGCCTGGCGAGAAACCCTGCCCGTGGCCGGCGTGGACGGAACCCTGTCCGGGCGCTTCACAACTTCACCGCTAAAGAGCCGCCTGTGGGCCAAAACCGGCACGCATGAAGAGGCCAACGCCCTCTCCGGCTACCTCACCACGGCCACCGGCAAAACCCTGGTGTTTTCCATCCTGGTCAACGGCCACCGCCCCGGCAGCGACGCCGAAGTCGAGGCCATCGACCGCATCGCAGAAACCATCGCCGCAGCGGAATGAGTCGAAGGTTTCTAACCGCTCGCCGTAGTAAAACTTGGGTCCCCAGGTCCGGGGTCCCCGCGGACAGGTCTTCGTCCGTGGGGTGGAGGTCTCGATTCTGAGACCTGGGAAAGCATGAACCCAACTCTCGATTACCTGCTGCCAGAGACCCTAGTATCATCAGATGCAAATGCGCACTCCTCTTTTTGCCGCCAGTCTCTGTGTATTGACTCTCGCCACCGGCCTCGCCGTCCTGGTCTCCGGCTGCCGCTCCTTGCCTCCGTCCAAGGATGCGTCGCTCTTTACCCCGGAAGAAGCGCGCGGCGCCCAGGTCTATAAGGTGAAATGCGCCCGGTGCCACCGCCCCAACGACACGCGCCCTTTGAACGGCCCCGGCCTGCAGGCGTTGACTAAGGTCAAGGCCATGCCCTCCGGCGCGCCGCCTACCGATGAGCGCCTGGCGCAGGTCATCATCTCCGGCCGCAGCATGATGCCCGGCACCCAACTGACGGACAGCCAGATGAGCGACCTGCTCGCCTATCTGCACACGCTATGAGCAACGAAGCCCAGCAACCCGAGCCTGAGCAGACCGAGCCTGAAACCGGCAAGCCAGAGCCACACCGCGGCCTTCTGCCCGGCCTGGCGGCCATCAGCCTTTACCTGATGCTGCTCTCTGGAGTCATCATTCTCGGCGTCGTCAGCGGGAACCATTATCCGCCGGTGTTTCTCGCCTTTGCGGCCATTTTCATGGCAGCCAGCGCGGGGCTGATTCTGCTCTTCCGCTGGGCCTGGGCGCTGGCCTTGGGCGCGGTCTTCCTGCTCGCGGTCTACAACCTGTGGATCTTCGCCGCCGAGCGTCAGACTCCCGGCCTGGTGCAGGGCCTCCTCAACATGGTCTTCTTCCTCTACCTGGTCCGCACCGAAGTGCGCCTCCGCCTGCGCTAGTGTCCTGTCCGTGAAGTTCGCAACAAAACTAGAGCTGTCATCCTGAGCGAGCGGGGCCCCAAGCGTTTTTCAGCTTGGGGGTGGTGAGTCGAAGGATCTGCTGTTGCTTTTCAAAGAACATCTGGAACGCCGCACTAGCGGGCAGCAGAAAACCTCACTTGCAAAGGCTAGCCAGCTTCTCCATCGGCTTGGGCTTGAACGGCGGATAAGGCAGCTTGCCCGCATCCATGAACTGGTCCGGCAGCGTGCCGCCATACTTCAGCGCAGCATCGGGATCCCTGGCGTAGGCCGGATCCCGCTCCACTTCGGCCAGCGCGGCAAATTGAAATCCCTGCTTCCGCAGCAGATCCACCAGCTCCGGCAACATCAGCGTCGTGAAGGCCGTGGCGTGCAGCAACATCACGTTGGAAATCTCGTGGCCAAAGGCGATGCGCTCCTCCTCCCGGCCCAGCCGCACATACTCCGCCGCATTCTCCAGATAGCTTTGCCGCAGCCACGCAATGGCCGCATTGTCCTGCTTGGCCACGCAGCGCCCGTAGGCGCTGTTCCAGGCATAATCCTCAAAGTCCAGTGTCACCTGCGCCACGCTGTAGCCGTGCTCTTTCAGATAAGCGCGCACCGCTTGCCGCTTCTCCAGCGTGTCCCCCTCCCACAGGTAGGGATAGCGCAGCCAGTGCCAATCGCGCACCTCGGCGTACTGCGCCAGCGCCGGCTCATTCAGTGCGATATCGTTCTCGAAAACCTCCGCCGTGTTGTCCGTCAGCGACATGTGCGACCAGGTGTGGCTGCCAATGTTCATCCCCGCATCCAGCCAGATGCGCAGCGCCTGCTGGCCGTCGGGATCGTTCTCCAGCTTCACGCCGTTCACAAAGCCGTAAGTCCCCGTCAGGTGATTGGCCTTCAGCTCAGCGGTCAGCGCAGTGGCAATCTTGGTCCGGTTCTGTCCCGGCGGCAGGCTGCCCGCGGCGGGCAAGTCGTCAAAGGTCAGCGCAATCGTCGGATGCGGGTCCAGCGGCGTTGAGGTGGCTTGCCCCGTCGCCGGCCCAGTCGCCGGATGCGACGACTGCCCCATCACGCCGCTCACCGCACTCACCCCAAACAGAACCCCCACCGCCAGCCGCAAAATTCTCATCCGCAACCCCTCCGTCGACTTACCACGATAGTGTAGTGCTTCCCCGTCCCGGCAAACCCGAGCGGCCTTGCACTATCTCGTTCGCCTCGTCGGTGATATTCGCGTTGCTATAATCGCCTCCGTGAAAAAACTCAACGTAATCGGTGCAGCCTGTTTGTTCGTTGCGGCCTCCACGGCGTTCCTGGGGCAGTCAGCCTTTCGTGGCGGTCCCGTTCATCTGGGAGTCTACGAGTCTCAGCCGCCGCAGCTTTCGTTG
>Ga0255354_1001587_pt1 | contig 12905 bp, 10 predicted proteins | sample HBST50metaG_FD_189942 | JGI IMG/M metagenome (GOLD analysis project Ga0255354, IMG submission 189942) | Peat soil microbial communities from Stordalen Mire, Sweden - H.B.S.T50 | ecosystem: Environmental > Terrestrial > Soil > Wetlands > Peat | place: Sweden: Norrbotten County, Stordalen Mire...
CCCCTTCGAGAACCCCACCCCCTTCTCGAATCTGCTGCAAATGCTCTCCATCTTCATCATCCCCGCCGGACTCACCTATACGCTGGGCAGGATGACCGGCTCACCGGGCCACGGCTGGGCCGTGCTGGCCGCCATGTTTGTCTTGTTCACGGCCGGATTCACCGCCGTTTACTGGGCCGAGTCGCAGCCTCATCTGTTGATCCACAGTGCCGCCCAAACGGGCAGCGCGACCGCTCCCGCCGGCAATATGGAAGGCAAGGAAGTCCGCTTCGGCGTCTCCCAGTCTTCGCTGTTCTCCACCGTCACCACCGACGCCAGTTGCGGCGCCGTCAACACCATGCACGACTCGCTCACTCCGCTGGGCGGCATGGTGGTGCTCACCAATATCATGCTCGGCGAGGTGATCTTCGGCGGCGTAGGCTCGGGCCTCTACGGCATCCTCATCTTCGTGGTGCAAGCGGTCTTCATTGCCGGCCTCATGGTGGGCCGTACCCCCGAATACCTCGGGAAAAAGATCGAGTCGTACGACGTGAAAATGACCATGCTCTACGTGCTCATCTTCCCGCTCATCATCCTCACCCTCACCGCCGTCTTCGTTCTCTCGCCGACCATCGGTCTCAGCAGCCTGGCCAACCAGGGTCCGCACGGGCTCACCGAAATTCTGTACGCCTTCACCTCCGGAGCGGGCAATAACGGCTCGGCCTTTGCCGGCCTCAACGCCAATACCTGGTGGTACAACGTGGCCCTGGGCTGGACCATGCTGGGTGGCCGCCTGCTCATGATGATTCCGGTGCTGGCTTTGGCCGGCAACCTGGCTCAGAAGAAGAGCATTCCCCCCTCGCCGGGAACCTTCCCCGTGAACTCCGCCCTCTTCACCGTGCTGCTGATCGGCGTGATTCTCATTCTGGGCGCGCTCACCTTCTTCCCGGCTTTGAGCCTCGGACCCATCCTCGAACACCTGCTGCTCAAGGCTGGTCAGGTTTTCTAAACATCACCGCATCAAGACCGGATGAAACGGACTGACATGGCTGATAAGAAGAGTCACAAAACGAGTCTTTGGAACACCGAACTCCTCGCCCAGGCGCTCATCGACTCGGTGCGCAAGCTCGATCCCCGCGGCATGGTCAAAAACCCGGTGATGTTCGTCGTCGAGGTCGGCAGCGTGCTCACCACCGCGATCCTGATCGACAACACCATCCACCACCGCCCCGGCTTCGGCTTCAACCTCCAGATCACCCTTTGGCTTTGGTTCACGGTCGTCTTTGCCAACTTTGCCGAAGCCATGGCCGAGGGCCGTGGCAAGGCCCAGGCCGACACCCTGCGCAAGGCCAAGGGCGAAACCATTGCGCAGCGATACACCGACGATGGCGGCTTTGAAGAGGTCGCCAGCGGCCTGCTCCGCGCCGGCGACGTGATCTACGTTGCAGCCAACCATTACATCGCCGGAGACGGCGAAGTCATCGAAGGCGTAGCCTCAGTGGACGAGTCGGCCATCACCGGCGAGTCCGCCCCCGTCATCCGCGAAGCCGGCGGCGACCGCTCGGCCGTCACCGGAGGCACCAAGGTTCTGTCGGATTGGATCAAGGTGCGCATCACCTCCAACCCCGGCGAAACCTTCCTTGACCGCATGATCGCCCTGGTCGAGGGCGCCAGCCGCCAGAAGACGCCCAACGAAATCGCGCTCAGCATTCTGCTTTCAGGACTCACCATCGTCTTCCTGCTGGCGGTCGTCACACTACAGCCGTTCGCCATCTACTCCAAAGCTCCGCAGACTGTCTTTGTGCTGGTCTCGCTGCTGGTCTGCCTCATCCCCACCACCATCGGCGGCCTGCTTTCGGCCATCGGCATCGCCGGCATGGACCGCCTGGTTCAATACAACGTGCTGGCCATGAGCGGACGCGCCGTGGAAGCCGCCGGCGACGTCAACACCCTGCTGCTCGACAAGACCGGAACCATCACCCTGGGCAATCGCCAGGCCGCCGAGTTCATTCCCGCTCCGGATGTCAGCCCCGAACGTCTGGCCGATGCCGCGCAGCTCTCCTCGCTCTCCGACGAGACCCCCGAGGGCCGCTCCATCGTGGTGCTGGCCAAGGAGAAGTACAACCTCCGCGGACGCGACCTGGCCGGCATCCACGCCGAGTTCGTTCCCTTCACCGCTCAAACCCGCATGAGCGGCGTCAACCTCTCCGGCGTGCGCATCCGCAAGGGTTCCGCGGACGCCATCACCCGCTTCCTTGAAGATCAGGGCTCCTCGCTGCCGCGGAAAGTCAAAGAGAGCGTCGAGGAGATTGCCCGCCTGGGCGGTACTCCCCTGGTGGTGGCTGAAAACTCCACCGCCCTGGGCGTCATCTACCTCAAAGACATCGTCAAGGGCGGGCTCAGCGAGCGCCTGGCCCGCCTCCGCGCCATGGGCATCCGCACCATCATGATTACCGGCGACAATCCGCTCACCGCCGCCGTCATTGCCCGCGAGGCCGGCGTGGACGACTTTCTGGCCGAAGCCAAGCCCAAAGACAAGATGGACCTGATCAAGCGCGAGCAGGCCAAGGGCAAGCTGGTGGCCATGACCGGCGACGGCACCAACGACGCTCCCGCCCTGGCGCAGGCCGACGTGGGCGTGGCCATGAACTCCGGCACCCAGGCCGCCAAGGAAGCCGGCAACATGGTGGATCTCGACTCCAACCCCACCAAGCTCATCGAGATCGTCGAAATCGGCAAACAACTCTTGATGACGCGAGGCGCTCTGACCACCTTCTCCATCTCCAACGACGTGGCCAAGTACTTCGCCATCATCCCCGCCATGTTTGCCGGCGTCTTCCCGGTGCTCAACGCGCTCAACATCATGCACCTTGCCAACGCGCACTCCGCCATTCTGTCGGCGGTCATCTTCAACGCCATCATCATCGTGGCGCTCATTCCGCTGGCTCTCAAAGGCGTCAAGTACGAGCCCAAACCCGCCGATGTCCTGCTGCGCCGCAACCTGCTCGTCTACGGCGTCGGCGGCATCATTGTCCCGTTCATCGGCATCAAGGCCATCGATATGTTCCTGGTCGCCCTGCACTTGGCGTAACGGCTTTTTGGGGAACGAGGGGTCTCAGGCCCCGCAAGGAGATTCAACGTGCATTCCGTCTGGAAGACATCTATCCGCTTCACGCTCGTCGCCACGGTTCTGCTGGGCCTTGGCTATCCGCTGGTGGTCACCGCCATTGCCGGCTTGCTCTTTCCCCACAAGGCCGCCGGGAGCCTCATTCTCAAGGACGGCCAGGTGATCGGCTCGGAACTGCTGGCCCAGAGCTTCACCTCCGACCGCTACTTCCATCCCCGCCCCTCGGCGGCCGGTAACGGCTACGACGCCTCTGCATCTGGCGGCTCCAACCTGGCCCAGTCCTCGAAGACTCTGATCGACCGCATCCAGGGCTCCATCGACAAGCTGGCCAAGGAAAATCCCGGCAAGCCGGTGCCGATCGATCTCGTCACCGCTTCAGCCTCCGGTCTGGACCCGGACATCACCCCCGACGCCGCCAGCTTCCAGGTTCCCCGCGTCGCCAAAACCCGCAACCTCACCGAGGCCCAGGTCCAGAAGCTCGTCGAGCAGCACATCACCGCCCGCCAGTTAGGTCTGCTCGGCGAACCCAGGGTCAATGTCCTCGCCCTCAACCTCGACCTCGACAAGTTCGGCAAATAGATCCGCGCGGCTTTCCGCAAAAGCAAAAGGGGAGGGCTTTGGCCCTCCCCTTTTGCTTTTGGACAGTAGAATTGCCCCGGATATTCCAACCCAGGCAGGATCTCTCTACCCGCTTACAGGATGCGAATCTGAAAGAAACGGAATTGCAATAGACAATTCGTGTTTCTATCGAATACCATACCCTTTTCCGGTTACCGCTTCGCCAGGGGGCGATACTCTCCATGCGCGCTTCGCTCTTCATCACCTGCTATAACGACACGCTCTACCCCGAGACCGGCCGTGCCGTCGTCGCATTGCTCGAACGGCTGGGCGTTCAGCTCGATTTTCACCCCAAGCAAACCTGTTGCGGTCAGATGCACGCCAACACCGGCTTTCGCGGCGAAGCCTTCTCCCAAGCCAAGCGCTTCGTCCAGCTTTATCGCGACACTGAAACCGTGGTCATTCCCTCTTCGTCCTGCGTGGCCATGATCCGCGATCAGTACCCCGGCCTCTTCGAAGAGCTTGGCAACGAGACCCTCCGCAACGACTTCGCAGCCCTGGTTCCCAGAGTTTTTGAACTCAGCGAGTTTCTCATCGACCGCCTCGGCGTCGAAGACGTGGGCTCCTACTTCCCTCACCGCGTGGTCTATCACGCCAGTTGCCATGGCGTCCGCGCCCTGCATCTGGGCGACCGTCCCTACCGCCTGCTGGCCAAAGTCCGCGGCCTTGACCTGGCGACCCTGCCCAACGTCGAGCGCTGCTGCGGCTTCGGCGGAACCTTTTCCGTCAAGAACGCCGAAGTTTCCTCGGCCATGCTCGCCACCAAACTCCAGGATGTGGTTTCCACGGGTGCGGAATACTGCACCGCTCTCGACAACAGTTGCCTGATGCACCTGGGCGGCGCCATGCACCGCCAGTACGCGGCCATGAAGACCATCCACCTGGCCCAGATTCTGGCTGCCACCGAGAGCTGTCCCGTGGAGGCGCTCGCATGACGCAACTCTCCTCAAGCCATGTGATTCTGGACCCCCGCTTCGCGCCGCCGTTTCCTCAGGCCGCGCTGAACGTCCTGCGCAATCCACAACTGCGCAAGAACGTGGCGCACGCCATCGACATCATCCAGTCCAAGCGTGGCAAGCTGGTGGCAGAAAAGACCGACTGGCAGGAATTGCGCTCGGCAGCCTCGGCCCTGCGCGCTCACGTCCTTGAGAATCTCGACGCCTACCTTGAAGAGTTCGAGGCGCGCTGCACAGCCGCCGGTGGCCAGGTTCATTGGGCCGCCGATGCCGCACAGGCCCGCCAAATCATCCTCGGTCTGCTCCGTCAGGAAGGCGCGCGCGAAGTCATCAAAATCAAGACCATGACCTCGGCCGAGATTCAGTTGAATCCTTTTCTCGAAGCTCAGGGCATCAAGACCTACGAGACCGATCTGGCCGAAATCATTCTGCAACTTGGCGAAGAAGAACCCTCCCACATCGTCGTTCCCGCCCTGCACGTGAACCGCTCCCAGGTGCGCGAGATTTTCGCCCGCCGTATGGGTCTCGAAAATCTCTCCGACGACCCGCAGGCCCTTACCGCCGCCGCCCGCACCTATCTCCGCCAGAAGTTTTTGACCATCCCCACCGCCATCAGTGGCGCCAACTTCCTGATCGCCGAAACCGGCTCGGTCGCGGTGGTCGAATCCGAAGGCAACGGTCGCATGTGCCTCACCCTGCCCCGCGCCATGATCACCCTGGCCGGCATTGAGAAGGTTCTGCCCCGCTTTGGCGACCTCGAACTCATGCTCCAGCTCCTGGCCCGCTCCGCCACCGGCGAGCGCATGAATCCCTACACCTCGCTCTGGACCGGCGTCACTCCCGGCGACGGCCCGCAGCGCTTCCACGTCGTTCTGCTCGATAACGGCCGCTCCGCCATGCTCCGCCGCCCGGTCGAGCGCCAGACCCTCAAGTGCATCCGCTGCGCCGCCTGCATGAATGCCTGCCCGGTCTACCGCCAGACCGGCGGCCACGCCTACGGCTCGGTCTATCCCGGACCGATCGGCGCCATTCTCACCCCGCAGTTGATGCACCTCCAGCACGCCCAGACATTGCCCTACGCTTCTTCGCTCTGCGGCGCATGCTATGAGGTCTGCCCGGTCAAGATCAACATTCCCCAGGTGCTGCTCGAACTGCGCGCCCAAGTCACCAACCAGGAGCGCCACCAGTTCACCCGCTTCCTGGACCCGATGTATCTCGGCCTGCGCATTGCCAACCTGCTCTTTGCCCGCGCCGGTCGCTTCCATCTCGCCCAGCGTCTCGGGCGCATCGGCATCCGCCTCTTCACCCGCCGCGACGGCTGGATCCACTCCCTGCCCGGCATCGGCGGCAAATGGACCCAGACCCGCGATCTTCGCGGCTTTCCTCGCCAGACCTTTCATGAGTGGTGGGCGGCCCGCGACAAGGAGGCGAAATGAACTCGTCCGCCGAATCCCGCCAACAGATCCTCGACAGCATCCGCGCCGCAACCCAAACGGTTGCTCAGGACAGCGCCACACTCGCTGACGCGTATGCGGTCTTGCCCCGCGCCTACATCCATCGCGGCCAGCTCAGCACCGAGGCGCTTCTGGCCCTGATGGTCGAGCGCCTCCGCGAATACGGCGCCGAGGTGGTCGAGTGTTCTCCGGGTGAGCTGACCGCTACCATCGCCGCTCAACTCACCGCCAGTGGAAAACACATCTTTACTGCCCCTGCCGGCCTGCCCGCCGCATGGTTCATCCCCGGCTTCGACTGGAAGGTCGACTACAACCTCACCACCCAGGAAATCGAAGGGACCGAAGGCGTGGTCACTTCCTCTTCCGCCGGCATCGCCGACTCCGGAACCATTGCCCTTCACCACTCTCCGACCGAAGGCCGCCGCGTCCTCTCCCTTTTGCCTGATTGGCACCTTTGCGTCCTCTACGCCAGCCAGGTTGTCGAGACCCTCCCGGAGTACTTCAGCCGCATTCCGCAGCCTCCCCGGCTGGCCACCTGGATCTCCGGGCCCAGCGCCACCGCAGACATTGAAATGACCCGCATCAAAGGCGTCCATGGACCGCGTTTTCTCCATGTCGTCCTGGTGCGCGACGAAAGGAAGCCTGAGACCGTCCTCGAACGGCCCCGCCAGGCAAACGACCTATGAGCACCTCCGATTCCACCCTTTACGCCCAAACCGTGCAGGCCCTCGACGCCTTCCAGATCGAGATTCCCTCCTGGGGATTCGCCAACACCGGCACCCGCTTCGGCAAATTTGTCCAGGCCGCCGCCGCTTCCACTCTCGAAGAGAAATTTGCCGACGCCGCCCAGGTCAACCGCCTCACCGGCGTCACGCCCACCCTCGCTCTTCACGTTCTTTGGGACTTGCCCAATGGCCTCGCCGACGTGCCCAAAGTGCAGGAATTGGAGTCCCGCTACGGCATCCGCGCCGGCTCCATCAATCCCAACCTTTTCGAAGCGCAGGAATACAAGTACGGCTCGCTCTGCAACCCCTCCTCCGCCATTCGCGAAAAGGCCCTGAGCCATCTTCTCGATTGCATCGCAATCGCCAAACAGCTCGGCTCCCGCGACCTCTCCCTCTGGCTCCCGGACGGCTCCAATTATCCCGGCACCCAGAGCATCCGCAACCGCATCGGCTGGCTTGAGGAGTCGCTCAAAGCCGCGCACGCCCAGCTTGCCCCCGGTCAGCGCCTGCTCATCGAGTACAAGCCCTTCGAGCCGGCCTTCTATCACACCGACATCGCCGACTGGGGCATGTCCTCTGAGCTTGCCCGCGTCGCCGGCCCCCAGGCCCGCGTCCTGGTCGACACCGGCCACCACTACTCCTCGCAGAACATCGAGCAGCTCGTTGCCTGGCTCCTCCACACCGGCCTGCTCGGCGGCTTCCACTTCAACGACCGCCACTATGCCGACGACGATCTCACCCTCGGCTCCATCGATCCCTACCGGATCTTCCGCATCTTCCATGAGATTCACTCCGGCCTCGCCGAAGGCATTGCCCACGACGTGGCCTTCATGATCGATCAGAGCCACAATCTCAAGGGCAAGATGGAAGCAACCGTCCAGACCGTGGTCACGGCGCAGGAGCTTTGGCTCAAGGCTGCCCTCGTCGATCGCACGCAATTGGCCGGCCTCCAGAACTCCTGCGAACTGGTCGCAGCCGAGGAACTCTTCCGCGGCGCATTCTGGAGCGATGTCCGGCCCCTTGCCGCCGCCTGGCGTCAGGCCCGCGGCCTTGCCGCCGACCCGCTCGCCGCCCTGCGCGACTCAGGCTACGTCGAGCGCGTTACCTCCGAGAGAGGAAGCCGCGTCTCCGCCGTGAGCAGCTACGCCTGAAGAGAGTTATCCTGAGTCAAAGTCTGCTCCGATTGAAAATGGGGTTCAAGGAAGGCGAAACCATGCCCAAAGCAAAGATCAAACGGCTCTACCTGATCCCCATTCTCTCCAAAGCCCTCGACGTCCTCGAGTTGCTCGAGCAGGACCATGTGCCCGTCACTCTCGAAGACGTCTACCGCAAAACCAAAATCTCCAAGACCAGCGTCTATCGCATTCTCAAGACGCTGGTCCATCGCGGCTACGTCGCCCAGGCGCAGAACGGCCAGTACCGGCTCGTCTCCAGGCCGCGCCGGCTCCGCTTCGGCCTCGCGATCCAGAGCGCTGAAATGCCCTTTTCCGTCGCTGTGGCCGAAAGCGTAACCGCCGCCGCCGCCGGTGCCGGCGTGGAGCTTCTCCTGCTCGACAACCGCTACGATCCGGATATCGCCATCCAGAATGCGCAGGAGTTTGTCTCCAAGCGCGTCGATCTGGTGCTCGAGTTCCAGGTCGAGGAGCACGCCGGGCCGCGAATCGCCCACATCCTCAAAAAGGCCGAGATTCCCCTCGTCGCCATCGACGTGCCTCACCCCAACTCCACCTACTTTGGCGTGGATAACTTCGAAGTCGGCTACGAAGCCGGCAGCCTGCTCGCCCAGCACGCCCTGCGGAACTGGAAGGGCTCGGCCGATTGGGTCCTCGGCATCGGCCTTTCCGAGGCCGGCAGCTTCGTCCAGAGCCGCATCTCCGGCGCTTTCGACGCCATCCGCGAACGCATCAAAGACCTCGATCCCGACTGCTTCGTGCAGATCGAGGGTCGCGGCATCAGGGAACACAGCCATCGCGCTGTCAGCGAGTTTCTCCGCACCCGCCCCGCCGGCCAGCGCATTCTGGTCGCGGCCGCCACCGATTTGAGCGCCCTCGGCGCACTCGACGCCGCCCGCGAAGCCGGACGCGAAGCCGATCTCGCCATCGTCGGTCAGGATTGCATCCCCGAGGTCCTCGAAGAGATGCAGTCCGGCAAGAGCGCCATCATCGGCTCCGTCTCCCACGAGGCCGACACCTACGGTCCACGCCTCATTCAGCTCGGCATCGCTCTGCTCCGCGGCTACACCGTGCCTCCCTACAACTATGTGCGCCACCGCGCCATTACGCCGGAGACCCTCAGCGCCGAAAACGATGCCTGATTGCGCCCCGGAGAACACCGCGGAATTCGCATAGTAAACTGGTTCTCTATTGCCAATCGGCTTTGGCATCTTGAACTGGCTTTGCGATTTTCCTTTCCATCGGAGGCATTTCCGCGGTGAACTCCACTCCTGCGCTGAACGCGAATACGCGCCCCACTCCTCCTGCTGAACAACCTGCCCGCATCGCCATCGACCTCGGCGCAGAAAGCTGCCGCGTCTCCCTGCTCCGCTGGAACGGCGTCAGCCCCCGCATCGAACTCGTCCACCGCATCCCCAACGGTCCCCTCCATCGCGGCGCATCTCTGCGCTGGCCCCTTCAAACCATCCTTGCCGGTCTCGAGGAGGGCCTGCGCAAGGCCGCCCAAGCCGCTCCCGAAGGCATTGCCTCCATCGCGGTCGATGGCTGGGCCGTGGACTACGTCCGCCTCGGCGTCAACGGCCATCCTCTCGGCGACCCCTTCTGTTACCGCGACGAGCGCACCGTCGCAGCCAAAGAAGCCGCCGATGCCCTCATCCCTCCGGAGCAGATCTTCCGCCGCACCGGCGCACAGCCGCTTCGCCTCAACACCGTCTACCAGCTTCTGGCCGACGCCGCATCCGGCATCGACCCCCTGGCCCCCTGGGTTTGCCTCCCCGAGTACGTCCTCCACTGGCTGGGCGCGCCCCGCATCGCCGAGTACTCCAACGCCACCCACACTGGCCTCGTCGACCTCGCCACCGGCGACTGGGATCGCGGCCTCTTCTCGCGGCTCGGAATTCCCATCGAGGCTGCCCCGCCCATCGTCCCCGCCGGCTCGCTCCTTGGCCCCCTGCAAGGCCCCCTTGCCACCCTCGACGCCTTCCGCTCCACCCAACTCATCGCCCCGGCCTGCCACGACACCGCCTCGGCCATCGCCGGCCTTCCCACCAGCCTCGACTCGGCAGCCTACATCTGCTCCGGAACCTGGTCGCTGGTGGGCTCGCTGATTCCCGCCCCCGTCACCACTCCTGAAGCCATGGCCGCCCGCTACACCAACCAGGGCGCAGCCGCCGGCGGGTTCTGCTTCCACACCAACGTCAACGGCATGTGGCTCATCGCGCAGTGCAGGAACGCCTGGGCCGCCCAGGGACGCCCCTGGACCATCGAGTCTCTTGTGCAAGAGGCCGCCGCCTGCCAGCCGGTTCCTGGCATTCTCGATGTGGATGCTGAGCCGCTTCTGCTGGACGGCGAAATGCCCGCCCGCATCAACGCCGAGCTGACCCGCCAGGGCCTTTCGCCCATCCCCGACATCGCGGGCAACGAGCCCCTCTTTGCCCGCCTCATCTTTGAGAGCCTGGCCGACCGTTACGCCACAGCCCTCGCCCAGCTCGAACAGATGCTCGGCCGCAAGCTCGAGCGCATCGCCATCCTCGGCGGCGCCAGCCGCAACCGGCTTCTCACTCGTCTCACCGCCGAGCGCACCGGCCTTCCGGTATCATCCGGCCACCCGGAAAGCTCCACCATCGGCAATTTCGCCGTTCAGCTAGCCGCCACGGAATCCCACGGCCAGCCCCTCAGCCCCGCGTCCCTCCGCCACTGGGCGACCCAGCTCGGCCAGTGCTGAGCGACCCGAGCCGGGTCGCTCCCTGACGTCGATTACGCGAGTGCCCTGTGTGTGGCCAACCTTCCCGCTATGCACCGGTCTTCATAATCTCCACATGCGGTTCGGTGACCCAGATTTTGAATTTTCCGCCCGTCGAGAGCCCCAGATAGATGCTCCTTGCATTCCGGGGAACGTCGACGATGTAGTCAACGCTGGTCCAGTTCGTGGCTCTCTGGTAATTCTCACCTGTAATGAGATTGCTTTCAAAGAGCTCATTGGTTGGCGTCATCAGACTAAGATGGGTCGGGAAATCCAGATTCCCTAAAGTCCTGAACATGGTCTGCACGTGTACGCGCTTTCCCCGATAGGGTCTTGCGTCAATAAACCGTTCGGCTACCGAGCCCCGATGGGGATCTTTATCTCCGATAAATTGAAAAGAGTACGTCGGCTGGCCTTTATACGAATTTACCTTGTCAAGACTCATTTTAATATCTTGCGGACCAGGCCGTCCCGGCCTCGTCCCCCTGATGATCCAGTCGACTTCGGGCGGAATATCCCAGCTGATTGTCGTGTTGCCAGATGCTTGCTGGGCCGCCTGCTGTGGCTGTTTGGATGGCTCCTGTTGAACCAGTTTGAACTGCAGCGGATTTCCTCCCATCTGCGCACTGAAGATGCATACGGCCAAAACCAGCAAGGCAGTTGAAAACACCGCAATCGCCATTTGGCGCATGGAAAATCTCTTCTCCGTCAATTGCATGATTCGTTTCTCCAGAGTTCCGCCCTCGAAGATGCCCAAAGAGCAGATCGGTTGAATGATGCTTTTTGAGTGAAAGCGTTCGGCCAGCCGCACCAGGCTCCGTGCATACGCAGTCTTGCTCGGCATTGCCTCCGCTGCCAGTTCGTCCGTGGCCAGTTCGCGGCTCTCGACAATCCGCCTCTTGATCCAGTGCAATGCCGGATGAAAGAACAGAACCGAGCCGAGCAGTTCGACCACCAGATTGGCAAAGAAATCTCCCCGCCTGACATGCGCCAGTTCATGCGAGAAAATGGTGCGCAGCTCCTCTTCGTCACCGCCATCGAAGGTCTTCGGCAGAATCACCATCGCTCGCGGCCAGTGAACAGCGGCCGGGGAATCCAGAAAGCGCGAGCTCAGCAGATCGACTGGCAGAAGCCGATAATGCTCGACCGTCTGCCGCCACTCGTTATCCGCTTCCTCGCTCAGAAGCGCTGCCCCTGCATCGCCAACCACGCGATTCGTGTGTGCAAGTCCGGTCTGCAAGCGCAGAAGCGCCAGCAGAAAGCATGCGCCATAGAACAGGCAGCAGAGAGTCTCCATTCCACTCTCATCCCGTACAGGCGTCGCTTGCTGGGGATAGAAAGCAGCTACATCGCTTTCAACCTTCTGCATCGCCGATCGCGGAGCTTCTTGTCGAGCTATGCCGGAAGGTTGTACCGCAACCGCCGCCGCCTCCCTCTCTGGCCAATGCACACTGATCGCGGGCAGCATGGGAAGCAGTAACGCCAGAAAAAAAGACGCCATCCAGATCCGGTAGAGCATGTGCCCGCGCAGTTGACCGAAGAGCCGTGTTCCGGCTTCCACCGCCACCACCAGCAGGGGCGTCATCCAGAGTGCATTCAGAATTGCAGAGAAAAGAAAGTCAGCGAGCGTCCGCATCCTCTTGTCCTTCCGCTTCAGCGACTCTCTGCGCGAGTTTTGCCAGTTGCGCTGCGTCAAGCTGCCGTGTGTTGACCAGGTTCATCAAAAGATTTTCAACCGATCCATCAAACGTGCGGTCCAGCAGATCGCGTACCGCGCTTTTGCTGGCGGTCTCCCTCGATTGCAGCGGACTGTACACAAACGCGCGGCCTTCGCGCTTGCGCTCCACATGCCCTTTGCGCTCCAGTACGTTCAACATGGTCTGAACTGTCGTATACGCCAGCTCTTTGTCCATCCCCTGCTGCACGGCCTGCACCGTCATCGCCCCGCCCGGCCAGAGCACCTGCATGATGCGCAGTTCCAGCGGAGTGAGTTGCTTCTGACTCTTGCGTTGCAGATTCATGCCCATCTCCTAACGACTTAGGAGTATGCGCTGCGGCATGGCAGTTGTCAACTAGAACTTTAGGAGCTGCGCAAAAAACTCGCTTAACCACCCTCCGCAACCACAAACAA
>Ga0255354_1001592_pt1 | contig 12874 bp, 8 predicted proteins | sample HBST50metaG_FD_189942 | JGI IMG/M metagenome (GOLD analysis project Ga0255354, IMG submission 189942) | Peat soil microbial communities from Stordalen Mire, Sweden - H.B.S.T50 | ecosystem: Environmental > Terrestrial > Soil > Wetlands > Peat | place: Sweden: Norrbotten County, Stordalen Mire...
CTTCGGACCTTTCCTGCTGAATGCCGTCTTTGCCCGGCGGGCGGGCGTGCATTACCGGCCCATTCTGGACTGGGGCGACGAGGGCCTGCACGAGTGGGTGCGCCTCTCCCTGCCGCTGATCGCGGGCGTTTCGCTGGTCACCGCCGATAGCTGGATCATTGCCCACTTTGCTTCGGCCACCAACGGCGCAGTCTCGCTAATGACCTACGCCAAGCAGCTCTTTACCGCGCCCATGGCGGTGCTGGCGCAGGCGGCGGGAGCGGCGTCCATGCCTTTTTTCGCCAGCCTGTGGACGCAGGAACGCCGCTACGAGTTTGCCACCGGAGTGGCGGACTCCGTCTCGCGCGTGGCTGCAATGGGCCTGCTGGTGGCTTCCGGTATGGTGGCGCTGGCCGTGCCCCTGGTGGAGCTGCTGTTCCTCGGCGGACGCTTCTCCGCCAGCGATTCCCGCGAGTGCGCCGTCTACTTTGCCGTCTTCTCCGTCTCCATCTTTCTCTGGTCGGCGCAGTCCATTTATTCCCGCGCCTTCTATGCCGCCGGAAACACCGTCATCCCCATGGCCGCCGCAACCGCGGTGACGCTCGTCTCGCTGCCCATTTATGGCGGCCTTTATCACCTGTACGGCGCCATGGGCCTGGCGCTGGCCTCGGATATAGGCATCGCGCTGCAAACCGTAGCGCTGGCCGTCTTGCTGCACCAGCGACACATGGTCTCATTGGCCAGCCTGGACTTTGCCGAACTAGGGCGCTGCCTGTTGGCCGCAGTCGTCAGCGGCGCGGTGGTGTGGGGTGTATTTACGTGGGCGGGCGGCGTCACGCACCACTACCTGCCGGGCCAAATCCGCTGGACAGACCTGGCGGTGCTGGTGGCGGGATCGGCTTTGTGGACCGTGATTGCGGGATGGGTGCTCGATCGATCGGGATCGGCGCTGCCCAGAGTCATGTTGAAGCGGCTGGGACTGCGCTAGGGCATTTCTCTTTTCCTGCCCGGTTCCCTTGTTTCAGTCGACGCGTCTTTATTGTTTAGAGAGATTTCCTTCGTGCTTTTCGGCCCAGTTTCAAGCACAAAGGAGCGGATAACCGCTCAAAGCGCCCTTTGCCCTCCGTGAAAATCGGACAAGCTCCTCCCCCAAGCAACACAAAAGCCTCCGTCCGAAGCGGGGGCTTTTGCGCGAGGTGTCCTGAGGTGCTGCCTATTGCTGCGTCGATTTGGGTCCTTCAGGGGAAACAGGTGTGGACTTGGCTTCTGGCTTGCGAATGTCGATGCCGCCCTTGAAGAAAGCGCCATCTTCAATGCTGATGCGCGCACAAGCCACATCGCCGGTTAAAGCGCCGTCGGCGCGGATGTCCACGCGATCTGTTGCCGTAATATTGCCGCGCACCTTGCCTAGAACCACGATTTCGCGGGCGATGATGCTGGCGACCACCTGGCCGTTGCGGCCCACAGTGACGCGGTTTCCGGGAAGGTTGATGCTGCCCTCGACCTTGCCGTCGATAACCAGCGACTCGGAGCCGGTTATCTCGCACTTCATGATCAGGCCCTTGCCTATTGTGGACTGTTCGCCCGTGACGGCCGTCTGAGCGCGGCCGGCAGATTCATAGGCCGGAGCAGGAGTCGTCGGCGCGGGACGGGAGGATTCGGGGGCAGGCGTGATCGATCCGGATTGTTGGCTGGGTTTCCACATAGCGCTCAAGTGTTTCCTTTTCTGTCCTGCTGGAACTGGCTGCCAAGGCAGGGCCATTGCCGCAGGCCCAAGAATTTGAATGTGCGGGATTGCAAATATGATGCTACCTCTTTGCCATCTGCCGCAATGTTGTGTCCTCGTTATTTTAGGGCTTCACGCTGCAGTTTATCGAGGGGGCCGGTAAACAAGAGTTGCCGGAATCGATTCTGACAACAGTTTGGGAACCCGGCGCAGAGGCGTTCCCGATTTGGATCGAGGGCCACTCCGTCCAGATCGTTCGGGATAGAACACTTTCCAGAACAGCCACGCTGTACTCTTGAACTATGACCGATCGTGAATTAGTGGCTAGAATTGCCCGCTCTACCGGTCAAAAGACCGGCTACAAAGACTTGGTGCGGGAAATGGCATTGAACAGCGGACGGGCGCGCCGTCTGCTGCTGGAGCAACTGGCCCGCCTGACGGCGCATGGCCTGCTGGCCAAAGTGGACCGCGAACATTGGGCCATTCCCCAGCGCACAGGCACGCGAGAGAACCTGGCCGCGGGCCGGCTCGACCTGCACCGCGACGGCTTCGGCTTTGTCCGCCCCAATCCGCGCCAGGCCGTGGTGGACGACATCTTCATTCCTCCCAACGAGATCAACGGCGCAATGCAGGGCGACCAAGTGCTAGCTGATGTGGAACCGCCCAAGGCCGACGGACGCCGCTCGGGACGGATTGCCCGCATCATCGAGCGCCGCAACTCCACCGTCGTGGGGACCTTCCACTATGCGCGCGCCAACCGGGCGCAGGGCAATTGGGTGGTGCCGTTCGACGAGCGGATGACCCAGAACATTCTGATTCCAGTTGGCCAGGAAGTGCCGGAGGTGGACGAGGCTGCCACGCCGCATCGGGTGTTGGGCAGCGGGGCCACGGCGGCGGCGGCCCATGACGACCTGGAAGGCCTGATCGTCGACGTGGAGATCACCAAATGGCCCACGACCACCCGCGAGCCGATTGGCCGGGTGATCGAAGTCCTGGGCGATCCGGACGACTTTGGCGTCGATGTGGAAATGATGATCCGCAAGCACCAGCTGCCGCGGGTTTTTCCCGATAACGTGCTGGCCGAAGCGCGCAAAGTGGCCCACCTTGATCTGGAGGAAGTCGCCAAGCGCAAGGATTTCCGTAGCCTGCCCATTGTGACCATCGACGGCGAAACAGCCCGTGACTTCGACGATGCTGTTCTTGTCACCGAGCGCGCCCACGGCGCCGGCTATGAGCTGCAGGTGCATATTGCCGACGTATCCGAATATGTGCAGGCGGGGACCGACTTGGACCTGGAAGCGCGTCTGCGCGGAACCAGCGTCTATTTCCCCGATCGCGCCATTCCCATGCTGCCGCAGGAGCTTTCCACCGACATTTGCAGCTTGCGCCCCGGCGAAGACCGCCTAGTGTTGAGCTGCATCATGCAGTTGGATCCTGCCGGGCGCATTGAGAGCTACGAGATCGTCGAGGGCGTCATCCGCTCTGCCGCGCGCATGACCTACACCGACGTCCACGCCATCCTGGAAGGCGACGCGGAGACGCGCAAGCGCTACGCCGCTCTGACGCCGGACTTCGAGCGGATGCAAAAGCTGGCCGCGCTGATGAACAAGCAGCGCGAGGAGCGCGGCTCCATCGATTTCGACCTGCCCGAGCCGGTCATTGAGTTCGACGAGCAGGGAGAGATGCGGGGCGTGACCAAGTCCGAACGGACCTGGGCCAATCGTCTCATCGAAGAGTTCATGCTTGCCGCCAACGAGTGCGTCGCCACCTGGCTTGAAGACCTGGGCGTGCCGTCGCTCTACCGCATCCACGAAAAGCCCGATCCGCGCCGCGTGGTGCAATTTGAAGAGCTGGCCGCGGCCTTCGGCTACACGCTCGGCATTGGCGCTCTGCCGGTCAAGCGCATCCAGACCCGCGGCGACAAGCGAGACGCCTACGGCAGCGGACGCAAAGCCCGCGAGATCGAGGTGCCCGAGGACATTCCGGTCACGCCGCGCATGTATCAAAAGCTGGCCCATCGCATCGAGGGCAAGCCGGAAGAGCGGATCCTAAGCTACCTGATGCTGCGCTCGCTCAAGCAGGCGCGGTACTCCGAGATCAACGAGGGGCACTTCGCCCTGGCCGCGCCCAGCTATACGCATTTCACGTCGCCCATCCGGCGCTACCCGGATCTGATTGTGCATCGCATTTCGAAGGCCCTGTTGCGTGCTGGAGTGGTGGGCAAGGGCGAGGTTGCGGAGGGTCGGCAGAACTCCCCGTGGTCGCATCCCAATGAAGGGCTGCCCGCCAGCCGCGCGCCGCACATCAATGCCAAGGCAATCTACGCCGGTGAAGCGCCGATTCCTGAGGCGGAGCTGGCGCAGATTGGCGAGGAGACGAGCCTGACCGAGCGCCGCGCCGCCGAGGCCGAGCGCGAACTGGTGGAGTGGAAGAAGGTCCGCTTCATGCAGGACCGCGTCGGCGAAGAGTTTGAGGCTCTGGTGCTCAATCCGGCCAAGTTCGGGCTGTTTGTGGAGCTGACCGATCTGTTTGTCGAGGGGCTTGTTCCCATCGATTCGCTGCGCAACGACCGCTACACCTGGCGGGAGAACACGCACGAAATTGTGGGCGACCGCAGCGGCCATTGCTACCGCGCCGGCGACCGCGTGCAGGTGATTCTGGACCGCATTCTGGCCCAGGAACGCAAGTTGCAGTTCTCCATGGTGGAAGAGGGCATTCCGCTGACCGGCAAGCAAGCCACACCGGCCAAGCCCAAGGCGAAAAAGAAGAAGGGCAAAACCTCTCCGGCTCGCTCCCTCAAGGCTCGGAAAAGGGCTGGAACCAAGGGAAAACGGGGCTACTAGGGCTCTGACCGCTTGATTTTGTACCACGTTCGGGTGCCCCCGGTCTCGATTTTGAGACCGGGGAAAGCATGAACTCAATGGGACTTCTTCATCCGGTCGGAAACCTAGGGCATTTTCGCAGTTGGTGTAATGAGTCTTTGAAAGGGCGCAGCTTCAGCCCCCAAGAAGGAATGCTTCTCCCTCTATGCCAGCAGAAGAAACCAGAACGGCCTCCCCGCGGAGGCCGTTCTGGTTTCTTCTGCTGCTTCGTCTACGGCTTCCACACAAATGTAGCTACAGCGCCCGCTGGCAGCGTCGTCGTGGCCGTCTTTCCGTGGAACCCGATGCGCAGCTCCTGGCTGGCCGTTCCCGCGTTCAAGGTATACAGCACAATCGTTCCGTTGGGGTTGCGGAAGGCCACATCCTTCAACGGTGTCCCCGCTGGCTCATCCGAAGCGATGCGCACCGCGCCGGGCAGCACAAACTTGCTCGCCTGGCCCAGCACATAGTAGTCCAGCTCGGGCTTCACCGTGGCCTTTTCCGGGTCGCTCAGGTCAATCGTCACCAGGCCCCGGCAGATATCGCATCCGCCCACAAACGGCCCGTGCTTCTGGTCCGTGGCCAGCGCCCATAAAACATAGCTCTTGGCCCAGTTACGGGTTACGGCAATCAGCTCCGCGGCCTCCTCGGCAAACCCGTTCCCCTTCTGCCAGGTTCCGCCGCTCGATTCGGTCACCCACTGGTCCTTGTTGGGAAATTCCTCGTGGTTCCTGGTCATCACCGCCGGATCGCCAGCGTAGTGGTGCCACGCGGTCCCGGCGGCCACGGCGGCGGCTTTGGGGTCTTTCAGTACCGTCTCCGGATAGTCCGGCCGGTCCCAGTTGTGGTCGTAGGCCATGACTTTGGGGCTCAGATGCGCCGCAGCCAGCGCCGGTCCCAGGTCGTTGCCGAAGAAGGCCGCCTGCTCCGCAGCCAGCATCTGCATGCCGCTATAAGTGGGCGGCGCATAGAGCGGCTCGTTCTCCACGCTCAGCGCGTAAATCGGCACGCCGGCGGCTTGATAGCCCTCCACGGTCTTCACCAGGTAGTTGGCAAAGGCCGGATAGAACTCCAGACGCAGGCTCGACGGCTGCTTGCCGTCCGCGCTCGCTCCCAGCATCGTACCGGAGGTCTTCATCCATCCCGGCGGGCTCCACGGCGTCAGCATCACGTGGATCGCGGGATTCACGGCCAGTGCCTTCTTCAGCAACGGCAAAATGTACTCCTGGTCGTGCTGCAGCGAGTAGTGCTCCAGCTTGGGGTCGGCTGCGCCGGCGGGCGTTGTGCAGGCCTTGGCCGACTGTTCGCACAGGTCGTCGTAGGAGTAGAAGGTCACCGCCAGATCCGACGAGCCGATTGGCTGGCGCAGAAACCCCAGCGCAATCCCGTCCTTCCGGCTGAACAGCGTTTTAAAGGCCGCATCGGTCTGCGCCGGGGTCAGCTTCTTGGCAAACAGCCAGGCCGCTGAGTCGGTCAGCGAAGCGCCAAAGCCGTCGATCTCCTGAAAGCGCTGCGCGTCGTCCACGGTAATCAGCGGCGCAATCACCGGCAGGTCCGGTTTAGCGCTGAAGTGCAGCGTCTGGCGCGGCGATAGCGCCTCAAGCAGGTCCGGCGTGGTCTGGTACACAGCGACCGACTGCGCGCAGGCCACGGTAGCGGCAACAGCAGCCAGCCCAAGGCAAGCGGCAAAAAACGGGTAACGCGGCATAAAGCCTCCATCAGACGGAAGAAGAATCCTAGTGCATTTGCAGGGCTGCGAGAAAGCCGCTCACCCGCCGGGCTCAAATGCCCGCAAACACAAAGGGCGCTCCCACCTTTGGGAGCGCCCTTTGCAAACACGTGTAGCAGGTTTGCTTACTTCTTTTTGCTGGGCTTGTCGGCCTTGAAACCAGACTCAACCTTCTGTCCGGCCTGTGCCAAAATGCCCTTCACTTCACCCGCATAGGGGCCGGTGGGAGCCAGATCCAGATACTTCTGGTAGGCATCCGCGCATTCCTGGGGCAGAACAATCCGCTGTGTCTTGGCGTCGATCGTGGCCTTCCCGATCAGCCCCTGGCCCTTGAGGTAATAGAGCAGAGCCTGGGTCGGATCGATCTTGATCGCTTCGTCTGCCGCGGCAACCTGGGCGTCCGCATTGTTCATCTGGAAGAAGATGACCGCTTCGTTCTTCAGGTAGAAACCGGCCTGCGTCGGATTCACCTTGGCGGCTGCATCATAAGAAGCTGCTGCCTCGGGAACCTTGCCAGTGCGCGCATAGATTTCGCCCAATCCGCTGTTGGCCAGACCCTGAACGGCAATGTTCGGCTTCTTCGCGGTGGCCTCGATTTCGAGAACCTTCTTGAAGGTCGTTTCGGCATCTTCGTACTTCTTCAGACCGGCCTGCGCCTGTCCCAGCTGAGCCCACAGAACAGAAGCGTCCGGCTTGGCCGCTGTGTCCTTCAACATCAGGGCTTCAATCTCGGTATACTTTGCGGTCTTGATCTCGGCCTCTTTGGCGTCGATTGCCGCCTTGGTCGCGGTGGCGCCCAACTGCTGGCTGGCCGTCACACGTGCGGTGTCGGCGTCATGGATATCCTGGGTAACCAGCTTCAGATCGGCATTCAGGTTCTTGATCACTTCGTTGGCCTTCATGGCCTCGGAGTTGTGCTTCCTCAGATCCTCAAGCTGCTTCTTCTGCTCCGGAGGCAACTGGTCAATGTACTCCTTGCGCGACATGTCGATGTCCGCCGCGGTGTCCTGGCCAACCACTACCTTCACGTTTTCGATCTTGTCGGCTTCCTTATCCGCGGGCATGCCGGCGGTGCGATAGACAAGGGTGTAGATTCCGGGGGCCGCTTCGCCCTTGAAGTCGCCAGTCGGTTCAACCGGGAAGACGCCCTTGTCAGAGGTCTTCGCGGACAAGCCGGGGCCAGACGCGGCCCGGTCGGTCCCAATAAGGGTCACGGTGCCGCCGGTCTGAGATGCTCCGGTCGGATTGGTCACGTGACCGTGAACCTTGCCCGTGGGAACCGTGGGGGCCGTGGGTGCAGGTTGCTGCGCAAGCGCGGGGACGAGGGCAAAAGCCAGCAGGCCCAGCCAAAGTGAAATGGTGCGTTTCATTTTCTTCTCCTTGGGAGCGGCGGGAACCAGGGGCCCGCAGGCTCATAAAAATTATTTTTGCCGGTCCACACACCGGCTTGCGCTCAAACAGCGTTTACCCGGTAAATGTGCCCTTGCAGACGTGTGCCAAATGGCGGCGACTACCAAATCTTTTGTGCCTTGGCGACCGGTATCTTCTGTGACCGGGCTACCGCCGCGTCACAGATTCCGGCTCGCAAACTTTCCCATTAGCTGAACTCAAGTTAAATCCAATCGAGTACCCGGCACAAGAGCAGGCCATGGAAAACAGTACTTCTCGCCACGCCACGAACCGCGCGCCGTCCGATGCGAATGAAGCCTTGAGCCCGGCTACAGGTCCGATTACCCCGCCATCAGGGATACTACGCCGGCTACCGCCAACGTACTCGTCTTTTATGGTAGTGCCACCTGAGCACGGCGGCCTGTGGTCTGTATCACAATCTAAAATAAAAAGATGGCAACTATAATTCGAACCGCAACCCCGGCAGATGTGCCGCAAATTCTCGCCTTCATTCGCGGCCTAGCTGCGTATGAGCGCGAACCGGACGCCGTCACCGCGACCGAGGCAGACCTGCTGAGGGACGGCTTTGGGCCTAACCCGTTCTATTCTTGCCTGATAGCTGAATATTCCGGCAAGCCCGCCGGTTTTGCCTTCTACTTTTTCAATTACTCCACGTGGACGGGCCGCCCCGGCCTCTACCTCGAAGACCTCTTCGTCAACCAGGAGTTCCGTGGCCTCGGCGTCGGCAAAGCCCTGCTCCAGCGGGTTGCCGCCATCGCCGTCGAAAAGAATTGCCCCCGCCTCCAATGGGAGGTGCTCGACTGGAATACCCCGGCCATCGAGTTCTATCGCGCCATGGGCGCCGAATTCCTCGACGAGTGGCGCAATGTGCGCGTAACCGGTCCCGCCCTGACGCGTCTGGCCGGAGCTGCTGAACCCGGCATCCCGGCGGTTCCGGCAAAGGAAGCAGAGGCTGCACTGTGAAGATTCGTGTGATTGGCGGCGGACTGGCCGGCCCTGAGGCTGCACTGACCGCCGTGCGGCTGGGCTGCGAAGTCGAACTCTATGAAATGCGGGCCATGGTCGACGGCGTGCCGCGCCTCACCCCTGCCCACCAGACAACCGAGTTCGGCGAACTGGTCTGCTCCAATTCGTTAAAGAGCGAATCGCCCAACACCGCGCCCTGGGTCCTTAAACAAGAGATGCGCCGCGCCGGTTCTGCCCTTATGCGGTTTGCCGACGAAACCGCCGTTCCCGCCGGTCACGCCCTGGCCGTGGATCGCGTCGAGTTCTCGCGCCGCATCGCCGAGGCCATCGCCGCCGAGCCGCGCATCCGTATCATTCGTGAGGAAGTCACCCATCTCGACCCGGCCGACGGCCTCACCATCCTGGCCACCGGCCCCTTGACCTCCGACGCGCTCAGCGCAGAAATCGAACGCCTCACCGGCTCCGGCCACCTGGCTTTTTACGACTCCATCTCGCCCATCGTCGACGCCGAATCGATCGACATGGAGCGCGTCTACTTTGCCGCCCGTTGGGACAAAGGTACCGCCGACTACATCAACTGCCCCATGGACCGCGAGGAGTTTGACCGCTTCCTCGACGCCCTGCTCGCCGCCGAGCCTGCCGAAACCAAGGAGTGGGAAAAGGCGGACTACTTCGAGGGCTGCCTGCCCATTGAAATCCTGGCCCGCCGCGGGCGCGACACCCTCCGCTACGGCCCCATGAAGCCCGTCGGTCTGCGCGACCCGCGCACCGGCCGCACGCCCTGGGCCGTCGTCCAGCTCCGCAAAGAGAACGTCCGCGCCGACAGCTACAACCTGGTCGGCTTCCAGAACCACCTCAAATTCGGCGCTCAGGCTGAAGTCCTCCGCCTCATTCCCGGCCTTGAAAACGCCCGCTTCCTGCGCTACGGACAGATCCACCGCAACACCTACATCTGCGCACCCGTCTTGTTAAGCGAATCGCTGCAACTCAAGCAGGAGCCATGGCTCTTCTTTGCCGGGCAGCTTTCTGGCGTCGAGGGCTACACGGAGTCCATCGCCACCGGCCTTCTGGCGGGTCTCTACGCTGCCTCGCTGGCTCAGGGTGTGGAACCAGTCCCCGCTCCACGCAGCAGCGCCCTGGGCTCGCTGGTCCACTACATTACCCATGCGGAAGTGAAACACTTCCAGCCCGCCAACATGACCTTCGATCTGCTGGAGCCGCTGGAGGAGGAACTGCGCAAGAAGATTCGCGACAAAAAGGAACGCCACCGCCTGCAATGCGAGCGCGCCCTCGCCGCCTTCGATGCCTGGTGGGCGGTGCAGGCTCGGTGACTGGAGCCATGGCGCAGCTCTAAGTCAGCTTTGCTGCCACAATGGCCTCGGCCGCCAGCACCGTCTCTTCCAGAGTCAATTGGGTCGAATCCAGCACCACTGCGTCCGCAGCGGCCTTCAGCGGCGAATCGGCGCGATTGCGGTCCCGTTCGTCGCGGGCGCGCAGGTCGCGGATGACCTCTTCGGGCTTTATATCGGCCTTGGGGTCGAGCTGGTCGAACCGCCGCAACCCCCTGACCTCAGGAGCTGCATCCAGGAAGATCTTGACTTCGGCATGGGGAAACACCACAGTGCCGATATCGCGTCCTTCCATCACTACGCTGCCCTCTGCGCCCAACTGCTGCTGCAGCTTCACCATCCAGGAGCGTATGGCTGGATAGACACTCACCCGCGAGGCGGCGTCCGTGACGGTCTGGTTGCGGATCATGCCGGTCACGTCCTCGCCGTCCAGCAGGACGCGATTGTGTTCATCGCCGGGTTCGAGGCGGATGGAGGTCTGCGCGGAAAGTTTCTCCAACGCCGCACTGTCTTCCAGGGGAACAGCCGCGCGCAGCGCCTTCAGGGCAAAGGCCCGATACATTGCGCCTGTTTCCAGGTTCAATAGACCGAAATGCCGGGCCAGATGCTGTGCAATGGTGCTTTTGCCCGCGCCGGAAGGGCCGTCGATAGCGACAATGATCTTCCGCGCAGGCTCAACCGGGCGCAATGCTATTTCGTCTGCACTCATCCGCGCTTCTTCGTATCCTGCTTGGGCCGGGCCGTAAAGCCAAACCGCTTGCTGTTTCCGGCTTTGGTGCCTGCCGTCAGGGCCGGCTTGCGGCTACTGTGCGCCGGTCGCGCGTCCGTCCGGGAATCCGTGCGCGGCATGCTGCTGCTGCGTACGGGACCGCTAGGCTTGCCGGTGGTCTTTGCGCCGTTGCCGCGGCTCCACGTCGAAGCGGAAGGCTTCGCCGTCCGTGCTCCAGGAGCGCTGCTGGAGGGGCGGCTGCCGTTTCCGCTGGGCCGTGCGACGTTGCTGGAACCGGTGTTGGTGTGTGTGCCGTTGCGCTTGCCATTGGCGCCGGGAGCAGCATTGGCGCTCCAGCGCGCACCACTGGCAGGCCGGGAATCCGAACTGGGGCGGCGGGCCGGGCGGCTGCCTGTGGCGGATGTTGCCGGCTTGCGGTCGCGGGAGTGGGCGGCCGGACGGCTGAAGTGTGGCCGCGCCGCTGCTGGTTTTCCAGCAGGAGCAGCAGCGGGCTTGCGGACGGCGGCGGGCCGCGGCGCGATCGATTCGACTGGCTTGGGCGCAGCGGGTGCAGCAGGCATAGCAGCTACGATTGGCGCTTCCGCGGCGGCCTGCAACACAACAGGCTCTGCAACCACCTCATCCTCTTCACGGGAGTGCATGAAGTATGCGGAGGCGGGCATCGACGAACTGGAGTAGATGGTCGGGGCCGGGGCAAACTCGGGAAGCGTACCCGCCACGTAGAAGTGGGGGGCATGGCCCAGAGAAATGTTGTGTACCTGACGCGTCGCTACCAAGCCGCGCAGCACTTCGCGGATCTTGCTGCGCGCTGTCAGAGGCGACAGGAACAGTTCAACCTCTTCCATGGTCGCGGCGATGACCGCCTGCAGATAGATCGAGGCCAGAACCGAGATCGCCGTAACCTGCGAAGTGGATGCTCCTTCGGCGATGGCTTTTTGGAAGCGCTGGCGCAGCAGTTGCCATTCGGCAGTCTGGCCAGGAGCAAAAACAATGGGGATAATGCGAAGCTGTTGCCAGAGCTCGGTGATCGCGCGCAAAACAGCGCCTTCGGTCACTTCCCGGCCCAGGGCGCGGGTCAAATCGGGAATGGTGGCATCGCCAGCTTCCAGCAGCTTGTAGGTCAGCACGGCCAAGGGCGAAACCTGCCGCGACCCGGTCAGTTGCGGACTACGCCGCCAATCGCGGTCGCCGCGCAGAGCATACACGTAGGGCAGAACCCATGCAGCCACCACAAAATCCGGCTGCTCACCGGGCTGTCCCAGAAGGTTCAGCCGCACCGCCACGCCGTCTGTCTCCAGGCGCACCAGCAACTCTTCGGCTACCGCAATATGTTTGGGATCGGGATTTGCGTTCCGCTCACCGGCTACTGCCTCAACAAACGATGGCGCGATGGACGAGGAATACTGCCGCCGGGGCAGGAAAAGACACAAGCCGGTCTCCTCAATCCACGTCCGGGCATCCTCTATCGTGAGTGTGCCGTGTCCGTTCTGGCGCATCCTTTCGGAGCGCGCTGCTTCCAATTGCTCTGCTGTCAAAGAAAAACCTCACTTCCAGGCTGGCGTAGACGCCGGGCTTCCCTCACTCCTGAGAGGAGGACTGCCACCTTCCACGACACTTTAGATGCGATGGAAGGCCCGCTGGATCTCCTTCCAAGAATACAGCAAAGCTATTGGACGTCCATGCGGGCAGTTCGTTGGGTGCTCAGTTTTTGCCAATTCTTGAAGCAGCCACTCCATCCGAACCGGGTCCAGCGGCGTATTCACCTTGATGGCCGAATGGCAGGCGATGGAAGCGGCAATTCGCGTTCTGAGGGCCGTAAGATCCTCATTCTGCTTTGGTTCATCCGTGTCTGTACCGGATTGCTCAATTACTTCGCCCAACATTCGCTCCAGAGCCGCGCCTTCCAGCCCCACCGGCGCAGCCTTCACCGCAAGTGTCTGTGGCCCAAAGGGTTCCACCTCAAATCCGTTGCGCTCCAATTCCTCAGCAATGCGCGCAAATACCACCATTTGCCAAGGCTTCAGTTCCACCAGCAGCGGCATCAATAACCGCTGGCGCTGCACCCGCTCCACCTGACGATCGCGCAAAATTTTCTCAAAAAGAATTCTTTCATGTGCCACATGC
>Ga0255354_1001593_pt1 | contig 12869 bp, 10 predicted proteins | sample HBST50metaG_FD_189942 | JGI IMG/M metagenome (GOLD analysis project Ga0255354, IMG submission 189942) | Peat soil microbial communities from Stordalen Mire, Sweden - H.B.S.T50 | ecosystem: Environmental > Terrestrial > Soil > Wetlands > Peat | place: Sweden: Norrbotten County, Stordalen Mire...
AAGAATGACAGATTTTGTGGAAAGTTAAGGACCGCTGCGTCCAGGCATCTGACCGCTTGCCGTTGTATCAAATATGGGTGCCCCAGGTCCCGATTCTGGGACCTGGGAAAGCATGGACTCAAGGCGCAAAATCACGCGGTCAGAAATCCAGCATCTGTTACATCCACCCGGCAAGCACGGTTTCTGCCTGCGCCTGCGTAACTCCGTGCAGCAGGAAAACCTTACTTCTGGATAACTCGCCAGTCATCAGCTCAACGGCGTTTTTCCCCACGCCGAAGGTTTCCGCCAGAAAGCCAATCAGCGCCAAGTTGGCGCGGCCTTCCAGCGGCGGCGCATGGACCGCGACCTTCAACTGTGCCTCTGGTCCCTCGCCATAGACGCCGGTGATGGCCGACTTTTTCGCTCCCGGCTGAGCGCGCACAGCCAGAGTCACGCCGGCTGGGTTCGCGCGCAGCATCAGGCCGGTCCCGCGTACGGGCTGCGCTTGCCAAACAGCGCCGTGCCCACGCGGATGCGCGTTGCGCCTTCTTCAATGGCCAGCGCAAAGTCCCCGCTCATGCCCATGGAGAGCACCTCAAACGCAAGTTCCGGATAGGCCCCCGCCCACCGCTCCCGCCACGTTCTCAAGCTACGGAAGCAAGCCCGGGTTTCCTCTTCCGGCACGCCAAACGGCGCAATCGTCATCAGTCCGCGCAACTGCAAATGAATCAACTCCGGCAGCCGTTCCAGCAGTTGCGCAGCCTCGGCCGACGCCGGGTCCAGCCCAGCCTTGGTCTCTTCGGGACTCAGTTTGACTTCGAGCAGAACCGGCAGCCGCTTGCCCAACCTGCCCGCCGCCTCGTTCAACTTCTCGGCCAGCCGGACCGAATCCACCGAGTCGATGGCATCAAACAATTCCACGGCGCGCTGCGCTTTGTTCGATTGCAGATGGCCAATGAGATGCACATCGATTGGGCTTGTCGTCCCCACGCGCAGCGGCGCAAGTTCTGCTGCCTTGCCGGCAAACTCCTGCACGCGGTTCTCGCCGAAAAGCGTCAGCCCCAGCGCAGCAGCCTCCGCCAGCGTGGCCGCCGGATAAGTCTTCGACACCGCCATCAGTTCAACTTCGCTGCGCGGCCGGCCAGCGCGATTGCATGCCGCCGCAATCTCCGCCTCCAGCCGCTCCAGATTTTCCGCCAATTGCGTCATCGTGCTGCCGCCCGCACTTGGCCTATCGGTTGCTTCAATGCCCGTGCTCCTCGAGATACTTCTCCGTCTCCAGCGCGGCCATGCAGCCCGAACCGGCAGCCGTAATTGCTTGGCTATAGCGGCGGTCCTGTACGTCTCCGCAGGCAAACAGACCCGGCACGACCTTCCCATCCAGAGTGGTCAGCACGTTGCCCGTGGTCTTGATGTAGCCGTCTTCGTCCAAGTCGATCTGCCCGGCAAACATCTTGGTATTAGGCTCGTGGCCAATGCCCAGGAACAGCCCGCTGACTGGCAAAATGCTCTCCTCGCCAGTCTTCACGTCGCGCAGCTTCAGGCCCTTCACGTCCTTCTCTTCCACGCCCAGCACTTCCAGAACGACAGTGTTGGTGCGCAGCACGATGTTGGGATGCGCGATGGCCCGGTCCAGCATGATCTTGGAAGCGCGGAAGGCGTCGCGGCGGTGCAGCAGCGTCACCTTGCTGGCAAAGCGCGTCAGAAACAGAGCCTCTTCCATGGCCGAGTCGCCGCCGCCTACCACGGCAATCTCCTTGCCCCGGAAAAAGAAGCCGTCGCACGTGGCGCAACTGGAAACGCCGTGCCCAATCAGCGCCTGCTCGCTGGGCAATCCCAGCCACCGTGCACTGGCGCCAGAAGCCACAATCAGCGTGCGCGCGCAAATTTCGCCGGCTGAAGTCTCAAGCCGGAAGGGACGCACGCTCAAGTCCACCTTGCTCAACTGGGCAAGCTGGAAGGTCGCGCCGAACCGCGCCGCCTGCTTCTTCATGTTGTCGATCAGGGCCGGTCCCTGGATGCCATCCGGCCAGCCGGGGAAGTTCTCCACCAGCGTGGTGATGGACAGTTGTCCGCCGGGTTCGTGGCCTTCCAGCACCAGCGGGTCAAGTCCAGCGCGGCCGGTGTAGATGGCTGCAGTCAGTCCGGCGCAGCCGGAGCCGAGAATAACGGTGTCGCGAATCTCTGTCATAGGTCTTCCCGTGTTCATTTTAGTTGCTCTTGGGCGGAAAACAGCCCTGTTCGAGCGCCGCCCTCTTCATTAAGATGAGGCTCATGGCAAATCTGACTCTTATCTACGGACTGCGGCTGCTCCCCGAGGGCGAAGTGACAGAAATCAAGGACGCAACACTCAAGCTGGCCAACGGCCACGAAGCCCACGTCGCCATGCACACCATCGAGGGCTCACGCGAAGAGATCGAGGCCCAGCTCAAACGCTCGCTGGACGCGTTTTTCGACTTCTTCCCCGAAATCTGAGCCCTGCATTGGGATCCGGACCTCGGGGCCCTGAAGCATGCACCGCCTTTGCCGCCCTGCCCCTCCAGCGACCGCTGCGCCCGGGCCGAACGGCCAGCCACCCAGTCTGCCACGGCAACATCCGCGCTGGACGGCACGGTTACCTTCGTCCCTGCAACGCTTTCCGGCGTGGCCACCAATCTGCTCGGCGTCGCCCCCTCCGGCAACGCCGCAACCGTCAACATCGCCATCGAACAGCATCCATAAAAGCGATGCCTGCCACTTATCGCACCTCTGCCGCATCTTGATGACAAGAGGTGTACGTCTTGGATGAACCGATCGCACAGAAGCGATACGAAAACCGGCAATCCCTCGCCGGCCTCCCCCATGTTGTAATTGTGGGCGGCGGCTTTGCCGGCCTTCACGCGGCCAAAGGGTTAGGCCACCTGCCGGTGAACGTCACAGTGATCGACCGCCGCAACCACCACACCTTTCAGCCTTTGCTCTATCAAGTCGCGCTGGCCGTACTGTCTCCGGCAGACATTGCTCAGCCCATCCGCTCGATTCTTCGCCACCAGGCGAATACCCAGGTGATTATGGATGAGGTTATGGCAATCGACGTAGCCGCCCGTCGTCTTGCCCTTGGGAGTGGCGCACAGCTTCACTACGACTACCTGGTGCTGGCTACCGGGGCCTCGCACTCCTACTTTGGCCACAACGATTGGGCTCCGTTTGCCCCAGGCTTGAAAACAATCGAAGACGCCGTAGAGATTCGCCGCCGCGTACTTCTGGCCTTTGAGCTGGCCGAGCGGCAGATGATCGAGCGCAACTGGCACCCGCCTCTCAACTTCGTTGTCATCGGTGGCGGGCCGACCGGCGTCGAGTTGGCGGGCGCAATCATCGACATTGCCAAGCTCTACATGCAGCACGACTTTCGCCACATTGACCCTGCTAAATCCCGGGTGCTGCTGCTGGAAGGATCGCCCCGCGTGCTGGGAGCCTACCCTGAAGACCTGTCTGCCAAGGCTGAGACAGCATTGGGCCGTCTGGGCGTCGAAGTACACACGAACACCCACGTGAGCGCAATCGGACCTGGCTGGGTCGAAGCTGGCGGCCAGCGCATCGATGCAGCCGTCACGCTCTGGGCGGCCGGCGTCGAGGCCTCGCCCCTGGGCGCTCAACTGGGTGTTCCGCTCGACCGCCGCGGTTGTGTTCAAGTCGACGACCACCTGAATCCGCCAGGACTCCGAGAGATTTTTATTCTTGGCGACCTCGCCTATTTTGAACAGGATGGCCACCAAGTGCCCGGAGTGGCCCAACCGGCTATGCAGATGGGCGATCACGTGGCCCGGATGCTGGCAGCCGACCTGGCTGGCCAGTTGCGGCCCGCCTTCCGCTACTTCGACAAAGGCGACATGGCCACCATCGGGCGCATGGACGCCGTGGCCAAGGTCGAATGGCCTTTCAAGGCCCACATCAGCGGCTTTCCCGCCTGGATCGCCTGGCTCACCGTCCACATCTTCTTTCTCGTTGGCTTTCGTAACCGCCTCTCCGTCATCGCCGCCTGGATCTGGAATTTCTTCACCTTCACCCGCACAGCACGCCTCATCACCGGCGACCAACGCCTCCCCGGCTGGCAGGATCAGGTTGCCGCTGGCCCCGCCAGTGCGCCGCCCGATAGGACGTAATACGCTGTCTTCCGCCTCAGTCTAGTAAACTAGTAAAGCTATGCTTGACTTGGGATTTGTCCGTGCCAACCTGGAACTCGTAGAAGCCAAACTGCGCGCGCGCGGTGCCGACCCGGCAGCGCTGCTGGGCGATTTTCTCGCGCTCGATCAAAAACGCCGCGACGCCATCACTCAGTCCGAACAATTCAAGGCCAAGCGCAATGAGCTGAGCCAGCAGGTCGGCGCGCTCAAAAAGGCCGGCCAGGACGCTTCGGCGCTCATGGACGAAACCCGCGCCCTCAAGGACAAGCTGGATGAGCTGGCCACCGCAGCCGCTGCGCTGGACGAGCAGATACGCCTCGACCTCTCCCGCATCCCCAACCTGACCCGCGACGAAGTCCCCACCGGCCTTTCTGAGGCCGACAACGTCGTCGTCAAGACCTGGGGCGAGAAGACCGCCTTCAACTTCGAGCCCAAGCCCCACTGGGAACTGGGCGAGTCTCTGGGCATCCTGGACCAGGAACGCGCCACCAAGCTGAGCGGCGCGCGCTTTGTGGTCTACATGGGCGCAGGCGCGCGGCTGGAGCGGGCGCTGATCAGCTTCATGCTCGACATGCACACCCAGAAGCACGGCTACAAGGAAGTCCTGCCGCCCTTCATGGTCAACAGCAAGTCGATGTACGGAACCGGCCAGTTGCCCAAGTTTGCCGAAGACCTATTCCGCTGCTCCGACACCGACGTTGAAGCTGTCACCCGCGGCGAGTTCAAGGACAACGACCACTGGCTGATTCCCACCGCCGAAGTGCCGGTCACCAACCTCTTCCGCGACGAAATTCTGGACGATGCCCGGCTGCCGATCTGCTACACGGCCTATACGCCCTGCTTCCGCGCCGAAGCCGGAGCCGCCGGTCGCGACACCCGCGGCATCATCCGCCAGCACCAGTTCCAAAAAGTCGAGATGGTCAAGTTCACGCGCCCCGAAGAGTCGGAAGCCGAACACGAAAAGCTGACCCGCGACGCCGAAGAAATTCTTGAAACCTTGGGCCTGCCCTATCGCCGCATGTTGCTCTGCACCAGCGATACCGGCTTCTCCTCGGCCAAGACGTATGATCTTGAAGTCTGGCTGCCGGGCCAGCAACTCTACAGGGAGATTTCTTCCTGCTCCAACTTTGACGCCTTCCAGGCGCGCCGTGCCAACATCCGCTACCGGCCTGCGGGTCAAACCGGCAAGGGCAAGCTGGATTTTGTGCACACCCTCAACGGCAGCGGTCTGGCCGTGGGGCGCACCTGGCTGGCCATTGTTGAAAACTACCAACAGGCAGACGGAACCGTAGTGATTCCAGAAGCACTCCGGCCTTATATGGGTGGGCTGGAACGAATTGTGAGGGAATCTTAATGGCGCCTTTGAATCCAGGCGAAGCCGCTCCGCAACCGAAGCGCGGCGTAAAGCAGATACTGCATAGCTATTTCTTCTGGACCTATCCCCGTGGCTGCTTCCACTACGACGTCATGGTGACAGTGTGCCTGCTGTTCATCTTCATCACCCCCCATGTGTGGGACTTCGGCGATAAGCCATCCATCGTCACCGGCCCGCAGCATCCCATGCAGGTGGTTGGAACCGAAGGCCGCGGCATGATCGTTACCGTACGGGCCTCCGATGCCAACGTACCCACGAATGCCCCTGACAGGGTCGTCAAGAAGGCGCTGCGCAAGGCCATCGAACCGGTCACCGGCGACGCTGTCGTGGTCGAGCGCTGGGAAACTGTAGCCGACGCCCAGGGAAATATCTCCTGGAAGGTCTGGGCCCACCGGTAATCCGTGGTTGCATGGTTCCATCCGCGCGTTTGCGCATCGAACAAGATGAGGAAAATTATGCGTCTCGAAACAAAGCTGGTCTATGCCGCGTTGCTGGCGCTGGCATTGGTCCCGGTGCGAGCGGCCTTTGCTGCCGAAGATAAGGAAAGCGTTCTGCGCCGTCTCGATGCCGCAGCCGTCAACTTCCACTCCACTGCGGCCGATTTCGAATTCGACTCCGTGCAGACCGACCCAGTGCCCGACAAGGATATCCAAAAGGGCACGGTCTACTACGAGCGCAAGGGCAAAGCCTTCCAAATGGCGGCCCACATCCGCGAATTCAACGGCAAGCCCGCTCCCAAGACCTATTCCTACGTCGGCGGTGCGTTCAGGCTCTTTGAAAAATCCACCAACCAAGTCACCACATTCACCAAACTCAGCCAGTACGAAAGCTGGTTCATGCTCGGCTTCGGAGCCAGCGGCAAGGATATGGAGCAGAAGTGGGAGATCAAGTACCTGGGCTCTGAAGTCCTGATCGACGGCAAGACCTCCGTCAAGACCGAGAAGCTGGAACTGGTGCCCAAGGATCCCGCGGTCCGCAAGAATATCCCCAGAGTGACGGTCTGGATGGACCCAGAGCGGGCCGTGAGCCTGAAGCAGGTCTTCTACGAAAGCGCCAGCGCCTACCGGGTCTGTGTCTACTTCAACTTCAAGACCAATCAGTCTCTGCCCGCTAACGCCTTCACCCTCGACACCGACCGCCAAACCCAGTACGTGAATCGCTAAAAGTCTCGTCTACTACTTTCCACCCGCAAACACTGCTTTCCCATCCATCCGCGCACTTTGCGGATGGGTGGGAAAGCAGCCAAGCTGGCCCCATCATCTTCCCGCCACATGCACTGGTGCCCCACCCTTTCGTCGTTTTTGGCAAAAGGGTGGGAAAGCATGAACTCCACTCAAGAATTTTGGTCCCACTGAGCGGTGGCCTTCCTCCACCCAGTCGCCACCGCAATTCCTCCCAGCGTAAACAACATCGGAAAGCACTCCAGCGTATACCGCGCCTCTGGGGCCGCCACGGTCAGCAGCATCGCGCTGCGCAGCACCAGGTAGGCCAACATGCACCGCCAGAAGCGCGGACGCAGCCACAGCCCCGCCAGGCCCAGCAACAGATACAGCGCGTTCAACCCCGCATACGCCCAACTGAAGCGCGTCTCCACGCGGTGATGCGCGTACACCCACCAGTCCAAATCGATGGGCAGGTCCTCCACCCGGGGACGCAGCCACATGTCGGCCACCCGCCCCAGCGGCATCCCCACATGGGAACGCAGCGGATGGGCCGCTTCCCGCTCCTCTGCCAGCCGCGCAAACCGCTCGTCCAGACTGTGGGTAAGCTCTTTCCCGTGGTCGTTGTACTCGGCTGCCAGCGCCGCGGTTTCCGCATACTGCGCCGGCGAGTCGAAGGCCCACGAGGGCAGCGCCTTCACGTCCAACACATCGCCCGGCACATTCCAATACACGGTATAGGTTCCGACAAAATCCAGGCACCAGGTCTTCGTCCACCGCTCCCAGCCGGGATGTGTATCTTCTCCCGGATCGGTGGCGTAGCGCGGCGCCAGCGGCTCAAAAACGTGAAAAACCTTCCAGTTGCGCCAAGTCCAAGCCGCAAACGGAGCTAGCCCCAGCAGCACGCAGGCCAGCACCATGCGCCCCAGCCGTGCGCGTTGAGCCGCGTCCCTGTTTTTAAGGACAACGGCCACCAGCGCCGGCGCCAGCGACACAGCCACCAGCACGCCGTCGGGCCGCAGCAGCGCCGCGTAGGTCACCGCCACGGTAAAGCACAGCGCCGCGCCCCACCCCGGCTTTTCGTGGAAGCGGACCAGCGCCCACAGCGCCAGCACCATCACAAACAGCGTCAGCGCCTCGCCCAGCGGCTCCGTGGCATAGATGGCCGTAAAGGGGCAAAGTGCGGCCAGCCACAGCGTCGCCAGCGCTGCGCCTCTCTTCAGTTCCTTGGCCGCAATGCGCCGCACAAAGTCCGCCAGCAACAGGCAACCCGCCAGCTCCAGCGCAATCTGCACCCAGATTGCCGAGGCGTAGTTCTCCATCCCGAAGACCCTGAAGCAGAACGCCAGAAACAGCGGATAGCCCGGCAGCCGGATCAGCGTGGGATACATCTCGCCGCTGCCCACGGTCAGCGCGTAGCGGCCGTGCAGAAGCAGGTTCTTGGCCAGGCCGCCATAGACCAGCGCGTCCCCGTTAATGTCGAAAAAATGTTTGAACATCCACAAGCGCAGCCCCAGTCCGGCAACCAGCGCAAGCGCTGCCGGCAGTGCGCGGCGAAGCTTCATCAGGGTCTGGCTCAAGGCTGTCTCACGCACTCGGTTCACGGCTGTCAATTGACTCTGGGAGGCAGGTTCCATACGATTCGTACTGTATAGCGTAGACCGTTTCTGCGGTTTTCGCCCACCCGGAAACGAGACTAGCCATGCCCGACAAACAGATTTTTTTCGATCCACTACGAAAGCGCTGGAGGCGACTGCGCCGCATTCTCGACATCACTGCCGTAGTCTCCACGCTGGTTCTGGCCGGTTTCATCTTCAATGTGCTGCGCAATCAGCAATTGCCTGAGCTGTTGCTGCCCACGCCCAAGCACAACTACAGGGCCTTGCCCGACTCCTCCCTGCGCGGCTCCAAGAGTACGCGTCCCGCACGCCGCAAAACCGACCGCAAGCCTTCTGAGATCCCCTTCAACACCGGCGAAGGTTTGCGCGCCGCTTATTACGTTCAGGACGACGCGGCTAGCTACTCTTCGTTCAAGGAGCACGTGCGCCAGATCGATATGCTCTTTCCCGAGTGGCTGCACGTCAACGCGCCCTCGGGGAACCTGATGGGCACCACCAGCGACTATCACGAGTACACAGTAGTCAGCGGCTCCACGGTCCGTGATCCCGACGAAGGCAACAAGATCAAGCACGTCATCCAAAGCGCCAAGATGGATACGGAAATCTTTCCCCATCTGACCAGCTACAACCCCCACACCCAGAGTTTCGACGCCAGCATCGGCAGCGTGCTCACCGACGTGGGCAAGCGCACGGCCCTGCGCCAGCAGATCATGCGCTTCTTCGCCGCCTATCCGGTCTATCGCGGCCTCTCGCTGGACATTGAGAACCTGCCCGACAATGCCGACCAGGCCTACATGAGCTTCATTCAAGAGCTCTACGCCGACATGCACGCCCGCAACCTCCGGCTCTACGTCAACACCGCGGTTTCCACCGACAATGCCGACCTGCAGTTAATGGCCAACAACTCCGACGGCATCCTGCTGATGAACTACGACGAGCACGAAGTCGAAAGCGTGCCCGGACCCATTGCCAGCCAGGGGTGGTTCGTCGCCAACCTCGTCCGCGTCATGAAGGTCGTGCCCAAGGATAAGATCATCTGCGCCCTGGGCAACTACGGCTATGAGTGGACCATGTCCATGCCCGGCGCAGCCAAAAAAGGGAGCCGCCGCAAGCCCTTCACGCCGAAAATCGTCGATACCGAAGTGCTCCAGGTCTCCGATGCCTGGCAGCACGCCTCCGACGCCGATGCCGACCTTGACCTCGATTACAACTCCCTCAATCCCCACTACGAGTACGTCGACGAAGACAGCCATGAGCGCCATGTCGTCTGGTTCCTGGATGGCGTTACCCTGCTCAATGAGATGCGCGCCGCCCGCGGCCTCGGCCTCCAGACCTTTGCCCTGTGGCGCCTAGGCTCCGAAGACAGCTCCATGTGGTCCATCTGGGACAAGCCAAGAGCGCCCGAATCGCTGCAAGCGCTCGGATCGGTCCAGCCCGGCCACGATGTCGACACCGAGGGAGAAGGAGACATCCTCCGCGTCACCGGCCTGCCCAAGCCCGGCAAGCGCACCGTCACGGTGGACACCGATGAAACCGACCCACGCAAGAAGCTCATCATCGATGAGCACATGGATGTCTATCCCCGCACCTACACCATCCAGCAGTACGGCTACCACCCCAATCAGGTAGCCCTCTCCTTCGACGACGGGCCCGACCCCAAATGGACACCCAAGATCCTCGACGTCCTGAAGAAAAAGGGCGTCAAAGGCACGTTCATGATGATCGGCGCAGAGGCCGATGAAAATGTCGGCATCATGCAGCGGCTCGTGCGCGAAGGCCACGAGATCGGCAACCACACCTACACCCATCCCGACATCAGCGACATCTCGCCCCGCCAGTTGGACCTGGAACTAAAACTCACCGAGCGCCTGTTCGCCAGCAAACTCGGCGTGCAGCCCCTCTACTTCCGTCCCCCTTACGATATTGACGAGGAGCCGGACACCGACGACCAGGCCGCTCCCGTGGTCCGCGTGCAACAGGCCGGATTCACCATCATTGGCAACAAAATCGACACCAACGACTGGGACGAGCATCCCCGCAAAACGCCCGCCGAAATCGCGCAATCCGTTCTCGACCAGTTGGAGACCATGAAGACCAAGCCGCAGTTCCGCGGCTCCATCATCCTGCTCCACGACGGCGGCGGCGACCGCTCCGTCACCGTGCTCGCCCTGCCCATGCTGATTGACGTGCTACGCGCCCACGGCTACACCATCGTCCCGGTCTCCGCCCTCATGGGCAAAACCACCGACGAGGTCATGCCCCGGCTCACCTTCTGGCAACGCGTCCGCGCCCTCCCCGATTCCATCGCCTTCTCCAGCGTGGCCATTGTCGGCATGTTCATCGTCTACGTCTTCTTCATCGGCGACATTCTCATGAGCGCGCGCCTGCTGCTGATCGGTCTGCTCGCCGTCATCGACCGCCTGCGCAGGCCCTACCGCCAAGCCTCGCCCGGCTACAATCCCCGCGTCGCCGTCCTCATCCCCGCCTACAACGAAGAGACCGTCATCGTACGCACCATCCGCTCGGTGCTCAACTCCGACTACAAGAACCTGCACATCATCGTCATCGACGACGGATCATCGGACCATACCGCCGAAGTGGCCTGCAAGGCCTACGCGGCCGAGATCGCTTCCGGCATGGTCCAGGTGCTCACCAAGCCCAACGGAGGCAAGGCCGCCGCCCTCAACTACGCGCTCGACAGGCTCAAGGAGGAGGTCTATGTCGGCATCGACGCCGACACCGTCATCGCCCCCGACGCCATCAGCAAGCTCATTCCCCACTTCGAGGATCCCCGCATCGGCGCCATGGCCGGCAACGCTAAGGTCGGCAACCGCGTCAACCTCTGGACCCGCTGGCAGGCCCTCGAATACATCACCAGCCAAAACTTCGATCGCCGCGCCCTCGCCCTGTTCCACATCGTCACCGTGGTTCCCGGAGCCATCGGCGCATGGCGCACCGCCGCGGTCAAAACTGCCGGTGGCTACCCCGTCAACACGGTGGCCGAAGACGCCGACCTCACCATGAACCTGCTCGAACAGGGCCTCCGCGTCGATTACGAAGACCGCTCACTGGCCTTCACCGAGGCGCCCATCGATATGAAGGGCCTCATGCGCCAGCGCTTCCGCTGGTCCTTCGGCATCCTGCAGGCGGTCTGGAAGCACCGCATGGCCTTCGTCCGCAACAAGGCCATGGGCCTGTTCGCCCTGCCCAACATCCTCATCTTCCAGATGCTCATGCCGCTGGTCTCGCCGTTCATTGACATCATGTTCGTCGCCGGCGTGGTCAACTACTTCATCAACCGCCACTTCCATCCGGAAGCCGCCTCCGCCGCCAGCCTCGAAAAGCTGCTGGCCTACTTTGGCGCATTCCTGCTCATCGACTTCGTCACCTCGTCGGTCGCCTTCAGCCTGGAGCGCCGCCACCCCGCCAACAAGGGCGACGGATGGCTCCTGTTCCACATCTGGCTGCAGCGCTTCGCCTACCGCCAGGTCTTCTCCATCGTCCTGTTCAAGACAGTGAAACGCGCCATCGACGGCAAGCCCTTCAACTGGGACAAGATCCAGCGCACCGCCAAAATGAGCAAATCCACCGACGCCCTCACCGACACGCCCTAACCACCACCTGCGGTGGGGCCAGCGTTGCTTTTAAAATCTGGCCCTACCCCATGCATCGGGTACCAATCTCGTTTTAAAAAGCTAGCCCAAAATATGCACAGGGTGCCCCATCCTTGCGATGCACTTTGTCGCAAGGGTGGGAAAGCAACAAACTCCATCAGGAACCTTACCCCACCATCCTCGTTTTAGAAAGCTAGCCCAAAATATGCACAGGGTGCCCCATCCTTGCGACGCACTTTGTCGCAAGGGTGGGAAAGCAACAAACTCCATCAGGAACCTTACCCCGCCATAAGTGTCCCCACCGCAGGTGTAAGGTGCCTACAATGGACCTCAGAACCATGAACCCTTCCCGCGTCCTCTTCCTCGGCCGAACCACCCTCGACGTCCTCTACTGGCTCGACCGCCTGCCCGAGGAAGACACTAAGATCTACGCCCGCCATCTCCAGGCCGCTCCCGGAGGTCCCGCGCTCAACGCCGCCATCACCCACTCCCTGCTCGGCGGCAAGTCTCTGCTCATCAGCGCCGTCGGCGGAGGCCCCTGGGCCGCGCAGCTCCGCGCCGAACTCACCCGCCACAGCCTCGACCTGCTCGACCTGGCCGCCGCCACCGCCTACGAAGCGCCTCTCTGCACCGTCCTGGTCAGCGCCGAAAACAGCACCCGCACCATCGTCAATCCGCCCATCTCCACCGTCGCCCTAAAACATCTCGGCACGGACTGGGCTGCGGAAGTCCCCGCCTCCTGGGGCGCAATCCCGCCCGTCGTCCTCAGCGACGGCTTCTTCCTGGAAGAAACCTCACCCCTGCTCGCCGCCTGCCAAAACGCCGGCTCAGCCCTGGTTCTCGACGGAGGCAGTTGGAAGCCCGGCACCGAGCAGCTCGCCCCCTTGCTCACCGCCGCCATCTGCAGCGAGCGTTTCACCATCCCCGGCCGCCCCGCCAGTCCAGACAGCATCTTTGCC
>Ga0255354_1001594_pt1 | contig 12863 bp, 8 predicted proteins | sample HBST50metaG_FD_189942 | JGI IMG/M metagenome (GOLD analysis project Ga0255354, IMG submission 189942) | Peat soil microbial communities from Stordalen Mire, Sweden - H.B.S.T50 | ecosystem: Environmental > Terrestrial > Soil > Wetlands > Peat | place: Sweden: Norrbotten County, Stordalen Mire...
CAACCGCGAGCGCTACGCCTTCCTGAAGTGGGGCCAGTCCGCCTTCCGCAACTTCTCCGCAGTTCCACCGGGCATGGGCATCTGCCACCAGGTGAATCTCGAATACCTGGCCCGCGTCGTCTTCACCACGGAGAGCAACGGCGAACGCGTTGCCTATCCCGACACGGTGGTTGGTACGGACTCCCACACCACGATGATCAACGGCCTCGGCGTGCTGGGCTGGGGCGTCGGCGGCATTGAGGCCGAGGCGGCGATGCTGGGCCAGCCCGTCTCCATGCTGGTGCCGCAGGTGGTCGGTTTCAAGCTGACCGGCAAGCTGCGCGAGGGCGCAACCGCCACCGATCTGGTGCTTACCGTTACACAGGCGCTGCGCAAGCTCGGCGTGGTGGGCAAGTTCGTCGAGTTCTACGGCCCCGGAGTGGCAAAGCTGTCGCTGGCCGACCGCGCCACCATCAGCAACATGGCTCCCGAATACGGCGCCACCTGCGGCATTTTCCCCGTGGACGCCGAAACCCTGCGTTACCTGCGCCTGACCGGCCGCAGCGAAGAGCAGATTGCGCTGGTCGAGGCCTACTACAAGGAGCAGGGGCTTTTCCACACCGCCAGCTCGCCGGAGGCCGACTACACGGAGACGCTGGAACTCGACCTCAGGACCGTGGAACCCAGCGTGGCCGGGCCGAAGCGTCCCCAGGACCGCGTCCTGCTGAAGGACGTTGCCGCCAGCTTTGCCCAGCAATTGCCCACGCTGCTGCCACCCACGGCCAAGCCTTTGGGCGAGCGCACGGTGGCTCACTGGCAGCATGAGGCCGTAACCGACGCTGACACGACAGCCAACACCGTCGAAGCGCGCTTCGGCGTCAATCCGGACCAGTATCTCGATCACGGCTCGGTCGTCATTGCAGCCATTACCAGTTGCACCAACACGTCGAACCCCTCGGTCATGATGGCCGCTGGCATCCTGGCCAAAAAAGCCGTCGAAAAAGGGCTCACCGTGCCCCCGTGGGTGAAAACCTCGCTGGCCCCCGGCTCGCGCGTTGTTACCGACTACTACGCCAAAGCCGGCTTGCTGCCTTATCTTGAAAAGCTGCGCTTCAACGTGGTGGGCTACGGCTGCACAACCTGCATCGGCAACTCCGGCCCACTGCCCGCGGACATAAAGAAGAGCATTGACGAGCACGGACTGGTTGTGGCGAGCGTGCTGAGCGGCAACCGCAACTTCGAGGGCCGCGTGAGCGTGGATGTGCGCGCCAACTACCTGATGAGCCCGCCGCTGGTTGTGGCGTACGCCCTGGCCGGCACGATCAAGCACGACTTTGCCACGGAGCCGCTCGGCGTCGATCCCACTGGCCGGTCCGTCTATCTCCGCGACATCTGGCCCACACAGGCGGAAGTGGCCAAGGCGATCCAAAAGGGACTAAGCAGAGAGAGCTTCCGCAAGGAATACGCCGTGGTTTCAGAGGGCGATGCCAACTGGCAGGGGTTGAGCTTCCCCACGGGCGAGGTCTACCAGTGGGAGCCGGACTCTACATACATCCGCCAAGCGCCGTATTTCGACGGCATGACGAAGACGCCCGCGCCGATTACGGACATCGTGGGCGCGCGCGTTTTGGCCGTGCTGGGCGACTCGGTGACGACGGACCACATTTCGCCCGCAGGTTCGATCAAGGCCGACGGGCCGGCAGGCAAGTACCTGTCCGCAGACGGCGTGAAACCTGCGGAGTTCAACTCGTACGGCTCGCGCCGAGGCAATCACGAAGTCATGGTTCGCGGCACCTTCGCCAACGTCCGCCTGCGGAACAAGCTGGCTCCGGGAACCGAGGGCGGCGTTACGCGCCTACTGCCCGAGGGTGAGCAGATGTCTATTTTCGACGCCAGCGTGCGGTACGCGGAACGTGGCGTGCCGCTGATTGTTTTGGCGGGCAAGGAGTACGGCTGCGGCAGTTCGCGCGACTGGGCGGCCAAAGGGCCCAAGTTGCTCGGTGTGCGCGCGGTGATTGCCGAAAGCTTCGAGCGCATCCACCGCTCAAACCTGGTGGGCATGGGAATTTTGCCTTTGCAGTTTGAGCCGGGGCAGAATGTTGAGTCGCTTGCCCTGACTGGCGAGGAGATTTTCGACTTCCCCGGACTGACGGCATTGCTGGCGGCGGGGCTTTCTGGCGGCCGGACACTTCAAGTGAAGGCCACAGCATCCGACGGGACTGTGAAGCAGTTTGACGCCACGGTGCGCATCGACACGCCGCAGGAGATCGAGTACTTCCGGCACGGCGGTATTCTGCAATATGTCCTGCGGCAGTTGGCGGCCAAGTAGGCCGCGCTCAAGTTTCAAGTGCAACCTCAGGAAGTCGAATCTTCTTCCAGCCTGAAAAGCGGATTCCGTTCTATACTCGTTCCATGCGCAACGAATTCACAGCGGTTATTGAGCGCGATGGCGAATGGTTCGTCGCCTGGTCTCCTGAGATTCCCGGCGCCAATGGGCAGGGGCGCAGTGTGGAAGAGTGCCGTGAAAACCTGGGCGCGGCTATTCAATTGATTCTGGAAGACCGACGCGAGGATGGACTTCGCGGCGCTCCGGCAGATGCCCTCCGCGAGACGGTAGCCATCCAGTGAAGCGTGAAATTCTGCTGCGCCACCTGCGTTTGCACGGGTGTTATCTTAAACGCGAAGGCGGTTCGCACTCTTTGTGGTGCAATCCGGGAACCGGGCAAACAGAGGCGGTTCCTCGTCATACCGAGGTTGCCGATTTACTTGCGCGAAAGATTTGCAGGGGTTTGTCCGTTCCGGGGATCGGCCGGTAAGAGCCCAGAGCAATATGGCGATTCCAGCGAAAAAGCCACCCCCAAACGGGAGTGGCTTTTTTGTTGGAGGTTTGAACGGCTTACTTGCGTTTTTTCGTGGCTTTCTTCGCTGTCCTGTGAACAACCCGCTTGGGCTTGGCCGCAGGAGCGGGAGCCGGAATGGTCTCCTCTTCGCGAGGGGCAAAGAACCGGACGCCTTCGAGCTTGCGCTCGCCCATTACGTGCAGGCGGAGGAAGTTCGTCGAGCCGGACTTGGTGCGCGTACCAGCCACCACCGCAATGACCTCGCCGGAGCGGACGTAGCCGTGCTGTTCCAGCAGGTCCTCGGCGCAATCCACCAGGGCCTCGGTCGTGTTGACCTTCGGGCAGTGGATGGGGGTTGTGCCCCAGAGCAGGTTCAGGCGGTTGATGGTGATGTCGATCGGGCTTAGCGCGAAGATCGGCGCCGAGGGGTGGTACTTCGAGAGCTGCCGTGCCGTTGCACCCGATTCCGTGAACAGCGCGATGCCGCGCAGGTCGAGGTCGTCGGCCGCGTGGGCCGTGGCTTCGCAAATCGTCTCGGCAATCGAAAGCTGCTCTTGGCGGATGCGCGTTTTGGAGCTGTTCTGTTCCTTGATGTCGCGCTCGGCTTCACTGACGATGCGCGCCATCATGGCAACTGCTTCGACTGGATACTTGCCCATCGCCACTTCGCCCGAGAGCATGACGGCGTCGGTGCCGTCATAAACGGCATTGGCCACGTCGGAAACCTCGGCGCGGGTCGGGCGCGGGTTTTCAATCATGGATTCCAGCATCTGCGTCGCAGTGATGACCGGCTTGTTGTACTCGGCCGCGCGCTGGATGATGTGCTTCTGGATCGCAGGAACCTTTTCAGGAGGCACTTCCACGCCCAGATCGCCGCGGGCCACCATGACACCGTCGGCAGCCTGGAGAATCGCGTCGAGGTGCTCAATGGCCTGGGGCTTTTCCAGCTTGGCGATGATCCAGGTTTCGCTGCCGTACGCCGATACGCGGTTGCGCACCAGACGAACATCTTCACCGGTCCGGACAAACGAGACCGCGATGGCGTCCACGCCGGCCTTCAGTGCAAACTCCAAGTCTTCCGCGTCCTTTTCCGTCAAAGAGGGAACGCGCACCGGGATGCCGGGCAGGTTGATGCCCTTGTGCTCGCCGAGCATGCCGCCGTTGATGATTTCGCAGACAACATCGCCGCCCAGCACTTCGTGCACGCGCAGTTCGATCAGACCGTCGGAGAGCAGAATGCGCGAGCCCTGCTCGACGTTCTCCGCCAGGGTCTTGAAGGTTGTGCCCACGAGCGTGGCTGTGCCGGGAACTTCACGCGGCGTAATGGTCAACCGCTGGCCAGCCGTCAGCAATACAGGCTCGTGATCCTTCAGACTGCCGGTACGGATCTTGGGGCCTTGCAGATCGCCCAGGATGCAGAGTGGCTTGTGTTCTTCCTGGCTCACCTTGCGGATCATCTTGATCAACTCAAGCTTTTCCTCGTGGGTGCCATGCGAAAAGTTCAGGCGGGCAACATCAAGGCCAGCGCGAACCAGATTTCTGAAAACCGTCTCGGTGTTAGAAGCCGGCCCGAGAGTGGCGACGATCTTTGCGCGGCGTTGGGAGGGAGATTCGTTTAAAACCGATTCAGCAAAAGGCATTGGGATGACTCCGGATCTTTCATAAAGGGTTCGAGCAGGGCGAAAAAACACTACAGGATACGCCCGCTTCATTGAACAAGGGGGTGTTGACACACACATAACCCCTTACCATCATGCAGCCCAGCATGTGAGACAGTCGGTGAGAGCTGTCACAGACGTGAGACAGCCTGATCGGAATTGCCGGAAGGGGACGTTTTGGCATCATGCCGCTTCAAGCGATCCCAGTAGAGAACCCCGTTCAGCTCCGCACCCATCAGAACGCTGAAGGCGGTGATGTAGAGCCACACCAGCGTTGCGATGCCGGCACCGAATGAGCCGTAGAACATCGAGTAGTTGGCAATCCGCGTGACATACCAGCCGAAGGCCAGAGTGGCCGGAAACCACATAAGCGTTCCGCCAATCGCGCCTGGCGCCACCAGCAGCCAGCGCTCGGTCCGCTTGGTGCCGAAGTGGTAGAGACACATCAGGACCGCGACGCTGGTGGCCAGCGCAACCGACCAGCGCACGCTCCTCCAAAAAATCAGCACCATGTGCTGCAATTCGTGGTCCGAGTTTTCAATCATCCATTGCTCCATCTGATGACCGAAGACAACCACCAGCGTGGCCACCGACAACGGAAGCAGCGCAATCGGCTCCAGCAGCAGCGCCCGGGCCCGCCGGCTCCAGAAGCCCCAGGCCTCCGCCGGAAGCTGATAGGCGCGCCGGAAACCCTCCATCAGCGACAGCATCACTCCCAGCCCGGCAAACGCGCTCAGCCCGGTCGCAGACAGAATCAACTGCACCGAGAGGATGCGCCGGCTGAGAATGTACGACTGAAGCATGTCCATCGTGTCGCTGGGCAGAAACTGTTCAAAGATGTAGCGAAGTTCTCCGACGAACCTTGTTCCCTCCTGCACCTGGGCCACCAGAGTGGTGATCACCAGCAGGGTTGGGAACAGCATCAGCATCGCAGAGTAGGCCGCCGCCTTCGACGTATTGACCACGTCGTGGTTCAGGGCCTGCACAATGGAGCTTCGAATTGTGTTCGCTAATCTGGTCACACGCGTCATTGCACAGAGTAGTGCATTTCCCGTGCTTTCGGCGATATGTCTTTTTGAACCCGGTGAAAGGGCTGCCGAGGTCAGGAAGTTGCTGACCGTGGGATTGAAGTACATTCAGGTTCGAGGTTTCCCACCCTTTCGCCAGGAAAAAGGCGAAAGGGTGGGGCACGGGGGCTTTTGTGGACGGACGAGAGAGGGACATCAGGCGTTTGTGCTATCCCAGGTCTCCTCAAAATCGAGACTTGGAGCACCCATGATCGTGGCGAGTTTGCCTCGGGGCAGTACACTGTTTGCTGACGGCTGGTTCCGTGCGGGGACCAGTTAGGATCGATAGCATGATTGAGCCTTCCGGCAATCCGCGCAGTCTTCGCAGGGACATTGTCTTCGCGTTCCTCCTTGCCCTGGCCTGTTACCTGGCGTGGCTTCTCCGCCGGGAACTGGTGCTGTTTTACGTGAGCGCCCTGCTTGCGGTGGTGCTTATGCCCGCGGTGCGCTCCACGGCCAGCTTCCATATTGGCCGCTGGCAGCCCTTTAAGAGCACGGCTGTTTTTGTCCTCCTGCTCGGAGTGCTGGCAGGCATTGTCGCCTTCGGCTTCCTTGCCCTGCCCCCGGTGATTACGGACTTGCAGGCTTTTGGCCGGGAAGCGCCGGCGCGCCTGCCCGGCATGTTGGCGTGGCTGACAAGCATGCCCATGGCGCAGCACCTCGATGTCGCGGATCTGAGTTCCCGGCTCCAGGATCTCGCCAGCAATGCGGCCACTTATCTTGTGCTTGCCGTTCGCAGTTGGGTGGGAACGCTGTTCGACGTGGTCATGGGCATCATCCTGACCGTCTATTTCATCCTGGAAGGCGATCACGCCTACCGCTGGTTCCTGTCGTTCGTTCCGCAGGATAGCCGTGGACGGCTTGACCAAACCCTGCAACGGGCCAAAGTCCGCATGGGCAAATGGCTGCTGGGCCAGGGGTTTCTGATGCTCATCCTGGGAGTCCTCAGCACCTCCGTTTACCTTGCACTGGGGGTTCGCTATGCCTATGCGCTGGGTGTGCTGACGGGGCTGCTGAACATCATCCCGGTGCTGGGCGCAGCCATCTGCATCGCGCTGGCGCTTCTGGTGGCGGCCATCGACTCGTGGGGCCGCGTGATCGGAATTGCCGTCTTTTACCTGATCTACATGCAGGTGGAAAACTCCTACCTCACTCCGCACATTATGAAGAACCGGGTGGGGCTGCCCGGGCTGGGCATCCTCGTGGCTTTGGCGCTCGGCTCCGCGCTGGCGGGCATTGTAGGCGCCATGGTTTCAGTCCCCACGGCTGTGCTTGTCACCGTGCTGCTGGACGAATACGCCGTGCACAAGGATGTGGCCTAGAGCATTTTCGGAAGATGAATATCAAGCTTGCTCCGGCATCCGGCATAGGGCATGATGCAGATAAAAAGACGGCTGTGGAATGGAAAAATCCCACAGGGGCTGAACAGGCTGCGGAAAAACTCAGAAATTCAGTGTAATTGGCGGAAAATGTCCCCTCCGGGCCTAAAGGCCCGTTGACTTTATTGGCGTTATGCGGGGGTTGAAACCCCCGCCTCCCTCCGTATCAACTCCGGGAGCCTTCCGGATCGAATTTTTCCGCAGCCTGTATATGTCGAAACAGCCTGGAATCCGAAAATCAAGCCGCACACTGAACTCGCTGTACCCGAATCAGCTTTTCCAGCTTCCGCGTTTGCGCAATCTCATAAGCCGACTGCATTCGCATCAGCGTATCCATCTTTACGCCGAATGCCTTCTCGATCCGGAGCGCCATGTTTCCGGAGAGTCCGGCCTTGCCGTTCAGCAGGCTGGACAGCGTTGGCCGGGAAACCCCCAGCGCCAACGCGGCCGCCGTAACAGAGAGTCCGTACGGCTCAATAATTTCAGTCTTGATGAAATCTCCGGGATGGGGAGGATTCTTCATGGGCATACTGTTTTTCTCCTAGGTTTCCTAGTGGTAATCCTCTAGATTCAACACGTAAATCTCGCGTTCGACCAAGTCGATTCGAAACGTCAATCGAAGATTCCCGGTAACACTCAAGCTCCACGTGCCTTTGTGGTCGCCGGTCAGTTTGTGCGCCTTCCAGGAGGGAAGCATGTGCAACTCTTCCTCATTGAGCATCGCCTCCAGAAAGGCAAGCATCTTGCGCAGTTTGCCGGCAGATTCCGCCGGAACCCCCTTCGCATTGTCTTCCTCATAAAGCCTCTTCAGACCCTTATGAAGGAAAGTCCGAATCTTGATCCAACCAACTGTAGCCTGTAGCCTAACGCTTGTCAGGCAGGAATGCGTCTTCCGCGATTTATAGAGCCTTTTCCGAATACACGCGCAGCAGCAAAGTGCGGCAATTTCGCTCCGATTCTTTTCTATCTGGCGCTGACGGCGCTTTTCAACGTGGCGTCCACAACATCTTTCAGCACGCCGCAGCTTGAAAAGAAGCGGACCAGCCCAGCGGAAAGCGGCTGGAGCGGCTCAGAAGCGGCTCCGGAAATCTGCGGCGAGGAGAAGGGAACAGCGGCCATTCTCATTTCGCCGGTGCCCTGCGATCCAAGGATGTTCGTGGCCAGCTTCCGCGCAAGTTCGAGCGGAAAGCTCTCCGAGACAAAGACCAGATTGTCTTTGGTGGTGATGACAACCGGCCCTTCGTTGGTGGTGTAAATCTGCTCGTCCGAGCCGTTGGCCGGTGCGGAGTTTTGCGCCGCCTCGTCCGGCTTGACGCTCGAATATTTCCGCCCCAGGCTATTCGCATAAAGCTTGGCGAAGTAGCTTGCGGCGGCTGGGTTCCGCCACGCCGAAAGATAAAAGAAGGCCAGGGATTTTGTGCTGGCTTGCTCGGCAGCGGTTTTGGCGCTGCGCAGTTGCCCGGCCCAGTAGATGCCGCCATTCCAGGACGAGGTCAGACGACGGGCGGCTTGGTCGCCCCCCAGCAGCTCGCTCAAAATGTGCAGGTCGAGTTGGCCAACCTGCCCGATGTCGTAGGGCTTGTAGAGCTTGTCCACAAGGGGATGGATGTTCGGCAGCAGGGGCACGGCGGCCGCGTGCCCTTTTTCATATTCGAGCGGGTTGATGATTTCCCAGGTGGAACTGGGCGGGCGGTCCAGAGTGCCGGCAAACGCGGCCTCCCGCCCCTTGTCCATCCACACGTCCTGCTCGAAGCTGAGCCCGTCGCGATAGGGAAACAGCATGGACTCCGACAGCAGCAGCGGAGCGCGGGCCAGCACGGGCGAGTTTTCCGCGCCGGTTATCTGCTGCTTGAGAACTTCCATCACCTCGGGGTCCTTCACGAGGCTTTTGCCGAGCGGCTTGAGAACGTAGTCCATCATGACGGCTGTGGCTTGCCCCTCGGCTACGGCGTCGCGGGCGGTGTCCATCTCGTCGCGTGCCACGTGATCGGAGTCGCCGGAGGCGTTGGTGGAGACATCGTTCGGCGTCTGCTCGTCCCACTTTTCCAGATCGGAGTGCTGGTCTTGCAGGGCGTGGGTCAGCTCGTGCGCCAGAACCGGCTTCTGCTCCTCAACATCCACCCAGTCCAACAGGTTCACGGTCTTGGTTTTGGAGTCGTAATAGGCCTCGATCTGTTCCTTCAGCAGCGAGAGCAGAAAGGGCTTCAGCGCAAAGTCGCGGTCCAGCAGGCCGAACTTTTTCAGCACAATTTCATTGCGTTGCAGCCGCTTGGAGCCCTGGTCCTCATTGAATTTCGTGTTCAGGTAGGCTTCCACGTCGTTCCGCGTGGTGATACGCCGTTTCACAGTGCTTTTGACCGGCAGGCCGGTTTCGTCGGAGGAGAACTTGATGAGCTCATCGACCAGGGAAAACAGTTGCTTGGCCTGTTCGGGGGTGATGTGCGCGGCAGCCTGTGCGCCGCTTTTGACGGCGGGTTGCAAGGATGACGGCTGCTGCGCCACGCTGGCAGTGGTTGCCACAGCGAGGCAGATTGCCGCCGTCCATATCCATTCGCGCAGGGCCCATCCGCGATTGGCCCTGCGGGCCACTGCTTGTTGTTTGCTCATCAAATTTTTCTCTCCTGCAATTGCGTCTTTCTTCCTGCGATTGCGCGTTTCCCTGCGATAGTGCGCGTTTTAGAGCGAAACCAGAGTAACGATATCCTGTTGAGTATCGTGCAAGGTCGCCGCTCCCTGGGGGTCGCGTCGACTTGAACGCTGCGGCTTCGTGATACATCAACTCTGGTTTCGCTGTAAGCCGGTGCTCCGCATCTGTTTCAAGGCTACAGCGGTTCTCGAATTGCCGCAGGCCGGAAGCCGCTTTTCTTGAACGGCTTTTTTCTTTCAGGAAAAGCCGCTTGCACGGCGCTTGCGGGGGCTCATCGATTGGAGAACCGCTCTATAATCAGAAAGCGGTCCGGAGCCATGCGTGACCGGAAAAACTGCGCCGCACAACGCGAAAAGTCCCTTCCCATGACTGAAAATAACCTTGCCGTAACGATACAAGCCAGCCCGTTGGCCGCGCTGTTGGCTTCCGCGCGCACTCCCCATGAACTTGCTGCCTGTCACGGCGTACTTACGCCACAGGTGTTGGACGCGCCCGCGCGGGAAACGGAGGTTTTGGCTTTCGGCGCCGCGGTACACGATCTGGGTTGGATGCGCCGCGTTGAAGTGCGCGGCGAAGACCGCTTCCGCTGGCTCAGCGGCATGGTCACCAATACGGTGAACGACCTGTTTCCCAACACCGGCGCATGGAACCTGATCCTGAACGCGCAGGGGCACATCCTGGGCGACCTGACCGTTTGGCGGGAAGGCGAGGAGCTTTCACCCCAGCGGCGGAATACGGTTGCCGGCGGCTCGGCGGAAGGCGATCCATTGCTCGGAACCCCCTTTGCCGGGGAATCCGGCCTGGAACTGGAGCTTGCCGCCGATCAGTATGAAAAGCTGATGGCGCACTTGAACCAGTTCATCATTATGGACGACGTGGAGCTGGTTCCGCTGACCGGAGAACATGCAGTGAGTTCGGAGACGGCGGTCGGGCTTGTGGGTCCGCTGGCCGACGAGGTCCTGGGGCGGTTGGGTCTGCCCGTGTTTCCCCACCCCATGCGGGGAGCCTGCGTGGACTGGAACGGACATAGTTTGAGGCTTTTGCGCGGATACGGCGTTCTGGCTCCCCACTACGAACTGTGGGTGCCGACGGCGGGGCTTGCCTTGTTGTGGGCGGCGCTGCGGACGGCCGGTGCGGCTCCGGTGGGAACGGCTGCCCTGGATGCGTTCCGCATTGCCGAGGGGATTCCCGCTTACGGCGTTGACATGTCAGAGCACGACCTGCCGCAGGAAACCGCGCAGATGCGGGCGCTGCACTTCAACAAAGGCTGCTATCTGGGCCAGGAGGTTGTCGAGCGCATCCACTCGCGCGGGGGCGTGCATCGCCATCTGCGCCCGCTGGAGCTTTCCGGGCCGCTGCCAGCCGCGGGCACGGAGCTGACTCTGGACGACGGCAAGCCTGCCGGCCAGATCACCAGCGCGGCGGAACTGCCTTTGGCGTCAGGCGTTCGCGCCTTTGCGCTGGGTATGGTGCGTGAGGAATCTGAATTGCGCAGCCAAGCTTTTACGTACACGGTGGGAACGGCGACGGGGACGGCCAGCATTCTGGCCGCGCCGCCCAGTCTTGGGTAGAGTTAGCCAGTCCGTGGAACAGGTTGATAATCTGTATCTATGAGTGATACCCCAAAATTCGAAGTGATTGACCGCCGGAAGATCAAGGCGGAAGAAGAGCGCGAGAACCAGCAGCCTGGCGCGCCCACGCCGGAGCTGCCGGCTGAGACGCACAGCGAGCCTGTTGAGCCTGGAGCCGGGCCGCGGCTGGTGGTCAACAATAATGAGGCTCGGCACGAGGCGAAGACTCAGGGCAGTGCGTCCGAGCCGCCAGCGCCTCCCGCCCCGACCGCCCAGGAGAGCCGCGAGCAGAAAATTTCCTATGACGCCGCAGCACAGCGCCTTGAGGACTTGATCCGGGCGCAGAATCCCGCCGTGGGCGCGCAGCCGCCCGTCGGTTTTGAGCACCTTGTGCAGCAGTTTTACGTCTCTGCCATGATCCAGATGGGCGCGGGAACGCAGGAAGGACAGCGGCCACGGGTCGACATCCTCGGCGCGCGAACCACCATCGATCTGCTCGACGTTCTGGCTGAGAAGACCAAGGGCAACCTGACTGAAGCCGAAGACCGCACCCTGCAAACGGTGCTTTTTGATGTGCGCATGGCTTTCCTGGAGCTGACCAGCATGATCAGCCTGCAAGGCGTTCAAGCGCCGCCTCCTCCTGTGCCGCCGGTTCAGTAATTCGGCAGGAGAGTGCGCTCCGGCAGACAGGGGCAGGGACACGTTTCTTCGGGAGCTTATGGAAGGCACTCTGACATTTATGGGAACGGGAACCTCGATGGGGGTTCCCACGCTGGGCTGCGTTTGCCCGGTCTGCACATCGACGGACCCGCATGACCGCCGGCTGCGCCCCTCGGCGCTGCTCCGCTGGCGTGAGCCTGAAGGCCGCGAGCGCGTCGTGGTCATCGACACCGGTCCCGACTTCCGCGAACAGGCTCTGCGTGCGCATCTCACGCGCTTGGACGCGGTGTTTTATACACACTCCCACGCTGACCACATCTTCGGGCTGGACGATCTGCGCCCCTTGAGCTTCATCGTCAATCGCGAAAGCGGGCCGATTCCGCTGTTTGCCACGGCGGAAACGACGGCGACGCTGGAACGGATTTTCGATTACACATTTTCACCGCACTCGACCTATCCCAACCGCGCCTGTGTGCAACTGAAGCCGCTGGGCGAGCGGACAGAGTTTTGCGGCGTGGAGTTTATCCGCGTGCCGGTGATGCACGGCAAAATGGCCATTGTGGGCTATCGCTTCGGCAAGACCGCTTACCTGACCGACGTGAGCGCGATTCCCGAGAGCAGCTTCGCATTGCTGGAGGGGCTGGACCTGCTGGTGCTTTCCGCTCTGCGCCACAAGCCACATCCCACACACGCCACCATCGAGCAGTCGCTGGCCTGGGCAAAGCGCATCGGCGCGCGGCAGACCTTTTTCACTCACATTGCTCACGCGCTGGGGCACGAAGAAACCAACCGCTCACTGCCCGACAATGTGCGGCTGGCTTACGACGGGCTGAGCGTGCCCGTGACCCTATGAGCGATGGTCCCATGAGCAGGACGGCGGGAGCACGCGCGATTCCCGTATTCCATTCGCTGGAGGAGATTCCGGCGGATTTTGGTCCTTCCGTGGCCGCCATCGGCAACTTCGACGGCGTGCACCTGGGCCACCGCGAGATTCTTTCGGCGGTGGTTGGCGAGGCGCATAGCTCGTCGGCGCGCGCCGTGGCCATTACCTTCGATCCCCAC
>Ga0255354_1001597_pt1 | contig 12845 bp, 10 predicted proteins | sample HBST50metaG_FD_189942 | JGI IMG/M metagenome (GOLD analysis project Ga0255354, IMG submission 189942) | Peat soil microbial communities from Stordalen Mire, Sweden - H.B.S.T50 | ecosystem: Environmental > Terrestrial > Soil > Wetlands > Peat | place: Sweden: Norrbotten County, Stordalen Mire...
ACAATCGAGCCATGAGCAAAACAATCATCGCCACCGACGGTGCTCCCGCCGCGATTGGACCTTATTCCCAAGGCGTGCGCGTGGGCAATCTCATCTTCACATCCGGACAAATTCCGCTCGACCCCGCTACGCAGCAGGTGGTTGCCAGCGGCATCACCGAACAGACCACCCAGGCGCTGGAGAATGTGAAAGCCATCCTCGAAGAAGCCGGCAGCGGCCTCTCGCGCGTGGTCAAGGCGACCGTATTTCTCAAGGACTTCAATGACTTTGCGGCCATGAACGCCGTTTACGGCGCCTATATGGGAACCGATGGAGAGCCGCCGGCGCGGACAGCCGTCGAGGTTTCACGGCTTCCGAAAAATGTCTTGATCGAGATTGAGATGATCGCGGAGGTTTAAGGAGCTTCTCAGCGCCTTTGCCCCGGAAACCTGCATCCAATTGCCTGTAGACAGCGATTGGATGCAGGTTCCCGGGGGAATCTCAATGAGCGAAACGCCTGAAAAGATTGTGCGCACGGAAGCGGAGTGGCGCGCGATGCTGACGCCGGAGCAGTACCAGATACTGCGCGAAAAAGCGACCGAGAGCGCCTTTACCGGAGCGCTCACCAGGAACCGCGAAACCGGCAACTACCACTGTGCCGGATGCGGTGCGCTGCTGTTTTTAAGCGATGCCAAATTCGACTCCGGCTGCGGCTGGCCAAGCTTCACGCTGCCTGCTGAATCAAAAGCCGTCGAGGAGCACGAAGATTTGAGTTTTGGAATGCGGCGCGTTGAAGTGACATGCGCCCGCTGCGGCGGCCATCTGGGCCACGTTTTTCCGGACGGACCCCGCCCCACCGGCCTGCGCTACTGCATCAACTCCGCTTCGCTGACCTTCACGCGCCAAGAGCTATAACCGGCCCAGCTTCCGGACACAACAAAACCCCGTCCGGCATGGACGGGGTTCGCGCCAAACCCTTGTGTTGCGTATGTGTCTGGTTATGCTTGGGTTGCAGAAGGAGCAGGGGTAGCAGCAGCGACGACTTCCTTGGCAACCTTGCCGCTCTTGATGATCTTGCCGCTCTTGATGCAGTTTGCGCAAACGCGCAGACGCTTGGGCGCGCCATTCACGATCGCCTTCACGGCCTGAAGATTCACATTCCAGCGGCGGCGAGTGATGTTGTGCGCGTGAGAAACGTTATTACCGAACTGCGGGCCTTTGCCGCAGATATCGCATACTTGTGCCATCGTTCTACTCCAAATTCTTCAATGCTTTACGGCTCCGGAGCGGTTCTTCGTACAGATGGGACACACTGACACCGGGTCGCCGAATCTCCAGTATACCCTGATCCGGCCCCCAAGCCAACATACGCTCTTGTCCAACAGCAGTTCTAAGTGGAGGAATAACGAGGCATTCAGCACAGTTCTTCCCGGAGGGAAGAGCCGAAAATAGCCTAGGGTGAAACCCTGGGGAAACGTTCGACCAAGGGATTCCCGCCCCGGAGGGGCGGTGTGAAAGCCCAGCACCGTCATTGGATTCAGCAATCCGTGGCGCGAGCGTTCGATCCGCCCCTCCAGGGCGGATGCCCTCTGTTTGCCTCTTACCCAGGGCTGCGCTCCGCTTGCCCTGGGCTATTTTCGATGGCTCCCTACGGGAGCAGACCGATGCGCTGCTCATGGGATGGCTAATGTGGAGGTCCATTTAGAATTGCTGCTTGTCCAACACAAGATGAGCCTAGAGGAGTCTGAGCGGTCAGGCTTCGCTCAGGGAAAAGCGGTTGCGGACCTCGTACCTTGAACCGGCGGACGAGAGGTGGCTTTCGTAGAGTAGAAATTCCCCGGCGATAAACGGGGTGAAGCTGGGCTGGCGGCGAACCTTGGCTTCAAGTGCGCGGAGCTCCCCGCCACGCCCTTGGCCTTTGCCGCGCGCCAGCGTGATGTGCGGACGATAGGGCCGCGTCTCCGGCACAAAACCGCACAGGCTGGTGGCTGACGTGATGCGCTGCTGAAGGGCCGCGAGCGCGGGAGTCAGGCCGACGCCCGCATAGAAGATTCCGGCGCGGTCAAAGCAGCCCAGCCCTTCCATGTGTATGGGAACGGGCAGGAAGCGCACAGCGTCCAAACGCGCGACCAGGCACGGGTATTGTTCCTCGGTGGTATTGCCCAGAAATTGCAGCGTGATGTGCCAGGACGCGGGCTCTGTCCAGCGCAGCCCGTCCGCACTGGATTTGAGCCGCGCCGAAACCGCCGAAAGCTCGTCGAGAACCGCGGCCGCCATGGGAATCGCTACAAACAAGCGCATACGGAATCAGTTTAAGCCGCGCGCCGCGCCAATTGAACAGGTCAGATTCTCATCTCGTCACGCCCAGTCCGATGGATCGCATCAGTTCCAGCGCGTTGCTGGTTTCGACAACTCCCGGCTTCAATTTGTAGTCGAAGATCAGTTGCCCGTCCTCAAGCCGATCCTCGAAGTGGCAATTGGTGGCGCATTTGCCCATGGTCCGCGGAATTTCTGCCAGCGCCAGGTCGTGTGTGCTCACCACGCCGATGGCGTTTTGTTCCACGAGGTTGCGCACCACAAACTCGGTTCCTGCCAGCCGATCATGGGAGTTGGTGCCCGACAGTAACTCATCCAGCAGAAACAGCACAGGAACCGGCCCCTTTGTAAGGTCGGAAACCAGCTTGACTCGGTGAATCTCGGCGTAAAACCGCGAAACACCGCCCGACAGCGAATCCAGAATGCAGATCGATGCCGCTACGGCCAGCGGTGAAAGCCTCAGACGCGCGGCCCGCACCGGCGCGCCACACTGCGCCAGCACGGCATTTACGCCAATGCTGCGAATGAACGTGCTTTTGCCCGCCATGTTTGGGCCGCTCAGAATCATCAGTTGCAGCCCGTCGCCCAGCTTTATAGAGTTCCGCACAGCTTTTGTCGCGGGCAGCAGCGGATGCGCCATCTCTTCTGCATCGAACAATGGGCTGGCATCGGCAAACTCTGGGAACACGTCCCGCGGATGTTCATAGGCGTAGCCGGAAAGCGCGGAAAGCGCCTCCAGTTCTCCGGCAGCCCCGAGCCAGCCGCGAATCTGCGGGCCAAAATTCTGCTGCCAGCGTTCAGCCGCAAAAACCAGTTGCGCGCTCCAAAACAGAACGAGATCGGGCACGCGGGCAATCAGATTTTCCCGCTGTTCGAGATAGACGGCGATGCGGGCCAGTTTTCGGATTGCCACCGAAGCCATAACGCCACTGCGCTTGAGCGCGGTTTGCATCTCCTGCAACTTTGGCGAAGAAAAATGCTCCTGCTCCAGCAGCGCCAGGACGCCGGACAACAGGTCTAAATCCGCCGCTGCCTTTTCAAGAGATTCTGCCGCGCTTTCCAGGCGTCCATACAGATGGTAGGCCCAGTAAAGATTCAGCAGCGTGACCGCCGCTGCCGCCAGCCCCCATCCCCAAACGCCCCAGCACACCAGGCTTGCAATCCATAGGATGGCCAGCGCTGTCGTCGCCATGCGCGTGGCCCGCGCAGCGAAGAGCGGCTTGCTTTCTCCCCATGCCGCCAGCGTTTTCGGATCGACGCCCAGGCGCACCGTCTCACCCAACGAAAACAGCTTTTCCCGATCGGTCACACGATTCCTGAGCTCGCGAATCGCATCTTGCCGGCGGAGCACTTCATCCACCGGCGCGGCGGCCAACAGCCACGCGGCCAGCGTCTCTTCCCCGGCCCGCGTCCGCGCCGTGCACAGCAGCTCAAACAAGGAAGCCTTGCCAAACAAGTCCAGATCGCGCGCATACGGATGCAACGGATCGAGGAATCGCTCTCCGGCTTCTCCGCTGCCTGCCCAGCGTTCTTCCAGCCTCGCCTGTCCACGCTCATAGAACTGAATCGCCCGAGCGCGGAGGCGCAACGACCGGATCAGCTTCTCATGCAGCACTGCCAGCAGTACGAATAGGCCAACCGGGGCCAGCAGAAACTCAATATATGCCGTATGGCGAAGCAGCCATATTCCGCAGAGCAGCGTGATGGCGGCCAGCACCAGCTTGGATAATCCCAACAGCTTTTCGCGATGCTGTTCCGCAGCTTGCGTTTGATTGAGTTCTTGTAACCTATGGGAATAAAGCGCAGCGGGATCGTTTCCATCGGGTACTGCGGGATCAGCATTCATTCGAGTACTCCGCTTTCTTCAACTTGCCGGAACTTCTATTTTACTTTGCGGGTTGCCCTGTATGCCCCTGGCAAGCCGTCAGTTTTGAGGAGGTCCGGCAGCAATTCTATATGGACCTCCACATTGGCCATCGCATGAGCAGCGCATCGGTCTGCTCCCGTAGGGAGCCATCGAAAATAGCCCAGGGCAAGCGGAGCGCAGCCCTGGGTAAGGGGCAAACAGAGGGCATCCGCCCCGGAGGGGCGGATCGAACGCTCGCGCCATGGATTGCTGAATCCAATGACGGTGCTGGGCTTTCACACCGCCCCTCCGGGGCGGAAAACCCTTGGTCGAACCCTTCCCCAGGGTTTCACCCTGGGCTATTTTCGTCTCTTCCCTCCGGGAAGAACTGCGCTGAATGCCTCGTTATTCCCCCACTTAGAACTGCTGGAGATCCGGGCGTTATGTTGCGAGGTTGTGCGATCTCTGTATAATTCATGCGGCCTGAAACCGGCCAAAGAGACGTTGCCGCCATTGATGTGCCGTACAGGCGGAGTTCAGGAGTGTGAGTCATGATGACGCAATCCGTTCAATTTGAACTACAGTTGGCGCGCCGCATGTCGCGGCTGGGAACCGAAACCGCATTCGAAGTTCTGAGCAAGGCAAAGGAGCTGGAGCGGCAGGGTAAAAGCATCATTCATCTGGAAATCGGGGAGCCCGATTTCGACACCCCGGGAAATGTAGTGGAAGCGGCTGTCGAGGCTCTGCGCGGGGGATGGACGCATTATGGCCCGTCGGCCGGGCTGCCGGAACTGCGCGAAACGATTGCCGCCGAAGTGAGCAGAACCCGCGGCGTGAAGGTGAAGTCCGAAGAAGTGGTGGTGGTGCCGGGCGGCAAGCCCATCATGTTCTTCACCATGCTGGCACTCATCGATGAAGGCGACGAGGTTATCTACCCGAACCCGGGATTTCCCATCTATGAGTCGATGATCAACTACGCCGGCGGCAAGGCGGTTCCCGTTCCGCTGCACGAAGAACGGGATTTCGCGATGGACGTGGACGAAATGTCGCGGCTGATTACAGATCGCACCAAGCTCATCATTCTGAACTCGCCGCAGAACCCCACGGGGGGCGTACTGCCGCGCGCCGACATTGAGCGGGCAGCCGCAGCCATCGGGAATCGCAACATCATGGTCCTCTCCGACGAAATCTACCGGAGGTTGCAGTTTGAGGGCGAGCCGTTCTCGATCATGAGCGTTCCCGGAATGCAGGAGCGGACGATTGTGCTGGACGGATTCTCAAAGACCTATGCCATGACGGGCTGGCGCATCGGTTACGGCGTGATGCGGGCAGACCTGGCCGCGCAGATTACGCGGCTGATAACCAACTCCAACTCATGCACGGCAAGCTTTACGCAGATGGCCGGGATTGCGGCGCTGCGCGGAGACCAGAACCCGGTGGACAAAATGCGCACGGCGTTTGAGCAGCGCAGCCAGATGTTTGTCGATGGGCTGAACCAGATCAAGGGCTTCCGCTGCCGCATGCCGAAGGGCGCGTTCTACGTCTTCCCGAACATCACTGAAACGGGTTGGAAGTCGAAGCCTCTGGCCGATGCGCTGCTGGACGAAGCGGGAGTGGCGGCTCTTTCCGGCACCGCCTTTGGGCGGTACGGCGAAGGGTTTGTGCGCTTCAGCGTCGCAAATTCAATGGACAATCTGCATCAGGCACTGAAGCGGATTGAAAACTGGGCGAAGCACAATCTCTAGGTTGCTGACCGTGTGATTAAAGTATCTTCAGGTTCGAGGGTTCCCACCCTTTCGCCAGAAAAAAGGCGAAAGGATGGGGCACGGAAGATAGTGCGAATACAAGCGGTCAGGTACCTAGGTATTTGACCGGATGAAGAAGTTCCATTGAGCTCGTGCTTTCCTGGGGCACCCAGCGGTGGTGCAAAATTAAGCTGTCAGAGATCTAGCAAGATTTTGCATTTGCAGCATTGTGGAAAGTGAGCAATCTTTGCCGCGGCGAGGAGACTGTTATGGCGCTGAAGGATTCACGTACCGGAAAAACCACCCGGAGTTATTCCATCGATGAGCTGAAAGATGCCGCAAATCTGATGCGCGGCTACAACCTGCTGGCGCTGTGCGCGGCGGGCTCCGGCCATGCGGGCGGCACGCTCTCGTTGATGGATATCACCGCGGCGCTCTATCTTGACGCGGCGGAGCACGACCCGAAAAATCCCTCGTGGCCGGATCGCGACCGCATCATCTGGTCCACCGGGCACAAGGCGCCAGGCCTCTACGTCGGGCTGGGAATTGCGGACTTCTGCGCACTCGACGATATCGTGACACTGCGCAAACTGGGCTCACCTTTCCAGGGACATCCGCACTGGCTGAAGCTGCCGGGCGTTGAAATCTCCAGCGGATCGCTGGGGCAGGGGCTGAGCGTTTCCGTCGGCATGGCTCTGGCGGCCCGTCTCGATGGAAAGCGCCACAAAATCTTCTGCCTGATGGGCGACGGCGAGCAGCAGGAAGGCGAGGTTTGGGAAGCGGCCATGGAGGCCGGGCACTTCCACCTGGACAACATCATCGCCATCATTGACCGCAACCGCCTACAGATCGACGGCTGGGTCAAGGACGTGATGAATGTCGAGCCGCTGGATGCAAAGTACCGGAGCTTCGGCTGGGAAGTAATCGACATCGACGGCCACGACATGCAGCAGGTGGTCGATGCGCTGCGCCGGGCGCGGGCTGTGGAAGGCAAGCCGGTCGTGATTCTGGCCGACACCATAAAAGGCAAGGGTGTCAGCTTCATGGAGAACCAAGCGGGCTGGCACGGCAAGTCGCCCAACCGCCAGGAACTGGACGCGGCGCTGAAGGAACTGGGCCTCGCCGAACGCATCGATGTCGATGGGCTGCTTGCCAAGGCGCAGCGCTTCCAGGACGAGGCGACCCGCAAGCTCGATACCAAGATGCCGCGTTTCTCGCGTGACTACTGGTGGAATGCGGGCGCAACCATGCAGGTAAAAATGGAGCCTACGCGCAAGGGCTTTGGCCGTGCGCTGGCCGAGAGCGGCGACGATGAGCGCATCGTCTGCCTGGGGCTGGATATTTCCGGCTCCATCACGATCAACGATTTTTACGCGGGCAAGCCGGAACGGACCAAGCGCTGGATTAGCATGGGCATTGCCGAGCAGTCGGCCACCGCCGCGGCGGCGGGTTTGGCGCGCGAAGGCAAGCTGCCAGTAATAGGTTCCTACGCCACGTTTTCCGCAGCGCGCAACCTGGACCAGGTGCGCACATCCATCTGCTACGCGAATCTGAACGTGCTGATTGCCGGCGCTCATGCCGGGGTTTCTGTGGGGCCGGACGGCGCAACGCATCAGGCGTTGGAAGATCTGTTCGCCATGATGGGGCTGCCCAATATGTCTGTGGTTGTGCCCTGCGATGCGGTGGAAACCCGCAAGGCAACGAACCATCTGCTGCTCCAGCACGTGGGGCCAAAGTACATTCGCTTTGCCCGCGAGGCAACGCCGATTGTTACGGACGAAACAACGCCGTTTGTTTTCGGAAAGGCGAACGCCATCCGCCTGCGCAAAGAGTCGGCGAACTTCGTTGAGGCGTTTGAAACCCGGCTGGCCTCCGAGTACAAAAACGAGCGCGAGGATCTGAGCATTGTCGCCATCGGCCCCATGGTTCCCGAGGCCATGCGCGCGGCTTTCATCCTCAAACAGGAGTACGGCTACGAAACCCGGATCCTGAACCTGCATACCCTGAAGCCCATCGATGCGGAGGCGATTCTGCGCGCGGCTCGGGAAACGGGCATCGTCATCACCGCAGAGGAGCACCAGATCGGCGCGCTGGCGTGGCGAGTCAGCGGCCTCATCACGGAAAGCCGCGAGCTTTACGGCGTGCCGGTGATTACCGGAGCCATCGGCGTAAAGGATCGCTTTGGCGAGTCGGGCGCGCCCTGGGAACTGGTCAAGAAGTTTGAGGTCAGCGCCGAGCATATTGCGCAAAAAGCCGTGGAGCTTGTGGCGCTCAAAAAGCAGGGCGCAACTCCGCCTCGCGCATGAAAATCTGTACGGCGGAGTTCTCGGGCTGCCCCTGACCGACCTGATCGACAGAAATGGTGAGATTCGCGCGCGCTTCCAGGGCGAGGTCGACCCAAAGAAGATTGAAAAGCTCTTGAAGCCGCTGTTGCCCCTGCCTGAGCCGCACCGGGCAGGACGCGATACGATAAATCTTTGGAGGCATGATGCCAAAGGTTATTGAAGGTGCGGCGATTGCCGCGGCCATCAAGCAGGAAGTCGCCGAAGAAGTGAAGCAACTGGCCGCGCAGGGCATTCGTCCCGGGCTGGCTGCCGTGCGCGTGGGCAGCGTGGCCGCGTCGGAAATTTACGTTCGCAACAAGGTGCAAACCTGCGCCGAACTCGGCATCTACAGCGATCTCGTGGTGCCCTCTGACACGGTAACCACGGAAGAGATGCTCGAGCTTGTCGCCAGCCTCAATGCGCGCGACGAGATCGACGGCATCCTCATCCAATTGCCTCTGCTGCCTCATCTGAACGCCAAAGTTCTGCTGGATGCCATCTCGCCCGCCAAGGACGTGGATGGTCTTCATCCGGTGAATGCAGGCCTTCTGCAGGCTGGCCGCCCCGCGCTTGCCCCTTGCACACCGGCGGGAATTATCGAGATGCTGAAGCGCAGCGGCATTCCCATGGCCGGCCAGCACGCGGTCGTGGTGGGCCGCAGCGATCTGGTGGGCAAGCCGGTCGCGATGCTACTGCTGCACCAGAATGCGACCGTGACAATTTGCCACTCCAAAACACGGAACCTCGCGGAGATCACCCGCCAGGCAGATATTCTGGTGGCCGCCATCGGCCGCCCCGGCTTCATCACTCAGGATATGATCAAGCCCGGCGCGACCATCGTGGATGTGGGCATCAACCGGCTGAACACGCGCGAGGAGTTTGACCGCTTTTTCAAGGGCAACGCCAAGCGCGAAGCCACCTTCGCCAAGCGAGGTTCGACCATCGTCGGCGACGTGGATCCCAAGGCCTTCGAACTGGCCGGTGCATATACGCCCGTACCCGGCGGCGTGGGTCTGCTGACCGTCGCCATGCTGATGGCAAACACAGTGCGCGCCGCCAAAATGCGGAGGGGTTTGTAAGCAGAGGGAGCGTCTTTCATGGACAAAGCATGGATCGCAGAAAACGACGCCGCGCGGCAAAGACTGTTTGATAAGACCGCCAGCCTGACAGAAAAGGATCTGGCGCGGCAGCAATCGAATGGCTGGTCGATGGCGGACGCGCTGGTCCATCTGGCTTTTTGGGACTCTTACGGCCTCTTCCTGCTCCGCGAATGGGAAAAGAATGGCTACAAAGCCACCACATCCAGCATTGAGACGGTCAACGAAGGAGTTCGCGTATTAAGCAGCGCGATTCCCGCGACCGCCGTAGTTCCGTTGGTGCGCGATGCAGCGGTTGCCGTCGATCGAGAGGTGGAGAAAATCACGCCGGAGTTGGCCGCGGCAATCGAGACTGGCGGGCAGGATTGTTATCTCCATCGCGCCGTGCATCGCAACGCGCATTTGAACAGACTTGAAAGCGAGTTGGGGCTTTAGATGCTGAGAGTCGGACTCACCGGCAGCCTGGGCAGCGGCAAAAGCACCGTCGCGGCATTCCTGCGCGAACTCGGCGCGCACGTCATTGAAGCTGATGAGTTGGGCCGCGCGCTGATGGAGCCCGGCCAGCCGGTCTTTTCCTTGATCGTGCAGCGCTTTGGACGGGAAATTCTGGATCCCGATGGCAGCCTGAACCGCGCGCGCCTGTCTCAACTGGCATTCAAGGAAGGCCGTCTCGAAGACCTGAACGCGATTGTGCATCCGGCCGTGATCGAGGCGCAGCAGCGCTGGATGGACGAGGTTTTTGCTCACGATCCAGCCGCCGTGGCAGTGGTTGAGTCAGCTCTGATCTTCGAGGTGGTGCGCGATGCCCGCGCCCGCGGTGAAAAGGCTGGTCTGCTGGCCGACTGGCGGCGCAGCATCGACCGCATCGTCGTGGTCACCGCGCCCGACCCGCTCAAAATCGCCCGCTTTGCCGCTCGCGTCAGTCCGTCGGCCGCCGGGCGCGAGGCTGCCGAAGCCGAGGGCCGCCGCCGTCTCTCGCACCAGATTCCCGATGCGGAAAAAGCATCCCTAGCCGATTATGTAATTGAAAATATTGGCGATAAGCAGGAACTGCGCGCCAAGGTCGCCGCCCTGTGGCAGAAACTGAAGGCAGACAGCAACATTTCCCCGATTTAGTTGTCTTTAAAATAGGATAAGAAGAGGTATAGCGCCTTTTTACCGTGGAACCGGGTCGCGTTTCCGCCGTATAAGTTGTCTGTGATCGCCGATTCTGCTTCAAGCGATTTGCTGGAAACCGACCACTGAGAGTTCCAACATCAAGGAAGGTTGTTTGGGTCTTCAAACCATGAAACTGCTGGATCCTCGAGTCATAAAACTGCGCCGTCTTTTTGTCGTTGTGCTGATTTTGGGCGGATTATGGTATGTCGCCGCGCACTCGCCCCTCAGCCGTTTCTTCGGGGCGCATGGCTCCGGCTCCCCGCTTGAGCTGACGGAGGCTCACGCCGCGCCCGCCTACGACGCTGAGGAGCAGAACAACATCGCCATCTATAAAAAGGTGCTGCCCTCGGTGGTCAATATCACTTCCACCACCCTGGTCTTCAACTTCTTTTATGGAACGGTGCCTCAGCAGGGCCAGGGCTCCGGATTCATTCTCGACAAGGCCGGCCATGTGCTCACCAACTTCCATGTGGTCGACGGCGCCAACCGCGGCATTGAAGTCATGCTCAGCAACAAGCGCCGCTATCAGGCCAAGGTGGTCGGCACTGACAAGGCGCACGATCTGGCCCTCTTGCAGATCGAAGCGCCCAATCTACAACCGGTCACGCTGGCTGATTCCTCCGGCCTCTCTGTCGGACAAAAGGTCTACGCCATCGGCAATCCCTTCGGCCTCAGCGGCACCATGACCCGCGGCATCATCAGTTCCATCCGCTCCATCAAGAATGCCGACGGCTCGCCCATTGAAGACGCCATCCAGACCGACGCGGCCATCAACCCCGGCAACTCCGGCGGCCCCTTGCTCAACTCCAGCGGCGAGGTCATCGGCATCAACACCATGATTGCTTCGAGCCCGGGGGTCGACCAGAACTCCGGCATCGGCTTTGCCATTCCCATCAACACCGCCAAGGCCGTGCTTGCCGACCTCGCCCGCTACGGACGCGTCAAGCGGCCCTCGCTCGGCATCGTGTCCTATGCCATCGGCCCCGACCTGGCCTCGCAGATGGGCCTTTCCTCCGACTATGGCGTACTCATTCAGAAAGTCATCCCCGGCGGAGCAGCCGAGCGTGCCGGACTCCACGGCGGCAATCAGCAAGCCTACGTGGGAAACACGCCCATCATGCTCGGGGGAGATCTGATTGTCGGCATCGACGGACATCAGGTCGCCGATCCTCAGGACATCAATACCCTCATGGACAAGCATCAGGCTGGCGACACCATCAGCGTCACCATCCTCCGCGGCAGAAGGCAAATCACCCTCAAGCTGATTCTGGGAGAATCGCGCGGATCTTATTGATCCGGCACGATTGGATTGCGACATAAGAGAAGAAAAACAAATGCAGGTCCTTCGACTCCGCTGCGCTTCGCTCAGGATGACAGCTCTTTGGTTATGTAATCGTTTGGCGCCGGATCAATATTAGGTATGCGCGTATTGATGTGCAGAATTTGAGTGTCCATCCTTTCGCCAGAAAACCAGAAAAAAGGCGAAAGGGTGGAAAGCTATTACACGATTATGTGCCTGATCTATAGCGCGGAACCAGATGCGATCTGCGTAAGTACAAACCCGGCGGGCGGTTCTCGCTCACCGGGATAAATACCACCTCGCCCCACCCAAGAACACGGTACTTGCGATCCTGTTCTGGTAATTTGCGACGGAAGCCGTGCCCGAATCATGCAGCCTGAACCATGCGGAAATATGTATACTCGTCGCGTACTTCCATGGATGGCGGCGAACTCCCTGTAAGTTCCACAGCACAAGTTTGCATTCACGACGATCACTCGTCGCGTTTTGGCATTTTCAGTGGTGAAGTGATGTTGAAGGTCCGGCAGTCTCCTCTGAAAGTTGAGCGGTTGCAAAGCCTTTGTATCTACCGGATAACCATGACACCGAATCCGGAATCAATATAGGAGTTGCCGCAAAAGCTGGCAGCGAGAGCAGGAGAGAATAATGGGCATACAGTCAGGCATTCGCCAAGCGTATTCGGCCTCAACAGATGCACGCCAGGCCGCACAAGAGCTTCATGCCTCCGTGGCGCAGCCTGGAATGGAGCTTGTTCTGTTCTTCTGTTCCAACGACTACGACCTTGACGCCCTGGCAGCGGAACTGAACCACCTTTTTGCCGGCGTTCAACTGGTCGGGTGCACCACAGCCGGAGAAATTGGCCCCGGCGGTTACCAGGTCCGCGGCCTTGCCGGCGTCAGCTTTTCGTCCGGGACTTGCACCGCCGTAAGCGGCTATGTTGACCACCTGCAAAATTTCCAAATCGCAGAGGGCTATGCGCAGGGCCTTCGCCTCTTGCAGGAACTGGAGCGCAAGGCGCCGCAGACAAATGCCCGCAACACCTTTGGGCTTCTGTTGATCGATGGATTGTCTCTGCGCGAA
>Ga0255354_1001604_pt1 | contig 12816 bp, 18 predicted proteins | sample HBST50metaG_FD_189942 | JGI IMG/M metagenome (GOLD analysis project Ga0255354, IMG submission 189942) | Peat soil microbial communities from Stordalen Mire, Sweden - H.B.S.T50 | ecosystem: Environmental > Terrestrial > Soil > Wetlands > Peat | place: Sweden: Norrbotten County, Stordalen Mire...
AGAAGGACCAAAGTCGTCTCGAAAAAGGCAGAGATGGTCGACGCATCAATGAAGTTGTGGTGCGCCCTGACGCAACCGGAAACCTTCGCAGCGTTCCAGAAAACTGCATTATCTATCTTTCGGTAAACACTATCGAGAGTTTTATCGCCCTCCTCTCTCTAGCCGCCGCCATCATCTGCTGGAGACAGACAACGACTATTTACGGATAAGTTCTTAGTCCGACATAACAGCCATTGAAGAAGACCTCATGCGTGGCGTATACGAAAACCCAACGGGAAGCGGCACCGTGAGAAGGTCGGGCGCAAATCGGATGCAATCAAACTGTACCAGTCGCGCAAGGCCGATGCCGTGGCAGGCCGCAAATTGCCCGAGCTACGCAACAGCAAAGTGGTGACGGTTGACGAACTGATCGACGACGCTCTGGAGTTTGTGGCGAACCACAAGGACAACCGAAATTACAAGAGCAAGGCGGGCATCGTTCGCGAGGATATGGGGTCCCTTTCTGCGGCAGAAGTGACGCCTCAAGAACTGGAACGCTGGCTTCGTGAACACTGCAAAACGGCAGCGACAGCCAACCGTTACAAGGCGTTCATCTCGCTCTGCTACCGGGAAGGAGTCCGCAACGGCAAGGTGGCGGTTAATCCTGCCCGGCTCGTCCGCCAACGGAAGGAAGGCGGGGAGGCGGTTGCGTTTTCTCAGCCGTGAGGAATACGACCAACAGCACGAAGTGATCGCCAAACGATTCCCTGAACATCTGGCGGAATTCGTGGTGAGCGTTCACACCGGAATGCGCCTCAGCGAGCAGTACTCTTGCACGTGGTCACAGGTTCATCTTGACCGCCGGACGATTGAGTTGACAAAGACAAAGAATGGATAGGCCCGGACCGTTCACCTAAACTCGGATGCGATGGCAGCTATTGAATCGCTGCGACTTCCAAAGCAACGTTCCACCGATGCCGTTTTTCCGCGCGAAGGGACAAAGGGAAGGTTCGATACGCGGTCATGGTTTCAGCCCTGCCTCGAAGATACGGGCATCATCAGCTACGTTTGGCACTCGAACCGGCACACCTTTTGCTCTTGGCTTGCAATGGCCGGAACCACGATCAAAGAGATTCAGGAGGCTGCGGGCCACAAAACGATTACGATGTCTGCCCGCTACAGTCACCTTTCACCAGAACACAAGCTGTCGGTGGTCGAGCGCATCGCTGGGACAGCGAACGCAAACAGCCACTACTAAACAGCCACCAGAATTCACCACTCCTTGACGCGCTTCCCTGTAAAAGCCAACAGCCATCAAAACAGCCACCAAGCAAAAGCGGCCACCCGCTGAGGAGTGGACTTTTTGCGATTAAACTCTTTAGAATCTTTGGTGCCGGGGGAGGGACTTGAACCCTCACGACCTTGCGATCGGCGGATTTTGAGTCCGCTGCGTCTGCCAATTCCGCCATCCCGGCTTGGGTGGGAACCTACTGAAAAAAGTATCGCACAGCCCTAACCTATAGCGCTAGAGCGGTCCTCCAATTCCCAGCGGATCTCTGATTTCCGTGGCGTCTTTACTGCGTGGTGGAAGGGGGGGCCTTGAGGAAAAGCTGCTTGAGCGGCGCGCTTTGTCGATGGACCAATCGAAAAACCGCTATAGGGAAGCTCTGAACAAGTTCTTCTGATGAATCCGGCATTCCTTCGGGGGCTTTACAGGCTGCGGAAAAAGGCATGGAATTGATCCGCACTTTTGAAAAGTATCCCTCAGGGGCTTCTATGAGACGGCTGTGGTTGTCAAGGTTTCTGTTGTTGCATTTGTTTTTTCCTTATCTGGCTATCTACTTGACGCCACCGACCCCAAGCAGTAGTGTTTTGGGTTGTGAATGAGGATTATCCCAGAACGTTGCTGGAGTTCTGGAGTTGGAGAAGCGGTTTTCCAGTGAAGAAGCGTGCATCGAGTACCTGGCGGCGTTGCGTTGGCCTAGCGGTTGGAGTTGTCCGCGTTGCGCGGCAACCGAAGGATGGACCGTACGACGCAACCGCTGGCTCTGTGGCCATTGCCGCTACGAGATGTCGGTTACTGCCGGGACTGTATTTCAGGACAGCCATCTGCCTTTGACAATCTGGTTTCGCGCCATCTGGCAGGTGACCAGCCAGAAGAACGGCATCAGCGCCATAGGTTTGCAACGTGTTCTGGGGCTGGGAAGCTACCAGACGGCGTGGATGATGATGCATAAGCTGCGCCGGGCGATGATTCGGCCTGGCCGTGACCGTCTGTCGGGTATCGTGGAAGTTGATGAAACCTATTGGGGTGCTGAAGAACCTGGCCTGATCGGGCGTTTGACGGAGAATAAAGTGCTTGTTGCCATTGCCGTCGAGGAAGATGGTAGGCGGATTGGTCGTATTCGGCTCAAAACCATTCCGGACGTGAAACGAGCGACCCTGCATGGTTTCTCCGTAGCCGCCACGCGGCTCTTCTTTGAGCGGGGCTTCGATCATGTGACGGTCGACGAGATCGCCACCGCCGCCGACGTCGGGCGCATGACAGTGTTCAATCACTTTCCCCACAAGGAGGACATGTTCTTTGATCGCGACGAGGAGGTTCGCAAGGTCCTGCGCGAAGCTTTGCTGCAGCGTGATCCCAGCGTCGCTCCGATCGAGACGTTACGCCAGCTCGCTCATCGGCTGGTTGCGGACAAGAGCCCTTTTGTCGAATTTTCTGCGAGGAGCCAAGGCTTCATAGAGACGATAGAGGGCAGCGAAACCCTCAAGGCTCGGGCTAGGGCGATACGTGACGAGATCGCGCAGGTCGTAGCGGTGGCGCTATCCGAAAGCATAGGGCGAGAACCTACTGATCCCGTCGCCCATCTGGCGGCCGGTCTACTCTTAGCGACGTGGACCGTTGCCCTCATCCAAGCTCACCGGACCTTTCGACAGCGGCGAGATACAGAGGAAGCGAATGCCGCCTTTCTCGCTATTGTTGATAAGGGGACGATCGGCGTGAACTCTCCACCGCCTAACAGGCGGTGGCTTCAGGTTACGGCTTAAAGCCGGATTGATCGGCCATCCGGCCGATTTGTTTGGCCTCTGCTGATGCAGTTCCTTCAGCCATCGGCAGGCATTCTGTTACGCCGAAGCCTCTCGCTGAAAACCTGACAAACGGCCTGACGGCGAAATACACGATCCTTCGCCTGAAGGCGAGGGGTTTACCGATCCCCTATCGGGACTCTAAAAGCCGCTATAGCAGGCGCGCCTTACGCTTGAGCAATCGACTCCGGCCCGATGACGCGTAATCTACTCATCCAGCGCGTTTTAGGGAACAGTAGTCAGATTGGTCCTGAAATACGCCCGTTGCTCCAGAATGGATTCTGGATTGTTGCCAAATCTCTAGTGCCGTATCGACAGCGCTCCGCGTGCAGAAGTGCAAATCGCCGGTTCCCCTTCGACGGGCAGCTGTCGCCGAGGGAAGCTCCCTGAGTGCAACGGGCTGTTATCGACAGTTGACGCTTGATCTCCCGGATGCAAACACAGTCTGTAGTGATTTGCGGATTTCGGCGCGCTGTTAGTGCGCTGCTGCTGAGGCCTTTGCTTCTTCCGGGCTAGGCCGCCGCATGATGAAGGGCAGCGGGATTAGCAACATAACGATCAGCCCGAGCATCCAGAATGCGTTGACGAAGCTGAGCACGTTCGCTTGCAGATCGATCTGCGCGGAGAGCTGCGCGAGGGCGCGATGCGAGGCTTCACTGGTGCTGGCACCCATGGCGACGAAGTTCTGCTTGGCGAGCAACCGGAGGTCCATGATTGGGTTTTTGTGCGTAAGCTCGCGGAAGACCAGCGCAACCAGCGCGACGATGGCAACGATCGAGCTGATAAGAATGATCTTCGAGGCGAACCAGTCGTTCTCCTGGCCTTTGTCGAGCACATATTGCAGGAAGCCAACGCCGACAACGATGAGACTGATGCCGATATAGTCCACTCGAAGGCTAGAGTGGAGGAGTTTCTTCAGGTACACCGGGTCCTGCACGACGCGGTGCGTAAGCGCGAGCGAAAGGATGCCAATGGGCACGTTGATGAGGAATATCCAGTGCCAACTGTAGTTATCCGTAATCCAACCACCGAGTGTTGGACCGACGGCGGGCGCGACGACGATCGCCATTCCATAGATGGCAAAGGCCATGCCGCGTTGCTTAGCGGAGAAGGTGTCGGCCAGGATAGCTTGTTCAGTGGGCTGCAAGCCGCCACCGCCAGCTCCTTGCAGGATGCGAAAGACGATAAGCATGGGCAGGCTCGTGGCCACAGAGCAGAGTAACGAGCTGAGGGTAAAGATAGCGACGCATCCCATTATAGAAGCGTTTGCGACCGATCACGTTCGAAAGCCAGCCGCTCATCGGTAGCACGATGGCGCTCGAGACCAGATAGCTGGTGATGACCCAGGTGCTCTCTTCCGAGCTGGCGCCAAGTGAGCCAGCAATGTGCGGAAGAGCAACGTTAGCGATCGAGGAGTCCAGCACCTCCATGAATGTTGCTAGGGTGACGGTCATGGCGATGATCCATGGATTGATCAGCGGCCAGCCAACCGGCGCGGACTCGGCGTTTGTGATTTCGTCTACTTGGGCCATGGGTTAGTCCAGATGCACCTTTGGTTCGACGGACATGCCGGGGCGAAGCTTGTCCAGATCCTTCTGGCCGTTGTTGAAGCGGATGCGGATAGAAAGACGCTGGATAACCTTCACGTAGTTGCCGGTGGCGTTCTCCGGAGGCAGGACGCTGGTGCGGGAGCCGGTGACGGCAGGCATGCTTTCCACGGTGCCGTCGAAGGTGTCATGCAGGGCGTCCACAGCGATGCGGACATGCTGGCCAGGGTGGATGCGGGCTAACTGCGTCTCCTTGAAGTTGGCAGTGACCCATAGGTCGCCGGTCTGCACAATCACGAACAACTGCTGGCCTTTGGAGATGCGGGCGCCGACTTCAGCGCTGCGCTATCACCCCGGAGACCGGAGCGGCGATGCTGCAGTAGCCAAGATTGAGGCGGCTCTGTGCAAGCGCAGCCTGGGCTGCCTCGGCATTCGCCTGCTGGCCCTTGATGTCGGCTTCCTTGATGGCGACTTGCAAGGGCGCGCTGCTCTGGGTCTGCTGTAGCTTGCTGCCCCCAGCCAGCGCCAGCGGTACTCGCGAACAGCACAAGAGCAGCGGCAACGGCGCGCAGAGCTGATTGAGCTATGGCGGTATTACATTGGCGAGTTTTTCGCGATAAATACATCCGTGTGTTTGTCATTATGGAATCAGCGATGCGACACGCTCTCTCCGATGCAGGCTCTAAATCAGAGCATTCCATGTCCTTCTCTGATTTGCATTGCCGTTCAAAACTCGAATCCAGGCTCAACGCGATAATCTGTGCTGCATGCGGTACAAACCATCCAGTACAAATCCACATTGCTACTTGTCTCCTGTCCACCACACCGGGGGCATCGGTATATGGCGTACGTGTATCTTTTTCAGAAAATGGCCCAGTTCTGGAGAAAACTCCTGGAAAACATTTTGAGTAGCTATGCCTCCGAACGCGATTGCAGATCTCTGTCCTGCATGGGTTAGATTGTCAAAGCCAGCGGGTAGGTACGCGTTACCAATAAAGCCACCAGCCGCTGCACCTGTAAAGTTCGAGATAGCGATTGTGGTATGCCCTCCATCAGTTCGATCGACGAAGGAGAAGACGAAAGCGTGGCCCAAGCGCACAGGGAAGGATTTGCTTTCAGAACGCCGATAGCGAGGATCTTCATGCAGCAGGACAGAAACCGTGAAGCGTCCGATGCCTTCAGCTCCGGTGCGGGCAAAACTGTCACCGTAAAAACGCCCAAATGCTTGAGCTCCCCCGTGCCATTCTGGAGGGTAGTGGCTGGGAGGGTTCGCCATGCGTATTCCTGCGCCGAAGACGTTCGTGAAAAGGCTGCGAGGGCCGAACTCAGGTTCCACCAAATATTTGAACTTGTCTTCGAGGGTCATATTCCGACTAAACGGAGGTGGTTGAAATGGGATGCTTGGCTGAGGATTTTGTTGAGGCGTCGGGGATGCAGACGGAGCGTCGGGCAGGCCTGATCCTCCGGGCGCGTCGGTGGAAATATTCGTAGAAGCTGTCTGAGCTTGCGTTTGTAAAACAGATCCCATTGAAAAAAAACAAGGATTCACGCTGCGGCTGCGTAATCCCCGTATCCGGAATGACTGACTCGATAAAGGCAGTGATTCCTTCAGAGCGGGTAGGGCCGGGTAGAATCGAATTGACTGTTACACCCGTTCCTCGAGTTTGCTCAGCGAGCCCACGCGCGACAGCAAGCTGTGCGCATTTTGTCACACCGTAATGGACCATCTCTGCTGGTATGAGCACCGCGTTTTCGCTCGCCACAAAGATCACGCGTCCAGAGGAGCGCTTGATCATTTTCGGGAAGTAGTGGCGGGCCAGGCGAGCTCCGCTGACGACATTGATTTCGAAAATGCGATGCCAGTCTTCATCGGAGATTTCAACAAACGGTTTGGCTTCGTAGATCCCGAGATTATTGATGAGAATGTCACGTCGGGCGCTGACTCGAAAAGCGTTGCGGCACCGTCTGCAGTGGCAGGATCCGCCAGGACGGTACGTACGTTCCCCATTTGGCTTACGCGTTTTGCGGCTGCGTCCAGCTTCTCGCGGTTTCGGCCACAGATAATGGCAGTTGCGCCTTCGGCGGCCAGTCTCTCGGCTATAGCAAGGCCAATGCCGGCAGTCGAGCCGGTTACAAGTGCGGTCTTATTGTTCAGTTGCAAATCCATTGCGATCTCCTTTTGACAGCTAGAAGTTGCTCTTCTCTTCGATATTGTGGCATTCAGCATCTCGATGCACGATAAGTTCGAGCCATGATGCCGAGTTGCTCTTATCGGTTCAAACCATCAAAGGGCGTCAGATAGATCGCGCCAAATCCATCCAATTTGGCTCTGATTTCTGGAGTTGTCTCACCATAGACAAACAGCTTCTCAATCTTCGCCAGAGACAGAAACTTCTCGGCGAACGGAGCGAATGTCTTCTCAATATGAGGCAACACACCGGGTGTGCGGTAGCGTTCAATAATGTGAACAGAGCTATGGTCGGCATTGACTACGTACTCATACGTCAAAGTATTCGGCTCCTTGCTTGTGGCGGATACAATCTGCGCTACCAGCGCTTTGAATTCCGAAAAGTGATCCGGCTCCACGGTTACGTGGTAGATGGAATAGATCTCGTTCTGCATTTGATTCTCCTTCTTCTCTCAGGGGTCTACAGTGCGCTTGCTGCACGGAAGTAGCCGATCATTGGACGATTCTGCCTACCCAGGTGTGAAATCAAACCTGTTCCTATTCAATTTTCACACTGCTCCGCGCCGCCTCGTCTAAAGAAGCGAAACAAACTTTCGCTGCAAGGAACGGACCGGATCGAATCGAGACAAGAATCGAGGAAGCGCCGCTCCATTCCATTGCAGCCATTGGATTCCAAGGAGAGCAATATGGTGAAGACGGGAAAGAACTTCAAGGTATCGTCCATCGGAGAAATCAGCAAGATTGGGCGCGTGACGCTGCACAATGAACTCGGGCTGACTGGCTCCGAGGTATCGGTCAACAATCTGCCCGCGGGTGTAAGCATTCCGTTTGTGCATACACACAAGCAGAACGAAGAGCTATACATCATTCTCAAGGGCAAAGGGCAGTTCTACATCGATGGCGAGGAGTTTGCCGTAGCAGAAGGCGATGTCCTGCGGCTCGATTCGGCGGCTGCTCGCTGCGTGAAGGCTGACGCCGACTCCTCTCTGAGCTACGTCTGTATTCAGACTCAGGCAGGCAGTCTGAAGGGCTTTACGGAAACCGATGGCGTGCCGGTGGATGCCAAACCGAGCTGGCTGTAAGCTGAGTACATTCTGACGTCGCGCGGGAGTTTTTTGGCGGATATTCATAGAAAGATCTCGCGCGTCGTCAAAAGGTAGAACGAGAGAGGAATGGGATGACACAGAATGATAAACCGAGAGTGTAACAAGGGGATGAATTGACAAGGAGAGCTTTGTGATCAAGAAGATTTCGTACTTCGCGTCCATAATGGTTGCAGCAACCGTCTTAACGTTTGCCAGCCTGACGTCGGCTTCGCTGTTTGCCTCCGATCTGGGCCGTCGGGCAGAGATTCATAAAGTCGTTGTTCCGGGCACTCATCCGCTGGATGCATCGGTTGTTGACCTGGCAAAGCACGGTTATGAAGAGCAGGAGTATTACGCCAGCGGAACGGCAAATCGGTATCGAATCAAGAACCCATTGGATACTGCAACGATTGTTGACAGCGATCATCCGTACAAAACCAGGATCGTGGTTCGGAAGCCCTCGGATCCAAAGCGCTTCAATGGAACCGTGGTGGTTGAGTGGTACAACGTATCGGCTGGACAGGATATTGATTTCTGTTGGGGAGGATCGCATGACTACCTCATGCGGGAAGGATACGTGTGGGTGGGCGTCTCCGCCCAGCGTGTCGGCATCAAACAATTGAATGCCTGGAGCCCTGCTCGATACGACACATTGAGCGCCGAAGCTTCAAACGATGATCCTCAAGGTGGGACGCTGGATGACCGTGGCGATGTGCTTTCGTGGAACATCTTCGGACAGGTCGGCGCAGCCCTCCTGAGCCACCAGGAGCCGAGTGATCCGCTGGCAGGACTTGCGATCAAGCGTCTGATCGCCGCCGGTGAGTCGCAATCAGCCCTACGTCTCACAGCTTATTACAATTCAATTCAGCCCCTTCACAACCTCTATCAGGGATTCCTGTACTATGACGCCGCCGGAAGTCTGCGCGGCGACACAAAGGCTCCGGCCATCAGCGTGGGAACAGAGTTTGGAGCTACTTTCCCCGTCATCAGCGTGGCGGTCGATGGTCCTTTTCTGCGCCGCTGGCCTGTAGCCGTCACATCGCATGTGAGCTTTCCGGAGATGAAAGAATACATCGATGTGGAAACTCTACGAGACGGATTCCTAAAGTCTTCCGACGGCAAGCCGGTATCCGTCACACAAACGACTATAGGGTGCAAGCAGAATCCTCTATGGAGTAACGTGCCAACCGAACTTGTTCTCAACGCCGCGTACGAACACTTGAATCGATGGATCGAAGACGGCACGGCCGCTCCTGCCGCACCGCAGTTCGAGCGCAATCCGGATGGTACTCTCAAGCGCGATATGGATGGAGAATTGCTGGGCGGCATACGCTTGCCTCAACTTGTAGCGCCTACGGGAAAAACTTCTGGATTCAACTCAGGACCGGGAACATGCAGGCTCTCTGGTTTTCATCATGACTACAGTTCCGCCGAACTCAAAGCACGCTACCACGATCACGCCAGTTATGTTCGAGAGGTCAAAAAAGCCACGCGGGATCTCTTGAAAGCCGGATTCATCCTGCCTTACGATGCCGCGCAGATCAGGCTATCCGCGGACGCATCGAATATGTTCCTGGAGAGTGGAGGAGATGTGAACACGAATCGACAGGCTAACAGCGGTATTGAAGTGCAGGAATTGATGCGTGCGGACTCTTCGTGGAATGGCGTCGCGTACGGCACGTACCCGGAGGGCACAGCAGAACCAGTCGTGGCGAAGATCATCATTCCGGCGCACAAGGAATTAGTCTGGCATTCTCATCCGATGCCTAGCTTTGCCTATATTCTCTCCGGTGAGATCACCGTTGAGGACAAAGAGGGAAATAAGAAGCACTTTACGGCAGGAGAAGTGATGCCGGAGACAGTCAACACCGCGCATCGGGGTATCGTAGGCGATAAGCAGGCGATCTTTATCGTCTTTTACGCCAGGACGAAAGGTATGCCACTCTCACAACCGGCTAAGTAGGACTACCAACATGACCCAGGAGACTCGACATTATGTGTTCTAACGTACCTCGGATCAGCCAGCAACTGCCTCTGTGTGCGGTCCTCATAATGACCTTTCTGGTGCCCACGGGAATTGCCGCTCAGTTATATCTATTGGACTTCGACAAGGGGTTGCGGCCACACAACGTAACGGTGGATCGCTTGTCCTATCGAGGACGAAATGCTGTTCGAGTGAGGTCACTGCCGAGTACGGATGCGGTCTTTGATGCGCAGAAGTCAGGAACAGGAGGCGGCATCGTTGTTCTTGAAGGTTCCTCGTTCCATGACGGTACTATAGAAGTGGACGTGGCAGGAATGCCTCAGGCCAATGCGCCGGCACTGGCGCGCGGCTTTGTTGGAATTGCGTTCCGCGTGCCACCTGATGCTTCCAAATACGACTACGTCTACATACGTCCAACGAATGGACGGGCCGACGATCAGGAGCGGCGAAACCACTCGACACAGTACGCCTCTTTTCCTGAAAACGAATGGCTAAAGTTGCGCACTGAATCACCCGGCAAGTATGAGTCGTACACAGACATCATTCCCGGCGAGTGGACTCACCTCAAGATAGAAGTCGATGGTATCAAGATGCGGCTCTACGTAAACGGAGCTTTGCAGCCTACGTTGCTCGTGAATGATCTCAAGTTAGGCGATTGCAGTGGAGCAGTAGCGCTATGGATCGGTGTCGGGACCGAGGCGTATTTCGCCAACCTGCGAATGAAGGCCTCTGAGCATTGACTTGACAGTGGGGCGATGTCCTCGGATCGAGTGAAGAGGATGAGTCTCAGTAAACGCTTTTTGCATATCGAAATCTCCAGTCCTTAATGCATCAGCTCTCGATTCGTAATAAATCGCCGAGTCACTTATCCAGCCTCGCAAGTTGCCTTGCGTAAATTACGGTTTGCATTTTGCGAAACGTATTGCGTTTTAGTTGTCGTTCATGGCGGCTTCTCGGATCAGCGCTCCTCTGGAGGCTGATCTTGCCGGCTTTCCTGCCATGCTCCCCAGATAGCGTTTTCAATCCGGTCAATTTTCTAGTCGGTTATCTCTGAAAAGGAGACACGCTTCCCCTTGGAAATTTTTCTCTTGTTCTGCAGGATAAGCCTCACCAACAGCGATGCCCGGCGATTCGGCATATCCACTATATTGAGAGTCGCGCAGAGCACAGCATCGAATACCGCAAGAAATCCGATTTCGTCGCGCAAATCGTGGTGGACGGTTTCTTCGATGCACCGGTAGAGGTATTCTGCCTGGGCCGTCGCGTCGAAATGTCGATAGAGATGCGCTATGTCATTCTGCACGGTCATGCAATGCTCCAGGTCGAGATCGTAGTGAATGAACGGCATGATCGAGCCGGAGAAGCCTTCCAAAACTGATCGTAGGCGAGCCGATCACGCAGCATGGCCGCCGATACAGGAAATAGAATTCCAGGCGGGGTAAATCCAAGTTTCGACAAAATGAGGTGGACCAGAAATCGGTGAATGCGGCCGTTGCCATCATCAAATGGATCGATGAAGGCGAACCCAACTACGACAGACGATGCAACGCATTTTTGGCCCCGTTGGCGTGAATGGTGGCCAGCGTGCCACGGTGCCCGGTATTCATTGCCTCCAGCAAGGTGCGCGCTTCGGCCTCTCCATCGGATTGTTTAACCATGCACACACGTCCCTGAAGATGAAAAGTTGCTGGCGCACGAGAGCCACCGGATTGGAAAGCGACCCGCTGAAGCTAAACTTCATCTGCAGGTACTTCAAGATCAGCATGGCGATTAGCAATCAAGATTCTCGCCCCCATTGTCGGCAAGAAAAAGGCAGACGATGACCAGCCGGAAGACGGGCGGAATGCGAAAACGCCTGAAGTGGTGGAGCGCCATATTTTTGAGCGTTACCGTGACGATTATGGCTCGTGTCGCACGTTGAAGAGACATTTTCACCGTTTGCTGAGCAGTTCTTGAGTTTGGTGGACATGAAGAGTTTGGTTGTATATGGAAAACCGACGGGGAAGGCTCGAGATATACTAGATAAATATGGGTCCATTTATTTGACTCCTTTCGATGGTATTACTTTCTAAATTTATGTTGATGTCGGAAAGTGGCGGCACGACGTCGATTTAGGCAAGCTGTGGTGCCAAGGCACGTCGTGGGTCTGCAAGGTCATCTATGGTCAGTTGCTGCCGAAACCGCGCCCGGCGGTCGCATCCGCTTTGCCGAATCGGCCTATTACCAGCGTAGCTGCTCCTCTTTCCGACCATCTGTTCTTGTCGACAAGGCGGACAGATTCGAGGACTTTTGTCTGGGTTCGCTACTCATCTCATGGTCACTTGTCATGGCTTCAGGGGGCTCTGTCGCGGCATAGAGGTTGTCGAGACCTCGGGCAACGATGCGAGCGGGCCGTGGGGAAAGGAAAATTATGGAATTTTATGCAGGCATAGCCGCCATCGTGGCCCCGGTTTTTCCTTGTTACATTGGCTGGCTTTTTCTGGACAAAGAGAGCGCTTTCTTTCGACCAAACGATGGTCACCGATCTGGTTGCGAAATTCTCGATCCCTTGTCTGATCTTTACCTCGCTAACCCAGTCGACCATCGCGTTATCTACGCTTTTTACTTTTGGAACGGCCGCAGTGGCCTGCCATGTACTGTTTGCTTTGGTGGGAATAGTGGTGCTCAAGGCCAGACATCTGCCCATTCGTGTTTATTTGCCGTCGTTGATATTTCCCAATACCGGTAATCTCGGCCTTCCCATCTGCATGTTTGCCTTTGGGCAAAACGGCATGACTCTAGCTGTGGGCTTCATGACCATTAGCTTTGTTGGCCAATTCACGTTAGGGCCGGCCATAGCGGCAGGTCGTTTCGACTTTAAAAGCCTCATCAGATCGCCCGTTATGCATAGCCTTTTGCTTTCCCTCATGGTCAAGCTGCTTGGTCTGAAGGTGCCACTGTGGATCG
>Ga0255354_1001605_pt1 | contig 12814 bp, 8 predicted proteins | sample HBST50metaG_FD_189942 | JGI IMG/M metagenome (GOLD analysis project Ga0255354, IMG submission 189942) | Peat soil microbial communities from Stordalen Mire, Sweden - H.B.S.T50 | ecosystem: Environmental > Terrestrial > Soil > Wetlands > Peat | place: Sweden: Norrbotten County, Stordalen Mire...
GGTATTGTGAGTGCGGAGCGGGCAAAAGCGGTCCTTTTGCACCGGGCGCTTCTCTTCCTAACTGCCAGTGTGCGCCGAAGGTGGGTAATTGTTGGCAAGCGGGAGGAAGTGAGGCACTGCCGTCGATCTTCGCCCGCCGCATTATGCTGTACCCAATGGCGAGATGGCCGTTGAAGCACTCGCGATCTCAAGGAGGGAACAATGCTCGGTTTCATGATTCTGACTGTCAGCAATATCGAACGTTCACTGGCGTTCTATGAAGCAGCCCTGAAGCCTCTGAACATTAAATTTTTCCTGCCTTACAAGGGCCAAGGCGGTCATCCTGACCAGTGGGGACTTGGCGATGGCAAGCAGGCGTTCTTTTGGCTCCAGCAGGGAAAACCGGATCCGGCCGCAATTCACTGGGGCTTCATGGCCGAAGACAACGAAAAAGTCGATGAGTTCTACAAGGCTGCGATCGCCGCTGGCGCCAAAGACAATATCTCCCCGCGGGCGCGACTCGAATACTATCCGGGATACTATGCCGCCGATGTGTTCGATCCGGACGGATACTCGTTCGAGGTCGTCCATAAGAGCTAAGGCCGGAGCCTGACAGCGCAGCTACGGATTTTGCTTACTGCTTTCCCAGGTCTCAAAATCGAGACCTGGGGCACCCATCTTCAGTGGTTGTTCTTACTTCTCCCGGTACCTGGGCCAACCGCCTTGGACTGTCCCGCGCTGCATTTGATACGCTTCACTCCAAAGGCGAATCAAAATGGAAGTCAGTGAGCAGCCGGTTGAAACTGTCCGCAAGAAGTCTCGCAAAAAGCAAATAAAGCATTGGCTTGATTATGCGACTTTCATTGTGTCCAGTTTGGGTCTCGTGGGACTTGTTGTCTATGCCTCTTTGACGTGGGGAATATTCCGTGAGAGCAAGGCAACTGTTGTTCAAATGCAGCGGCAGACACGAATTGATGAGAGGCCGTGGCTGAAGGTCTCGACTCCCGAAGAATTTAAGGTGAACAATGGCCAGCCGGTGCCTTTTAAGGCGGGCCAACCGCTTCAGGTTCCAATCGAATTCACCAATTACGGAAAGACAGCGGCTCGGAAAATCACCACTGGTATATCCATTGAGGTTTTTCCTATTGGTGAGGAACCCGCGATCCCCGATGCGTCAGAAACGGTGACAATCAGCACAACAACGGATGCCGTGATCGCGCCTCCAGGTAAGCATCTCCTCGCCGTCTATCCGTCCGAAATAACCGGGGCGGGAATTATCGATCCGGGGGAGAACATCAAACTCACAGTCTCGCGAGTGAAGTTAACGGGCGGACAAGTTCTGATTGACCCTTTGAGCGAAGACGATGTGCAAAAACTCACCACAGGGAAGAAATACATCGTCCTCTTCGGGAACATCGTGTACTCAGACATATTTGGAATTCAACACGAGACCAAATTCTGTCAAGCGATCCCTAGAGAGGCCAGCAGTTCTAAATGACCGAGGAACCCGATTAGCTATTTTCCTCGGCGTGGATCTGTGCTGTGTTGAGTTATGGAGATATTGGAATCGCTTTTGGCAGGATTGCGCACGGTGTGCGCGAGGTTTGCCGATTCACGACGGAGCGCGGACGCCGGCTACACCATGGCCGATATTGGGTTATCAGCGTTTTCGCTGTTTTTCATGCAAAGCGAGTCGTTCCTTGCTCATCAGCGTCGTCTGGAGCAGGGCCACGGCACTTCGAATTGCCATACGCTGTTCGGCATGAAGAAGATCCCCACGGACAACTACATTCGTCTGATGCTGGATCCGGTCTGCCCGAAAGCTTTGCAGCCCTGTTTCGACCAGGTCATCGAACAACTGCGCAAGCGTGACGGGCTCAAGGCGTTTCAACGGCTGGGTGGCCGGACACTGGTGGCGCTGGATGGAACGGAGTATTTCTGTTCTCAAAAACTGAGCTGCCCGCAGTGCCTGACACGCAAGCGGTCCAACGGAAAGACCGAGAGGTATCATGCTATGCTGGCGGCCATGATCGTCGCTCCCGGCCATAACATGGTGTTGCCGCTGATGCCGGAGTTCATTACGCCCCAGGATGGAGCCGAGAAGCAGGATTGCGAGCGCAACGCTGCCAGGCGTTGGCTGATCGCGCATGGCGAGCGTGTGGCTCCGTTACGGCCGGTCTATCTGGGCGATGCTCTGTTCAGTAGCCAGCCGTTGGCCGAGGCGGTGCTGGCAATCGGCGCGGACTTTCTGTTTGTATGCAAGAAGGACAGCCACAAGACGCTGTATGAGTATGTGGATGGCGCCTCTTTGGACGAACGCACGGTGATTGAGCGCAGGCCCGGCAAGCGCAGCCTGACCTATCGCTACCGCTGGATCGAAGCGGTCCCGCTGCGCGACGGCAAGGATGCGCTCACGGTCAACTGGCTGGGAGTGGCCATCGCTGATGACAAGGGAAAAGTTACCTATGAGGGGGCTTTTGTAACCAGTTTGCCTGTGACGGCGGACAATGTGGTCGAGGTTGCGGCTTGCGCGCGGGCTCGCTGGAAGATCGAGAATGAGAGTTTCAACGTGCTGAAAAACAACGGCTATAACCTGGCCCACAACTTCGGGCACGGAAAGAAATATCTGGCCAGAACATTCGCTGCCATGAATCTGCTGGCTTTCGCCTTCCATACCGCATGCGACTGCCTGGAAACGCTCTGGCAACAAGCACGCGACGCGGTCGGGGCACGCGCACGCTTCTTTCAGGACCTGCACACCATCACCACATACGTCCTGTTCCCCTCATGGCATAGCTTCATGATTACGGTCGTCACAGGGAAAGCACCTCCCATTTAGAACTGCTGTAGAGAGGCCACATTAAGAAAGTGTGCAACGTATAACGAGGTGGACAGCGAAGACGGGACAAGTCCAGCGAAGTAGCAGCCCACTGCGCCTTGTGGCCCATTGTTGTAGCCACGGCTCCGGGAAGTGAGCGGAAAAGTGTAGGAGCATGACCGCAAGGAGAAAGATGCGGCGACATTCTAGACCTCTTCCGCGACCTCTTCTTTTTCTGTTTTGATGGTGCTGGCGATGGTGCTGAGGGTGGATTTTCGATGCTTTTAGGTGCCTTTTGGTGCCGCCGATGCTCCTAGAATCAATAAGTTACGACCGTGGGTCTAACTGTCACGGCAGAGGTCAACCGGATTACTCCTCGTAAACACCGCAAGGTCCGGAAACAAAGAACGGGACTTACTTCGTCCAAGCCCCCGCAGGGGCTAAACAGGCTGCGGAAAAACACACGGGGTCGGGTGGAATTGGCGGAAAACACGCCGCAGGGGCTGAAGCCCACGTTGATTTGATTGCATTTACGGCACGACTGAAGTCTTGCCCTGTTACAAAACATGAGTTTTCCGGCAGAAATGGAGTTCTTCCGCAGACTGTAAAGCCCGCGTTGATTGTGCGGGCTTCAGCGGCACCCTTCGACAGGCTCAGGGCAGACTTTGAAGCCGTGCCCTTTCAAAACAGTACTTATTGATCCGGCCCTCAAGTATTTCAACCAAAGCAGCGAAGAACAACCGCAGATCCCTCGACTTCGCTCGGGATGACAGCTTCGAGGTAATGCATATCTTCGAGCCGGATCGATCATCAGAGCGTTCCTCAACAGGCTTCGCCCTTTCTAACCAGCCCCCAGCGAACCCGCTTTCTTACGCAAACAGAATGCACATTGGGGCTGCGGCGGCGATGCTCTTGCCCTCTTCTGCAAGCGCGCCGGTTTGCGGATTGCGCGCAAAAACGCTGATCAGGTCCGAGTTCTGGTTGGCCACCAGCATCCAGCGCTCGGTGGGGTCCAAGACAAAGTTGCGCGGCATCTTTCCCCCGCAGTTCGACCGGCCAATCGGCGTGAGGCTGCCGGTTTTGGCGTCGGCCCGGAAGCTGTAGAGGAAATCCTTCTCCCGGTTGGCAAAGTAGACGTTCTTGCCGTCGCGCGGGATCACCGTATCGCAGGCGCTGCTGGGCCCGTGGAAACCCTCCGGCAGCAGGTTAATGGTGTTGACCAGAGTCAGGCTGCCGTCCGCGGCGCTCCACGTCAGCACGTCCACGGTCGAGGCCAGTTCGTTGACGCTGTAGGCGGTGTGGCCATTGGGATGGAAGTGCAGCGTGCGCGGCCCTGCGCCTGCCTTGGCCCGGTATACGCCAGCGGGAGTGAGGGCGGCGGTGGCGGCGGTGAGGCTGTAGATGTGGATGCAATCGCTGCCCAGGTCGTTGATGTAGGCGAAGCGGTTGTCAGGCGAGAAGGAGGCGAAGTGCGCGTGGGCGCTCTGCTGGCGGTCGCTGACGGGGCCGTGGCCGGTGTAGTGCTCGGTCCAGACGGGCTCGCTCAGTTGGCCGTCCTTGACCAGGAAGCTGGCCGCGCTGCCGCCGCCGTAGTCGGCGGAGAGGAGCACACGGCCGCTGCGGTCCAGGGCTACGTGGCAGGTGCCCACGCTGGCCGAGTTGCGCGCGGAAAGCGGATGCAGTTGGCCGCCCTCAACTTTGAAACTGGCTACCGCGCCGGTCGGCTTGCCGTTGAACGAATCCACCTCAGAGGCGGCATAGAGAAACTCGCGGCTGGGGGAATAGATGATCCAGTCGACGTTGGCCAGTTTGGCGACAACTCCGACGGGCGCGAGTTCGGCGGTGACCGGGTCCCAGTCATAGGCCAGAATCCCCTGCGGCGTGTTGGAACCGACAAAAACCCGCAGACGGCGAGGGGCGGCATGACCGCGCGTTGCTGCGGCGGCGAGGGTGGCGGCGGAGGCGGACACTAGAAAAGAGCGGCGAGTAAGATTTTCCATGGCAAGAGCGATTGTCGCCGAAGCGGCCCTGGCTGCGCCAGTGCCACAGGTACGCCGGACCTCGGAGGCGGGATCGCCCCTGCATCCTCTACACTGGAGGCGGATACCCCACACCCGAGGGAGTGCGCCTTGTCTCACTTCATCAGCTTTGTCCGTATTCCGGCCCTGGCCATCCGCCAGCATCTGCGGCCGCTTGCGCCGCTCGGTGTTCTGGAGGAGGACCGGATGCGGTTGCGCGTCCTGCCCAACGACATCGACATCAATCTGCACATGAATAACGCGCGCTACCTGAACATCATGGACTATGCGCGCACCCATCTGCTGGCCCGCACCAAGCTGCTGGAACACATCATCCAGTCCCGCTGGCAGCCGATGGTGGGCGCGATCTGGATGACATATCGCCGCTCCCTGCCGCTGTTTTCCGCTTTTACGCTGACCTCGCGGATGGTGTGCTGGGACGACAAATGGTTCTATATGGAGCAGACCTTTACCGGGCGCGATGGGCTGGCCGCGGTGGGCTGGCTGAAAGGAATCCTGCGCAACTCCCAGGGCAATGTGGACCCGCAACATGCCATCGAGGGCGTGGCTCCGGGGCTGCAAAGTCCGGCTATGCCCGACACCATCGCCGCGTGGAACGAGCTGACCCGCGAAAAGCTGGCCGGCGGATAGTAAGTGCCCGAAGGAGTGCAGCCGGGGCTGCACCGCGTGCGGTAAACTCCATAGCATTCAAGCTGTTCCCGATGGAGTTGGAATGAAACTGATTTGCTTGTTCTTCCTTGCAGCCGCCGCAATCGTAAATCCAAATGCACAGGCCCAGGACGTTGGCGCGGCCTCTAACCCGGACGCTACGCTCCGTTATATTCATGGCGCTTGGGACACACTCACGCGTTCCATGACCGACTGCCACACGCTGACGGATTCCAAGATCACCGCCGTGCCGGTGCTCTATCTGCCTGCGGAGATGCCCGCGCCGCCGGAAGTGGCTGGCTTGGAGCAGAAGTGCCAGATAAAAATTGTGGCCCTGCCCCATCGCATTGAAAAGCTGGGAGACGTGCGCCCCGAGCAATTGCCCGCGGCTGGGCTGCTCTATCTGCCTAACCCTTATGTGGTTCCGGGCGGGCGCTTCAATGAGATGTATGGGTGGGACAGTTACTTCATTGTTATTGGCCTGGAAGCTGACCACCGCGAAGCTTTGGCCAAGGGCATGGTGGATAACTTTCTGTTTGAGATTGAGCATTACGGCGCGGTGCTCAACGCCAATCGGACTTACTATCTGACCCGCTCGCAACCGCCGTTTCTCACGTCGATGATTCGGGCTGTTTATGAGGATCCGGCCAGCTTTCCGGCTACTCCGGCGGGGCGTACCGAGGCGCGGGCGTGGTTGCAGCATGCTTACGCGCTGGCGCAAAAGGACTACGCCACCTGGACCCGGCCCGAGCACATGGCGGGCAAGACAGGCCTGACGCGCTACTTCGACTATGGCGAGGGGCCGGTGCCGGAGATGTCCGACGATAACACTTACTATCCCGACGTCATCCGCTGGATGGCTGCGCACCTGAAAGAAGGTGGCGAGAGCTTTCTTGTGAAGGGCTCAGGGCAACCCGATGCAGCGGAGGCCGAAAGGCTCAAGCAGACCAGTTGCGACGTTCACGCGAGCACGGTTTGCTTGCACGCGTGGGCCGCGGGCTACCGGCTCAATCGCGACTTCTATTTGGGCGACCGCGCCATGCGCGAGTCCGGCTTCGATCCCAGCTTCCGCTTTGGCCCCTTCAGCGGCGCAACGCATCACTATGCGCCGGTGTGCCTGAACAGCCTGCTCTATCGCTATGAGCGCGATTTGTCTCACCTGGCCCACGTGCTTGGCCAGCCGGCGGACGCGCTGCGTTGGGAGCGCCGCGCGACGGCACGCAACGCCGCCATCCAGCGTTCTCTCTGGCGGCCCAGGGAAGGCGTGTTTGCGGACTACGACTTTGTCTATGCCAGGCCGTCGAGTTATGCCTATATCTCGTCGCTCTATCCTTTGTGGGCCGGAGTGGCAACCAGGGAACAGGCCAAACAGATCGTGGCAAAGCTCAGCCTTTTCGAGCGCCCCGGCGGGTTGTCGATGAGCAAGACACAGAGCGGCATGCAGTGGGATGAGCCTTTTGGCTGGGCGCCCACCAACTGGATCGCCATCGCCGGATTGGAGGCCGCGGGCTTCCACGCCGACGCCGTACGCCTGGCTCGCGCCTTTGACTCGACCGTGGATGCTGGATTTGCCAAGGACGGGACTATCCGCGAGAAATATAACGTGGTCTCGGGCAACTCCGACGTACAGGTCAGTACCGGTTACAAGATGAATGTGATTGGCTTCGGCTGGACGAACGGCGTGTATCTCAAGATGAAGGAAGTTATGCAGAGGCCAGTAACTGCGACTGTGAAATAGAGTGCTATTTGCTGTTTCTGTAATGCGGGCATCGTACGATCCCACACAGATTCTTACACTATTGAAAGGGGCGCTTCCACGGTGTGGAAGCGCCCCTTTTGTTTTGATTGCTTGATTCAGTTATTCCGGCAGTGTCAGCTTGCCCTTCACGTTGAAGGTTTTGCTTACGACCGGCACACCCGAATGCGGCTGTCCGCCGCCGACGGAGATGGAGTACTCGCCCTCGGCAATGATCGGATCACCGGCTTCAGTGACCATGCTCAGGTCGCGGTCCTTGAGTTCGAACCGCAGCTTCTGCGAAGCACCAGCTTCCAGGTACACACGTTGGAACGCGCGCAACGCCCGCAGCGGCGCGCCCGGAACGTTCGGGAAGTTGACGTAGAGCTGGGCCACTTCGTCGCCGGCCAATTTGCCGGTATTGGTGACCGTGACTTCCGCCACAACGGGGCTGCCGGCTGTCACTGGAGTCGTGGGAACCGTGAGGTCCTTGTAGGCGAAGGTGGTGTAACTGAGTCCGTATCCGAAGGGATAGAGCGGCGTGCCCTCGAAGTAGCGATAGGTGCGGCCCTTCATCGCGTAATTCTCAAAGGCCGGCAACTGGCTCACATTCTTGTAGAAGGTGACGGGCAGGCGTCCGGCGGGATTGTTCTTGCCAGACAAGGTTTCGGCCACTGCCGTCCCGCCCTCTTCGCCGGGATACCAAGCTTCGAGAATGGCGTTGGCATGTTCCTTGGCCCAGTTGATGCCCAGGGCGCTGCCGTTGGTGAGAACCACGACCAGCGGCTTGCCGGTGGCAGCGAGTGCTTCAAGCAACGCCTGCTCGGGCTTGGGCAGGTCGATGCTGGTGCGGTCGCCACCCTTGAAGCCCTCTTCGGAGACCTTCATCTCCTCGCCTTCCAGTTCGCTGGTGATGCCCACCACGGCAACTGTCACATCGGCATCCTTGGCGGCGGCGATGGCGGCGGCCTGAGGCTTGAGATCGACCTTCTTCCACACCAACCGCAAGGCGAGCTGATGCGACTCGGTTGCGCCGTAGTTCGCCTCCAGCTTGACCGGCTTGCCCGCTTCCAGGTGAACGGAGGTGAGCTTGGTCTCGATCCCATTGGTGTCATAGGAGGTTGACGCTTCGTTGCCATCGATGGAGAGGCGGAAGCCGCCATCGCCCTCAAGGCCAAGGTAATACTGGCCGGTCTCGCGCGGAGTCAGTTCGGCCTCCCAGCGCACGCCGAGGGGACGGAGGCCACGCACCTGGGCCGGAATGGTCTCAGGGGTGAGTTGGATGTTGGACTCGACTCGGCTGGCCAGAACCTCAGGCTTCTTTGCGTCCGGACCCCAGTCGAGTTCCAGACGGGAATAGGAGGCCTTCACGCCCGGCTTGCCTTCGGTGCTGAGCAACTCAGCGGGAATGGGATCGGCTCTTTTGCTGAGGAATTGCGTGCCTTCGACGTACTGGATGCTGGCAGCGGGGAACTCCGCCTTCATGCCTTCCAGCACCGACACGGTGTGCGTGGGGGTACCGTTGTAGTTGCCCAGCAATACACGCGCCTGCTCCGCCAGCGGACCAACAACAGCGATCTTGATGCCACTGGATTTCAGCGGAAGGACGCCATCGTTTTTGAGCAGAACCATGGCCTCGTCGGCCAGTTTGCGGGCCATCTGACGATGCGTAGCGCTATCCAGCAGACTCTCGTCGATCTTGGTGTAGGGCACCATCTCGGGCGGGTCGAACATGCCCAGCTTCATCCGCGCTGTGACCAGGCGGGTGATGGCTACGTCGATCTCGCTTTCCTTCAGGAAGCCCTGCTTGACCGCATCGAGATACGGCTGGTAATCGTGACCGTCCTTGACCGCGGTGGTGAAATCGACGCACTCGTTGTCCATGCCGCGTTGCAGCGAAATGGCGGAGGACTCAGGCTGCGTGGGCTTGAAGTGATGTCCGTGAAAGATGTCAATCACGGCGCCGCAGTCCGAGACCACGTAGCCCTGGAAGGCCCACTTGCTACGCAACTGATCCTGCAACAGAAACTCGCTGGCGCATGCCGGCTGGCCGTTGATGCTGTTATAAGCGCACATTACCGAACCGGCCTTGCCCTCGGTGACGGCGGCGCGGAAGGCGGGCAGATAGGTATCCAGCTCGTCGTGCTTGCTGATGGGCACGTCGGCCGTGTGGCGCGTGGACTCAGGTCCGCTGTGTACTGCAAAGTGCTTGGGGGTGGAGATGGTGCGGTAGTAGCGCGGATCGTCGCCCTGCATGCCGGTGACAAACGCTACGCCCATGCGCCCGCTCAGGAAGGGATCTTCGCCGTAGGTCTCTTGGCCGCGTCCCCAGCGGGGGTCGCGGAAAATGTTGATGTTGGGAGCCCAGAAGTCCAGCCCCTCGAAGATGTTGGCGTGGCCGTTTTTGCGCACGCCCTGGGCATACTTGATGCGCCCTTCCGTGCTGATGACCTCGGCCATCTTGTGAATCGCCGACGGGTCGAAGGTGGCGGCCAGGCCAACCGGCTCGGGAAACTCTGTGGTCCCGTGGGTCAGCACACCGTGCAACGACTCGCTCCACCAGTCGTAGGCGGGCACGTTAAGCCGTGGAATGGCCCGCGACTGGTTGACTAACTGCGTGGCTTTCTCTTCCAGCGTCATACGGTGTACCAGATCGGTCGCACGCTGCTCCACTGGCAGGTTGGTGTCAAGGTAAGCGGGCTTCTGGGCATCCTGCGCTCCAGCCATACTCGCCCATCCGCAGCACGCCAACCCGGCCGCCACTAAACGCAATCCAAAGCTCTTCATCGTATCCCTCACAGGCGGGGTGAGTCGTTTCTGTCCGTTCGTCGCCGCAGAAGCCTAGCCCGCCCTCCGGCAACCAACATTAAAGTGCTGTCGAAACCTCTGTCAAGCACAAAGAGAATACGTTTTCCCTTAATGAAAAATCGCTTTATTTGCAGGAAATATGGAGGCATGGCTGACCGCGGCGCGCTTGGAGCAGGCATGGTCTCAGACGCCTTCAACAACCGCACTGCGCCCGCAAGATGTAACCTTTCTGCGAGTTGCGCGTAAGGGTAGACAGAAGGGTAAAGCGGATGCAAGACGGATCGAGCGACGTGGCGAACCAGTTGTACAAGGGCCTGCAAGCTGATCGTGTGCGCGTTTCTGGCCGCTCTGGCCGGCTACTACCTGATCTGGAAATATATTGTGAACTACGTGAATCGGGTGCTGGGGATTGCGTAAAGCACGCCACGCGTGTCAGGCCACAGCGACGGGCAACTCCGGCGTGGCTGCCAGCAGTTGGCGGGTGTAGGCCTGGCGAGGTGAAGCGCATAGTTCGACAGCCTCGCCGGTTTCTACCAGACGACCGCGCTCCATGACTGCGATGCGGGTACTGAGGTAGCGGACCAGGGGCATGGAATGGGAGATGAACAGGTAAGTGAGGGCGTAGTCGCGCTGCAATTGGCGCAGCAGGTTGATGATTTGCGCGCCCACGCTGACATCGAGGGCCGAGACCGGCTCATCCAGAATCAGAAGCTTGGGGCGCAGCGCCAGGGCGCGGGCGATGTTGATGCGCTGCCGCTGGCCGCCGGAAAACTCGTGCGGGTGGCGGCTGAGCGCCGACTCGTCCAGACCCACCTGGACCAGTAACTCAATGGCGCGGGTGCGCAGACTGGCGCGGGGCTTTCCGGAGTCGATTCCAGCCTTCATGCCATGAATCAGCCACGGCTCGGTGACGATCTGGAGGACGTTCATGCGTGGATTGAGGGCGGCGTAGGGATCTTGGAAGACGGGCTGCATCTGGCGGCGCAGGCCGCGCAGTTCGGTACGCGAGGCGCGGGCCACATCGATGCCGTCCACGAAGACCGTGCCGCGGGTTGGCTCGACCAGCCCCAGAATCATGCGCGCCAAGGTGGTTTTGCCGGAGCCGGACTCGCCCACCAGGCCCAGCGTTTCACCGGGATCGATGGAGAGCGAGACGTCTTCGACGACGGTATGCTGCTCGGTGTGCAGCCCCGACCGCCGGGGATAGCTCTTCCAGACCGCGTTCACTTCTACCAGGGCCATGCGTAAATGGTACATGGACGGAGGGGCGTTTTCGCTGTTTGGGTGACACGAGCTTTGTGCTGGTCCACCCTAGGCGCAAAAACAAAGACGCGCCGAGGGTGGGGCACCCGAACTTTTTGGGATTGTCTGTTTCAGCCCCCTAACCGCGAGAACAAAGACGCGGCTAGGGGGGTGGAGTACATCATTTTGTGTTGGTGGCAGGGTTGAGGGTTACTTCGCGGCTTCTTCGATGAGCCGCTCGGCTTTGGTCATGGCGTCTTTGCAATGCTGCTTTTGGGCCTCGATGTCCATTCCGGCAGGACGCCAACTGCTAGCGGCCATGCGCTTGGCGTATTCGTCTGCTTGCGGGGCGAAGGTTGCGCCAATTTTGGCGATGGCAGCCTTGGCCTGGGGCAGCACCTGGTGGAAGTGGGCAATCTCTGCGACGGCGCGCTCGGGGTGGTAGCTGAGCCGGTCGCCGGTTTGCAGGGCGTCCAGCAGGGCGTCGGGCGGGTCGGAGACGGGCCAGGTTTGGTGCATGGCGTCTCCCACGGCGCGCAGGCGGGCGATGATGCCGGCAAAGCCGTCCAACTCAGGGCGGCGGGCGGCGAGTCCGGGGGCGCGATGCACTTCCACCGTGACCTTGGCGGAGACGCTGAGGCTGGCGACGGGGATGACCGTGGTGAGCGTATTGCCCTGGAAGGACCAGCCCTTGCCGGTCCCCCCTGCCTGCTTCAGCGGGACGCCATTGACGGTGACCGAGGCGGGCGGCCAGTCGGCGGGCAGGCGCAGTTCGTAGGCGCGGGTCTGGGGCATTTTGGGATAGCTGCCCTCGACGGGGCCGATTTCGACACGCAGCGTGTCGCCGTTCTGCGTGGCCTTAACCGGCGTGCGGGCGAAGACTCCGCGCTGGTACTCGACGGCAACGCCCGAGTCCTCATAGACCTTATAGGTGGAAGTCGCTCCCGGCGCGAGCGGCCAGACATTGAGGATGAGCGGGTCTACGGGCTTTTCGCCGGTATAGCGCATGGGCGGCTGCATGGGTACTATGGCCCCGGCGCGCAGGTAGATGGGGTTCTGCTCGATGGAGAAGCTGCGGTCCACGGTGGCCGGGCCGTTGAGGTGCTTGCCTGTGGCCCACTCGATCCATTCGCCTTCGGGGAGCCAGACCTTCTCGGTGGCAAGGCCGGTTGCCTTGTCGGCGGGAACGGTGACCGGAGCGGCCAGCATCTGCTCGCCAAAGAGGTACTCGCCCTTGCTGGAGTAAGCGGCGGCCTGCTCTGGCCACTCATAGTAGAGCGGGCGGAAGAAGGCTACTCCGGTATCGTAGGTGCGGCGCGCCTCGGTGTAGAGGTAAGGCTCGAGCGCATAGCGAAGCTGGAAGGTGGAGCGGAGGATGGACGAGTACGGCTCGGGGTAAGCCCAGATGCGGCGCTCGGTCTCAGGATTTTTGGTGGTGTGGGTGCGCAGGATGGGGCTGAAAGCGCCGAACTGCACCCAGCGGGTGTAGAGTTCCGGCTCGACTGCGCCGGGCATGTGGCCGCCAATGTCGTGGCTCCAGTAGGC
>Ga0255354_1001619_pt1 | contig 12740 bp, 9 predicted proteins | sample HBST50metaG_FD_189942 | JGI IMG/M metagenome (GOLD analysis project Ga0255354, IMG submission 189942) | Peat soil microbial communities from Stordalen Mire, Sweden - H.B.S.T50 | ecosystem: Environmental > Terrestrial > Soil > Wetlands > Peat | place: Sweden: Norrbotten County, Stordalen Mire...
CAATCTGAAGCCGGTTCCCTCTGCCCATACCTTCAGATATACCGCAGCAAAAGCCTCACCACAAGTATCTACTATGGTTACCTATACATGCGGTCACGGCACTAGCTGACAGTATGATTTTATCGACGGGCTTCTTTGCGTAGCCTCCCTGCACCTCCAGTAGATCGGAACACAAGACGCTTCCGCCCCTGCCCCTAAAACCCGCAATCAATGTCATCCTGTGGCCCTTCCCTATGCGGCCACGTTGATATGCGTCAAGTGAGATGCCGGGCCGCAGTCTTGGAAATTATCGTACACCCCGCACCCGGTCGCCAAGAGAACACTGGCCATCTTGAGCCAATACTAAGTCTGAATGTAATTGGTGCACGGCCTTAATCGGCGCGGCATCACGACAGCTCGGGGCGGTCAGTGGAGTGCCGTGCAGGTCCGGCGCGCAATGCATCTCTAGGCCGTCTCTGCCCGCACTTCGCCCTATAATAGGTCCGCATCACAATTTCAGCGGGGGGATTCACCCCAAGCCAGCGAGGTACGGGCATGACAGCGGCAGATATTGCGGCATACATCGGGGCTGCGGCGTGGTTGCCGCAGCTTGGCACTTGGGTTTATGACGCCTATTCAAAGCCTAAGCTGAAGATTGTCTCAGCGGGGAAGATTGAAATAGGCTTTTCGATGTTTGGGCCTATTGCGAATCCGACTCTTGCTATTTCAGCGGAGAGAAGGGACGCGCTGATTGAGAAAATGTCGTTGCGGGTTACCCATGAGCATGGTGAACAGCGGTTCTTGGATTGGAGATTCTTGAATGAGGTTCAGCAGCAAATTCGGGACCCGCAGGGTAACGTGTCTTCTCAATATAAGAACACCCCCGCTGTTGCGCTGAAGGTGAGTACTCTCGCGCTCGCCGAAAGAATCGTTGGCTTTCATGACCCAAAATTTGAGGAACTGGACCGAGTAACTACGGGACCGATAAGCGCCCAATTTCGGCATAATGAGGCGCAGATGGGCAATGGTGCTGCGCTAGATTGGCTACTAAATAGCATGGAGTTTAAACATGCTCAACGAATATTTGAAGATTCTATGTTCTGGCGTGCAGGAAAATGGGAGTTTTTGTTTTCCGTGCAATTGGCCGGAGTAAAGAAGCCTCATGCACAGGGGTTCTCGGTCACGTTTTCGGATGATGATGTAACCACACTAAGGCGCAATTTCGACCTACTTGTACCCTATGTACGCGCCATTTCGTCCGTCAATGAAGAAGACCGGAAGCTCATCACCTGGAATTGGGTTTATCCGTCGATAGTGCCCGCGCCTGAGTCCAGATTTTGACGGTACGCACAACGGTACGGAACGTTGATTTTGGGTGATTTTAGATGCTTTTCGGTGCCACCGATGCTCCTAGAGTCAATAGGTTACGACCATGGGTCTAACTGTCACGGCAGAGGTCAACCGGATTAATCCCCGAAAACGCCGCAGTGTCCGCGAACAGGCTGCGGGAGAGTGGTGGCCAATTCGGTCGTGTCGTTAGCGAGTGATCACCGCAGTCCTTTGGCGGATATCTTCCAGTGTGCTGTCTCTGAGGTTCTTTGCAAAACTGGCGAAAGAACAAACGCAGATTCTTCGCTCACCACCCCCGAACTGAAAAGCGTTCGGGGCCCCGTTCCCTCAGAATGACAGTCTCTGTTTTGTTTGGAATTTCAGAGACGGACACTCGAGGAGAACCAGAGTCCCTGCGTCCTGTTCGATGAATGCGAGGCCGCCGCTCGCCTGATGGTCGCGTCGACTTGGGTGCACTGCTGTCGGGATACACCAACTCTGGTTCTGCTATAACTCGGGGCAGATTCGATTCGCGCCAAAATCGGAGAGATAGCAGCATACGATCACGCCCGGCGGCAGCAAACGATTGCCACCGGCAGCGGATCAGGCTTCCACCGGTATATCAGGATCGACTGGTAACACCACGGAGAATGCCGTGCCTCGGTGGGCTCCGTCGGTGCAGGAACGTAATTGGATGGTTCCGGAATGCTTGTCGACAATCTGCTTGCTTACCCACAATCCAAGACCGGTTCCGACTGCGCCCTTGGTGGTGAAAAAGGGCTCGAAGATATGCAGCCGCGAACTGACACCGATGCCGCGGCCGTTGTCCGCGATGGTCACCCGGACACGGCGGCGGCCGCTTTTGAAGTCGGGAGCCGTGGCCGACACGCGCAGCTTGATTGTGCCTCCGTGGTCGATGGCGTCGAGACTGTTGGCCATGAGGTTGGAAAAAACCTGCCGCAGCTCGCCGGCCAAAGCGGTCACCTCGGCGTCATCATCCCAATCCTTCTCGATGACCGCGCGCTTGGCCTTGATCTTGCTCTTCATCACGTCCACGGCCGATTGCAGAACTTCATTGACGCGCACGATGGCGGCGGTGTCGGATTCGCGATAAAAGCCCAGCGACTGGCGCGCAATGTGAGCGATTCGCTGTAACTCCGCATCCGCCATGTCCAGGTATTGGCGCGCCGACTCCGGCAAGCCCTTGGCTCCCTGCACCAGAAACAGCAGATTCGTAACCGCTGCCAGAGGGTTGTTGATTTCGTGGGCTACGGTCGCCGCCATCCGTCCCACGGAAGCGAGTTTTTCGCTGCGAATAAGAGCGTGTTCGGCCTGGCGTCTCTCGGTAATGTCGCGCACGATGACGAATGATCGCTGCTGCTCGCCCGGAAGCAGAACCGAGCTCACCTCGCCAATGAACTCCGTGCCGTCTTTGCGGACGAGCGTCAACTCGCCATTGAATGATCCAAACCGGGAGCGGTCCGCGAGCGCGAGAGCCAGCTTGGGGTCGGCGACCCTGGCCGCACCGCCTCCGCAGCACAACTCTTCGTTCGTCATGCGAAACATGGCGCAGGCGGCGGGATTGGCGGACAAGACGGTGCCGTCCGGCACGGTCAGGAAGATCGCATCCATGTTGTTTTCAAACAGCGCTCGGTAGGCGGACTCGCTGGCGCGGAGCGCTTCTTCCGCTCGCTTTTTCCCGGTGATATCGCGCATGTTGCCGTCCTGATAGAGTGGTCGGCCGGCGCTGTCCCTGATCAGAGACAAGTAATTGGAAACCCAGTGGTATGTGCCGTCTTTGAAAAGGTGGCGGTATTCGATTTCTTCCTTGCCGGCTTCTTCCAGGCGCGTCCATGCCGACCGCACACCGGGCAGATCGTCCGGATGAACCTGTGCCCGCATTGCATCGGGATCGAACTCCGCCAGTTCTTCCCTGGTGTAGCCTGATACCGCTTCGATCGAAGGGCTGATGTACTCCAGGCGGCCGGTCTGCAGATTGATGCGGTACATCACATCCCTTGAATCATCCAGCACTGAGCGGAACCGCGCCTCGCTCTCGCGCAGCAACTGTTGCCTTTCGAGGGCGGCGATGCGCCACTTGTTGCGTCGATAGCGCCCGGCCACCACGCTGATGAAGACGCCAATGCAAACAAAAATCGCCAGGGAAATGGCATCCGAAGCTCGCGCGATCCTGAGAAGTCCGACGCGCGGGAGTACCCAGTAATCCACTAGCAGCGCCGAAAGAAAAGTGGCGTACAAGCCTGCCCGAAAGCCGTGAAGCATGGCAACGATCATCACCGCGGGGAAGATCGTCATGAACGGTGGCAACACGAAGGCGAAGCGCAGCTCCACCATCTTCTGCAGCAGAAAAGCTGCTCCGACGACTAGCGTTGCCAAGGCAACGCGAAACGTCCGCCGATCGAATTTGCTCTTTTCGACTCTCGACATACGACCATCCTCGGAGATAAGGAATCTCCGGCGCGAACCAAGGGAAAGTGAAACAACACATCACAGGGTCTTGGGCATGGTCGAACGAGGAAGGTGTACGACGCGGCCCTCGACCTATCGCTATTCTTGTATCCCCGGGGAAAGACTGCGACCGGCGCGGGATGATGACGACTCGACAAATCTATGCGGGCACGGTCAGAACAGGAGTGTATTGAGCGGCATGGCAACGCGACTGTGATGGGCGTCACGACCAGAATCATTTCAGTTGGTGCGAGTGTCCGCATCGCCAGACATGTTTACCGGCTCAAAAAAAACACCGGCGGCTCCCGATTGAAAGGAAACCGCCGGGGTTGTCTTCACGTGAAAGTGAAATGCGCGGCTACTGCACTTCCCCGATATACACGCCGAAAGGCCCCAGTTCGACATGATCCAGCGAAACCGGATCGGCCGCGCCGGGAGTTTTCAGCAGGGTCTTCATATGCGCGGCTGCAAGGCCTGGGCCGCTGGTGGTCAGATTGACAATTTGCGGTTCGGCCGTGAAGTTGACCGACACTACTACCTGGGTAGCTCCGCGCGTCTGGCGCATCCAGCTCAGCACCTTGTTGTTGTCCGTGTCGAGCATCAGGTCAGCGCCCGCAGCGAACGATGGATTGGTCTTCTTGAGGCGGATCAGGCTCTGGTACCAGGCGAAGAGCGAGTTCGGATCCCGCTTCTGCGCCTCGACATTGACCGTGGTGTAAGTGGATGGAACGGGCAGCCAGGGCGTTGCCTTGGTGAAGCCGGCGTTGGCGGTCGCATCCCATTGCATGGGCGTGCGCTCGCCGTCGCGGCCTTTCTCCTTGGGCCATCCGGTTACGCCCACCGGGTCCTTCACGTCTTCCTTGCGGGTGGGCGGCGTGGTCTTCATGCCGATCTCGTCGCCGTAATAGAACAGAGCGGTTCCGCGGCTGGCGAAGAGAATCGTCGCGAGAACGCGCTGAATGTCGGTGTCGTGAACCCCGTCGCCATAGCGCGCATCGAGGCGCGGGTTGTCGTGATTGTCAAACAGCAGCAGCGGAATGTTGCTGCCGATCTTGGTCTCTACGTCGATCAACCGGGAGCGGAACGCGGCAACGTCGAGCTTGTTGATGAAGGCCACTTGCGTGTCCATGGGCAGGTGAAATTCGGGCTTGTCCGCCGGCCCGTATTCCGTGGCCAACTCGGCAATGTTGGGCAGATAGGTCTCGCCGATCAGAACCCGCGTTCCGGGAAATGAACCGGACGAAAACGAATCCGCTGTGGCGCGCATCTCCTGCATGACTGGATGGACGGCGGGCAGGTTGTCGGTCTTGGAGTTATCCAGCTCCGCCTCGCCAAAGGCGTCGATCACCGGGTTGCCGTCCTTGTCCTTCACGACGCCTTCATCTGCGAGGTTCGGGTCTTCAAACAGCGTGGTAATGGCGTCGAAGCGGAAGCCGCCCACGCCGCGCTTCAGCCAGAAGCTCAGGATGTCCTTGAAGGCCTCGTGCACCTTGGGGTTGTCCCAGTTCAGATCCGGCTGCTGGATGTAAAACTTGTGGTAGTAGTATTGCCGCGTCTTCTCGTCCCACTGCCAGGCCGTGTGGCCAAAGGCCGACTGCCAGTTATTCGGCGGCTCGCCCTTGTCGGTAGCTGTCTCACCCTTGCCGTCGCGCCACATATACCAGTCGCGATAGGGGTTGTTGCGCGAGGAGCGCGACTCCAGGAACCACTTGTGTTGATCCGAAGTATGGTTCATCACCATATCCATCAGCACACGGATATGCCGCTTGTTGGCCTCGGCTATCAAGTGGTCAAAGTCCTTGAGCGTGCCGTACTGCGGATCGATGTTCTTGTAGTCGGAAATGTCATAGCCGAAATCCGCCTGCGGCGAGGGATAGACGGGCGTCAGCCAGATAGCGTCCACACCCAGTTCCTTCAGGTAGTCGAGCCGCTGGGTGATGCCGTTCAGGTCGCCGATGCCGTCCCCATTCGAGTCCTGGAAACTGCGCGGGTAAATTTCGTAGATGACCGCGTTCTTCCACCAGTCCTGCGGACTGGCCGGGATTGCGGCGGTTTCCTGAGTTGAGGCGGTTAGTTGGGTTCCCGATTTCATGGGAGCGTTTTGCCCTCCGGCGCCTGGCGTCATTGTTCCCAGCGCCAGGGTGAACGCACAGCTTGCGATTGCGGTCGCAGTACGGTTGGTCCAGTCCATTGCAGACTCCTTTATGTGTCTTTTCCGTAGCTCATGAAACCGGCAACGGTGTGACGCATGTCAAGCTAACACATCTGCGCAGGAGGCGGCTGATCGCCGCACAGGAGTGGTGAATGCCGCCGCGGAGCATTTCAGTCCTATGGATGCGGCCCTTAACGAGTGTTGAGCCTTCCCACCCATTTCGCGATACAACCTGCGCAATGGATGGGGCACGGTGCTTTTATTTGGGGGCCTGATCAAAGGGTTGCGTCGGTTGCTTCGCGCCCGGCTTCATCCGTCCGAAATCGATTCCGAACTGCGGCGCCTCGCGCGTTCCCTCGATGTGGATAGGAATCTGGGTTCCCGCTCCATCTTTCTTGAGGAATCGATCGGCTGGCTTGAGCAGAAATCCCTTCCAGCCGCCCACCATCTTCGAAACGGTAGCCTCCATCCTGGCGGTGCCGGCAAAGTTCAGCGCGCCGCCATCCATCCCATAGGTGCCCTTCAGTTGAATCTGCGCACCCGGCACCGTGAAGCTGATGGCGGGCAAGGTGACCACGCCGCCCGCAACCTGAAAGTTGCTCTGCATCTGCGCCGGGATGCTGGCCGCGTCTGCGGACTTCACCTCGTCTGGTCTTCCCTGCCCGCGCAGGCTCAGGTCTGCAATGCGGCCCTGGATCTTCGGGCTGGTAAACCGCACCTTGTCCAGCGCAAACCCGCCATTGAGGCTCAACCGCTCATGCACTGGGGCCGGACCAGGCGGAATGTGCAGCGTGGCCTTCACGGTTACATCGCCGGTCATCAACACCGCATCCGTACGGCCTGTCAGGCGCAGAAAATCCTCGATGCGTGCCTTGTCCACGTTCACCGTGAGAGCAATGTCGTGCCCACCGGGATGTTTGACGTCCCCAGGCACGCCAGGCGGCACGCGCACCACCTGCCCCTGCGCGGTAAAGTGCGAGCGGCCCAGGGTGGCATCCACGGGCTCGAGCCATGTATCGCCGTCGGTTCCGTCCACTCGCGCGTGGAAGTGCGTTTTGAGGCTCATGGCGTTGCCGAAGTGCGTCAGCCGGAAGTCCGGCGTATCAGTCTGTCCATCCACCATCAAGTTGCGCAGCGTGCCCTGGAAGTGGCCGGTGGAGGAGAGAATCCCGGCAATCCCTTTGAATGTGGACAGGTCGGCGTGGTCAAACTGGTAGTCGCCGGTAATCGGCAATTCGCCCGGATCGCCAAGAACGGATCTTTGTCCCTGCGGCGCCTGGCCCGGGCCGGCCGTGGGCCACGGACCGAGGCTCCCCTTGGTGTGAATGGTCCCTCGCGGCCGCGGATTGGTCAGCTCGGCCTCAAACTCCATCGCCTCGCCCGAGGTAACGTGGTTCACCCGGAGATGAGCAATCTCAAACTCCATCGGCAACTTGCCCGGCTTGTTGGTCTCCATCACCAACTGCGCGCCGGTGCACATCACTGTGTCCACATCGAACTTCACCAGCCCCGCGATTCCCCCGGGCTTTGTGGGTGCCGTCGCTGCATGCGGCGCCGAGCTGACCGCGTCTGCCGTTTGAGGCTGCTCGTAGTGAGACCGCGGCGGCACATGCATGATCAGCCCTTGCAGTTGGACCAGCGAAATGTGAATCGGCTTGCCCGGGCTGTAGGCGAGCGGGGCGTGAAAGCGAAACTCCGCCAGACGGATCAGCGGGTCGCCTTTGCCGGCCGAAACCGCAGCGCCTTGAACCGGTGAAGCGGCTCCCGAGGACGGATCTTCGTCCCCTGCATTGCTGTTTGGTGGCCAAATTCGCAGCCCTTTGCCTTCGGCCCACAGCCCGTTCATCAGCGACACGTGAAAACTGTCCAGCTCTACCCGCGCATGGAAGCGCTCAGAGAGCACCTGCACGATGCGCGCGCGCAGGAATGGCTCAGCCCGGCGCAACCCTATGTCCACAACGACGGCCAAAGCCACCAGGGCCAGCACCAGCCCGCCCACCACCCACTTTGCCCATCGACGCCTTCGCCAGAACGATTGCCGCACCTCAGTCACACGCGCCTCCCCATTGGCATCCCTTGCCGCAGAGCAATGATGCTACACAAGATAGATGCCCGGGTTGTGGAGCGGGCTTCCCAAGAAATGTTCAGCCTTGTGGATTCAGCCAATGCCGGGTGCCCCACCTTCGCCGATTCGCGCTCTTTGCGAATCGGTTAAAGTGGGATATTTCGGTCTGCCGCTGTTTATAGACTTCCCCTGGTTCCATTTGGCTGTGCGGCTCCTCATCAGCGTCACGAACCCGGAAACAACAGAGCCAAATCCCGTCCTGTGAAGGCTCATCATTTTCTGAATGGATGCCAAATGCCGTAAACTTGCTGGCACGGATGCAAGAGCATATTGAAAACCTCGTAAAGCTGCAGGCAGTGGAGCTGGAACGGACCCGCCTTGCGCAGGACGCGCGCGCGCTGCCAGCCGAGCTGGCCCAGGCCCAGTCCGCATTGACGGCGGCCCAACGGCAGGCAGCCGAGGCTTCCGACGCCCTGAGCCGCGAGGAAACGCTCCGCACCAAGCTGGAGCGCGAGGTCGACGCTCTCCGCAAAAAGGCCGCTCGCTACCGCATCCAGTTGGACACCGTGACCACGCCGGCCCAGGCCGCAGCCATCGAGCACGAAGTGCGCTTCTCCGAGTCAGAAGCTGACCGCCTTGAGAACGAGGAGTTCACCAGCCTGGAGCGTACTGAAGCCCAGGAGGCTGCTCTTGTCGCCGCTCGCGTCCAGGTAGAGGAGATGGCCTCGGCGCTCGACAAGACCCGCGCCCGTGTCGCCCTGCACCAAACCGAAATCGCCCGCGAACTGGCCGCACTCACCGCCGAGCGCGACGCACTGCGCCCCTTGATCGGGAGCGAGTGGCTCGTCCGCTTCGATCGCCTGTCCAACTCCCGCGGAACCGGGCTGGCCCGGGTCGTCAATCAGCAGTGCACCGGCTGCCGCATGGGCGTCCGCCCGCAAGCCTGGAACGAACTCCGCGAGGGTGAACTGCTCACCTGCGACAGTTGCGGCCGCCTGCTCTACTGGGACCCCTCCATGGCCCCGGACGTCAAGGCGAGCTAAGCAGCCTGCAACGAAGGCCGTCTTTCTAGCCTGTAATGACAGCCGTCTTTCAACGGGCATGGCTTTCGTTTCCGCCACTGAGCCTGCGGTCGGTCGAGTCTTGAAAGGGCACAACTTGAGTCGTGCCGTAAACTCCGCATGATGAACGCGGCCTTTACAGACTGCGGAAAACTCGGCCTGTGCGGTAGGCCGGGACTTTACTGGGTGCGGAAAAACTCGACCCCGTGCGGTAGGCCGGGACTTTAGTCCCGGCATAAACCTGGCAAAATCAATGCGGGCTTTAGCCCCTGAGGTGTGCTCTTCGGGCATTTCTCTCCCGAACTGCCCTTTTTTCCGCAGCCTGTTTTAGCCTTGTGGGAAGCGCTTCAGCAATTCGGACCCTTCAGCCGAGACTTTTGGCCGAAGCGGCCTCGCGCAGATCGCCCTTTTGCAGAAATTAAGGGCTAACCGGAGCACAATGGACCCTGATGGAAGAAGTGAGAGACAACGGCCTATATCTGCATTGCGTATCGCTAGCTTCATCCGTGCAACCTGAATTCCCCCCACCCCCTCGCCCCTATCTGCTAGTAACACCAAGGCGATTACTAACGTTACGTCCATTTTCCTGCTAACCTTGGCAAGGACGGCAATCCGCCGTTTCAAAGGGACCGTTTCACGAAATCCGGGAGCAAGCCGTGCTGCGCATTTGTGTGGACATGGATGAGGTCATGGCGGACACACTCGCCGAGCACATCCGCCGCTACAACCAGACCTTCGACGAGGCCGTGACGCCGGAGGACCTGGCCGGCAAGGGCCTTTGGGAGATCACTCCCCTCGACCGCCAGCAGCAGCTCCGCGCTTTTCTCGATGCCGAAGACTTTTTTGAGGATCTGGCCCTGATGCCCGGCGCTCAGGATGTGCTCAAGTCGCTCACGCAGCGCTTTGAAATCTTCATCGCCACCCAGGCCATGACCGTCCCCAACTCGCTCGGTCCGAAGTACCGATGGCTGCAGCGTCACTTTCCCTTCATCCCCTGCACCCATTATGTTTTCTGCGGCAACAAGTCGATCCTCCGCGCCGACTATCTCATCGACGATCTGCCGCGCAATCTTTTGCGCTTTGAAGGCCAGGGCATCCTCTACACCGCCCCGCATAACCTGACCGCCACTGGCTTCGTCCGCGTGGATAACTGGGCGCAAGTCGCGGAGTATTTCGCGGCGGTTCCGCAGTAACTCGGGCGGCCCGGCACAATACACTTGTGCTAGTCTCGTCTGTTCAAACCAAATGCGAATCATCCCACTCCAACTTCTGCTGCTGGCGGCCTTAGTGCCCATCGCTCCGGCCCAAACGTGCCTCCAGATTCATGGAAGAGCAGTTTGGTACAGAGGAAACGGATTCTTCACAATCTGGCATGTTGGAACTCACCACATATTCTTCCCGGCGGACAAAGTATCTGCTGATCTAATCTGCAGATACTTCGATTGTGTCAGTGGAGATCGCCAACCGGCATTGTTTGCAGACTTCACAGTGTGTCCAACCGAGCGATTCAAAGCTGGCGCGGCGCAGCCTGTCATTGTGAAGAGGGTTCAGCACCCACATGTCGTGGCACAATGGCCTCCTGAATCAACTCGCTGATATCAACTCCGAGTGAGTCATCGGCAAACCGAAGGTAAATCTCCTCTGGCGCCGGCAGTTGATGGACTCGCCAACCGACCGACGACGCGATTGCCGGTCGAAATTCGAATCCAGTAGCTTGCATGGTAGGGCCGTCTTGAGCGACACTCGGACGCGGGAACCGCCGAGCGCTTTCGAAGAATGAAAATTGTGCTTGACGAAGTATCCCAGAAGTGGGATAACTAATGACACGCAAGCCTGTGCCGGGGGAGAAGCCTCTCTACTGGGTTGGATCGTCCCTTAAGGACATCGGTCGATTTCCACCGGAGGTTCAGCGCACCGCCGGTTTTGCTCTCAGCGCGGCTCAGTATGGCGGGAAGCATCCGTCGGCAAAGCCTTGGAAGGGCGACGGGCCGGGAGTTCTGGAGGTCGTCAAGGACTATGACGGGGACACATACAGGGCGATCTACACCGTTCGCTTTGCGAATGCCGTCTATGTCCTGCACGCGTTTCAGAAGAAGTCGCCGCATGGCATTGCCACCCGCCAGTCCGACGTTGCTCTGGTGAGAGAGCGTTTGAAGCTAGCGCAGCGGGATTACGAGGAGAGATATGGCTAAAAGCGCCGCAGAACGGGTGGTTCGCAGCAGCGGCAACGTTTTTGCCGATATGGGGCTGCCGGATGCAGCGGAACTGGACACCAAGGTCCGGCTGGGAGCTGCCCTGAATTTGATTGTCGAACAGCAGCAGCTCACCCAGGGCGAGACTGCGGCCATCCTGGGCATCAACCAGCCCAAGGTCTCTGCGCTGTTGCATTACAAGCTGGAGGGCTTTTCCGTCGAGCGCCTGATGCACTTTCTGGTGGCGCTGGGGCAGGACGTTGAAATCACCGTCAAGCCAAAGCCGCGCTCTCGCTACGCGCGCATTGCCGTTAAAGCGGCCTGATCCTGACAGCGATCTCTCGCGGGTGGCCGATCACCCACTTCAGCCATCCGTCTCCCGCTCATCGATTGCGCGCCCCGCCTGTATTCAAGCGCAGCCTCCACTTGCACTGCGGGAAACCGGGGATAGAGAGCGTTTTGGGAGTCGTCCATATCGGAAGCAACGCTCGTCCAATTCGGATTAAAGCGTCGTCCAATCCGGATTGTAGCTCCGTCTATGCCGGAAAGCAGACTCTCCAATGCCCTTACCCGTTCGCCCCGCTGGTTCGAGGCGAGTCGGGCGGGGTCGGCGCAGCCTTCGGGGTGCTCGCTGTGCGCATAGGTATCGGCCCCAGCGGCGGCGCTTGATGCATGGTTACGATGATCGCTCCGGCCGGCTTCTTGCCCGCGCAGTGATAGGAGTGCGGGGTCGAGGCGTCGAAGTAGAGCGCGTCGCCAGTCCCCAGAGTGCACGCCTGATCGCCATGGTGAAACTCCAGTTCGCCTTCCAGCAGATAGAGGAACTCGAACCCGGGGTGCATGTGCGCTTTGGGCTCCATCTCCTTGGTCAGCGGCAGAAACTCGGCATAGTAGGGGTCCATGTACCGGTCCGGCACGAGATAGCCCAGGCTCTCGAAAAAATATGTCGGGTTGTCCACGCCGGTCTGCGGCATCCGCACACGGTCCTTGCGGCGGTGAATCCTGAAGACGGCGTGCGGCTCGTTCTCAAAGAAATAGGAAAGGTCTTTGGAGAACACCATCGCGATCCGCGCCAGGTTGCGCAGCGTGGGAACCACGCGCCCCGTTTCAAGCTGCGACAGAAAGCTGGCCGAAAGGCCGGTGAGCTTGCCCAGATCCACCAGGCCCATGGACTTCTTGAGCCGCAGTCGCTTGATCCGCTCACCGATGCGTTTCTCTTCGATCACCCGCTCGGTGGTCTCCGGGTCCACCTGCGACTTGAGTGTCTCTTCGCTGCGAACCACCGCCGACTCGCTCATGGGCTCTCCCTCCTGCCAGCAGATGCACGTGCGTTCCGGCGCGCAATATTGCGCTGGTCAAAAACAATTCTCATGGTACTGAAGCCAGAAGACCGAGGCAAACGGTATTGTATTGGGTGGAAAGGAAGACTCGTCTCCCTGTGACTATGACTGCCCAACCGGCCAGTTACCTCGTCAGCGGCGCATCCGGAATGC
>Ga0255354_1001620_pt1 | contig 12738 bp, 10 predicted proteins | sample HBST50metaG_FD_189942 | JGI IMG/M metagenome (GOLD analysis project Ga0255354, IMG submission 189942) | Peat soil microbial communities from Stordalen Mire, Sweden - H.B.S.T50 | ecosystem: Environmental > Terrestrial > Soil > Wetlands > Peat | place: Sweden: Norrbotten County, Stordalen Mire...
GTGTAAGCCCACAGCATGGTGTGAATCACGCTCGCTGCGTGGAGCGACTGGTAGAGCGCCCAGCAGCCCAACAGCACCACGGCCAGCCGCGAGACGATCAGCACGCGCTTGTTCGACGCTCCTGGCGAAATGTAACGCGAGAAAACGTCGTTGACCAGATTGGTGGCCGGCGAAAACAAGTAGTTCGAGGCGGCCGACATCACTTGCGCGAAAACCGCGCCCAGCAGCAACGCGCCCATCAATGCGGGTAGCCCGTGCCGCGCCGTGTAGGGAATAATCTCGTGAGGCAGCTTGGCCAGCTCGCCGTTCGAGTGGTAGAGAGCCGTACCAAAGACTGCGATGCAGACGATCAGCGTCTCCAGCAGGATTGCGCCAAAGAACCAGCCCACCACCGAGAGGCGCGCATCCCGCTGCGTCTTGGCAGAGAAAAACTTCTGATACATCACCTGGTTGCCCAGCAGCAGCAGCATGGTGGGCACCAGGAATTCGAGTCCGCGAATCACACCGAAGCCTACGGGCTGCAGCACGTGGTCGGGACTCATGCGGTAATTGCCAAGCACCTGGAAATACTCCGGCGGAAGCGCGTGATGCAGCCCAACCCAGCCGCCCGCTTTGAAGTAGAGCATGGGCGCGGCGATGAGGCAGATCGTGGTGACCAGCGAGCCGATAACCATATCCATGTAGGCCACTGAAGACATTCCGGCCAGCGCCGTGGTGAAGATGACAAAGGCGGCAATGATATAAGTGCCCATCACCGGCGTCAGCGTATCGGGAAAGATCAGGTGCAGCACGTTGCCGCCGCCAGTGAACTGGTAGCTGGCGATTCCCACGTAGGCAAAAAGAATGGCAATGGTGCCCAGCACCCGCGCCGTCTGGTTGTAGCGGACTTCCAGCAGATCGGGCAGTGTGAATTGCGCGAATTTGCGCGCGCGGGGCGCGATAAAGTAGATGAGCAGCAGAGCCAGCCAGCCTCCGGCCGGCTGCCACAACGCGGCAAAGCCGTTCTGATAGGCGTTTGCGGCTCCTCCAAAGAGCGAGCCGCCGCCGATCCATGAACTCAGCAGCGTGAGCACCAGCACGATGGCCGGCAGCGAGCGGCCTGCAACCAGATAGTCGGCCTTGGTCTTCACCTGGGAAGTGCGATAGAGCGCCACAGAGAGCAGCACAACGACAATCACAGCCAGAACGGCAACATATAGATGGGACATCCGCGGGGTTCCTCGCCTGCGTTACAGGATTTCCGTCAGTGTACCGGATGCGGGCGACACCCGGCTCCAACCGCCTGACCAAGATACTATTTGACCCCCGTGAGGTCAGTTGCTAAACTGGTATTGCGGGGTGGAGCAGCCCGGTAGCTCGTTGGGCTCATAACCCAAAGGTCGCTGGTTCAAATCCAGCCCCCGCAACCAAATCTTTCAATCACTTACAAGATTTGGACTCTTTGAACAAACTCCCAAAAACTCCCAATAAGAAAAATCAGCCTTCAGGCGCTCGCCGCAACCGGCTTGAGCACCATCTCGACGATCTTCCCATTCGCTTCCCTCTTCGATGAGGCCATCGCTCGTCCATAGACGTTCATCGTCGTCTGGATGGAGGCGTGCCGCATCAGTTCCTGCTGCACCTTCATAGGCGCTCCGGTCTCGTCCAGCCACGAACGGTACGTGTGGCGGAACGTATGCCAGCCGATCGCACCGAACCTACCGGCCGCCAGCTTGCGCTCCTCGTGAATGAGAACGCGCTTGCCGTTAGCCGTCGGCCCCTCCTGCCAGCACCAGACTCCCGGCTTGGCTCCGCACGTTGGACACTGCACAGTGCAGCAGCCCGACGGGCGCAGGTAGCGCTTCTGAATCTCGGCGGGATGGTAGGGGCGATTCGTCATCGGGTTGGCAAAAACCCAGCCTTCCGCTGTTGGTACAGCCTGCTTGCTCCAGTCGAGCACGATCTTTGCCAGGCCCGGATGGAGCGGAACGTAATCCTGGGAGTATTCGGTTTTGACATCCCCTACTCGCCCGCCCACGAAACTCCGTTGTACGAGGAGTTGGCTCTTCTCAAAATCGAAGTCGTCCCATTGAAGCGCCGCGATCTCGCTCACGCGAAGACCGAGGCATTGGGCGATTTGGACCATCGTGCGATACGGCTCGCGCAGTGTCGCAACAACATGTTCGAACTGTTCCACAGTGAGCGTGATGGGGCGCTGCCGCCGTTTGCTGCCGCCGCGAATACGGACGAGAGCAATCGGATTTCTCCGCTCATTGAAAAGTTCCCACCGTGTGGCGCACTCGAACATCAGGTGCATCACGCTCCGAACGTGCGTCTTTGACTTCGGAGCCAGCGGCAGATTTCTCAGCCAATCCTCCACAGCCATTGGTCGGATCTTTTCGAGCAGATAATCGCCCCACCGTGGTTTCAGGTAGTTCTTGATATTCGAGCGGTATGATTTTGCGGTCGAGTATCTCTCAGGGAGTTCTTCCAGAAGATACCGGTCACAAATCGCGCCGAACGTCACTGCCGCTATACGCTGCCGTGGGGTTTCCGCATTGAGTTTTAGGAGAAGAGCTTCAACGGCCTTCTTTGCAAGAGCCTTGGTCTTGAACTGCTCGACGGTGCCAACGGTGGCTGTCTTTCGATTGCGCACCCCTTTCGCCGTCGATTCGTAATACCGAAACTCCCAGGCGTCTGGTCCCCTCGCCCGCTTCTTTCGTGTGAGACTTCCTAGTTGGTAACATGCACGTGTCATCAAGAATTTCCATTCTCGACTTCGCGGCACTTATGGCTACTTTAAGGTTATGCCATTTCGCCGCGAAGTGCACAGAAAATTCGCGAACGGACTGGACGCGAATGCGCTACTGATTCATCCACGCATCAAGCGCCGAAGCCTTGAATCGCCAGAGCTTGCCGACTTGAATCGCGTGAATCTTTCCGCGATGCACAAGCCGTTGCAGTGTTCGCGGGTGGACCTTCAGTAGTGCTGCGGCTTGGTGGCTATCGAGCAAGGGTTCTCTGCACACTAGAGCGTGAAAGTTGTCATGCAGCTCGTTTGCCGAGGGTTCCATTTCGTCCTGCATCTTTGCTCCTTTCGTCAGCAACGCGACACAATCGCCATTTCAGCAAGATTTATCCATGACGGTTCCGATGTCTAATGAATTCCACGGAGAGCGTTATTCCAATCAGGAATAACGCTTATGAAGGATGGCCGACACGATGGGGATTTGCAGCAACTCACCCCCAAAAACTTCCTGTTAGCTGCGGTGCCTACGGGATTCATAATGGCGAATCTTGCAAGTTTTGATTGCACTACCACAACTTTCTTTTCGGCCAAGCGTCAATAAGAAAAACCGGCGCGGAGAATTTTGCGTCCAGACCGGTATCCCTGCGGTTCAGGAGTGGAGTAGAGAGACTCGCATCACCGATCTCGATTTTGTTGCTCGGAAATAACCATTACTTGCCCTTGGACTTTTAGCCGGGAGGACGGGTATGGCACTACCGGAGATTCGACTTCTTCAGGCGGCGATTGCGCTGGCCGAAGAACTGAACTTTTCCCGTGCAGCCGCGCGGCTGCGCATCGACCAATCGACGCTGAGCAAGCGGATTGCCGAGCTTGAATCTCAGATCGACATGCGCCTTTTCGTGCGGGATCATCAGACAGTGGAACTGACCGAGGCCGGACGGCATTTTGTGGAAGATGCGCGTAGCGCCGTGTTGTACGCAGAACGTGCTGTCGCAGACGCAAGGGCCGCGCTGCATGGTGCAGACGAAGTGCTTCACATCGGCAGGTCTGCTTTTGCCGATCCATATCTGGTGACAGCGATCCAGTCGATTCAACTCCCGCTCTTTCCATGCCTGAAGGTTCGTCTATCAAGCAACTTCTCGCACGAACTCGCGCGCATGGTGGCTGCCGGAACCTTGGACATGGCGCTGGTGATTTCCATCCCTGACACGCAACTCCTCAGCCTTTTATCGATTGCAGAAGAGCCCGGCTACATAGCTCTGCCGAAGAGCAACGCCATTGCCGGCCGCGCCGAACTCAACCTTGAAGATTTGCACGCGTACGAGTGGATTCTTCCCGAGCGCCACATCAACCCGTACATCTTCGACATGATTCAGACGGCGGCCTCTACCAAGAAAATAGTGCCTTCCGACACGCATACCTTCACCACGGCTGAAGAGGCATCGGCGCTCGTATTGGCGCGTAAGGGAGCGGCGTTTCTGACGCGCGAAGCTGCGTGGCGAATTTCCTGCGATGAAATCGCAATTCGTCCACTGGTGGAAGAGAACCTGAAACTCGTGACCGGGTTGGCAACGCGAGCCGACGAAAAGAATCGGCTGACGCGCGACTTCGCTCGCGCTGCTGGACGCAAGCTGGTCAAGGTGCAGCACCCTCCACGTCACGGCAAATCACTAGCCTGCTGAATGGCTGGAAGCAGGCCCGCTAGTGCTGGTCGCAGCGGCATCCACATCTCGAATGACAATATTGAGTGGACCGTCTTGGCCGCACTTCGCACACGGATAAATGCCGGTGGCGACCGCGGTGCCGTCGAATTCATCTCGACGAGAAACGTTGCCACAGTGAACACAAGCATGGAAGTGCGATAATTCACGCCGGGAGCGATCCGAGTTGCTTGCCATCTTTCCCCTCGTTTCAGTGGAGTCCCGCTACAGCGGCCTGTGGTGTGGTGTCATGTTTGACGCGGATTTTCGCGGTTGGTAACGGAAAGCAACCGCTCTTCCGGTTAGCGCAGGCGTCGCAAGGGAATTTTCGAATTGCGCTTCCGATGGGTTTAGCATGATCGAGAGCAGTAAAAAATCTTCGCGGCTGTGGGATGGGATGCCAGTGACAGTCAAGAAAGCTGCCAAAAAGGCAGCAACGCGCAAGGTGAACCGCGAGGGGCCGCGGTGGACGGAAGACCGGCCAGGCATGACGCTGCGCCTTCCGCTCGATCTCCGCGAAGCCATTACCGAAGAATCCCGCGTAAAGGGCGATCTGGCCAGGATAGTCCTTTACGCTTTGAGCCACGTGGACCATGACGCGGTTGATATTCAGCAGACTCGCAAGGCTGGCATGGAACTGACCAAGCCCCAACTCCTTCACGTCGGCGCAGAAGCCCGCGCCCAACTCAAGGAATGGGCCGAGGTCGAAGACGTCAGCGTCAATGCCGTCGTCGTCAGCGTGCTCGACGAGTTTTTCAAATGCCTCAAGAAGAGCAGGACATCGCGAAAGGAATTGCGGCAGGAACTTCGCTTGCATCGGGGATTCCTGCCGCAATAACGCTTTTGTGCTTTTTTGCTGAAACCACGTTTAGCGATGCCGACTTGTCGTAGATTAAATCGGTTCCCAATTTGCAGGCGGGGTCTTCCAAACTCCTATAGGATTGGCATCGGGGGCAGCCAGCCGATTGATCAGTTTGTCCGGTGTGATTTCCGCAAACGCAATGCTGGCCTGCGGTTGTCCATGGAGATGAAAAACCTGCCGATGATGCAACTCTCTGAAAGGCATGTAAAAGCTACTCCCACCGAACTGGCCGTTGTTCACGACGATTACGCCCTGATACATATGGTAATGAAGTCCTTCGGACATGCGGTCAAACGTGCCGACATCTTTATTCAGTGCGCACACTATATAGACATCACTACGTGATTTGAGATCAGATGCGAGTGCCAAGTCGGTTGCGTCGTAGCAGACAGAGGCGCTCAGTTTCAACGGACGATTTTCGGGCCTGCTGCTCCAATGATATTCGATAATCCATTGAGCGGGGCGGAATGAAGATGGCTGCGGCGTGAACGCTAACTCCGGTCGCGTAAGATTTTCTTTCCCTTGCTCCACTCGCTTTATTTGAAATCCAGCGGTAGAACTCCATTCCGGGATCATCCAAAGACAACTATTAATCAAGGGTGCACCAGACGAGAGGTTCGCTCGATGATAAACCTGTCCGAAAAGCACCATACATTTGTGCGTTCGAATAAATGGCAAAATGAATGTGTCAATATCTAGAGGATGGATAGCTAACTCTGGAAACACTAGCAAATCGATCACCCGCCCATCTGATCGCGTCTGCGATTGGTGCGTCTCCCGCAATCGAATCATCTGATTGACTGCTTCCATCACGGAAGCCAGATGACGCCGCTGGGAGGCTCTAAAAGTAGGGTCAGCCAGCAACTCCGGATCGTTCAAATGCTGCCTGTAATGCTCTATGTTGGGAATTACCGACTGGACAATGCCGACTCGCAGGGGGCGTTGCCATTCTTTTGACGGCTTGTCGGGCCATGGGGCGGCCTGTTCCAAGAAGCTCAGTTGCGCGGCTGGCCCATGAAGACGCGCAAGTCGGGCGACTCTTTGTTTCAAAAGTTCTGTCCAATCGCGTAAGCCGCGAACCGGCGACGAAATGGCTGATCCTGGCCAACGCAGTAAGTCGAAAAGAAAATCTTCAACCCACGAAGAAATTGGAATCCACGGAGGACCGAAAGCGGTGCGCCCCTGAAACGTTGCGGAGCGTTGTTTCTCCCAGTGCGAGGCAGGCAGATGATAAGAGGGTAAGGACCTTGCGCGCCGTTCCTGGATGTTGCTGTAAAAATCGACCGATCCACGAAGCGCGAAACGCAACAATATGCCCAATTGGAAACGCTGTTTCTCCTCGCGGGATTCGCACCATGAAGGAGGAGAGAACAAGTGGCTGGCCCGCGGCATGTTGCTGCTGATCGAAATTGTCCCATCTTTCAATCTTCCAAACATCGAGCCAGTGGAAGCCGATATCTCACATTGCACCTGCCACGGGCTCAGCACATCCGGCCAACCATCTGGCAACTTTTCTAGAAGGCCGAGCGCAAGTCTCAGGAGATTGTCCTCTTGCCAAAAGGGATTGTATTCACGAACGACATGGTCGGCCAAAGATTGAGATGTTGTGCCGGTACTTGCTGGCTCAAGACCTAACGACCGAGCCATTTGTCGTTGACCAGCGGAAGCGTGTTCCTTCATCCCTCCCCAAAGTCCACGCGCAGTCTCAGGAGAAATCTCGCAAACCTTCCGCAAAAACTCTGACGACACTCGACTGCTGGCGACCTTCTGAAGAGTGTCTTCATGACCAAAGGCTGTGTAAGCCAGAATTAAATAGATTGCCCGCTCCTGAAGTGAAGTGGGAATCTGATCGGCCATAAACCGAGCGAAGCGCTGGTAGCGAGCAAGTTCACGGTGTTTCGGCTGAGACGGCGAAATGATTTGCTCTGGGATGTGGTTCTGTGCAGCGAGATATAGAAATACTTGCTGAAGCAGATACCACGGAAAGCACTTTTTCGCTGAGGGCGAAGCGATGCTCCCGAGAAGAATGTTGGTAGCTTCCTTTTGCAACCGCTCGTGATACGCTTGAATTTCTAATCCAGCAGGAAGACACTCTTGGTCGCTCACAATGCCTGTTTCGGTCGCACCGGCACGAAAGAGTTCCGCCAAGCAATAAAGCCGTACTTCGCGATTTGCTCCGCGAGAGCCCCCATCCTTCCAGCCCGGTTCGAGCAGCTTGAGAATCTTGTCGAGGAATCGGACATCTGGATAAAGATCAAGCGCGATACGTAATAAGCGCACATTGCTAGGGTCGCACACCCATTCTTCGATTAACATTGCCGAAAAGAGCTGACCGCGCTCATCCAATTGCTGCTTGGAGAGGACCAACCGAAAGACGGACGACTCAGGCATTTCAATGGTGGCTCCCATGTCGCCAGTGAGATCCGGCACGGGCAATTCATTCTGAAGAAGTGGGCGCAATGACCGAAAAGTGCGCCGATACTTTCCGGCAGCAAAACGAGCGGCGGTGTCGTCTCGCATGTCTGAGATACCGACTATAAAGCCGGTGGTACCGTCAGCATCGTCGCCCGCCTGAGATGGATAGCGCTTCTGCGTGTGAAAGAAACCTTCGATTGCGCCGATGAGTTCTGAACCGTGCAACATGTCGAATACGCCGGAAACATCGCGCTGAATGCGTTTGGCCGCCTTCGATTGCTGAACCAGAAAACGTTCTTGGCGGTTTGCCACCATGGCCTTGGTCTTGGATCGTTCGACCACGAGGCCGCCGGCGTGCTGATTCAAGAGCCCCTGTAACCAGTCAATGACTGCGCTTTCGATTTCCAACTCATGCGCCCCTGGTTTCGTTAGCAGGACAAGGCGGAAATCATCAACGTAGTAGCACGCGTCCTTTAGGACGAAATTCCCTTTTGCATCAATCGGGCGATCAAAATATTCACGAATGGCTAGGTCAACATCGTGAATGGCAACATTCGCAAAAAAACCCGATGCAACTAGACCTTGAGGCAGGGCGACGGACTCGAATCCTTCAATACCATTATGACGGCTGTAATCCTGAGCTCGTGTCTTGTCTTTCCATCCCCATGCAAAGACCTTCTGAAACAATGCAAAGAATCTGACATCTTCTGGCGCCGCGAACTGTTGCACCTTCTGATATAGCAATGCCGGGCGAACTCTATCGTAAAATTTAGACAGATCACTCTGAACAACTGTGACCTCATACCCATTGGAATCGGACTTTAGCTGCTCCATTACCACTTCGGGGCGCTGCAGAAATGTCTGATAGTCACGGAAGAATAGGCGATAAAGCTTGCTGCTACCCCAGCGATGGCGCTGGTTGCCTTCAATGGAATCGCATAAAAGCCGGTGACCGTAAGCAAGCACCTCTTTGCGTTTTTTGTTCTGTTCAACTGGGAGCAACGGATCGCCCATGGTCTGCTCTACCCGATCAGCTAGACAGAGGAGCATGGCCGTGGCCAACACTTGATCAGACAAAGAAACATGGGCCAGCGGACGTATCCGATTATGCGCGCTGCTTTTCGGCTTCCAAGCTCCACCGTCAAACAGCCACGTTTGGCTCTTAGGAGCGGGTACGAATTCGAGTGGGGATGGCTCCCAAGAATCGGGAACCTGCAAACGTTCTTGAAGTTCGCCAATAAACTGGGGGAGGCGGAGCGATTGGTAATCCAGTTCCAGTGTATCTGCATACCAACTATGCTGGCGAAGATACGAGGCTGTCTTTTTCCATGCCTGTACCAGCACATGCTCGGCGCGAAGATCATCTAGCGTCGGAACAAGAACCTGCTTCATGAACGTGAGCCCCCAGCGATGCCCCTGACTTCGCGGATTGGTAGGTCTGCCCACTGAGGAAGATCACTCCGCACAGGTCACAGATTATGCAATAGCCGTATTCTATACTTCTGCTGCTATTTCGCCTCATTGCTCATTGCCACTGCCACTGAATCTCCTCGTAGTGGTTAAAGTGAGGGTTTGTAGTAGAAAGTCGGCTATAGCCGAGCGATCTGACGAATCCTACCCCAGTCGATTGCTAAGGAATAGGCGCAAGCCCGTCAGGGTGGGCGAATGAGCCTGGCGCGAAGCGGCAGCACATCACTGGGCGGGAGGACGGGCGTCGGCAATGAAAATGGGGTCCGACACAGCCGGACCCCGCATCTGTTTCACTGTTTCTGATTCGACTCTACGCAGCCTTGGCCTTCTTTGCGGTAACGGTGCTCGGTTGGTTTGGCTTTGTTTTGCCCGCATCCTTCCGGGTGGCTTGCGTCTTTTCCTTGGCCGCGAACTCCTGCTTGATCTTGGCCGTGATCGCGGCCACGTCCACCTTGTAGAACTCGGCGGCTTCTCGCAGGGCTTTCGCTGATTCGTTGGAACTGTGCGCTGATTGCAGGACGGTGATTGCCACCAATACCCGGCCAAGGGTGCTCTCGTCGGCCTTGCGAAGAAAGGACGCAAGCAACTTGGCCGGGGCGTCTCCGGCTCCGCTGGTCTTGCCGATGCCGTGAAGGCGAAAGATGATCGCCATACGGCGCTCGTCCAAGGCGGCGGCAAGATGTTCGATGACAAAAAGTAGGTCGCGCTTCATCAGGCGGACGGGGACCGCATCGCTGGTTGCTTTCAGGACGCGAAGACCGGTCGCCTGAGCGATGGCCTCTTCGCGGCGGCGCTTCTCCTGCTCTGCCTTGAATGCCGCATCCGTCGCGGGCCGTTGCTTACTGGCGTGGTGGATTGGGCATTCGGGATTCGCGCACACCTTGTGAATGGTACCGATGTCGCTGCCTTCGGTGATGATGGCATCGGTAGCGAACTTGCACACTTTGAACTCCGGGCGCTGGGCATCTTCCTTCTTTTGGGGCTTGTCGTCGCGGATTGCGGTGTACTTGTTGCGCGGCAAAACTGGACTGCCTTCCTTTTGCCCGCCGTAGGCCGTGCTGATCTGCACTAGGTTGGGCTTGGCTGCGACGGTCTTCGCCACGTGCGCCGCAAGTTTTGCGTTGTAGCAGCGGGGATCGGTGCATTGGTCGCCCTGCTTGCCGAGGTCGTCGCCGAAAAGCAGCTTGTTGTGGCCGGTGCGCTTGGGGCAGTCGGCGCAACTGCCCGCCGTGGGAACAAGCTGCGCGTCGCGCTTATCGAAGGGTGCATCTTTGAGAATGAGCAGAACATTCGTCTCAATCCAGAATTGCAGATTGCGCACGGGCAGAAGAATGCGCGTAGGTGTTGCTCCCCCGCTGTTGTATGCTTCCTTGAAGCAAGCCGAGAGGGCCTGCTCTTGCTGGTCGGCGGGCAGCTTCGCCAGTAGCAGCGCATGGCCCACGCCGATTTCGTTGGCGTAGAAAGCATCGACCGCAGCGGGCACAAGGTCAACCAATTTCAACCTTGAGGCCACAAACGAAGGGTGCTTGCCAACCTTGGCCGCGATCTGTTCGATGCTGTACTTCGGCTCCTCCAGCGCCAAAAGCCGTGCGAAGCCTTCGGCCTCTTCCATTGGGTGAATCTCGGCGCGAATCAGGTTCTCGACAAGCTGCGCCTCCAATACTTCGGCGTCGCCCATCTGCTTGATGCGCACCGGAACGGTGACGGCTTCGGCCATCTGCGCGGCGCGGTAACGCCGCGCACCGGCCACGATCTCAAAGCCGTTTTCCGTGAGTGGCCGGACAAGCAGGGGCGAAAGCACTCCCTGGCTGCGAATGCTGGCGGCGAGTTCTCGAAGACTAACATCGTCAAAGACACGGCGGGGATTGGTTTTTGATTCGTTGAGCAAAGCGAGCGGAAGCTCGCGGTATTCGGTAGCATTGATAACGGTCGTTTCCATGATTCATTGCTCCTTTCGAGCGGTTGAAGTGTGTAGGCGAGCGGAGCGGGAACACGTCGGGCGTGGGTCCGCTCCGCAGAGAGCGGACTAGCCCCGAATCGACTTGTCCGTGAAGGCTTCGAGAAAACCCTGAGCGCGAAGATTGCGGTCCCACTGCCGCGCAAAGGTTTCATGTTGCCGGTGGAGGTCGGGAACGAAAACATAGTTCTCGCCGTCCCGATAGCGCGAATACTGCTCGACTCCGAGATAGTCATTCCGAAAATAGGAACTCGTTAACGACATATCGCAGAGCGGCGGCTTCGACAATTCGAAGCACATCTCCGGGTCGCGCATCAGGTCGCCGTTCTGTTCGCCATAGTGCGCGATGGAGATTGCGGGCAGTCCGGTCGGCCCCGGCTCCGGCGTGGCTTCGATGACAAGCGCCATGTAAGGCGAATTCTCAATCTTGAGGTAGAGCGTGGGCCGGTATCCTCCGGCCTGCTCCAGAATGCGAAGGATGGTTTTCATTACGCCACCTCCGCCATTTCGTTCTGCTTCTCTGTCGTTGTGACCGATGAGGCGGTCAGTTTGCCGATCGGCTCTCCGGTGATGGCATCGAGAATGACCGCTGAGGCCCGCTGGATGACTTCAAGGCTCTCGGCCAGAAGCGCCGCATTTCCTGCGTACATCTGGATGTAGTCCGAAGAGGCTCGGCCCATCTCAAGGCCGATAGCTCGGCCCACGATGAAAGCGACGGCCTCGGCTTCCGTCTCGCGCACGGTGGCGGTGGTCATAGTGCGGCGGTCGCTTTTATGCAAAAGTTCATGCGCCGTTTCATGGACCAAACAAACCAGAGTTTCGGCGGGCGACTGGCCGGGCAGAATAGCAATCTTTCCGCCGTAGCTGACGCCAAGAGCGGGCGCGATGTTTTCGTTGTACTCAAGCGCGATATTCTGCGAATCGAGAAAGGCAATCAGCCGGTCGCGGTGTTCGCCCACTTCGCCGGTAATGTTGTGCTCGAATTCTGGCAGGTCCGCGCCTTCGGTCTGCTCCACATCGAAAACGTAGACGGCGCGAAAGCCGATCAATACAGGCGCGTGCTTGCCGCTGTCGTCCTGCGTGCGGTTGTGGTCGGCGTCGTCTCTCTTGCGGCGCTGCCCAACCATCGGGGCGAGAATCTGGATTCCCTTTTCGCCGCGCTTTACAAACCGGCCCAACTCCTTCCATGTGTGGAACCCGGCGACGCGGGTCGCCGATGGGCGTTGTCTCGCAATGCTCAAAATGTTCCCGAAAGAATAGGCATGGAAACGGGCCATCGCCGCGAGATACGCGGTCAGTGTTTCGCTCTTGCCCGCCTCAAGCTGCTGGAGCAGGTAGTCCACGGCCTGCTTGATGAGTTGCTGCGTGGGGTTGTCGCGCTGCGTGGTGCGCTGCTGGTAAGGTGATTCGCTGCGGAGCGCCGCATTGTTGCTGTGCGGCGCGGTGGTGGCTGTGTTGCTGTTGGCGTAAGTCATGATGTTCGGCTCCTTCGGAGTGGGATTTGCCGTTTTTCAGCCCTGGGAGGGCTAAAAAAAGACATTCATTTCATGACTGGCGAATTGGGCGCAGAGAGGCGCTGTCAACTCCCGAAGCCCGCAAGGGGCGC
>Ga0255354_1001621_pt1 | contig 12736 bp, 11 predicted proteins | sample HBST50metaG_FD_189942 | JGI IMG/M metagenome (GOLD analysis project Ga0255354, IMG submission 189942) | Peat soil microbial communities from Stordalen Mire, Sweden - H.B.S.T50 | ecosystem: Environmental > Terrestrial > Soil > Wetlands > Peat | place: Sweden: Norrbotten County, Stordalen Mire...
CGACCACAAGTACCGTGCTTTTCGGCACCTTCTGCTTGTCGAGCTTGGCATTGACAAAGCGGACAAGCCGCCTCCACTCCAGGATGCTTGCGGCTGAGATGGCGACTCCGACGACCAGCATGGCCGCATTGCGCCAGCCGGAGACGAACAGCAGCACGGCTGCGGAAACCAGTCCCACGAGCAGCGTATCGCGGATAGCGTTCTTGAGCAGGGTCTCCAACGCCGCATCGGTAAGACCTGCGAGAGGTGTAGTTTCTTCACTCATGACTTGATGTCGGGACTTCCCTTTTCAGTCCGACTTTCCTCTTTATCTTCAACTCGGGTTGCTTTCATTGTGGCGATGGCCAGCCGGATCACGTAAACCAGCCCTGAAACTCCGCCGAAAACGATTCCGGCAATGGCCATCCACTTCTGGTGCAGGTGGACGTCTGCCCAGGCGCCGATGAGCCAGCCGATAAACGCCGAGGAGGGCAGGAGGATGGCAACCTGCACCATCTTCTCGGCCTGCACCAGGGCGGCAACGCCGTTGGACGCGCGGGGCTGCTCGGGTTGCGGCCTAGGGTTCGGAATGGGTCGATTGAAGGGCACTCTCCGTGGTTATACACGATGAACGCCCCTGTACGCGAAGCGAGCTGGCATTTCTATTTGGATTTCCAAGTGGCGAGCTTCCAGGCCTTGACCCGGTACTTGCCCTGATCGTCGTCCAACCGCCCAAGGCTGAAGTTGTATTCGGCGGTGTTTTCCCCGGTGGGAATCACCTTGACGTCGGCCGCAAAGTAGTAGACCTTGCCCGGCTCGGCGGTGAAACTGGCTACATCGATGCTCTTCTTCAGCGTGGAGAAGGCCGATTGCCAGCTTGCGCACAGGTGATGAACTCCGGGATCCACCGTCGCGGTAAAAAAGGAGTTGCCGTTGTTCGCGCCCACCCACGCACCGTCCATGCCAAAGCGCACGGTGGCATGCATAAAAGGACCGATCATGTGGTTCTCGTTTTCAATGAAAACGATCTGCGCCTTGCTCGCTTCAGGAGCGGCAGACGGCTTACTGCTCTCTATGGTGACGTTGAACTTGACCTTGTCATCGCCGCAGGCGTCCGGCAAGATGGTAGCTCGTGCCTGTAGTGCGATGGCGAAGGATGCGGAAAGAAACAGAATGCCAGAAATTAGTTTCATAGGGTCCTCCTGAAGACTCGGGTGCCTTTGCAGTGAAATCATCGGACAAGCGCCAGCCGCGAATCCATTCGACACCGGCTGCAACCAACACCCGTCCTGCAATGAACGATATACTGACTATTACATCTGGGAAGCAGTTTACACACAAAGGAAACAACGTGTTCGATTCAGAGTTTGAGAGCAATCTTTTCGACCTGCGCAAGGCAAAGCTGGACGAGATCGTGAAACTGGGACAGGAAGCCTATCCGAACCAGTTCCCCGCCTCGCACACCATTCCCGCGGTTCGCGCCAAGTGGGGCGAGACGCAAGCCGAAGAGCTGGAAGCCAGCCGCGTGACGGTGGCTGTTGCCGGGCGCATCATGACCATTCGCGCCCAGGGAAAAGCCGGCTTCGCCACGCTGCAACAAAACGGCGAACGGCTGCAGATCTACGTCCGCAAGGACGCGGTGGGCGACGAGGGTTTTGCGCTGTACAAGCTGCTGGATATGGGCGACCACATCGGCGTGACCGGCTACCTGTTCCGCACCCGGACCGGAGAATTGACCATCCATGTGGAGCGGCTGACCTTCCTGGCCAAGGCCATGCTGGCTTTGCCGGAGAAATTTCATGGGCTGGCCGACGTGGAACTGCGCTATCGCCAGCGCTATGTGGACCTGTTTACCAACCTGGAGGCGCGCGCCGTATTTGTGAAGCGGGCCAAGGTGCTGCAGGCGTTGCGGCGGTTCTTTGACGAGCGTGGCTATATGGAAGTGGAAACGCCGATGATGCAGCAGATTGCCGGCGGCGCGGCGGCGCGTCCCTTCGTAACCCACCACAACGCGCTGGACCAGGATATGTTTCTGCGCATTGCGCCGGAGCTGTATTTGAAGAGACTGGTGGTAGGCGGCTTGGACCGGGTGTATGAGCTGAACCGCTGCTTCCGCAACGAAGGCGTGAGCACGAAGCACAATCCCGAGTTCACCATGCTGGAGTTTTATCAGGCCTACGCCAACTATCACGACCTGATGCTGCTGACCGAGGAGCTGGTGCAGTATGTGGCCCTTGCGGTGAACGGCACCACGATCATTGAATTCAATGGCAACACCATCGACCTGGCGAAGTGGACGCGGCTGAGCCTGAACGAGGCCATCCGCGAGTTCTGGCCGGAGGAAGCCGGGGCCAAGCCTGCGTTGACCGCTCTTGAATCCGCGTCGGTGCTACAGGCGCGGCTTCATGCCGCTATGAGTTCGCTAGAGAAGGCCGTGGGCGATACCACCCGGCTGACGCCGGAACGCATTGCAGAGCTGAAGACCATTCTCGGCGCAGTGACCGCGGTCTATTTCGATTCAATGAAGGGCGCGGTGCTGGGCAAATCCGTCTACAACCTGTTCGAGGCGGTGGCGGAGCCGTTCCTGGTTCAGCCGACCATCATTTACGACTACCCGGTGGAGGTTTCGCCGCTGTCGAAGGCCAAGCCGGACGATCCGGCCCACGTGGAACGCTTCGAGTTCTTCTGCGGCGGCTTTGAGCTGGGCAACGCGTTCAGCGAGTTGAACGATCCGGCGGAGCAGCACAAGCGCTTTGAACAGCAGCTTGTGGAACGGGAACACGGGGACGACGAGGCGCACCAGATGGACGAGGACTATGTGCGCGCCCTGGCCTACGGGCTGCCCCCGACCGGCGGCGAAGGCATGGGCGTGGACCGGCTGGTGATGCTGCTGACCGGCTCCCGCTCCGTCCGCGACGTGATTCTGTTTCCGCTGATGAGGCCGGAAAAACAGGAAAAGTAGCCGCCAGCTTCCAGCTTCCAGCTCCTAGCTTCCAGCTCCTAGCTTCCAGCTGGCGATTTCTGACTTCCCGTCGAATGGACTTTTATTCGACCTTGCGTGTCTTTCAATCCAATTGGGGCGGCACCCGCACTTTCACGACTAAGCGCCGCCCTAAGCAAACCCCAAGCTTCAGGCTCAAGGCTAGAAGCTAGTAGCTAGGAGCTGTTTTTGAACATTCTTTTTGTCGGCGACATTTTTGGCAGCGCGGGACGCAGGATTGTGCGCGAACACATCGGCCATGTCTGCGAGGCCAATGAAGTCGATCTGATCGTGATCAATGCCGAGAACGCGGCGGGCGGCTTTGGCGTGACGCCGCAGATCGCCGAGGAGATGTTCGACCTGGGCGCGGACGTGCTGACCACGGGCAACCACATCTGGGACAAGCGCGAGCTGATCGACTATCTGAACTCTGTCCCCGCCGACAGCCAGGAGCGCCCCCGACGGGTGCTGCGGCCGGCCAACCTGCAGCCGGGCGTTGCTGGCTACGGCGTCTTCGAGGGCACCACGGAGAGCGGCGTGGACTACGCCGTGATCGACCTGCAGGGCTGCGTCTTCATGAACACCACCAACGACCCTTTTCACGCCGTCAACGGCCTGCTGGCCAATATCAAGGCCAAGGTGATCGTGGTGGACTTTCATGCTGAGGCGACCAGCGAGAAAGTGGCGATGGGCTGGTATCTGGATGGCCGTGTGACCGCGGTTCTAGGCACCCACACGCACATTCCCACCGCCGACCAGCGCGTGCTGCCGGGCGGAACCGCCTACCAGACCGATGTGGGCATGAGCGGCCCCTACGACAGCGTGATCGGCGTGGAAAAGGAACTGGTGCTGCATCGTTTTCTGACCGGCATGCCAGGCAAGTTCGAAGCCGCCAAGGGAAACCCCAAGATGTGCGCGGCCCTGGTGACCTGCGACCCGATGACCGGGCGCGCCACCTTCATTCAGCGGATCATGCTGGGCGAGTAGCGCCAGACCGTTCCGGGCGACCGGAAAGCTGAAGACATAATTTAGAGGTTTTTCAATATGCTCGCGCCCTAGCCGCAAGGAAAAATGCGGCGAGGGTGGGGCACCTGCGATCTTGTACGCCATATAAAACCTAGTGCTCAGGTGTGGATTGGGGCTGTGCCGAGCCCGGTACGGGTTGGAGCTTCTGGATCCCGGAGTCCGGGGGAACTGGCTTGAACTTCTGGGACAAGTCGATTGCCGGAACAGGTTTGCCCTGTGGCTCCCCGGTGGCCGCCGGAGGAACCGGCTTTTCCGTACTCTGCGACGCAGGCGAATGCGTCGCCTTGAGCAGCTTCCCTTTGCCATTGAAAGTCATGGTCCACTCCATCGGCCGGGAAGACGACTCGACCTCCGTAAACCGGATGACAGCGCCGCCGTTGCTGGGAATCTGCATGATGGCGGACATCGACTCCGGGGACTTCTGCCCGGAAGGACTCTCGTCGAGCGGCGCTGTCTGGGGACGCGCCCCTGCCAAAGCGGCGTAGCACAAGCCGGTCGCAATCCAGCCGGGAGCGCTGTCAGGCGGCTCTTCAGCCCGAATGTGATTGAAGGCCGAGATCGTCAAGGCGTTGATGGGCGCGGGCGAAAAGAGCGAATAGCCGCGGCGCTGAATGGGAATGATGCGCACATGGCCGGCTCCGCCGCGCGGAATCGATGCGGAAAACAGGCTTACATCGCCCGCTCCGCCGTTGCGCGTAAAGCGCAGCAGGAGGTGGTTGGGCAGCGCCGGGCAGACCATCTGGAAGTAGCTCCACTGGCCCTGATTGAACTCCAAGCCCGCAAATCCAGCCCGCTCTGCAATGGAAGACTGCGCATCCGCCAGCAGGTTGCGATCTTGCTGGCTCATTTGCTCAGCGGTACGAAACTCAATCGCCTGGGTCGGCCCGGGGGTTTGCGCGCCGGGAAGAAACGGCATGGGCGGATCGTACGGACGCACATCTTTGGCCTTGCGATGCGCAGCGGCAGGATCCTCGACGGTCTGGGCCTGAACAGGCGCGCAAATGGCGGCGATGGAGACAGCGGCTAAAACGAGGGGGAAAGTTCTGAATCGTTCCATTCTGGCCATAGCGTATCACTGCTGCGTGGAACTGATTCTGCAAAAAAGACGCAGCGGGCAAACAAAAAGGGCAGCCTGATGCGGCTGCCCTTGATGGCCCAGGAACGGGTTGCTGCGCGCCGAACCCTGGTTGGGTCCGGCGCCGGGTATGGATCGATCAGCGGGTCAATAGATCACTGGATCAATGCGCTTTGTGACCGGCTGCCGGCTTGTGGGCCGGAGCAGCAGGCTTCTTCTTCTCTGCCAGCAGAACGCCGTCGCGCAGGACGATCTGAACCGCTTGCACCGTGGTGTCTGTGGCTGGAATCTGCGTGAAGCTGTCGTAGACGCCATCCAACTCAGCAGTGGGCTGTGTTTTGAAGGAGGTGCCGACGGCAGGAATGTCCTTGTCGGCCAACGGAGCCTTCATGTTGACGATGAAGTCGGCAGTCTTGGCTTCCTTGGCATCGTCGCTGACAGCAAGCTTGATGACCGAAGCGGTGGCTTCAATTACAACGCCCGGAGCAGGCGTTGCCTTGTCCTTCATCAGAGCCCAGAGCTTGTCGGCGTCTTCCTTGGATCCGGCAGCCAGGATGAACTCCTTGTCGCCGAGGTTGAGGCTGTTCAGGTCGGCAGTCTCGACGACCACCTTGTGAGCGATGTCAGCCGGCGTTGCGGCAGGCGGAATGACAAAGGTATCAGCCGGGAAGACAGTGAGAGCAGCCTGGGCCTTGATGCCGTCCAGTCCGTCCAGATTGCCATGGTACTTCTTGTAGTAATACTCGATCTTGGGCTCGATCTGGGCCTTGAAAGCCGGCGGGGCGAAGTTCCACGCGCGGGCGTAGAACCAGACTGCCAGGACCAAGTCCTTTGCTTCAGGCTTGATGTACATTTCAGCCAACTGCAGCGTGTCGACGAGTCCCGGACCGGCCTTGGTGGCTTCGGGCGGGAAGAGCATCAACTCGGTGCGGTACTCGGAAATGGCCGCCTTATAGTCCTTTTTGGAGAGCGCGCTATCCAAGGCGATGGCCGAGTGGTAGATCGGATAGGTTGCGCCGGTCTGCTTCTTCCAATCGTCGTCGGATGTCTTGGCGGGCTTCACAACGGACAGGCCCTTGTGGGCCAATGCCGCCGCGTCGTCGCAGGTCTGCGCATCGGCAGTCTTGGCGCACTGGCTCTTCTTGATGACAACGGAGAGGAAGATGGCCTTTACGTTGTTGGGATCGATCTGGATCAGGCGGCTGGCCGCGCTAAGCGCGTGGTCGGGATCGCCGAGTCCCTGATAGGTATCCAACAGCAGGTCAAGAACGGAACTCTTGACGACGCTCTGGGGATACTGTGTCAGGAAGTTTTCCAAAGCTGTTGCCTTGGCCTTCTGATCGCTCTGAGTGGTGGCCATTTGATAGTTGTTGAACTCAGCCGGATCCTTGATGGAGATGGTATCCGAATCCTGGGCTCGTAGCGTGGGCGCGGAAACGAGGCAAATGCTCGCCAATGCCATCACAGACGCAAAGACAAACTTCTTCATTCAGTGCTCCTGGGAATTGCTGAAATGGAGATCAATATTCAAGCACTCGCTCGCGGAAAATACAACCGTTGTTTTTGGGCGGTTGAGCACCAAGGTCACACATAAACGCTACCTTGGCTTCCAATGCGGTGTTGGAAGGATTATAGAAAGCCCCGCTCTTGATGACAAGCGGAGTTCTGAGGGAAAAATGGAATGCCGGCCGCAGGGCAAGAAAAAACGCTTGCCAGTACGGGGCCAGAACCCCTGCCAAACGGCTGAATTGCCACCATTGAAGCGAAAAAATCGATTTGCCGGCCTTCCCTGCTTGGGGGTGTCGGGATCGACTGCTCTCTGGCTGGATGCGCACCGGCGCACCAGACTGCGGGAAACGACTACTGAACTTGCGTGCGTTTGAAAGACACATCATTGGAGGAGGCGCACCAGTTCAATCTGCTCAGCAAGAAAAGCGTCGTGGCCATGCGCACTGGTCATTTCCCGGTAGTCGGCCTGGACGCCCGCGGCGCGAATTGTATATGCAAAGTCGCGAACCGATTCAGGGGGAAACAGCCAATCCGAACTGATGCCGACAAAATTGAGCCGTGCGCCGATGCGGCTAAAAACTTCGTTCGGCGAGGAAGAGTGTCCGCGCAGGGGGTCCCAGGTGTCCATGGTGCGCAGCAGGGCCAGGTAGGCATTGGCGTCAAAGCGGTCCATGAACACATCGCCCTGGTGGTCGAGATAACCGGCAATGTCGAAGCGTCCACCGATGAGGCCGCCGCCCTGATCGTCCAAGCCCCAGGGATCTTCGCCGTTGCGGTTGGGTTTGCGGCCATAGCGCTGATCGAAGAGTTCGGCGGACTTGTAGCTGATCATGCCAATCTGCCGGGCCAGGCCCAGCCCGCGACGCGGAGTGCGCTGGGGCAGATAATGCCCGCCTGCCCAATCCGGGTCTTGCTGAATGGCTTGACGCTGAAGATGGTTGAGTGCGATTCCCATGGCCGTCAGCGGGGCCACACCGATCACCACCGCCCGCTCCACCCGCTCGGGATTCACGATGGCCCATTCCAGGGCCTGCATGCCCCCCAGGGAGGCGCCCAGGGTGAGGCGAAGCCTACGGATGCCGAGCGAGTCCAGCAATAGCGCCTGAGCCCTTACGTTGTCGCGAATGGAAACCAGGGGAAAGTCCGGGCCGTAGACCTTGCCCGTTTCGGGATCGACGGAACCGGGGCCCGTGGAGCCGTAACAGGAGCCCAGCATGTTGATGCAGATGACGAAGTCGTGGTCGAGAGACAAAACCGCTCCTGGGGCGAAAATCTCAGGCCACCAGGAGCCCACCAGCGCGGAACCGGAGAGCGCGTGACAGACCAGCACGGCGTTGTCGCGCGCCGCATTGAGCCGGCCGTACACCGCGTAATGCAGCGTACAGCCGGACAAGGTGCGGCCCGAGTCCAGCAACAACGGCTCATCGAGCACGTAGTCGCCTTCGTAGGTGGGGACCAGGACTTGCGCCCTGGCTGGCTTGACGCCGTCCCCGATGCGGTTTTCAGTCATATTCTTCATTTTGCAGCAAAACACCTGGTTGTTGCTTAACTGGCCACGGTTTGTCCGTTGGCGGCCTCGATGGCCTGGTCCAAATCGGAAAGAATATCGCGAATATCCTCGATGCCCACCGAGAGGCGAACCAGTTCGGGAGTGACGCCGGCGTCGGACTGCTCCTCAACGGAAAGCTGCTGATGGGTGGTTGAGGCCGGATGAATCACCAACGACTTGGCGTCGCCGATGTTGGCCAGCAGCGAGAACAGCTTGAGCGCGTCGATCAGCTTCTTTCCAGCTTCGTAGCCGCCCTTGATGCCGAAGGTGACCAGTCCTCCCTGCCCGTCGGGCAGATACTTCAGCGCCCGTTGGTAATAGGCGCTGGACTCCAGGCCGGGGTAGTTGACCCACTCGACGCCGGGATGCTTCTCCAGGTGCTTGGCCACGGCCAAGGCGTTCTCGGAGTGCCTCTCCAGGCGCAGGTGCAGCGTCTCAATCCCCTGCAGCAGCAGGAAAGCGCTAAAGGGCGAGAGAGCCGCGCCAGTGTCGCGCAGGCCTTGCACGCGCGCCTTGAAGATGAAGGCCAGCGGGCCAAAGGCCTCAGTGTAGGAAAGGCCGTGGTAGGAGGGGTCCGGCTCGGTGAAGTTCTTGAAGCGGCCGGAAGCGGCCCAGTCAAACTTGCCCGCATCGACAATGACGCCGCCAATGGTGGTGCCGTGGCCACCCAGGAACTTGGTGGCGGAGTTGACGACAATGTCCGCGCCCCACTCGATGGGCCGCACCAGCGCCGGCGAGGCCGAGGTATTGTCAATGACCAGGGGAATGCCGTGCTCATGGGCGATGGAGGCCAACTGCTCAATGTCCGCAACATCCAGCTTGGGGTTGCCCAGCGTCTCGGTGTAGATGGCGCGGGTTTTGTCGTTGATGGCCGCGCGCAGGCCGGCGAAGTCGTCGGCGTCCACAAACCGCACCGTGATGCCCAGGCGCGCAAAGGTATAGCGGAGCAGCGTGTACGTGCCGCCATAGAGCGATGTGGTGGAGACGATTTCGTCTCCAGCCGAAGCCAGAGTGGTGAGGGCCAGGGTTTCCGCCGCCATTCCGGAGGCCGTGGCCAGCCCGGCAACGCCGCCTTCGAGAGCCGCCACACGCTTTTCAAACACGTCGTTGGTGGGGTTCATGATACGGGTGTAGATGTTGCCCAACTCCTGCAGCCCAAACAGCCGTCCGGCATGGGCCGCATCGTGAAACACGTACGAAGCGGTCTGATAGATCGGCACGGCGCATGCGCCAGTGGTTGGATCAGGCGTTTGACCGGCGTGGACGGCGAGAGTGGCTAAATGCTGCGGCTTCGATTCCGACATTCCTGGCTCCTTACGAGTTTCTGTGGTTCGGCTTGGGTGTGCGGTGAAGACGGGTTGCGGCCTCACCGAAATACGAAACGGCCCGAATCCTTGTGAGGATCCGGGCCGCATGTTTCGAGATTGGTTGCGTCTAGCGCAGTTGCCTCTCAATATTCACACGGACAGGTCCCCACTCCATGCACATACACATGGCCATGACCGCAAATCCGCATTTCGTTGAGTTAAGCATTATGGGAAGTATCCACGGAAGCGGCGGGAAAAGTCAAATTGAGACTCCGCTGCCTACTCTTCGGGCTTCCACACGTAGGCCGCGGGCTGGGGCAGGCCGATGTGGGCCAGGACGCGATAGACGAACTGGCGGGCCATCTCCGCGGAATCGATGGGGCGGTTGTAGAACGCGGGAATGACCGGGAAGATGACTGCGCCGGCTTCGGCGGCCAAGGTCATGTTGCGCAGGTGGATGCGGTTGAAGGGGGTTTCGCGCACGCAGAGAAGCAGCGGGCGGCGCTCCTTGAGGGTAACGTCGGCGGCGCGGGCGATGAGCGAGTTTGCCATGCCGTTGGCAATGGCTGCCAGCGTGCCCATGGAGCAGGGCAGGACGATCATGCCGCTGGAGGGATAACTGCCGCTGGCGATCGCCGCGCCTATATCCGTGTCGGCCAGTTGCACCGTCTTGAGGGGCGACGCGCCTAGCAGCTTTTCAAGCAGGCTGTTGCGGCCGGAGAGGCCCAGTTCCTCGGCCAGCACGCGAAGGGAGTTTTCAGAAGCCACAAAGTGGACGCGGGCCACGCGCTCGTCGGCTTCCAGGGCGCGAAGAAGTTCGCGGCCAAAGATTGCGCCGGATGCGCCGGTAAGTGCGACGGTTAGGTTTGCGGATTCCACGGTGCGGTCTCCTGTTTGTCAGCGATGTGAAGCGTGTTGATTGGATTGATGAGCTTCCTGCTTTCCCACCCTTCGCAAAAAACGCGAAGGATGGGGCACCCAGATTGTGCAACAACCTGCGAAAGGTTACTCGCCGAGGACGCGCTTGAAGATCGCGTCCACGTTGTCTAACTGGCGCATGTAGTCGAAGGTGCGGTCCAGCTTTTCTGGAGTTAGCAGCGAAGTAATCGCAGGGTCCTTGGCTACTTCGTCACGGAAGACCAGATCCTCTTTCCACGACTGCATGGCGTGGGACTGCACGAGGCGGTAGGCGTCTTCGCGCATCATGCCGGCTTCGGCCAGATCGAGCAATAGTTGTCCAGAAAAGATGAGGCCGCCGGTGCTTTCGAGGTTCTTCTTCATGCGCTCGGGATAGACCAGCAGGCGGTCAATCAGACTGGTGGTTTTGGCCAGCAGGTAGTCGGTAAGAATGGTCGAGTCAGGGAAGATGATGCGCTCCACCGAGGAGTGCGAAATGTCGCGCTCGTGCCACAGCGCGATGTCTTCAAACGCGGCCTGGGCATTGGAGCGCAAGACGCGCGCGAGGCCGCAAATCTGCTCACTGGTGATGGGGTTCTTTTTGTGCGGCATGGCCGAGGAGCCCTTCTGCTTTTCGCTGAAGAACTCTTGCGCCTCACGGACTTCGGTCCGTTGCAGGTGGCGGACTTCAAGGGCGATCTTGTCGAGCGTGCTGCCGACGATGGCCAGCGTGGAGATGTAGGCGGCGTGCCTGTCTCTCTGGATGACCTGAGTGGCCACCGGAGCGGGCTTGAGGCCGAGGCGCGCGCAAATCTTTTCTTCGTGCTCGGGCTTCAAATGGCCAAAAGTGCCCACCGCGCCGGAGAGCTTGCCGACGCGCATATCCTCGGCCACGAAGTCGAAGCGGGCCAGGTTGCGCTCCATCTCGGCATACCAGTTGAGCAGCTTGAGGCCGAAGGTGGTGGGCTCGGCGTGGATGCCGTGGGTGCGGCCGATGGTGGGCGTGTGTTTGAACTCAAGGGCGCGCTTTTTGAGGACGGCCATGAAGGCTACCAAGCCGACGCGGATTTGCGCGGAGGCTTCTTTGACTTGGAGAGCCTGGGCGGTATCGACAATGTCGTTCGAAGTCAGTCCGTAGTGGAGCCAGCGCGACTCGGCGTCGAGGCCTTGGGCTTTGAGGCTCTCGGCCACCGTGGTGGTGAAGGCGATGACGTCGTGCTTTACTTCCGCCTCGATCTCCTGGATGCGAGCAACGGAAAAGCTGGCTTTGGTGGCGATGGCCTCAGCCGCGGCGGCGGGAATGACGCCGTCCTCGGCCAGAACGGTGCTGGCGGCCGACTCAACCTGCAGCCAGCAGCGGTATTTGCTCTCTTCAGTCCATATGCGGCCCATGGCCGGGCGGGTATAGCGGTCGATCAAGGGAAACTCCTCTGCCGGGATGATGACAAGCCTATCCCAATGTTTAATTGTATCGAGTTCCGCGAAAGGCACATTTTGAATCTATAATTCTCCACCAAGGTTTCAGTCTGACAAAAGGGGATAGCAGAAATGCCTAGAAAGACAACTGTAGCTGGCGTCAAGGTAAAGCGCGGCGTTCGAATGGCAACCGGAAAAGGTTGGAAACTGGTCGCGCCTGGAGAACAAGGATTCAAAGCAAGCTTACTCAAGAGGCTGGACATCGGTGGTGAAAGCATCGCGATCTTCCGCGTGTTGCCACACCCAGATGCAAAGTAGCTTGGTTTTCCACCCTTTCGCCCATTTTAGCGTGAGGGAAGGCCTCCAATATCTCGGCCCCCATTCGATTCTTTAGGCGCGAGGAATGCCCAAACGCAGGTGGAGTTCGTCATACAGCAGGCCCTGGCCGGGCTTGTAGGGCTGGAACCACTCGCCGTCGATCACCAGTTGGGGAACGGCGCGCTTGCCGACGTGGCGCAGCACCTCGGCCGAAGCAGCGGGGTCGGCATCGACGTTGATTTCGGTGTATTCAATGCCGTGTTCGTCGAGAAACTGCTTGGCCAACCGGCAGTCCCGGCACCATTTCGTCGCGTAGATCTGCACGTTCATGGGGCTATTCTACTGCGCGGGCGCTGGTAAGATCAGGAACAATGACGGCTGACGAAATCAAAAAGCTACTGAATCTGGAACCGCACCCGGTCGAGGGCGGATCGTTCCGCCGCACCTATGCCTCGGCGCACAAGGTGGAGATGCCACGCGGGCTGCGGCACATGGGCACGGCGATCTATTACCTGCTGGAGCCGGGAACTTTCTCGGAGATGCACGTACTTGCGTCGGACGAGATCTTCCACTTCTACCTGGGCGACCCGGTGGAGATGCTGCAGCTTTATCCCGACGGAAGCTCCGCGATTTTTACTCTGGGGCCGGATTTGGCGGCTGGGCAGCATGTGCAACTGGTG
>Ga0255354_1001625_pt1 | contig 12707 bp, 14 predicted proteins | sample HBST50metaG_FD_189942 | JGI IMG/M metagenome (GOLD analysis project Ga0255354, IMG submission 189942) | Peat soil microbial communities from Stordalen Mire, Sweden - H.B.S.T50 | ecosystem: Environmental > Terrestrial > Soil > Wetlands > Peat | place: Sweden: Norrbotten County, Stordalen Mire...
CTTCGGGCTGTCGGGGTTCCGCTATTCTCCGCTGGGGATACGGGACGGCATCTTGGCCCAGATGCTCGCCGGGCAGGATGCACGCGCTCCTGTTTCAAAGGAATTTGAGCATGAGCGCTGGGAGAGTGTGCTGGCCACGGCGCGGCGCTTTGGCGTGGATCCCAAGCTGGCCGAGCCGGTGCGCTCCCATGCCGTGCAACTGTTCAACGACCTGAAGGCGCTGCACCAGTTGCCGCCGGAGTATGAGAGCTGGCTGGCCGCCGCCGCACTGCTCAGCGATACCGGCAAGTTCATCAACCACCAGGGCCACCACCGGCACACGCAATACATTGTTTCCAGCTCTGAAATCTACGGCTATACGCAGCTGCAGCGAACCATGATTTCAGCCATTGCGCGCTATTTGGGCAAGAGCCGTCCCCAGGCCGGCGACCGCGCCTTGCGCAACATTCCCACCGACGAACACAAGAATGTGCAGCGGGCCGTGGTGCTGCTGCGGCTGGCTGTGGCGTTGAATCAGGACCGCGCCTCCGACGTGCTGCGGGTGGCGGCCAAGGTCTATCCCAAGCGGGTTTATCTGGAGTTGGAGCCAGGACGGACCGGAGCCGAACTGGAACTGTGGTCGCTGCGCAAGGAAGCGGATTACTTCCGCGAGGTCTTCGGGCGGGAGCTCTTTCCCACGCTGGCGTAGATGGCCCGGGCCATGCGCGGATCGATGAGCCAGCGCAACAGGGCCGGATGGCGATCCAGATCGACGCGCGCCACCGACCCCTTGCGCATGCGGATGGCCGCGCCACCGTTATTGGTGATCAGGCGGCCCAGAAACTGGAACATGTTGGGGTTGTGGCCCACCATCAACACGCCGTCGTACTCGGCATACTTGGCCAGCAAATTCTGAAAGTCGGCGTAGCTGCCGTTGAGCCCCAGGGCCGGGCTGATCTCTACCTTGGCCTCGTAGCCCAGTTCTGTTCCCACAAATTGCGCAGTTTGCAGGGCGCGCTTCAGCGGGCTTGAGACGATCACGTCCACCTGCACCTTGAGCGCACTCAGCGTACGCGCCATCAGCACGCACTGCTCCTTGCCTTCCTTGATGAGGGACCGTTTCGCGTCCAGAAGGGGGTTTCCGCGTTGGACTCCGGCGTTGGCGTGGCGCATCAGATAGAGGTTCATCGTGATTGTCCGGCAGGGTTAGGTAGGGGGACCGGCTCCTTGAGGAACGATATTAACACGTTTGTAACATTTCAATAGGGGTAATGCAGCTCTGGGGCTGGAGGTTAACCTGCCTTGGTGGGCGACCAGAGTTCGCTGACCAGCAGGCCACCCAGCCAGGTACGGCGCTTTATGAGCGTGAAGCCAGCCTGGCGCAGGGCAGCGCCGTAATCCGGCAACGTGCGGACTGTGAGCCCCGTGAGCCAGCCGAAGGCTCGATAGAGTCCCCAGACCACGGGGCGGGCCAGTAGCCAGCCAAAACATCCCGAGGGAATAGCGAACTCCGAGATGACCAACAATGCGGAAGTCGATACAACTCCGCGCAGCTTTTCTGCCAAAGATTGAACCTCCCCGGTCGTAAGGCAGTCCAGGAAGAAGTGCGTAGCGATGAGGTCAATGGGCCTATCTTCAGGCCAGTCACCGGGCGGGCTGGAGGGCTGCCAGGAGCGTACATCGGCCCTCTGGATACGGACGCGGACGGCGTGCGAGCCAGCGCGGCGGAGCAGGGACTGAAGCATCGCGGGGCTGGCATCCACGGCGTCGATCCAGACGGCGGGGTTGGCTCCGAGCAGGAGGGCGGTGAAGCGGCCGTCTCCGTCGCCGAGGACGAGGGCGTGGCGGCAAGCGCCAAGATCACCGAGAAAGGCACAGCGCGCGCGCCAGAGCCAGGGACCGAAGCTGGCCAGTTCCATCCAGCGGTAGAAACCCGCGAGGCGGTTGAAGTTGGGAGGCGGATTCATCGCGCGAGCCACGCCAGAGGGGTAAGCAGGGCCGGACAAAGAAGAACAAGGTCAGCCGCCACGCGTAGAGCCAGCGGCGTGAGGCGAGGCCGCAGGCGATCCAGCAGAGCTAGGCATAACGCACTGGCGACGCCAGCTGCTACCAGGGCAGCAAAGCGTGGCTGCAACCCGGCAAGAGAAATGGCCAGCGCCAGGCCGGCCATGGCAAGCACACAGGCGGATACAAAGACCTGAAGGGCGCGGTGCGGCGTTTCGCGGGACTCCCAGCGGTCGATGGCGTGGCAGTTGAGCCAGGCCAGCAAGGCAAAGAAGACTGCGGCAGCGGCCAGAGGCCAGAGCCCCACGCCCGGCTGTTCGGCGACGCGGCTGAAAACAGGAAGGACACAAGCGGCAGTGAAAAGAAGGCCCACCAGCAGTTCCTTGGGCAGGTGTGGAGACAAAATCCCGGACAACAGTGGCGGCCTGCGGGTGGAGTGGACGCGGGTGAAATAGAGCATGGTAGCAGCGGCGAGAACGGAGTTTCGAGCGCGCGCGCCCAGTGGCATGAGGAAAAGAACGATTCCCGTGGCGACGCAGGCAGCTGCTAAAGCCATGGGAATCAGGATGCGCCGGTAACGCCAATGAAAAAAATGGCGGCGGCGCAGACGGAGGGTTGCGCCCCTCAGCAAGACGGCACGCGCGTCCAGCAAACGGTCTCCGACGTACGCGGCCCAGGCAATGAGTGCCAGCAGCATGGGGACCCACACCGGCAGCCGAACCGATGCCGCCCAGGCAAATTGCATCGTCCAGACCACGGCGACGGTGGAGGCATCGAAACTGGCGAGGTGCCAAAGGCCGAGGGGGCGGGGAGCGTCCCACCGGAGAAACGAAGCACGGACTTGCGCCAGCGGATTGGGGAGAATCTCGGGCACTGAACTCATTGTAGGAAATGCCTGCGGTTGTGTCCCAAGAAAGCGGAGATCGCGCCTGGGGGGATGCAATCGTCCGCCGCGGAAACTTCAGCCCAGCGATTCCTTCACCAGCGCCTGAAGCTTGGCGTAAACCTCTTCGGGCTTCACAAAGAAGGGCGTGCTCAGGCATTGCAGGGTGAGTTGCTGCGCTTCGGGGGAGTAGTTCCACGACACTTCCACGCCAAATTTTGTTGCGGTTCCGCTATTGCCGGTGAGGCCGACGCCAGCCGCCTGGGCCTTGGCTGTCAATTTCGCATATTGCTCTGGTGAAATTCCGGAAAACACTTGCGGGGCGCTGTGTCCCATGGGGATCTCCTTCTTTGCTTTCGATAATTTGCTGCGCGATCGCTTCAGGTTTTCTTCGAGCGCAATCGAATACTACCAGCAAGTGAGTTAATTCTCGGACAGCATCGAGTCACATGTTGATCCTTGTCACTGGCAGCGGCTCGCTCAATCAGTTAACCTCATAGTTATTCTCGATGCCCACCGCAGCCGCCCAAGCCCGTTACCCGCTCACCCAGGGAGTAAATCCGTGGCTGGTCACGCTGTCGGTCATGCTTCCCACCTTCATGGAGGTGCTGGATACAGCCATCGCCTCGGTGGCGCTGCCTTACATCGCCGGGTCGGTATCGGCATCCAACTCCGAGGCCACCTGGGTGCTTACCAGTTATCTGGTCGCCAACGCCGTCATCCTGCCTGCCTCCAACTGGTTCGCGCGCCGCTTTGGCCGCAAGCGCTTCCTGCTCACCTGCATATCCATCTTCACCATTGCCTCGTTCTTCTGCGGAGCAGCGCCCTCGCTGGGCGTGCTGCTGCTGGCCAGGGTCATGCAAGGAGCGGGTGGCGGCGCATTGCAGCCGTTGTCGCAGTCCATCCTGCTGGAGAGCTTTCCACTCGAAAAGCGCTCCATGTCCATGGCCGCCTACGGGCTGGGCATCGTGCTGGCGCCCGTGCTGGGGCCAACCCTGGGCGGCTGGCTGACCGATACTTTTAGTTGGCGCTACGCCTTCTACATCAACATCCCCATCGGCATCCTCGCCGTCATCATGGTCAGCCGCTTTGTCCACGATCCGCCCTACATCAAGAACGCCAAGGTGGGCCGCTTCGACAACATCGGCTTCGGCCTGCTGGTGGTGTGGAGCGGCTGTCTGCAGATCGTGCTCGACAAGGGCCAGGAAGACGATTGGTTCGGCTCTGTCTGGGTGCGTTGGACCGTCGCTGCGCTGGTGATTTCGCTGGTGACTTGGATTTGGCATTCCTGGACCCATCCCCAAGGCCTTGTGGACCTGCACGTCCTCAAAAATCGCAACTTCCGCACCGGCTGCTTCCTGATCGCCATGTTGGGCATGTGCATCTACATCACCATCTCCATCCTGCCTCTCTACTATCAGGAGATTCTGGGCTACACGGCCTTCACCGCCGGGTTGGTGGTGGGTCCGCGCGGCATCGGCTCGTTCATCGGGTCGCCCATCATCGGTATCCTCGGCTCGCGCTTCGACAACCGCAAGCTGATGTGCGGCGGCTTCATCGCCTTTGGCGTATGCGCGCTGATATTCGGCACGGTAGATTTGGGCATCGGCCCTTATACCCTGCTGATTCCCATCACCATGACCGGCTTTGCGCTAAGTTTCGTCTTTGTGCCCATGGCCACGTTGAGCATGGCCACCATCAGCAACAAAGAAATGGGCGCAGCCACCGGCCTGTCAAATATGCTGCGCAACATCGGCGGCTCCATCGGCATCGCCATGGCCACCACGGCGCTGACTCGCCGCGCCGCGTTCCACCAGACCCAGCTCGGCGCAAACATCACCTCATCCACCTGGGTCTTCCAGCAGAAGGCGGCGGCCCTCTCCGGCTATCTGGGCCACCACGTCGGCGCGGCCCAGGCCAAGCCCGGCGCCATGGGCCTGCTCTACGGAATGATGGAGCAGCAAGCCGCACTCAAGGCTTATGTGGATGTCTTCCGCTGGACCGCCCTGCTGGCCTTTTTCTGCGCCGCAGCCGTGTGGCTCTTTGAGAAGCCGGTAAAGCCCCTTGCGCCGAACACCAGTGTGCACTAGAGCCAATCACGCGACAGCCGAACAACCACTCAATTGCCACAATAAAATCTCCAGCCATGCTCTCGCAAAACGAGAGCATGGCTGGCAGTTTTTTCAGTTAGACAGACGTTATTTTGAAGATGGCATTCTTGCGGCTCCGGCGCCGCAACTACAGGCTTCAGGCTCACCCCAGAACTACGCCGTCGTACTGACCAGCGAGCCCGAAGAGAGACTCTGCAAGAAGCTGTCCAAGGCATCTTGAGCATCGGTGACGTCACCAGAACTGAGCGCCGATCCGATCTGCGACAACAAGGTTTTGAACGACGTGGCCGTGCTGCTCGACGTGCTGTCAGACGTACTCGATGTGCTGCTGGTGGAAGAGCTGCTCGTGGAGGAACTGTCCGTCGAGTTCAGCAGGCTGGTGAGCGAGTCGTAGGCCGACTGCGCCTCAGTAACGTCACCTGAACTGATAGCGCTGAAGAGGCTCAGTACGTCCTGCCCCAGAGCGCTGATGCCAGAGCTGCTCGAACTGTCGCTGCTTGTGCCCGACGTACTCGATGTAGAGGATGTATCGGATGTCGAGCTGGTGTCCGACGTGCTGGGAACGACATACGTCTCCAGCGTGGTCAGCGCGCTTTGCGCCCCAGAGATGTCGTCACTGGAGAGAGCCGTGGAGACGCTGGAGAGGAACTGGCCCAGCGGGCTGCTGGAGTCGGCGTTCGAGGGCGATAGTTTTTCTACTTCGGCAAGATACTTTTTGGCATCGGTCGTATCCCCCGACTTAATAGAGGACATCAGGCCGGATAACGCGGTATCGAAGGATTTCTGACTGCTGCTGGAAGAACTGGAAGTAGACGAGGTTGAGAGTTCCGAGAACAGAGAAGTGGTGCTTTGCAATGCGGAAATTGACATGAACGATATTTCCCTTCCACACAAATTTCCCTTGGCAGCAAGGGCCATCCGCTGCTGCCAGGAGATATAAGTGTGGACTGCAATCGCCCGCGCAAACATGACAGAGGACGATCAGAAGAAATTTCACGATCCCGTTTGCGAACTAAGCGGCAGAGTTTTCCGGAAATGGAACTCCGCGCGCACTAACCGTGCAAATAGGAATCGGCCTCCGCATCGGCAAGACCGATTTTTATAGAGGCAGATTCTCCAGCGGATGCTCTCCGCTGTTTCACTTGTCGGCGGGACCAGCCAGCGCCACAAACCGCCGCTGCTGCTCGTCGTACTGCTCAATCCGCCCACTCAGAATGTCGTAGTACCAGCCCAGCAGAGCCAGCCGCCCTTCCGCCAGCGCCCGCTGGATGAAACCATGCGTCCGCAGATTGTCCAACTGGGCCAGCACATTAGCATGCGCCAAAGCCGTGTGGCGTGTCAGTTCGCCGCCATTACGCTCCACCTCGTCCACATACTCCCAGGCCGGCTCCACATGCTGCAGCCAGTCGCGCACACTGGGCAGCCCCTCCAGCGCATCGGGAGCCATCAGCGCCCGGATCACACCGCAATCGGAGTGGCCGCAGACGATGAGATGGCGCACCCGCAGCACTTCCACGCCGTACTCGATGGTCGCAGAAACGCCGCCCGCCGGCTCCCCTTCGCGCGGAATCACGTTGCCCGCGTTGCGGCAGATGAACATCTCGCCCGGCTGCGTCTGCAAGATCAGGTCAGGCACAATGCGCGAATCGGCGCAGGTCACAAACAGGCAATCCGGCTGCTGCCCCTCGGCCAGCAGGTGAAACTGGTCCCGCTTGGCGGGAAACAACTCCGCCAAAAATCGCTTGTGCCCTTCAATCAACCGCTGCACATCTGCCTCCTACCGGCTTGCTGCCTGTTCACCAGCCTACCGCACCGGCCGCTGTGCTGATAACGTAATCGGTATCCGGTTCATGCGCGCACAATCCTCGCGAGGAGAATCATTCCAATGAAACAGCTTGAGAAGCTTTTGGGTTCTGCCGTTCTGTTATTCCTGCTGCTGACGCCCGCCGCCCCAGCCCAGTCGATCCAGTCCGCCGACGCCGAACTCCGCGGCCGCATCGACCGCATCGCCTCCCAGGTGCTGGAGCAGACCGGCGTGCCCTCGGCCTCGGTGGCCGTCGTCCAGCACGGCAAGCTGGTCTATACCCATGCTTATGGCCTAGCCCGGCTCGACCCGGCCACGCCCGCCTCGCCGGAGATGCGCTACTCCATCGGGTCGATCTCCAAGCAATTCACCGCCGCGGCCATTCTCCTGCTCCAGGAGGAAGGCAAGCTCTCCCTTGACGACGCGGTGGGCAAATACGTCCCCGGCCTCACCCGCGGCAATGAGGTCACCATCCGCCAGATCCTCTCCCACACTGCGGGCTACCAGGACTACTGGCCCGAGGACTACGTGATGACCCCCATGCTGGCCCCGGTCAGCGCCCAGCAGATTCTGGACACCTGGGCCAAAAAGCCGCTGGACTTTGAGCCGGGCACCCAGTGGCAGTACTCCAACACCAACTTCGTTATCGCCGGGCGCATTGTGGAAACCGTCACCGGCCGCCCGCTGATGGACCTGCTCACCGCGCGCGTCTTCCGCCCGCTGGGCATGACGTCCGTCTGGAACTCCGACGAAACCCGCCTGACCCAGGCCGACGCCACCGCCTACTATCGCCACGCCCTCGGCCCCCTGCGCGTCGCGCCCAAGGAGGGCCGCGGCTGGATGTTTGCCGCTGGCGAACTGGCCATGACCGCGCACGACCTGGCCCTGTGGGATGAGAGCCTGATCGCGCAGTCGGTTCTGAAGCCCGAGAGCTACAAGCAGATGTTTACCGAGGTCAAACTGAAGGACGGCAAGGGCACGCACTACGGCCTGGGCGTCCAGGTCGTGGACCGCAACGGCCATCGCTCGATTGAGCACTCCGGCGAGGTCTCCGGCTTCGTCTCGGACAACGAAGTCTGGGTGGACGACGGCATCGCCGTGGCCGTACTCACCAATCAGGACGCCGTCGGCGCTGCTTCGACCATCGCACGCCTCACCGCCCCGGCGGTCCTCGGCACTGCCTCCGCCACCAGCACGGAGAAGCAGGCACTCGACCTCTTCCACGGCCTGCAACAGGGCCGCATCGACCGCACCTTGCTCGCGCCCAACCTCAGCGACTACTTCACCGCCGAAGCCCTGGCCGACTTCCAGGCCAGCCTTGCACCCTTGGGCGAGCCGCTCAGCTTCCGCCAGACCGGCGACCAGCTGCGCGGCGGCATGACCATGCGCGCCTTCCAGATCGTCTATCCCGCGAAGCGCCTGCACCTCACCACCTACACCTATCCCGACGGCAAGCTGGAACAGTACCTCATCGCCCCGGCGGAGTAGGCGCTTTCGATTACCACGGAATAGGACGGACAGGGGGCGCGAGAAGATTTCATGACGATTGAATGGACAGATTCGCTAGACAGCATCGATTGGAACGAGCTTTCCGATCTGTACTTGGCCGCGCCCCTGGGAGTCAAAGAGCCGTCCGACTTGAAGGCCACATATTCCAACAGCATGTTTCGCTGCTTCGCCTATGAGGACGGCAAGCTCGTCGCTGCGGGCCGCGCTTTGGCCGACGGCCACGATTGCTCGTACATTTGCGATGTTGCCGTCCTGCCCAGCCATCAGGGCAAAGGCGTGGGAAAGGAACTCGTCGCCAAACTGGTTGAGCTTTCGCAAGGGCACAAAAAGATCATTCTCTACGCCGTCCCCGGCAAAGAACCCTTCTATAAAAAATTTGGCTTCAAGCAGATGACGACGGCGATGGCCATCTTCCAGGACGAAGCCCAGGCGTTCGAACGGGGCTACCTGCGCGAGGGTTAGAGCGCGTCCCTCGCTGCCATGACGCTCCCTGTACACTAGAGTGTTAAGCACACTTTGGGGACCGAATGTTTGAGAATCTGACCGATAAACTGCAGCGCGCCTTCAAGACCCTCCGCGGTCAGGGCACGCTAACCGAAGAGAACATCAGCGAAGCACTGCGCGAAATCCGCGTGGCCTTGCTCGAAGCCGACGTCAACCTGAACGTGGCCAAGGACCTGATCGAGCAGATCCGCGTCAAGGCGGTCGGCACTGAGGTGCTCACCTCCCTCTCGCCCTCCGAACAGGTCATCAAGATCGTCCGCGACGAGCTGATCACCCTGCTGGGCAAGGACACAGCGCGCTTCAAGTTCGCCTCGCAGCCGCCCACTGTCATTCTGATGGCCGGTCTGCAAGGCTCCGGCAAAACCACCACCGCCGGCAAGCTGGCGGCCTGGCTCAAAAAGGGAGGGCACCGGCCCATGCTGGTCTCGGTCGACGTCTACCGTCCCGCCGCCCGCGAACAGCTCAAGGTGGTCGCCAAGCAGATTGAAGCCAAGCTCTACGAAGGCGACCAAAAGGGCGAGCCTGCGGGTTCTGCCCTGGTGCAGCGCCTGGCTGGCGAAGCTCGCCGTGAAGCCCGCAACATGGGCTGCGACACGCTCATTGTGGATACCGCCGGACGGCTGCAACTGGACGAGCAGTTGATGGACGAGATGGAGCAGTTGAAAAAGCTGCTCAACCCGTCCGAGATTCTGTTTATTGCCGACGCCATGACCGGCCAGGACGCAGTCAACTCCGCCTCTGAATTCCACAAGCGCCTCGGCCTGACCGGCGTGGTGCTGACCAAGATGGACGGCGACGCACGCGGCGGCGCGGCTCTCTCCATTCGCCACGTCACCGGACAGCCCATCAAGTTCTTGGGCACGGGTGAAAAGCCCGACGCCTTCGAGCCTTTCCATCCCGACCGCATCGTGAGCCGCATCCTGGGCATGGGCGACATGATGTCGCTGCTGGAAAAAGCCGAGTCCACCATGGATCGCAAAAAGTCAGAGGAGTTCGCCAAGAAAGCCCTGCTGGGCGACGGCTTCTCGCTCGAAGACTTCCGCGACCAGTTGCGCCAGATCAAGAAGATGGGCTCCATGGAATCCATTCTCAAAATGCTGCCCTCGGTCGGTCCCTTTGCCGGCTTGCAGCAAGCATCGAAAAACGTGGACGAAGGCCAATTCACGCGCCTTGAAGCCATCATCAATTCGATGACGCCCAAGGAGCGCCGCAACCACGAAATCATCTCCGGCTCGCGCCGCAAGCGCATTGCCGCCGGCTCTGGCACCACCATCCAGGACGTCAACAACCTCTTGCGCCAATACGCGCAGATGGCCAAGATGTTCAAGCAGATGGGCAAAGGCGGCCTGGCCCGCAACATGATGCGCGGCGGCATGGGCGCCATGGGCATGGGCGGCAAACAGAAGTTCGGGCGGTAAGGGTAAGATGGTGGGTCGAAGGAGGACGGCATGCGCAAGCTGACAGTCAAGGACTTCTCGGTCATAAAAGAGGCCGAGTTAGAGTTCGGCAAGATCACTGTTCTCATTGGCCCGCAATCGAGCGGCAAAAGCGTCTTGAGCAAGCTTGCATTCTTTGCAGTCGAAGCGATTAATATCGCGTCGCAATCGCTTTTGGATTCTGTACCATTTGACAAGTTTCAATTAACTATAAAGGAGGATTTTCAGACTTACTTCCCCGTTTCGACATGGGGGAAGGAACTATTTTCAATAACATATAGACAAGGTGATTATCAGATTTCGATCAGCCGTCGCTCGTCACAAAAGCAGCTAAGCGAGAAGATTAATCTGAACTTTTCAAAAACTTTTAGGGATGCATACGAAGAGACACTTTCCTCTATGGGATCGAACGGTGACCCAGAAGCACCTCCTAGAATTCAATATTTGCATACCCCTGATAGATTCCGACGAATGATTGAGAACACTCTTGGACCCCATGCAGCGTCGACACAAACCTTTATTCCTGCGGGTCGATCCTTCTTTACAAGCGTCGGAAAAGCTATCGTAGCGTTTGCGGAAAGTGGTGCTCTCGATCCACTTACATTGCGGTTTGGCTCCCAAATGCGCTGGAATGACATTTTGCCTTCTAGGCGTATGAGTATACTTCGTGATCGCGGGGTACAAGATATTCTCCCAGCGTTAGTAAGAGAGAGTTCAAATTTACTTGACGGATCGGTAATGTTCAAACGCGACAAGCCATATTTCGCATCAAAGGACGGTCGAAGACTGCCACTTTCCTGGCTTTCATCTGGGCAGCAAGAACTTCTTCCGCTTCTCACTACACTTAGACAACGAGCCATTTATACTGGGCCACAAACGCTATACATCGAAGAACCTGAAGCTCACATCTTCCCCTCAGCTCAGAAACAACTCATCTCATTGTTGGCGCGCATTTCGTATCACCCGCGCATGTTAACTTCGATGGTGCTCACCACTCACAGCCCGTACATTCTGTCATCGTTCAATAACTTGATCTATGCCGGACAGTTGGCGAGCCAAAAACCTGACCTGAAGGATGAAGTCGCGAAAATTGTTCCCGAGCATTTCTGGATCGAAAACGGCAGTTTCCGGGCCTACTGCATTCACGATGGCGTGCTTAAGCCCATTCTCTCGGAATCCGGTCTGATTGACGGCGAATATCTAGACAGCGTCTCCAGCGTAATAGGCAATGAGTTCGACTCATTGCTGAGGCTCGAATATGAAAATACTAAAGCCTCCTAGTCAACTGGGGTGTGCCACGGTAAACCCATGTATCCAGGTCTGCACCGAGGACCCGGTATTTGTTGAAGAGAACGGCGTGCGCGCGAGTTTTGCCAATCCTCGCGCAAAATCCATCAGAAGAATCACCTATGACAACTGCTATAACAGAAATCCTGACGAACTGAAAGCGGATTACATCTTGGGATTACCCCGGAAACTTGATGTGATCGTTGAGTTGAAAGGTTCAGACCTGAAACATGCGTACAAGCAAGTGGAGAGCACGCTAGAAAGATGGAAAAACGAGCCGATTCGTTACGGAAGAATCGTTTGCCTGATCGTCTATGGACGGCTCGAAGGTAGCCATCGGAAGGCAGGGAGAATCCCCAGGATGAACGCATCGAACGGAGCGAAAGAGAGGGATTTTCTACACCAAAACAGGACTCTCCTTCTCATCCGCGAAAGCAGCTCAGAGTTGTTCAAATTCGACAAGACACTTGGGACAGCAGATGCCCATTAGCCTTCAAGACCAACTCGACGAGATCACCGCCAACACCCGCAAGCTGGTGCAGCCGGAGCGGCTGGCTGTGGGAGAGCGCGCGTCTGCCGAGTTGTTTGAATCCGGCATTGAGGACCGCATCCTGCCCGTCGGCGCGCTGGCTCCGCAGTTTGAGTTGAACGACGCCACCGGTCGCCTGGTACGCAGCCAGGACATGCTCGCCCTCGGCCCTCTGGTCGTCAAATTCTTTCGTGGCCGCTGGTGCTCCTACTGCGCCACCGAGTTGGAAACCTGGCGCGACCTCTACGGGCAGATTCGCGAGCGCGGAGGCCTGCTGGTGGCCATCAGCCCGCAGACCGAGCGACAAAGCGACTTCATGGCCGGCCAGCACGGGCTTCCCTTCCCCCTGCTCTCCGATCCCGGCTGCGCGCTGGCTGAGAAATTCGGCCTGGTCTACACCGTCCCCGAGTACCAGCGCGACTACTACCGATCGATCATGATCAACCTGCCCTTTATCAACGGCGACCCAAGCTGGCGGCTGCCCTTGCCTGCCACTTACGTCATTGCAAAAGACCGCAAGATCCTCTTCGCCGAGGCCCACGCCGACTTCCGCGTCCGCCCCGAGCCGGACGAAGCCCTGGCCGCCGCCTTCGCCACCGCCCGCCGCTAGAACCATCCCAAAGAACTAACGCAGGTTCTTCGACTCCGCTAAGAATGACAG
>Ga0255354_1001626_pt1 | contig 12706 bp, 12 predicted proteins | sample HBST50metaG_FD_189942 | JGI IMG/M metagenome (GOLD analysis project Ga0255354, IMG submission 189942) | Peat soil microbial communities from Stordalen Mire, Sweden - H.B.S.T50 | ecosystem: Environmental > Terrestrial > Soil > Wetlands > Peat | place: Sweden: Norrbotten County, Stordalen Mire...
TTCAGCGGCCTCAAGCGAATTGAAACCACCGAAACCACCATGGGCGACATTGTGGCCGTGGCCGGCGTCGAAGGCATCACCATCGGCGAGACCATCACCAGCGTCGAAAATCCCGACCCGCTGCCGCTCATTGTGATTGACGAGCCGACCATTGCGATTCAATTCAGCGTGAATAACTCGCCGTTTGCCGGGCGCGAGGGCCAATACGTCACCAGCCGCAATCTGCGCGAGAGGCTGGAAAAAGAGCTGCTCACCAACGTCAGCATCCGCGTGGAAGACACCGGCTCGCCGGATACTTTCAAGGTGCTGGGCCGCGGCGAGTTGCAACTGGCAATTTTGATCGAGATGATGCGCCGCGAGAGCTTCGAACTCTCTGCCGGCAGGCCGGAGATTGTCACCAAGATGGTGGACGGCGTGCGCATGGAGCCGGTCGAGCATCTCACCATCGACGTGCCCGAGACCTACACCGGAGTGGTCATCGAGAAGCTGGGACCGCGCAAGGGCGAGATGACCAAGATGCACAATCATGGCTCAGGCCGCGTGCGTATGGAGTTTCGCGTGCCTAGCCGCGGCGTCATCGGCCTGCGCAGCGATATGCTCACCGAAACGCGCGGCACCATCGTGATGAATTCGCTCTTCGACGGCTACATCCCCTACCAGGGCGAGATTCCGCAGCGCCCCACCGGCGCTCTGGTTTCTGACCGTCAGGGGCTCACCACCACTTATTCGCTGAACGGCTTGCAGGAGCGCGGCGTGTTGTTTGTGGGAGCGGGCGTAGAGGTCTACGAGGGAATGATCGTCGGCGAACATTCGCGCGACAAAGACCTCGATGTAAATGTGGTCCGCGAAAAGCACATGACCAACATGCGCGCTTCAAGCGCGGATGAGGCCATCCGGCTGGTTCCCGTGAAGGCTCTCAACCTGGAGCAGGCGATCGAGTTTATCGCCGAGGATGAAATGGTCGAGGTAACTCCTAAGTCGCTGCGCCTGCGCAAGAAGGTTTTGCAGCAGAATAAACGGCCCAAGAACTGGGAAAAGAACGCCGGGTGAACACTATTCATCCGGTCGGCACTTTGAAGCGGCACGGTTTTAGCCGTGCCATTAGATGAGCAATTAGAGGATCGTACTAATGCCGGTGCCAAGCCTCGAAGGCCACTTCGATCACTGCAAGCAGTACGCTGGCAGCCGCCAAGAATCCCTTGGTGCGCTGCCAGTTCTGTTCATGCCGCTCCAGACGCCGCTCCAGATCTGCGATCCGTCCGCCGTTGCCGTCGCCCATCAGGCCGGTCATCTGCGTCTTCAGCACGCTCAAGTCGCTCAGCACCTGCGCTTCGAATTCATTCATCATCCGCATCCGCCGAACTCCATTCACCCATCGCTAACTGAGATTCCTTCACTCTGCCTCTCACAGCGGCAGGTTGATAAACAATGCCGTTGAAAACTCCGAGTAGTTCGGCGGCGTCGAGCCATCATACACCCGGATATAAAACCGGTCGTTGGCGTTGATGCGGGAAAACGTCATCGTCGACTGAGTCGACCGCATCACCAGGCTCGGATCATTGCCCGGCATGAAGGCAAAATCCCGCAGCCGAACTTCAAATCCTCCGCCGGTGGGCGGGGTTACTCCCGCATTGATCGTCACCGTAGTTCCATTCAGCGCAGTTACTGTGAGGTCGTTTAAATTGGCCAGCACGGTAGAAGCGATAGGAGCTGGTAGCCATGTGTTGGCAGGCACCGTCTCGCTGGTCTTGATGGCCAGATCGTCGGCCCAATCGTTGGCAAAGGTGATAGCATACTCCACCAGGTCGGGATAACTTGCCTTGTAACTCACTGTAACTGCCCGCACCACTAATTGCGTGTCCAGATTCGTCGAAGGTGCATTCAGCAGAAGTGCGTCGCCCGGCCACACGTCACTCGCGAAACTCGACCTGTTCCCTTTGTAAGTTCCGCTCCACAGCGCGCTCGCGCTTGCCGCCGCCTGCTCAATCACGAAGGCCGCATTGCGGCAATCCGCGGAACTCCGCGCCGCGGGACTGGTCACCGAGCCAATCCATGCAGCCTCCGTCGGCATTCCGGCCGACGCGAGCGCCTGCTGGCTGGCGTTGTTGACTGCGCGCCCCACGGCCCTGCCCACTGTGCGATAACTCACCGCAATCTGTTCGCCGGCCACCGGCGTGTACCCCGTGTAGAACACTACCCGGCCCGAGCGTTCCAAATGGCACTCAGCAGCCTCTGCTGTCGTGCCTACCCGTTGAGTGTAAGCCGCACCATTCGGTGGCGTACTAACTACCCAGCCCGAACCGAGATTGGTCAAATTGAGCGCGCGCATGGTTCCACTCAAATTAATGCTGCTCGCAGCCACCACATTGCAAGCTGCAGGAAGGCTGGCTATCGCTCCGTCATAGAGCGTCACCGGTGTCCCGCCCACTCCATTGACAAACTGCTGGATCTCCATCTGTACATTTCCCGGAGCTGCATTCAACTGCCCTCCGGACGTGATGGGCCCGCTATCTCCAAAGGAACGATAGATTGCCAACTCCCGCTCATTCTCCGGGCAATGTACCCTTACGCGCAGCGTATATTGGTAGGCTGGATTGATTGCATAACTCGTCCCCACCGGACTTCCTTGAATCAGCGGTTGCAATGTAACTGCCCCGGTGCCTTGCTGCGCGGTCGCTTGAAAGCCAGCGGTGCAGGTAGCTTGCTTGTCCGTGCCAGCGAAGAAACCGGCCAGTACCCCCGTGCTGTCCGCCGCAAGAGTTACGCCCACAGCCTCCAGCAGCAGAGTTCCGCCCATCTCCACAGAATCAATCCAGGTCAGCAGCGTTTCCCCGTCAATTCCATTCCCGCCGTTCATCGCCAGTCCGCCTGCGCCCAGCGAGAGATAACCGGCGCCGCCTGTAACTCCCCACACGCGCTGATTAATCTGCGCTTCGTTAAAGAGTTCGCTGATGATCGTGGACTTGGATGTGGCAGGGAAGTACGGGTCCGCCGTCAGATAAAACTGCGTAGTTACTCCATCGCCGAGAAAGTATTCGGTGACATAGGCGACCGGCTCGTCCTCGCCGCAAACCGTCACATCGTTCGCTAGAGCGCGTTTGACGCCGCTCGTAAAGGCCAGGGTGCTTAGGTTTAAACTGCCGTCTGTCTCATTCAGCGGATGCACCGTGCCGGGCACAGAGGAAGATGTGATCGCTCCGTTGATCGCGCGATACGACGCCCGCGCCATGCTCGCCACCTGCCCGGCGCTCTTGCTCCACGGCGCGCCTTTGCCGGGAGAGAAATTGCTTACGGGTGTGTCTAGCGAAAGCCCTTGCGTCGATAGCCAGGTACCCCCGGAGTGAGTTACCAGAGCCGCCATCAGAGCCCCGGCGCTTTCACCTGTTGCCCCTGTGCTGGAAGGCATGAGTAGCTGGTCGAGCAATAACTCGTCGCTGAGAGCCTGGATAGCAATCCGGTAGCGTGGACCCTCCATCGCATAACCGGCATATTCGGGCAGGGGGCTTACTGCAATGTAACCCGTAAAATAGTAAGTTCCATCGTCGCCCGTTACTGCCATGGATTGGTTGCGCAGCGGCGCCGCCAAGTCGCTGTTGGCTGGCAGGCTTAGCCACAGTTGGCACACAGAGGGCTCATTCAGCTTGCGCACAATCGTGAGTGGCCGGGCTGCATCGAGCGCGGCTGTGTAGTCTTGCCCGTTGATCGTAATTTTCATCGTGACTCGCTGACCTGCTGTTTTCTGACCTGACTATGGAGTTTTTGATTAGACCAGAATTGTGAAAGGGCACGGCTTTAGTCGTGCCGCTACATAGCCAAATGGCATCGCGGGCTTTAGCCCCTGAGGAAACGGTGGCGTAATAAGGACTTCATCGGGGACTCGCCTAAACCAGCGCGTGGACCGCTGGCAAGAAACTTCGGTAACAAACTATCCGTTCCCCATCTAGTGGATCTGTCACCGGCAGCGCCAGAAATTGGCCTTTCAGCACCACACGCGCCAACCCATCCTTATTCTTGCCGTCCAATGGCAACGCCGTTTCCTGTGCGCCGGCCATTGTCTGCAAGCGCGGATAGTAAAAGAAGATCCGCTCCCCCTGGCTGCCTTCCATGACAAACAGTGCCGACCACTCCTGATAAAAACTTCCGCCTTCGCGATCCACGAATCCCGTGACCGCTTGTAACTTGGAGCCCGCCGCTGGAGCGCCTCCAGGCAACGCCTCGGCAAGAGTAAGTCCTGCCGAAGTTACCTGCGAAACTAACGCTACATTGAAAGTCACGCGACGGATGTAATTCACATCGGTAAGTGCCTGACGCACATACGCGCCCGATACCGGCGCGCCCACAAAGCCAGTCTGTCCCGTGTAATCGGCATCTACCGCGATAATCGATCCGGCTGAAAATTTTGCCGCATCCGTCGCAGCCAGTGCGACGAATGTCGCTGTCGATCCGTTCAGCGTGGTTACTGCCGTAGCTGCCGTTGCGTTATCGGCGGACGACGCAGCCCCGCTTGCGGCAGCAAGCAGGTTCATGTGATGCGATCCCGTCGCCAGCGCCATGGTCAGCTTTGTCCAGCTTAGAAACTCTAGACTCACTTGCGCCTCAAGCGTTTCGCGCACCTGCTCCAACGGGCTGGCTGGAATCCCCGTCAACACTGAAGCGGTCTTGCTAACTGGCTTCCGCGTAAAGCTTTGAATCCAGCCCAGACTGAGCCACGGAGCCGGCGGAGCATCCAGGCTGAATCCGCCCTGCTCCGCCGGATCGAAGAGCACTGGCGTCTGCGCCGAGCGGTTTACCGCAGCAAAATACGCTCTAACCCGCCGCGTTACCGGTGCGGGAGCTGAAAACCAAGTCGTCGCCATTTACTCCCCCTGCTCCTGGTAGCTGTAAACCATCACGCTTGCGGAACGGCTCAGCCTGTCCCTCTGAACTACCACCGGCGTAAACCCCGGCTCGTCCCAAAATACTTTGGTCAACATTGATGTGGGCGGCGTTGCCGCGTAGTTGAGTTTCGCCGTATAGAAAGGTTGCACCATCGCTACCAGTTCTTCGTCCATCTCGCTCAGTAGCCGGCCGCGGTCCAGTCCGCCAAAACTTTTCGTCCCGCAGGTCTGATAGAGAATCTCGCACTGCTCTGCCGCCATTGTGAATCCCAAATTCATATCCACGCCCAGGCCAAGCCAGCGCAAAACAAATACATCATTGGGTAACTGGCTGAAAGGAGCCTCGGCTTCCTCTGCCAGAATCCCCGGCCTCGATGTCCCGCGCAGCAGAATCGTCCGCTCTGGATTAATCGCCGCCAGCCGCGTGCGCAGTGCCATATAAAACGAATCTTTCGCATTTTGCATGGAGTGCTACTCCTCGTGCCTCGCGCTTACAGCTTTGCGCCTTTGACGGTCGTCTGCCTTGAACCGATCGCTGATCACTGTTCACTGACCACCGTCTTTACATCGCCTGCTGCCTTGCTTCCCTCAACAGCAACCGGTAGAGATACACCTGGCCAAAAGCTTCATTGGCCGCAATCGACTCAACCAAATAATCCTGTCCCGCCACCGTGACCGCCAGAGTCATCGCGAATAAGGCCTGCGCCGATGCGAGGCTGAGTGCATTTACCTGCTGCTCTATTCCAGTCGCAGAAATCAGCAGCTCCCACTTTGGCTCGCCGCCTTCCTTCCACGTCGGCCGCAATGTGCGCATCACCACTGGACTAACTACCACTTCGGCAAAAGTCGTTGCTACCAGCCCCACCTCGGACTGACTGCTATCAGCATCTGCGCCCGTCACCCGCAGAAGGGCCGTCGTTCCTGTCACGCTTCGCAGCAGGGCATCAGCCAGCATCCGCGGCGCTCCCACTGGGTTGCGCGCTGCCGTGTCGCTCATCGCTCACCCCAGCCTGTTCGCCACGTAGGGACGCAGCCAGGCCTGCACTGTTTCGTCCACCAGCGAACTCGAAAAATACTGCATCTGCATCGTGTCGATCTTGGTCTTGCTTGCGTTCAACGCCGGCGTGGATTGCGCATTGCGCACAATTTGCGCGCACGCTGTCTTTACGTCATCGCCAATCGCCGGCAGGCCCGCCGTATAAGTCACCGCCACCTCGTTGTAAGGCAGCCCCAGCACATTCCATGGCAGCGTCAACTCCCCCGTGTTCGGGTCAAAGTCAACCGAGTTGGGATCGATCGCCGCCCATTGCCCCGGCAGCGACAATGCCAGCGCAATCTCCAGCAATGGCTCATTCGGAAGCTCTCCCCGCCGCGGTCTTGTGTAACGCCCTTCAATGCTCACGATCGGCGTTGTTGCTGTTCCCAGCTGCGCCAGCGGCAAATAACTCAGTATCACCGTCTGCGATCCGCTGATTAGCCGCAGCCGCTCCGTGTACTGGATTACATTCAGGTCCGGCCGCCTGCAGTAGCTGTTGATCAATGTTGAGGCTGCCGTTATCCAATCCACCGTCGTGCCTGCCGGCAATCCATAATTCGGGTAATCCGTCGGCTGCAGATATGCCATCGCGTGTCCTTTCACAACCAAAAGCGAGATACGAAGAAACTAGAAACCAGGGACTAAGAGCCTCGAAAGATCCCGCTCGATGCGGAATACTCTCCGTCTTTTAGTCCCTAGTCCCTGTTTTTGTTTACCGGTTTACAGTGACCTGGCAGTGCGCATAGCCCGCGCCCTTTACCACCGGAGCGCCAAACTTGACCGCCACGTACTGGTAGGTCAACGAGTTCGGCAATCCGAGTTGGAAGACGCATGGGGCCGGATCGCCGAGCCAGTGATACTCGATCAGATCTTCGGTCACGATATAAGCAGGCAAGACCGCCGGATTAGTGCTCGAGCCGATCATGCCCGTGTAACCCAGGCTCCAGTCGGGAATTAGCGGAAGGTCGCCCGCCTGCGTCGAGAGCATCTTCACTCGAACGCCGCCGGTGATGCTATCGGTGTTCAGCACCACATTGAACTCGGCCTTCATCTCCTGGTCGATCAGGTCCAGCAGCATCGGATTGGCGTAGATCGCCGTGGGCCGCACAAGATAGCCATTGCTGGCCACCATCTGTGCAACGGCTGTCTTGAGCCCGTTCACAATCGAGGCTCCCTCGCTGATGGTCACGTTATTGGTCACGCCGTTGGAGTCGGCGGCAATCTGCGCCGCGCATCCCATGTATTGGTTGGTCGCCGTCCCCGTCAAGCTGGTTTCCGCGCCATTCCACAAGGCCACGTCGTGCGTTACCATCACGCCGCTTACCGTGTCCACCAGGTCTTTGGCCTGGAGGTAGGCAAACTGCTTTTGCTGATCGCCCAGCTCGATGTCGAAGAGGTTGTAGTTGATCTGCGCCACAATGGCTTTCAGCATCACAGACAGCTCTGTGCGTGCCGGAGTCACCACTGCCGGAACGATGGCGCGCGGATTCATGAAGCCGGCCGTGCCCGGATTCGGAATTGCCGATTCCACAAAGAACCGCGAAGGATGGCCTGTCGCCGGAACTTGCTTGATGCGCTGCCCAAAGGGGCTCGAACGGCGGCAGATGTCGAAAATCTCGGTCTGGTACAACGGAACTTCGATAGCGCCCGGCCCGATGAAATCTGCTGCTGCGTGAATGTCTGCAAAGGTTGCGTTCATAGGCTCTTTCCGCCCCCTCCATGGGGCCTTTTATTAGAGTGAATTTCTGGTTAAGTCCATGTTTTGAAAGGGCACGGATTCATCCGTGCCACAACGACCGTAGAATCAGCGGGCTTTAGCCCCTGAGGAAATGTTTGTCTGACAGAAGGAACTTAATCAGAACTTCCCGAGGTTTCAGAGTTCAGGGTTCAACGGTTGTTTGTGGAAAGCGGCGCAATAGCCTGATCCCTGCCCCTGAAACCTGATCCCTGCATTCACGCGATCGCGCCTGCCCGCAGCAGTTGCGTCTTCACTGCGATGCGCTGCTCCAGACTCAAACCGGACAAGGCCGCATCCAGCGTGCGCACGTCCACCGGGCCCTCACCAATGCCGTGCTTCGCCAGCATCTCGCTGGTTGTCGAGGGTAGCGTCTTGCGCAGCGGGTTCAGCGCATTCTGCGCGGCGCCAGCCTTCAGCGCCGCCAGTTCCTCTTCGGCCGCTGCCAGCTTCTCCGTCAATTCGGCTTCGCGCCGGCTCTGCTCGACGGTCGCTGAAATTCTTTCCACCTCGCCGGTCAATGCGCCCTGCCGCTCTTCAAGCCAGCTCAGCGTTTGCTCCAGCAGGGTCGTTGCAGCTTCCAGTCGCTTCGCAATTTCGTTCTCTTCTTTTTCCATGCCGTTCCTTTCTTTTGTGATTTGAATACCGTGCAAACCGCGCTAGCTCTGTGACCGCGTGAAGAAGAACCTTCCGTGCCCCATCCATTTCGCCTTTTTTCTGGCGAAATGGGTGGGATAGCACGAACGCAAAAGGAACGAATTCGTGCGGTCAAAGAACTAACTCACTAACTCGCTGACTTGCCCTCCCGCTAACTCGCCATGCGAAAGCTGGTGGCCCGATAGGCCGCCTTATCCCGCAGCAATATTGCCGCTCCGGTAAAGGTCACCTTAGTCAGCTTCCACACCTCGGCCCGCATATCTTCCACCCGCGCATCGGCCAGTTCATAACTCATGCCTAGTGACTCAGGCGACTGTGCTTCAATGGCCTTCGCCACTTCCGGAAAGTCCCGCGCGTAAAGGTATCCGCGCACCACCAGCCGCTGCCCCACTAGATCCGCTTCGGTCAGCAGTCCGATCTTGCGCCGCGCATCGTGCCCATCCCAGCCAGGCCGGTAATCCACCGCCATGCCGAGCAGCGAAGGCAGCGCCTTTTCTGCTGCTTCACGGGTCAGCACCACCCGGTGCCCGCGCGCTCCCGCCGGTGCCTTGTCGCTGGCTGCATTCACCATCGTCAACACCCCTTCAAACGGCACCCGGTTAGGATGTCCGTCCACCTGGGGAATTCTTACCGCCATCGCTTCCAGTCTCATGCGCTCTCCGGTCTACAAAAAGAAGGGACTAGGGACATAGGGATTAGGGACTAGAAGATACGCTGTTGTCCGCAACCCTAGTCCCTATGTCCCTAATCCCTAGTCCCTGTTTCTACCCCTTCGCCCGACAACTGCACCGCCCCATCCTGCCCTAGCGGCCCCAGCCCTCGCATCGCCCGCACCTCGCTCACCGTCAACACACCGGCCTGCAGCAGTTGCACCTGCACCGCCAGTTCTGTCTCCTCGTCCCTCGCATTCAGATCGTTGAAGACAAACTCAAACTCCCGCCAACCGATGCACTTGTCGAACAAGTCCCGCGTAATATGCCCGGCCAGCAGCATCGCCAACGGCGAGATCGCCCCGCGAAATGCTTCATCGGTCATTTCCGATGCGGTCGATTGATTGACATCTGCTTCCAACCCCAGCATCAGCGGCGGCAAACCAAATGCGTTGGCCACCATGCGGATCAGAAACTCCTGCCAGGCCAGCCGCATATCCGCATCCGTCCCTTGCGCAAACCGCAGCACCTCCGGCTTCTGCTCAGTCGAAATCAGCGGAACCCGCCCGGTTCCCTCAATCTCGTCCTGCCACCAGCGGATCAGCCGGTCGTGCTGCGCGGGCGTCGCCTCGTTCAACCACAGCGCATATTGCGCCACGGCATTGGCCGCCAGCTTCCCCGCAAACCGGTGCGCGCTCAGGAATTGATTGACCGTCTCAAACGCCACTTCCAACGGTCCCAATCCAAAGGGCGTAAAGCTGCGCGGATTCATGCGCACATACATCAGTTGGTCGTCGCGCAACTCCACCGCGCTCGACTCCAGTTGCCCCGGCAGCGCCTGCGCATATCTGGGCGACTCCGGCTGCCCGTCCCACTTGGGGTTGATGCGAATCGACGCTCCGTCCACGGCCCACAGCATCGCCGACCGCTCTCCGTCGCCGGTCGGCTCCATCTCGATAGCCCCGAATCCACCCGTCAGCGCATCCTCGATCACCTGCTCAATCAGCGTCCGGAAACTGTCCGTGGCATTCGGCTCCTCCAGCGTCCTGCGCAGCGCTCGCAGCTTTCTCTCTGTGAATGCCAAATCTCCCGGCTTCACTCCGCGCCGCACCCGAACCTGCCAATCCATCGCCGCAATCCGGTCCTTGATCACATTGATCGCCCGCCGCACCACCGGCGTCTCCGCAAACCGGCGCAGATTCATCGGTGTGGGCTTGGGCAGGTGCTGTCCCGGAAATTGGACCGGGCTCAGGATCGCGGGAAGCGCCAGCGTCTTTCGCTCCGCCTCCGCATCCGCCGCTCCCGCCGCTATCTCCGCCCTCCGGCTGCCTCCGGTCGCCTGCCGCCAGATCGCTTGTAACTGCTCTCCTACCTTCACGCGCACCTTCCTTGTTCTCAGCCTCTAGCTGCTAGCTTCTAGTTACTATTTATCCGGCAAATAAATACTGTGCGTGTGCCCCATCCATTCCCGCGTTTTTTGCGGGAATGGGTGGGAAACAATGCCGCTCTTTTCTTGCCGGATCAATAGCAATAGTTGGAAGCCGTCGTTCGACCCCGCAACTCTCCATCCCAAAAACAAAAAAGGCACAGCCTAGTAAAAGGCCATGCCTCACATTTTCAGCTTCCAGCTACTAGCTTCTAGCTATTAGCTCCGAACTGTTCAACCACAAAATCGATCCTACAACAAACACCAGAAACTATCTGCAAACTTCCGGCAAGAATTTCACGGGCACTTAGTTAGCAGCTAGAAGCTAGCGGCTAGAAGCTGCCTTTTCACACTCGCAGCTCCCGCCGCGCTGTCTCCGCCACCCGGCCCAGGTCCGACGTCGTCAGCACCCGTATCTGGTGCTCTTCCATCGTCTCCACGCCAAAGCGGTACATCTCCAGCCGCTCCGGCTCTTCGTCGGTCGCTCCCAGTTTCGCCGCGGGCTCAATCACCGCGGTCAGTTCCAGGCTCGCATTCTCCACCCGCTCCACCCCGGCCCGCAGTCCCGCCGACGAAAAAGCCAGCACCTTGGCCATCTCCACGCCCGGCTCCAGGCTCACGGCATGAAACATGCGGATCACCCCATTCGGCCGGTACCCCACGTCAATCCGCAGCGGATCTCCCGGCCGCGTATACTCCGAGGCCGCTATCCTCTTCCTCATCAGTTCCCATACGCCAGCCCGCTCGAACTCCGTCCGCATCTTCGCCTGAATGCCGGCGCGTCCGCTCAACCGCTGCACGCGTTCCCTGGCAGGCGGCTCCACATAAAGCCGCATCAGCTCTTCCATCCCCGCCGGAAGGCTCTCCGCCAGATACGCCTTCGGCTCGGTCATCTGCACGCTCAGCGAGAGCGCCTCAGAGAGCAGCCGCATTAGATTCCCATCCGGCTCGGCCTCAAAGCGCATGCGCAACTCGCTCTCCATCCCCTCCAGCAATCCGGTATCGGCCTCCGGGTCGAGGCAACGCACGCGGCGCCAATCGCGCGTGAACCGCACCTGAGCTGGCGCTTCGCTGCCTTGCTCACGCAGAATCACCCCGATATGCACATACTCGTTCCTCACCGCATCCGGTACATACCGGAGCAGTCGAAACTCGCACGCACGCCTCTCGTTTCCGCCGTTCATCTTTCTGACAAATCCCTTAGCCATTCGCTGTTAGCTGCCCTACATCACTCTTCCCGCCATATTAGTCCTCCACCTACCCTCTTTCCAATCCTCTTCCCCCGCATTTTTTCCCATCCCCACCCATTTTGGAAATGGCCTTCTATCCGACCTTGCGAATCCCTCAATCCCTTCCCGAATCCGGCTTCGCCGCGCCAGAAGTTTCTCCACCAGCGCTTCCATATCGCTCAGGTCGCCGCCATACCACTCCGGGGGAATCTCGCTGGCTGCCGCCCACACCGTCTCCGCCGCCATTGTCTCCAGCCGCGTCAGCCACGGCTCAAAGGATTCCCAGCCTGTTATCTCCCGGTACACATCGTTGCGGTAGTACACCCCGCGCAGCGGAAGATCCTCAAACTTCCACTCCCCCGCGTGAAAGCAATACCCGTAGTCGATGAAAACCGCCCGGTAGCGCCGCTCCCGCTGTTTGCGCGCAAAAACCGCCTGCCGCCCATTCGCATTTCCCGTCCACTTATCCAGCGCCAGGATGCCGCCAAACTCGCCCAGGTTTCTCACCTCGGCCATCTGCTCCTCCGGCAGGTAATCCACCACCTGCCCCGGCATCAGCCCCCCCACAAATCTCGACCCGAACTGCAACCCCGCCTTGCAGCGCTCCCGCGTTCTGCCCAGGTCGATCTCCAGCTCCGGCGTATTCTCCACCAGCCAGCTCGAGACCTCCACCAACGCCGCTTCCGGTGCTGTCAGCCCCGCCGCCGCCGCCAGCCGCGAGGCCAGAAACTCATTGGCCAGCACCCGCATATGCTGCGGATTGTTCTGGAACTTCACCACGTATACGTGGCCGTCCGCGCCCAGCATCAACTGGCCTTGCGCGCCGCCCCGCATCCGCCGGATATGCTGCACCGCCAGAACCGCCAAGCCGTTCCCCTCCTCGTCTGAATCCTTAATCGAATTCTAAGCTCTCAGGCCCAAATGCAGGGGTAGGGATCAGGGGTCAGGGGTCAGTCTGTTGCTTCGGAGTTCAGAAGTTGGCTACCGAATTCGAAGATTCTCTTGACAAAAGCAGAAATCGCAACATAATTCAGTTGATCCCTGATCCCTGATCCCTGATCCCTGATCCCTGATCCCTGATCCCTAGCTTCTCCCC
>Ga0255354_1001631_pt1 | contig 12685 bp, 7 predicted proteins | sample HBST50metaG_FD_189942 | JGI IMG/M metagenome (GOLD analysis project Ga0255354, IMG submission 189942) | Peat soil microbial communities from Stordalen Mire, Sweden - H.B.S.T50 | ecosystem: Environmental > Terrestrial > Soil > Wetlands > Peat | place: Sweden: Norrbotten County, Stordalen Mire...
TTCCGGTTATTACACTAGCTGGGGCGACTGGGCTGCCTCTTGATAAATTGAGCGGCGAAGTTGCCCTGTTCTGCTCGCCTCCAGCGCTCATCTTACCCGTCTATCTGATTATCGCGATGGGCGGTTTCCGGGCCATGTCTGGAGTGTGGCTGCCTTCCCTAGGTGCTGGCGTCTCATTCGCTGTGGTGCAGATGCTTGTATCAATTTTCATGGGCCCGCAACTCTCTGCGATTCTTGCCGCACTCGCGTCTATGGCAGTGCTAATCGTGATTCTTCGCCTTCGTCAACGGAAGGCGAGCGATGCGGAGATCTCGACGGAGTTGGCTTTCGCCGGGGTTCCTGGAAGTGATATCCGCGCAATGGGCTCGCAGCATTTTCGAGATTCCAGCAACGCGGCCACGACAAAGTTCTCATCAAGTTACACGATCAGTCAGATTCTCTATGCGTGGGTTCCGTACGTGCTATTGGTGTCGTGCGTGATTCTATGGGGAATTGCGCCGGTTCAGAGAATGCTGAATAAGGGTAGTCTTGTTTTCGCGTGGCCCTGGCTAAATGATGTTGTTGAGCGAATGCCCCCTGTCACCTCCGGCCCGTCTCCCTATCACGCAGTATTCTCTTTTAACTTGTTTTCGGCGGCGGGTACCGCCTGTATGGTTGCTACATTCCTTGCAGCGATCTGTCTCCGAATGAGCCTTAAACGCTTTGCGGCGATTCTGCTTGTCGTGGTAAGGCAACTGGCGATTCCCATAGCGACCGTCTCACTGGTGCTCGGCATAGGGTTCCTAATGAACTATTGCGGGGCAACCGCGACTCTGGGGCTCGCATTCGCCTCAACAGGAAAGGTATTTCCCTTCTTCAGTCCCTTCCTTGGCCTGTTAGGCGTCTTCCTGACCGGGTCGGATACTTCTTCGAACGCCCTGTTCGGAAACCTGCAAGTCGTAACTGCCAGCCGGCTCGGACTCGATCCAATTCTGATGGCGGCCGCCAACGCCGCCGGCGGTGTCATGGGAAAAATGATTAGCGTTCAGACAATCGCTGTGGCGGCGGCAGCAACAGGGCTATCGGTGATGGAGCAGTCCAAACTATTTCGTTTCACCTTGAAGCACAGCATTATTCTGAGCCTCGTTATGGGATGCTTAGCGCTCTTTTACACTTACTGTCTGCATATCTAGACGCCTAGTTATAAACATCGGCGTATGGAGCAAGTGATCCTGCCGCATGGCCGGAACCATCTTGCACCGGGTGTGCGATTACTGATTCGAGCGGTGGCGGGGAGAGAGGACATGGGAGCGACAATGAGAAAGAAAGGAGAGTGAGTTGAATGCCCAAGTTCGCAGCGAATCTTTCGATGATGTTCACAGAGGTGCCGTTCCTGGATCGCTTTGCTGCCGCGTCAGATGCGGGATTTTCAGCAGTGGAGTTTCTGTTCCCGTATGAGCATCTGCCCGAAGTCGTGGAAAGTAACTCCAGCGCGAACGGCGTCCAGGTGGTTCTATTCAACATGCCGGCAGGCGACTGGAATGCCGGCGAGCGCGGAGTCACGTGCATCCCAGGACGTGAAGAGGAGTTTCGCGCCGGCGTGAAGAAGGCCATTGCGTACGCCACGATTGTGGGCACGGACCGCCTGCATGCCATGGCTGGTATCGTTCCGCACGGCGTTGATCCCAAGGCGTGTCGCATAACATTGATCGAAAACCTCAAATACGCAGCGGATCAGCTTGCGAAACACGACATTACCCTTCTGCTCGAAGCGATCAACACAAGGGATATGCCCGGTTTCTCTGTCTCCACGCAGGCGGATTCGTATTCCATCTGCATGGCAGTGAATGCCCCTAATCTAAAGATGCAAATGGATCTATATCACATGCAAGTGATGGAAGGCGATCTGGCCACAAAGCTGAAGCACTATGCCCCCCACTGTGGCCATGTTCAAATCGCGGGGTGTCCGGAACGGAACGAGCCAAATACTGGCGAAGTCCGCTACGAGTATCTCTTCCAATTGCTGGATGAGCTCGGCTACCAGGGATGGTTGGGATGCGAATATCGGCCGGCAGGGAAGACCACTGACGGATTGGGTTGGATGCAGCCTTTCGCGCCAGCCAGAGCAGTTTGAGAGTGTTATGCGAAGGAAGTGGGGAGCGAATATGTCAAGAATTGGATTTATCGGTCTCGGCATTATGGGCAAACCTATGTTGCGTAATCTGAGAACGGCAGGGCACGAGTTAGTAGCCTATGATATTCACCCTGCTGGACTGGATGCGGTAGTAGGGGATGGAGTGGAACGAGGTAACTCCTGCAAGGATGTCGCAAGCCGCACAGAAGTTGTAATAACCATGCTCCCGGATGGCACTGAGGTCGAGCAGGCCGTCCTCGGACCGGAAGGTGTGCTTGAAGGAGCGCACCCAGGGCTCGTCCTGATAGATATGAGTTCGATCAGCCCGGTGGTCTCACAAAAGGTAGGGATTGCTTGTTCGGAAAAGGAAGTTAGGTTCCTGGATGCGCCGGTCAGCGGCGGCGAGCCGAAGGCGATTGATGGCACGCTCGCCATCATGGTGGGCGGTGAGCAGGCAACGTTTGACCAGGTTGCTCCGCTGCTGCAACTCCTGGGATCCAGCGTCATACTTACGGGTGCAGTGGGCGCCGGAAACGTAACTAAACTCGCGAATCAGATCATAGTGGCATGCAATATAGCAGCCATGTCGGAAGCGCTCGTTCTCGCGGATCGATGTGGAGTTGATTCCGAAGTTGTCTTCAATGCGATCAAGGGAGGCTTGGCAGGAAGCGCCGTGTTGAATGCAAAGGCTCCGATGGTAATTGCGCACAACTTCAAGCCTGGTTTTCGCATTCGCCTGCACCAGAAGGATCTTCGCAACGCATTGCTCACGGCCGAGTCAAAGAAAGTGGCCCTGCCGCTAACCAGTTTGGTCCAACAAATGCTAATCGCACTAATGAATCGAGGCTGTGGAGACCTTGACCATTCGGCGATTGTGACCTTCATTGAGGAGATGGCTCCAGAGCCTTCAGTTAAGGGTTGAGAAATAGTGCACTAGCAAGAATCGCTATCGTGACCAACACGCGGCTCGCGAACCGGAAGGTTGTCCTCTTCTACAACAAGCGCGGCAAGGCAGAGCAATGGATCGAAGAGGGGAAGCAAGCCGTGAAGATTACTTGGAGTTATTCCAGACCCGGGTAGTTAGGAATGAACTGCCGGTTGTCTGGGCCGGCTTTGATAACTGAACATTGTTGGATATTCCCTTTGAGAATCGAGCCGTGAATCGACTTCAATTGATTTCGGGCATGCGAATGGCGACGGCTCTTGTAGTTTTCAGCGCCCTGGCCGCTTCGGCACAGGAGGCAACCGCGCCCGGATCTGCTTCCGGGCCGGCGCGTCCATCTTTTAGAGAGCGCTTCTTCGCGCACAATTATGCCATGACGGCGTTGCAACCTTCCTGGCCGACGCCGCTGGTGGAGAGCGAGCCGCGGCTGTCGCAGTACTACCGGCTCGCGTTTTCAAACCAGTACACACCGGCCGGAACCCAGACCGTGAACTACGGAAACGCCCGTGGCGGAGGGATCGTTGCTTGGAATCGTATTGAGGTCGACTTGTTGCCGCCCGGCTATATCCAGCACAACTCGAGCGCCGCGGACGGCTTCGGCGACACTGCGGCGCTGGTAAAGTTCCGCATCGCGTCGGGCAACGCGGAGCACGGCAATTACATCGCGACGGCGATCCTGAACCACACCTTCGCCAGCAGTCCGAGGAACGGCGCGGCCACGGATTCCTGGAACCCGACACTGGCCGGTGGCATCGGATTTCTGCGCCGCTTCGACGTCGAGTCCTCGCTGGGCGGCGCCATGCCTACGGGCAAAATTGCCGCGCAGGGCAGGTCGATCATCTGGAGCTCGCTAGTGCACGATCACGTTTCTCCGCATGTGTTTCTCGAGCTGGAAAACAACGCGACTTTTTACTTTGCTGGTAGCCATGACGGGAAGATACAGAACTTCATCACTCCGGCGGCCTTTTACATTTTCAAGCGAAGAGAATGGAAGCCAACGCATCCGTTCCTGGTCTTTGCCGGGGGCATGCAGATAGCAACCTCGGGATTTCATACATACAACCACAATATGATTGCGGACATGCGGATTATGTTTTAGAGAATCTCTGAACGAACCCTTCGTGTGAAGACGACATTCCCTCAGGGGCTGGCCACACCGCAAGGTGAGCAGAAGGAGTCGGGCTTTAGTGCCTGCGTAAGAACTAGTTTTGATGCCCCGATCGCATTGATCACGAGGGTAGCTTACATCTTCCAGTGCCTTCTTCAACAGTACCGCTCCCGGATGAGTGCAGGGAGGTACTGTACCTCGGCGCGGGTACCTCGAAGTGGACCATCAACTCCATCGGGCGTCTTTAGGAAAACCGCGATAACATGTGTAGATGCATATACATACATGCCATGCTTGCAGGGGTCCCATAATTTACCCAGTCGGAGCACCGTAATCTACCTTACAAAAATTAGCTGAGTTATGTCAGATCGATCTTACAGACATCTGCTAAGTCATGTCCGGTCGATCGCCGAGAAAGAAACAGGCAATTGTCTGTTGAGAAGACGCCTGGGCGGCCTCGACCTCCAAAGGAGAATCCCGGAAAGACTTCAAGGTTTGCTGACAATTGTGGAGTTCGGTCCGTGTAGTGCGCGATCCCGGCAAGGGTCGCGTTACAACGCCTGTCTTGCCGAAACAATATCACCGTTGGAGTGCCAATATTCCTGTCTTGAGCGGGGATCCTCCAATGTTGGAAAGCGGACCATGCTACGACACTTTGGGCATGACCGCGGATCAATAAGAAAAAAAGGAGCAACACATGAACGCAATTTCTCTGAGGCAGTCGATCACGGCATATGTGAGTCAAAGACGGAAATTGTTCCTTCACATGGCAGGTCTAGTCCTTCTCTTCGGGTTGGCATTGATCCCTGCTATCGCACAACAGACCACCGGCGCAATCGCCGGAACTGTGAAAGACGCGCAGGGAGCGTTGATCAACACGGCAACCGTAAGTGCAACCAACACCGACACGGGACTCTCCCGTTCGACCCCGGTGGGCAACGACGGCTCCTACCTCATCCAATACCTCCCGCTAGGCAATTACACCGTTGAGGTGGATGCCGCCAACTTCAAGAAATTTGTGCAGAAAAACATCATCGTTACTCTTGACCAGACACAACTACTGAGCGTCGCGCTTGAAGTCGGAGGGGCGAACCAGACGGTGACGGTCACCGATGCGCCGCCTCAGGTCAATACCGCCGACGCAGAACTGGGATCGACGATCTCTCAGGACGACGTTATCGGCTTACCGCTGGTCAACCGCAACGCGTATGCAGAACTCGCGCTGGTACCAGGAGTCATGCAAAACAGCGCCAGCCAAAGTTCCAATCCATCCGGCACGCCGAACATGGTGATGGGCAATCCCTCCGTCTCAGTTCAGATCAACGGGTCGGTCGATGCCGGCAGCGCCCAGGTTAACTTCTACCTGGATGGCGGCTACAATATCACCGACCAACGCGGTTATGGCAACCCGCTGCCCACCCCCGACGCGCTGGAAGAGTTTCGCGTCGAAACCAGCGACTTCTCCGCTCAGTATGGCCACATGTCCGCGGGAGTTATCACAGCCGTAACCAAGTCGGGCACCAACAAATTCCACGGTTCGCTCTTCGAGTTCAACCGCAACACCGACTTGAATGCGTATGCTTGGAATTCGGTCGCGAAGCAACCTTATCATCGCAATCAATATGGTGGCACCGTTGGCGGCCCGGTCAAGCACGACAAGGCATTCTTCTTCTTCAGCTATGCCGCCCTGAAGGAAGTCGTCGGTACAGCCGAGAACAATGTCACCGTATTGTCAGACCTTGAGCGCCTGGGTGATTTTACTCAGGATGCTGCAGTTCTTGGCAAGACCATCTATCAGCCCGGTACAAAGACACAGTGGTCCGGTACCAACAGTTCCTCTAACTGCCAGACTCTCACAGCGAATTGTATTCCAACTGCATCGCTGGATCCCACAACGCAAGCCATCTTGAAATTGACAACCGTGTCCCATAGCACGGGTACCATTCCTCGCGCCAACATTACTGCGAGCAACGGGATCAAGAATCTGTGGTCAGGCAACTACACCGCGCCGTTGGACGATCACGAATATCTCGGCAAATACGACGAGGATTTCGCCAAGGATCACGTCGCCGCGACGTACTTCTATTTGTTCACCGTCCAGGACGCACTTGGAGGAGGCAACTTCTTATGGGATACCGATGAGTCCTCCTCCACGCAGCAGAATGTCGTCCTCAGCGACGTTCACACCTTCAGCCCCAATTTTGCTAACCAGACCTGGTTAACTATCACCTCGAATAAGGGTGCCCGCGTGCAATACCCGCAAACCAGCCTGACCGATCTGGGAACGACAACTTTCAATATCCAGGGACCGAAGGCGTTGCCGCAGATTAATGTCCAAAGCGGCCCCACTTTCGGCGTGGGATTGGCAGGGCCGGTCGCAGCTGCAGACTTCTACGAGTTGCGCGACATGGTTACCACGAACAAGGGCAAGCACAGCCTGTACTATGGCGGTGAATTCGCTCTGACCAAGGCCATGTTGTGGGCCAACCTGTATAACTACGGCATCTTCGGCTTCACGAATTCCGCGCCTACCACTACGAGCTTCGGCGTGTCGGACTTTTTGGCCGGCCAAGTGGCTACGATGGAGCAGGATACACCTTACCAGACGCTCATGAGCGGATGGCGCACGTCGCTCTTCCTGCAAGACAATTACCGCGTTGCTCCCCGTCTGACGCTCAATCTGGGCCTCCGCTGGGATATCGACTCGGCTCCCGTGGAATCCCGGAACCATACGGATACCTTTATTCCCGGTCGCCAATCGACCGTGGTTCCCAGCGCTCCTGCCGGGATTCTTTTCCCTGGGGACTCTGGTGTCGGCCGCGGCATCGTCTCCACAAGATATCACCATATCGCTCCGCGCATTGGTCTTGCGTGGGATCCATTCGGTGACGGCAAGACCGCGGTTCGCGCTGGCGCCGGTATGTTTTACGGTTCGGTCAGCGGCGATGAGTGGAACCTGGCGGGCACCGCACTGCCTTGGTGCGTGCGCCAGAGCTTCAATTCCATCGCCTCTTTCAGCAACGTTTATGGAAATCCGGCGTCTTTCCCCAAGGGAAACAATACATTCCCGGTCACGACAAACGCGCAGACCCCGGACTGGTTCGCGCCTTCCGCCATCCAAGCGGTTAACATCAACGCGCAATGGCCTCTCATCTACCAGATCAACGCGGCAGTGCAGCGGCAATTGCCCCAACAAGTCACCTTGACGGCGGCATATGTCGGCGCGCTCTCGCGTGATGTGCCCACCTTTATTGACGGAAACTTCCCGGTCTGGGCCGCTGGAGCCAGCGACTCGCAGGCCAGCGTGAACGCGCGCCGTCCCTATTTCGGCGCTGCCGGGGCGAATAACCTGGGTTTACTTACCTACCAAGTCACCAATCAGACAGGGGCGTATCACTCTCTACAGGTTTCGGCTAACCGGCCGATGACAAAGAATCTGATGATGAGTGGCTTCTTTGTTTGGTCCAATGCGCGGCAAAGCTCCAGCGAAGTGGCGAACGGACTCATGACCGCACAAGACTTCGCCCAACTGTGGGAAGAGCGGGGTTACATGGACGCCGACATGCGTGAGGTGGCCGTTGTCGACGCAGTCTGGCAAATCGATTACTTCCGGGGATCGAATCTAATCGCCAAGAACGTCCTGAACGGTTGGACGATCTCGCCGATCTATTCGGTGCATAGCGGAATGCCCTTCACTGTTACCACAGGTGGCGACAACAATATGAGCGGCAGCGAAGGCAGCAACCGCCCCAATCTGGTTCCGGGCGTGAATGCTTTCTTCAATGCTCATCGTCCCCGTTCTGTTGAAAGAAACGCGTGGTTCAACACTGCGGCTTTCACTGCCAACTGCGTCACCGGAGCTACCGGTTGCACGACTACTGGACTTGGCCCCGGCGGAGTTGACGGCAACGAGCCGCGCGACTATTTGCGCGCTCCCGGTTACCGCGACGTCGACCTGGGATTGTTCCGCGACTTCAAGTTCGAGCGCGGAATCACTTTCCAGATCCGCGGCGAAGCCGACAACGCTTTCAACCTGGTGAGCTTGAGCGCTCCCACGGGCACGATGACCTCTGGGAACTACGGCAAAATCACTGGAGCCTCTTCCCCCCGCATCATCCAGGTGGGCGGACGCTTAACCTTCTAACGTAACTCACGGGAAATGACAAACCGCCGTGCTCTTCCGAACGCATTCAGGACGGAAGAGCACGGCGCAATTGAACTCTACTGGACGAAGCCGGGGCCAAACCTGCAGGGTGACCCACAGACTCGGACTGGACTGGCTTCAGCCGCCGGATTCCCGGCGTTCCTGCCTTTGACCGATACCGCCGGGTCGTTTGAAGCAGCCTGATATTGACCTGGAGATGGATAGTCTATCGGCTAACAAGGAGATTTGCGAAATGATATGCAATCCCTTCGCCGACTCCAGGGCCATAAGTGTCGACTTATCCGGCTTAATAGGCTGTCCGCCGCATCGCGGCAAACCGCACAAGAAAAAGCAACCATGTCTGCCGATACAGTTGTCCAGCCTAAGCGCATCCTGAGCGCGATAACCGCCAAGGCGGAGACCGCCACGTTGGAGGCGGGAAGCCATTTTCGCTGGACAGTGTGCGGCCTGCTGTTTTTTGCGACCACGCTCAATTACATGGACCGCCAGGTACTCGGCCTGCTCAAACCCATCTTGCAAGACCCCATCCGTGGTATTGGCATGACCGAGATTCAGTACGGCGCCATCGTATCGATCTTCTCGCTGGCGTATGCTTTGGGCCAGTTGTTGGCCGGCAGCTTTATCGATCGTGTCGGCACGCGCATCGGCTACGCCATAGCGTTGTCCATCTGGACCATAGCCTCGGTCAGTCATGCGCTGGTGTACTTCCCAGCCTTTACGGTGCCGCTGCACAACGCGGCCGTGGCATTATCGCATATTCTTCACCATGTTCCGGGGTTCGCCTCGGCGCCTTCGCTCGATCTAATCGCCAACCTCTCGGGCGCCGTCATCGGCTTTGGCATAGCGCGTTTCGTCCTTGGTTTGGGTGAGGCCGGCAATTTCCCTGCCGCCATCAAGGCCGTGGCGGAGTGGTTCCCCAGACATGAGCGTGCGCTCGCCACCGGCATCTTCAACGCAGGCACCAACGTCGGCGCCACCGTTGCGCCCTTCGTCGTCGGTATTCTTATGTATCGCTTCGGTTGGCCATGTGCCTTTCTTGGCACCACGGCTTTTGCAGTCATCTGGCTGGTCCTGTGGCTCACCATCTATCGTGCACCGCAACTCCATCCTCGCGTCTCTGCCTCAGAATTGGCGTCCATCGACAGCGAACCCGCCGAATCGGTCACCAAGATCGCTTGGCCGCGTCTGTTGTCACATCGTCAGACGTGGGCATTTTTTCTGGGTAAGGTCATTACCGATCCCATCTGGTGGTTCTATCTCTACTGGCTCCCCGGCTTCCTCAACGCCCGATACGGCCTCAGCATTACCAGGATGGGTTTACCACTTCTGGTTGTTTATGGCTTATGCACTGTGGGCAGTGTCTTTGGTGGTTGGTTGCCTGCGCAATTCATGAAGTTGGGTTGGACCCTGAACCGCGCACGCAAGATCGCCATGCTTCTCTACGCGCTGGCAATCGTGCCAATCGTCCTTATCGGAAACACGCAAACTTTGTGGCAGGCGATTGGCCTCATCTGCCTGGCCACGGCTGCGCATCAGGCCTGGTCGGCTAACCTGTTCACCCTCGCCTCCGATATGTTTCCCCGCCGTGCGGTTGCATCCGTCGTCGGTATCGGTGCCTGCGGCGGCTCGCTCGCGATGATGTTTATCAGTCTCTTTATCGGTTTCGTGCTCCAGATGACGCATGGCAATTACCTGCCTGTCTTCGTCCTTGCCGGCTTTGGGTACTTGCTGGCAATCATGTTCATCCACCTGCTCGCGCCCAGACTTGAAATGGCGCGCATTGACTGACTAGATGGGCCGTATTCTGGTTCCAGCAACGGCCAGTCGTTTTGCAGAAGATCCAAGCGATGAGGAAAGAGGATGAAGGAGTGAGAGTCGGAATCGTTGGCACAGGCGCAATTTCATGGAAGCATGCGGAGGCCTATAGGAATATCGGATACCAATTGACTGCATGCACCGGTACAGGGCTCTCCAACTTGTGGAGAGTATCTATACTTCCTGCGCCGAGAAAACGAAAGTCGAGATCGAGGAACAGGCTTCCTAAACTAAGCTTGGGTTTGGTTAGCAAACATTTTATCTGTTCGAAGAACCAACATTCGCGCACAGGCAGAGCTTGGCCGGGCGCCACAACCATTGATTAAGCGAGGTTCTATGGAGTATTCACGCAGGCAGGTTTTATTCGCGGCAAGCTCCTTTGCCGTCGTATCCGCAGTGCCGCAAGTGGCGCGCGCAGCACTATCCGGGCTTGAACAGAAACAGGTCCACGGCCGGTCAAAGATCGAGGTCGGGTATGCCGCGATCACCTGGGGCGACGATTTAACGGGGGCGATCGCGGACATTTCCGCCCTCGGTTATCGAGGTGTTCAACTGAGGGCGAATGCGGTGAAACTATACCCGGATCCTCTCGTGCTCAAGGCGGAACTGGCTAAACACAGCCTGACTTTTACCGCCCTTTCCAGCGGCGATATCGCTCTCGAGCCCAGTGAGGAAGCGGCCAATCTCAGTCTCCACGAGGATCATGCAAAATACCTGAGCAGAGGCGGAGGCATGTATCTTCAGATTCTCGGCACCTTCAGAAGCAACGGAGTGTACACATCGGACGAATATGTCAGGACGGGGAGAATGCTTACTGAAATCGGAAAGCGTGCCGTGGATCAAGGAGTGCAGATTGGATTTCACAATCACATGGGGTCTATCGCGGAATCGCCCGAACAACTGGCAAGAATCCTGGACGCTGCAGACCAAAGATATGTGAAGCTTCTGCTGGACGTAGCTCACTACAAGCAAGGCGGAGGAGATCCCGCGCATGCTGTCAGGCAATATGCGGATCGCCTGCTGTATGTCCATTTTAAGGATGTAAAGCCAGCGAATAACAGCGAAGGCTTCGAATTCACGGAACTCGGCCAAGGGACAGTCGATTTGCCAGCCGACGTTGCGGCTTTGCGGGCTATTCATTTTGATGGCTGGGTGACTGTGGAATTGGACCATGTACCCAGCGGCTCTGGAAGAACGCCAAAGGAGTGCGCGGAACTCAGCAAGATCTATATTGAGCGCACCTTGGGAATCAAAGTCTGACTGTGATCCTGACCTGATGATCACGCACGATGAAGCAGGTATGGAAGGCGGTTTGGCTCGACCAGACCTCTTGAGGAGCGCCGGGCTTGCGTGCTGAGCGGCGGTAGTGCCGGTCTGTTCGGTTCGCCGGTCGCTGGCGATGGATAAAACGGCGTGCCGCGGTCGAACTCAGCATCGGACATCTGAAGACGGAACACCGGTTGGAACGTAACCGCTTGAAGGGCGTTGCCGGCGATGCGATCAATGCCATCCTGAGTGCCGCGGCGATGAACTTCTATAAGCTCCTGGGAGCTTTTTGGGGCATTCTTCCACTCTACCTGATGCGCGTCCTGGACTGGACTCCGGACCTGCAAGAGCGAATCCTTCTCCAAACGCGGCCTGCAGACGCCTGAACGCACCTTTTTTAGGATCGACTAAGTAGCTTTCGACACTTCAATAGTGGTTCCCTTGCAGTCCACTTCTTGCCTGACACCTGACCCTCATCGGTTAAGCAGTTACACACTCGCCGCTCTTGCGAGCTTCGCGTGCTCATGGCGCACTGTCACCGGCTACCGCGCCAGTCCTCGACGCGACCGGCAAGCGTTTACGAATCCAATCTACCTGGACGTAAAACCGCCTTGTCGGACAGTTGAAAGCGGACCTGTTCCGAGCGCGGACGAAATAGCAGGTGATAAGGCCCTTTGTCGCCAAGGGTCCTTGCTGGTTATCGCTTTGCCGAATCGACTCTGAATCTCCTGATGGCTAGGCCTTACGGCTGGGCTTAAGCCTCGGAAGCACTCTCAAAGGGAGCTGTGGAAGGGGGCTGCTCCCTGTGCTGACTGCGAAAAAACAAGACAAATCGACAGAGCCAGCTGCGAATCTCACACTGCCAGAGAACAGTCCAAGATTCGCGTGACCGCAACGTGCGGTGATCCCCCGCAGACTGACCGCTCGCGACGCTGCTCGATCATCAATCGGATCGACTGCGCTCGACGGGAACCCGCAAAATCACCGAGCCGATTCCGAGCGCACGCAAGAGTTTCCCGATTGTATTTAGGCGTGGGCCGGAATCGCCAAAACCTCTCTCGATCCTGGAAAGGTGACTTCGTTCCATGCCAGCGAGGCACGAAAGCCGTCGTTGGCTCAAGTGCTGCTTCAAGCGCAAACGACGCACCGCAGCGCCGAAGACGGCGCATCGCTCGCGTTCACTTCTAGCCCGCATTTCTCACACTTAGTCAGAGAGCCTGCAGTTCCAGGGGGCGAAGGACTGTTTGGATGGGGTGAGTTGTCTCCAGGAGTCGT
>Ga0255354_1001639_pt1 | contig 12608 bp, 8 predicted proteins | sample HBST50metaG_FD_189942 | JGI IMG/M metagenome (GOLD analysis project Ga0255354, IMG submission 189942) | Peat soil microbial communities from Stordalen Mire, Sweden - H.B.S.T50 | ecosystem: Environmental > Terrestrial > Soil > Wetlands > Peat | place: Sweden: Norrbotten County, Stordalen Mire...
CAGCCATCCAGCCGAACCGTAAAGTGCCAGATGTGGTTCACCAAAAGTGAGGAAGAACCACTTTTACTCCGCCGCAGAGCACCGCTCACGCGGCGCACTGTGGCCTAGTTTTGCACCGGCGCGCATAGTATTGGTGACGACATACATGCATAGGCGTGTAGATATGTTGGTTGCTGATGAAATACCTATGAAAGAGTACGGGAACCTCGCACGACTTTATGACGCCCCAGACGCATTTACCCACTCATCTCGGCCATGCATCTGTTCTGACTACGGAGCGCTATCTCGGTTCAAAGCAGAATCTGGAGGAGCCAGTCAATGACCGATTCGGACCTCTGTATAAACGCGAAACCTCCGACATCAGGAGAACCTGATATTGCCAGGTGAGATCAGAATATTGGCATTCAGGTAACAGCAAACGAATCGTGCGCGATAGTCGTTCCGTGAAATGGTCTTCGAACTCGCCGACGGTTACCTATCGCTGAGTGAAGTGCTGCGTGACCACTGAGCGATCTCGCCAGTTGAGAACACGGCTCTATTATCACATTTCTAAACAATGGGAGACTTCCCCGTTACAAATCTGCGTGACATTTGCTTTTACACGGCAGAGGTTCGAGCATGAATCAGATGTTTCCCTGGGTTGAGGGTGCCGAGAAGGGCGCTGAGATGGGCCATCGGCCCCTCAATACGATGACACACGTCGAGATCCTCGTCGCGATGCTGACTTTAGTGAGCATCTTAGAGATTCAACACACATACCGCCTTGCGCCGCTCAAGCCCAAAATCTGCACTTTCTTAAGTTCCAAGGACGGCCCGTTTTTCGTCTTTACCTATACAAGGCTTGCTAAATCTTCTAACATTCAGAATGTATCTTGGGACACATTGTATAAGAATGTTCACTTTTGTCCAGACCTCCCAAGTCCCTATCTGTCAACTTCGGAGCATCTAGGCTGATCGATCAGAATCCCGATCCAAATACCAATGGACACCGTAGAGATGCAAAAGAGATTAACGCGTGAAGAGAGCCGGGCGCAGACCCGTACCAGGCTTATCGCCATTGGGCGCGAGCATTTTCTTCGCTACGGGCTGGGCGGGGCCGTTGCGGAAACGATTGCCGAAGAGGCAGGCTATTCGCGAGGCGCACTCTATTCCAATTTTGACGGCAAAGAAGAACTATTCCTTGCTGTGATCCATGAGGAGCAGGCACGCCACTTCAATGTCTTTCGTTCCATTCTCACGCAAGAACCTTCGAGCCGGAAGAGGCTGAGGAGAATGCGGGACACATTCGCCGACATGGTCACAGACCCTGATTGGATTGTGCTGCATGCCGAGTTCGAAACGGAGGCTCTGCGAAGTGAGCGTATTCGGGTGAGCTATTTGCAACTTCATCGGCAGATGATGCGTGACGGACAAGCACTCGTTCGAGATCTCATGAGATCTTCCGAAATGACTCTACGTTTGAAACCCACCGATTTCATTATGGCTATGCTGGCCTTCTCTCACGGCCTGGCCGTCAACCAGACAATCCTTGGTATGAAACTCCCCCAGAAGAGCACACGCATCCTTATCCAATGCCTGTTTGACCATTTAGTATCGGTTGCGTGACAGGCCATCATTGTATCGACTGGCCATCGTAATCGCAGCAAGCCGAGCTTCGTTCTTAGCGATGATATCAAGGAGGCTATTTCCAGCCTCCGCCTAGGGCGCCGTAGAGTTGAACCAAAGACAAGGCCTCCTGCTGCTGGGCATTGGCGAGGTTCAACTCCGCGGAGAAGAGATTGGTCTCATTCGTGAGGACCTCGATATAGCTGCTGCCGCCGTTGTCATAGCGAATATGAGCCAATTGAACAGACTTGTCTGCTGCAGTTGTTTCTTTCTCCAGGGCAATGCGATTTTCTTTTGCTTTTTGATAAGCAATCAGAGCGTTAGAGACGTCACGAAATGCGGAAGAGATCGCTTGTTGATAGGCGAGCACCATCTCTTGCTTCGTCTCTTTTGCCAAGCGTAAATTGTTCCTCAGTTTTCCGCCCTCGAAGAGGGGCTGGCTCGCACTTATTGAACCAAACCAGAAACTGGCATCCGAGTTGAAGAGCTTATTCATCTGGCTGGTTGCCGTTCCGCCCATCCCAGTGATGCTGATCTGTGGAAAGAATTGGGCTCGGGCCACACCAATGCGGGCATTTGCCGCGATCAGTTCCGCTTCCGCTTTCTGAATATCCGGCCGGCGTTCCAATAACTGCGAAGGGATGCCGGGAGGAACATCCTGGGGATCCGGCTGCGCGATGGACTTCTTGCCCCGAGGAATAGGGCCAGGGTTACGGCCGAGAAGCAGACTGATGCTATTCTCCTGTTCCCGGATACCACGCTCAATATCCGGCTGAGCGGCCTCTGCCGCGTAGAGAAGCTGTTCCCACTGATGGACATCCGACATTGTCGCCGAACCCACCTGTTCACGGCGACTGACAAGCCGAAGCGATTCCCTGCGTGAATCCAGTGTCTTGCGCGTAATCTCCAATTTCGCATCCAGTGTTCGTAATTGGATATAAGAGTCTGCAACATTGATTACGATCGAACTCAACGTTGCCCGGCGCCCCCATTCCGTCGCAAGAAGCTTGGCGCGCTCTGCTTCGTTCTGGCGGCGATAGAGCCCCCAGAAATCCAGATTCCACGCCGCATCGGCGATCAATCCACCTCCATGAAAGGTAGAAGGATAGCTGCTACCGAGAGCATTAGTTGGAATGCCGATAGCGCTGTAGGCCCCTCCCGCGCTCAAAGAGGGTAAGGACTGCGATCGTGTAATGCCAACCTGTGCCTGCTGCTCAAGCACGTGCTGCGCGGCGATCCGCACATCGAAGTTCTTCGCCAATGCCTCAGAGATGAGTTCCTTCAACTGTTCATCTTTGAAGACTTCGGACCACTTCAGGTCTCCCACTGAGGCTGTCGAGGCGCTGGCGTCAGCAGAGACGGGCTCTGCATTTCGGTAAGCGGGCGGAGCGAGTACTGCGGGCCTCTGATAATTCGGGCCGACCTTGCATCCAGAAATAACTGTAACTGCTGCAAGCGAGTACACTGCGAAAATGAGTTGTTTCATATTGTTCCTTTGCATGCTATGCCGGCAGTTCGATGACATCCGGGCCGTGTGCGGTCCGCGCGCCTCATGATTGCAACGTACCGATGGAGCGTCGAAAACGGAGCAGCGCTGCAGCGAAAAATAGAACCGCGATGCCGATGATTGAAAGAAATTGCGGCCACACGGCGCTGAAGCCGGCGCCGCGGTTGAGAATCGCCTGGGACAAGCTCACGAAGTGAGTCGTGGGAGCGATGAGCATGATCTTCTGCACAAACACCGGCATACTCTCGCGTGGCGTCAGCGAGCCGGAAAGAACGTCGAGCGGAAGCAGAACGAGAATAACCAGTAGTCCGAATTGCGGCATCGATCGCGCTATGGTCCCCAAGAAGATGCCCATCGATGTTGTGGCTAACAGAGTGAGCAGCAGCCCGAGGAGAAACAAAGGGATTGACCCCGATATTACAACGCCGATAATCCCTCTCACCATCACCTCCAATCCAAATGTCGCGGCAAGCAATACTACGACGCCCATCGACCACACTTTGGAAGCCATGATCTCGAACGGCGTCAGCGGCATGACAAGAAGGTGCTCAATCGTTCCATGCTCACGCTCGCGGACGAGCGCCGCTCCCGAGAGAATGATGGAAAGCATGGTGACGTTGTTGATCAGCTCCATGACCGCGGTGAACCATGCCTGTGTCAAGTTAGGATTAAATAAAGTGCGCGGCTCGAGTTCGCTCGGCAGTGGCGCAACGGTGCGGTATCTTTGCACAAAGTCGCTCACCTCGCCGCCGACAATACTCTGGATGTACCCAGCGCCAATGTAGGCTTGGCTGACGAGCGTGCCGTCCACATTGAGTTGTAACCCCGGGTCACGGCCGGCGATCACATCGCTCTGGAAGTTGGGCGGTATGTCGAGCGAGAAACTGTAGCGTCCGGTATCCATCCCCAGGCCTGCATCCTGTTGCGATGCCGCCACGGGCCTTTGGAAGTAAGGCGGATACAGGCTATCGGCGATGCGCATCGAAAGTGGCGTCCGGTCCTCGTCCACAATCGCAATGGGAGCGCTCTGCAAAGCCTCGGGTTGTGAACGTGCCGCAGCATAAATACTGATTGAAAACGCAAAGACAATGAGCACCAGCATCGCCGGATCGCGATATAAGCTCCGAAATTCTTTAATACCCAAATGAAAGATGTTCGCTAAAGTTGTCATCGGTTTACTTTCCTTGTTTTTTCAGAAGGAGAACGCAGGCGATAGTCAATATGGGAATCATCGCCGACAATGCGAAAAAGGAGTTGGACAGTCCCAAGAACCCCAGACCTTTGGAAAACGTGCCGCGAGAGATGGCGAGGAAGTAAGTCGTTGGATAAAGACGTCCGATAAACGCACCCGCTCCGGAGAGCGCCGAAATAGGATTGAGCAATCCCGCGAATTGTATAGCCGGCAATATGGTTGCGATGGCCGTGCCGAAGATTGCGGCAATCTGGCTATCCAGGAACGTCGACATGAACAGGCCAAGTCCGGTCGCACACGATAAATACAGCAGCGCTCCTGTCGCCAACGCCAGGAAACTGCCCGTAATGGGCACGTGAAACAGGAACAACGCCATTAGCGTCATCAGCAGAAAATTGACCATGCCGATTGCGATGTACGGCAATTGCTTGCCAAGCAGGAATTCGACCTTCGTCACGGGAGTGACATAGAGGTTCAGAATGGATCCAAGTTCCTTCTCGCGCACAACGCCAAGCGCTGTGAGTATGGCCGGGATGAAAAGCAGAAGCAGGGCAACGACGGCTGGAACCATAGCTGCAAGACTCTCCATGTCGGGGTTATATCGATAGCGGGTTTCCAAGTTGAAGAGTGGAGTGGCTTTCAATCCAAGATGGTGCGTGGCGAGATCGGAAAGATACTCATAATGCATAGCCTGCACATACCCAAGAACAGTCTCTGCGCGCTGCGGCATGGCTCCGTCGACCCACAGGCCGATCGTCGGACGGGCGCCGCGCGTCAGATCCTGTCCGTAGTTTGGAGGTATCTCGACGGCAAAGCTCAGTTCGCCATCCCGCATTCGCCGATCAAGTTCGTCATAGTCCGTGATGGCCGGCTTTTCGACGAAGTATTGGGAGCCGGAAAGATTCAAGGAGTAATCCTGGCTTGCGGCACTGTTATCGTGGTCGAGCACGGCGTAGGAGAGATTGTTCACATCCATGTTGATTCCGAAACCGATGATAAACATCAGCATTACGGTTCCGCCCAGCGCGAGCGCCAGCCGGATGGGGTCGCGGCGCAGTTCCAGCGATTCCCGGTATGCGTAAGTCAATAATCGTTGCAGGCTGAACAGCGGTTGCCGGTTTAACTGCGCTGCTCTGGGCTTGGCAGTTAGTGGAGGTCTTACAGCCGGAGTCATAGCCGTGGCCGGATGGTTGACTTTCTCCATTGTGGCCTGAGCCTTTTCCAGATAGGAGATGAAAGTTTCTTCGAGGGTGTTGCATCCGCTGGCGGCGACCATAGCCGCCGGCTTATCGGTCGCCAGGATACGGCCGGCATTCATCAGCGAGATACGGTCGCAACGCGCAGCCTCGTTCATGAAGTGTGTCGAAATAAAGATGGTGACGCCATCCTTTCGGGAGAGGTCGAGCATCAGTTCCCAGAAGGTATCTCGCGCGATAGGATCTACGCCGGATGTTGGTTCGTCAAGAATCAGCATTGTGGGCTTGTGGATTACGGCCACAGCAAGAGATAGGCGCTGGCGAATGCCCAGGGGCAATCCTTCCGGCAACTGGTCGAGCACCCGCTGAAGACTGAAGCGCCTGGCCATTTCTTCTATCCGTTCATCGATCTCAGCCTCCGGCACATGGTAAAGTTGCGCATGCAGTAAGAGGTTTTGTTGGACGGTAAGTTCCGTGTACAACGAGAATGCTTGCGACATATAGCCGACCTGGCGGCGTATCTCAAGATTTCCCGAGGTAACCGGTTTGCCAAACAGCAGCGCCGTACCTTCAGCCGCGGGGAGAAGACCTGTGAGCATCTTCATAGTCGTCGACTTGCCGCAGCCATTCGATCCAAGAAATCCGAATATTTCTCCACGCTCGACGCTGAGTGTGACATGATCCACTGCAGTGAATTTGCCAAACCGTTTTGTGAGGCCGCGCGCTTCGATCACGACCTCGGCGTTTGCCTTCCGCGGTGCGATAACAAGCTCGCGGTGCCCCCTGCGCTCCTGCTCGGGAAGCAATTGGATGAATGCTTCTTCGAGTGTCGGCTGTGCGGTCTGCGTTCGCAATTTCTCGGCCGAGCCTGTCGCGAGAACGCGTCCTGCCTCCATGGCGATCAGCCAATCGAAATCCTCGGCCTCTTCCATATAGGCGGTCGCAATGATTACGCTCATTCCCGCGCGGCGCTTGCGGATGTCTTTGATAAGATCCCAGAACTGCCGACGCGAAAGAGGATCGACGCCCGTTGTCGGCTCATCGAGAATCAACAGATCGGGATCGTGGATCAGTGAGCAGCAGATGCCAAGCTTCTGCTTCATCCCACCGGAGAGCTGGCCGACGGGGCGATCTCGAAATGCCTCAAGGCCCGTGCTCGCGAGCAGTTCGCCAATGTGAGCCTTGCGCTCTGCCTGGCCCAGGCCGAAAAGCTTCCCGAAGAAATTGATGTTTTCATCGACGGACAAAGTCGGATACAGATTTTTGCCAAGTCCCTGCGGCATATATGCAACGCGCGGGCATATGCTTTCCCGATGCGCGCGATCGGCCATGCTGCCTTCCAGCACCTCGATACTTCCTTTTTGCATCTTCAGGGCGCCCGCGATAAGGCCAAGAAGCGTGGACTTACCAGTTCCATCGGGACCGATGAAGCCGATCATCTTTCCCGCGGCAATGTCCAGAGTCACAGCATCGACTGCGACTGTCGCCCCGTACACGTGGGTAACGTCCCGCAACTGCGCGACCGCCGCAGATGTGTCGCTCACTGCTCGATCCTGGACTTGAGTTTATCCGGCCAAGGAACGGAAGGATCAAGACGGACATAGGCCATTCCCGGCAAGCCGGACTTCACTTGTGCAAGATGCTTTTTGAGAAGAGCCGGATCAATCCGCGCTTTCACTCGGAAGACCAGCTTCTCACGCTCACTCGTGGTTTCCACGGTCTTCGGCGTAAACTGCGCGACGTTGGCGACAAACGATACGGTAGCCGGAATCACGTCCTGCGGCGCGGCATCGAGAACAATATGAACTTCCGCCCCGATGGCCACTCGTCCCGCGGAGGCTTCTGGAAGGAAAAATGTCATTGTGACGTCGCTCAGATCTACCATGCTGAGTACCTTTCCTCCGCCCGCTACGACTTCACCGGGCTGAGCGATCCGATACTGCACTCTGCCATCACGCGCGGCTTTCAACTCGGTGTCATCTATCTCCACCTGCAGTTGGCTTTCAGCCGCTTGTGCGGCCACAACCTTTGATTGGGCCTCAAGAACCTGAGAACGCGCCGCGTTGATGGTGGCCTGCGAAGCGGCAAACTGCGCCTTTGATGCCGCTACGGCTGCTTCCGCTTCTTTCTGGCGAGCCACATCATTGTCATACTCCTGGATTGAGGCTGCGTGTTCGGTCGACAGGACTTGCGAACGCTCCGCGGTCTTCACAGCTACGGCTTGCTCCGCCTCGCGTTGCGTAACGACAGCCAGGGCCGCAGTTTGTTCGCTCTCGCGCTGAACGACAACCGCCAAAGCCGTGCTTGTCGCATTGCGCGCTGCGTTTTCATCTGCCTGTGCCTGCTTTAGCTGTGCTCGGAGCACGGCAGTATCCAATCTGGCGACAACCTGCCCCGCAGCGGCAATGTCGCCGTCATCAACATACATCTCGGTGATGCGTCCCGGCGACTTCGCAGCCACGTCGAATTCCACTGCCTCAATGCGCCCGTTCCCGCTTGCAAATCCCTCTCCCAAGCCCTTTGGTCGAAAATGCTGCCATATAAGATAAACGGCAACGCCTACAATAAGAACCAGAACAATTCCAACCACCGGCTTGAGATATCTGCGCCACCGATCGCTTACGATTGGCGGCTTTGTCGCGTCCTTGGCTGGCGATGCGTCTTTGGCTGGAACATTCTTCTCCGGGGTGTCCTTTGACGTGGCATCCTTTGCTGGAGATTCTTTCTCTGCTGTGTTCTGCGCTGGAGTATCCTTTGCTTGAACATCTTGCGTGGAAGCATCCTTTTCGGCAGGGTTCCGCAAGGGAATCTCCTGTGTGGGAGTTTTTTTGATCGACGCGTTGTTATCTTGGGAACCAGCCTGTGCACCGGTTTGCGGAGGATTGGATGTCGACTGTGCCGGCGTTGATTGCTTGATAGTGACTGTTCCATCTGCGCTGGTAGTGGCTATAGGCGAGACGTTGCCATTATTATCGGTGATGATTATGACCATTACGCGTTGCCCTCGAATCCGCACACTTCCACGTCTGTATAAGTTGGCAGGAGCGGTCTCTGGCAGTCTGATCAAAACGAAACACATCTATACAATTGGTTTCTAGATACAATTTGCATACGGAGGTTTGAATAGGAGATTGCGAAAACGGCGAGTAGAAAAATTATCTGGTGAGCCAGGTTGAAACAATGATCGTGGTGAATGCTCCCTTTTCCGGCATCAAGCCACGTTTGCTTATCTGTTCTGTGATACTCTACTCATCTTTGATGAGTGATGCATGAGCATGCGATCGATCAAATCTACCAAACGAGTTCACAAAGCCGCGCCTGACCGTTACAACGGCAAAGCTGACAGCAACCCATGAAACAAGTGAATCGAAGGTGCTCTGGATGAGATCTCCTGGAACATGGAAAGTCGCCATGATCGCTCGTCTTCTATTTTTCACGTTTACTTGCGGACCTCTCTTTGCGCAAACATCTCCTCGAACTATTCCTCCATCTACTGAGGATCTGACTCCACCCACAACACCGGCCAGTCTTCAGAATTCTGGAAAAGCGGACGTTACGTCGAATGTGAATAGCGCAGATCTGAAGACCAAGCATGCGACGGCGGATTTAGCGCACCTCCCTCAAGTCGTTCCCTCCGGAAGACCAGTGATCGGTCTCGCTCTGGAAGGCGGAGGAGCCCTGGGAATGGCTCACATCGGCGTGCTTCAGTGGTTGGGGGACAACCATATTCCAGTCGACCGGCTGGCCGGAACCAGCATGGGCGCATTGATCGGCGGACTCTATGCCTCAGGCCACAGTCCCGCGGAGATGCGGAAGATAGCCTCAAGCGCTGTCTTTCGCGCCGTCTTCGCCCTGGAAACTCCTTACACAGATGCGAGTTTTCGCAGGCGAGAAGACAGGAGAGATCTTCCGCAGGCAATCAAAATCGGTCTCAAGGGTGTCCCGAGCCTGCGCAATGCAGTGCTCGTGGATGCGGGACTGAACGGATTCCTGGCCGCGAATCTGGACCGCTACAACTGCAGTGAACTGAGCTACGATAGCCTCCCCATCCCGTTTCGCTGCGTGGCAACGGATTTGAATACGATGGAGCCGGTGGTTTTCGATGGTGGTTCAATGCCCCAGGCGCTGCGCGCATCCATCGCGATTCCCGGGATTTTTTCTCCGCTTCCATATCGCGATCATTACCTCGTGGACGGGGCAATCTTGGATAACCTGCCCACGGATATTGTGAAGGAGGATCTGCACTCAGATGTGGTGATCGCGGTACACCTCAAGGCCGCGGATTTCTCCGAGTCAGATGTCAGCTCGGTCGTCGGTATCTTCGCGCGCGCCTTTGCTGCCGGGACCGCCAGGAACGAGCGCATTGCGAAAACGCTTGCGGATGTTCTGATTTCGACCGACACCGGTAAATATTCGACGATCGACTACGACAAAGCAACCGAACTGATTGACGCCGACTACGCAGCCGCTGAGAAGAATCGCGCAGCACTTATGAAGTATGCCTTGAATGACGATGGCTGGACAGCTTACATCGCGGATCGGCGTGGATGGGAGCGCCCCAAGCCCTCAACACTGCAGATGGTCAAAATCGAAGGCGGCAGTGTTGGCGCTGAACAGGCTGTCCGGGAAGATGTAAGCAAGTTGCAGGAGAAGCCTATTGAAGCTGCCACACTGTCCAAAGCTCTTCGTCATATGGAGGGCAACGGCGCCTATCTGGCTAGCTTTGAAACATTTGCGCCCGAGGTATCGGGCCCATCAGACCGGACTCGGGCAATAGGTCCCGACACCGGCGTGATCGTGTGGTTGACGAATGTGAGGAATGGTCCGCCTTTTCTGCTATTCGGAACTGACGCCACTGCAGAGACTTCCAACGTCACGCGCAGCACCGTGGACCTGCGCCTGCTCGATCAGAATCTTGGCGGATTCGGGTCGGAACTTCGGGCAGATCTTCGCGTTGGCTTCTTGACACAGGCTTCTGGCGAGTACTATCGCCAACTCACACAATCCGGCTATTACATCCAGCCGCATCTCGGCATTCTGCGCCAGCCTGTGTATCTTTGGGAGAATCAGGTCCGTATCTCGGAACGATTCTCACGGCAAGCAGGTGGAGGCCTCGACGTTGGCCGTACCTTCAGCCGCAACCTCCAGGCTTCGCTCCAGTGGCGGGCACAGGTAATCCACTGGCATCTCGTGACGGGCAGCGATAACACGCATGACATTTCCGGAGGCGCGCAGACAGCCACCGCGCACATCGTCTACGACCGCACGGAAGCGGGTATCATCTCGCCCAACGGCGCGCGCCTGGAGATCACCGCAGGTTCGCTCTTTAATACGGTGGCGAGCAGAAACGCGCCTCTCGTCGAAGCGAAGGCCGGCAAGACAATCAGAATCACTGACCAGGACATACTGGCCGCAGGAGTCGAGGGCAATACGTACTTTCGGCGCAATGTTGCTGAGCCCTTGCGATTCACAGTAGGCGGTCCCTTGAGACTGTCTGCGTCCTCGATAGACGAGTATCGGGGGACGGATAATTTCCTTGCCCGCGCCGGTTATCTCCATCGAATCGCGACGCTGCCTTCAGGACTTGGACACGGACTCTATATGGGCCTTGGATATGAAGGCAGCGAAATCTGGGCACCGGAGATGCGAACATTCTTGCGGCAGGATGGCCTTTTGACAGTCATCGCCGCGACTCCCCTGGGAGCGATCACCGTAGGAGGAGCAGTTGGTGACGCGGGGCGGAGAAAGGTGTTCTTCTCGTTCGGCAGGCTTTTTTAATTTGCCGTATACGCCTTCCCAACAATTCAACGGTAACCGGCAGGTCAGGCGCATGAGCATTTGTCAGCCCGGAATCTTCACTCCCTCTGTTGAACTCGCGTGACAATTGACGAAGTACTCTCAGGAGTCCTACAGTGTCGCTTAACCGGTTGGATCGTTCGACTCCCACAATGATAGTGCGCATGATTTTGCGCCGAATCGTCACGACCTTCTTCTATTTGTGTATAGCCCTTCTAACGTGCTGGCCCACGCTGGCACTTTACTTTGACCTGCCAATAGCCAGGCTGCACATACTTTCCGCTGTTCTGTACTTGCTGGTCATTGCCGTCCTCTTCCGCTATGCAAAACGAAATCTGTATCGCCTATTGGGGTGTCTGCTTGGTTGTGTGCTAGTTGCCTTATGGTGGCTCACGTTGAAGCCTTCCAATGATGAGCCGTGGCAGGCCGACGCATCCCGGCTAGCTTCGGTCGATCTGAATCACGGCCATGCTGTGATTCACAACTTTCGCCAGTGTAACTACCGGGCTGAACTCGACTACATCTGCAATTGGAGTACGCGAGATGTCGATCTCTCGCAAATAAGCGGTGTCGATCTATTTATGGATTATTGGGGGTCTCCCTGGATCGCGCATACCATCGTGAGCTTCGATCTGGGAAACGGGCAGTATATTGCCTTTTCCATTGAGACCCGCAAACAGATTGGACAAAGTTATTCTGCAATCCGCGGACTTTATAGACAGTACACGCTTATTTCGGTCTTGAGCGATGAACGCGATTTGGTGCGGCTGCGAACAAACTATAGGAAAGGCGAAGACTTGTATCTTTATCACACGCGCGCAACACCAGCCTTTGCGCGATCGCTCTTTCTGAACTACGTTGATGTCACAAACCAACTTGCGGAGCATCCGCAGTGGTACAACGCGATCACACGAAACTGTACGACTGAGATCTTTACCTTTCAGACAATGAAAAGCCAGCCACACGATTGGCGAATTCTCTTGAACGGGAAGGCTGACGAAATGGAGTTCGAGCAGGGAGTATTGGCAGGTAATTTCCCTTTTGCGGAACTCAAAATGAGGGCTTACATCAATCCCACGGCTCGCGCTGCTGATGCGGACCCACAGTTCTCGGCCAGAATACGTGTGGGCCGGCCAGGCTTCATTGCATTCGCGCCAGACAATGGTTCGATCTAGAGCCTGTTATGTATGGTGGTCCCGTTTGTTCGGACAGTTTTTTCGGGTTTTTAAGTGGAATAATTGTTCGTCGTAATCGAGGCGGTGGAAATGTGAAAATCAGTTTCATCGATTTTCAAGGTCTGAGGGAAGGGCGG
>Ga0255354_1001644_pt1 | contig 12571 bp, 6 predicted proteins | sample HBST50metaG_FD_189942 | JGI IMG/M metagenome (GOLD analysis project Ga0255354, IMG submission 189942) | Peat soil microbial communities from Stordalen Mire, Sweden - H.B.S.T50 | ecosystem: Environmental > Terrestrial > Soil > Wetlands > Peat | place: Sweden: Norrbotten County, Stordalen Mire...
TATGAGTACCGCTCCGGCCAGTTTGAAATGGCCAAGGCCGTGGAGCGGGCGCTGGAGGAGCACCGCCACCTGATTGTCGAGGCCGGCACCGGCACTGGCAAAACCCTTGCTTATCTACTGCCTGCCCTGCGCACCGGCCAGCGGGTCATCATCTCCACCGGCACCAAGGCCCTGCAAGATCAGCTTTACTTTCGCGACATACCTTTTCTTGAAACGCTGCTTGGTCCGCTGCGCGTTTGCTACATGAAAGGCCGGGCCAATTACCTGTGCCGTCACAAGTTGACTGCCCTGCGCGCGCAGCCGATCCTGTCCGGACTGGAAGAGATTGACCAGTACCGGCAGATCGCCGAGTGGGAACAGACCACCGAGACCGGCGACCGTGCCGAGCTTTCTGGCATGCCCGAGTCCAGCGCCTTGTGGCAAAAGCTGGATGCGCGCACCGAGGCTTGCCTGGGGTCCACCTGCCCGGATTACCGGCGCTGTTTCATCACCGAGATGCGGCGCAAGGCGCTCGAATCGGACATCATCATTGTGAATCACCACCTGTTTTTTGCCGACCTTTCGGTCAAGCAGGAAGCTGGCGGCACGCCTGATGCGGGCATTCTTCCCGAGGCTGCGGCGGTGGTCTTCGACGAAGCGCACGAACTGGAAGATGTGGCCTCGAACTATTTCGGCCTTTCGGTCAGCAATATCCGCTTCGAAGAACTGGCGCGTGACACCGATGTGCTGCTTCGCGGCAAAGACGGCGCTACGGGCATTCCCGCCCTGACCCAGCAACTCCGCGAACGCGCCCGCATGTTCTTTGCCGGACTGCCCATGTCCGGTGACGGACGTCAGCCATTCACAGCCCGCGAGGAGTTTCTGGAAACCGCCGGGGATCTCTATATGGCGGTACGGGCCACGCTGAAGCGCCTGGAAGTGGAGATGGAAGGGCTGAAAGGCGTCGACGAGGCGCCGGGTCTGAAGAAACGAGTGGCCCGCCTGCGTTCAGAGCTGGAGTTTCTGCTCGAATCCAACGCCCACAACATGGTCTATTGGATGGAGCGCCGCATGTTTGGAGGTGCGCCGGACAAGTCCGGGGGCCGTTCAGCCGGCATTCGGTCGCAGTCGCGCACTACCTTCCTGCAGGCCACGCCCATTGATGTTTCCGAACTGCTTTCAGAGCGGGTATTTGAGACCATCCCCACGGTTGTGCTCACCTCTGCCACACTGACCGTCAAGGGCGGGTTTGAGCACATGCGCAAGCGGTTGGGCCTCAAAGAAGCCCGCGAACTGGTGGTGCCCTCGCACTTCCACTACGAAAAGCAGGCGCTGCTCTACCTGCCGCCAGAGATGCCCGATCCGCGCGATGCCGACTTCCCCGAGGCCGCCGCCCGCTGTATCCGCCAAGTGCTGGAGATTACCCAGGGTCGCGCCTTTTGCCTGTTCACCAGCTACAGCCAGATGCGCGATCTGTATGAGCGCCTCATGCCGGTGCTGGATTTCCCCATCCTGCTGCACGGCTCAGCGCCCCGCAAGGCGCTTCTAGAGGAGTTCCGCTCCACGCCCAACGCCGTGCTCTTCGGTACCTCCAGCTTTTGGCAGGGTGTGGACGTGCAGGGCGAAGCCTTGAGTTGCGTGATTATCGACCGCCTGCCCTTTGCCGTGCCCAGCGATCCGGTGGTCTCCGCCCGCATGAAGGCCATTGAAGAAGACGGCGGTAAACCCTTCTTCGACTACCAGGTACCTGCGGCTGTGCTGACGCTGAAGCAGGGATTCGGTCGCCTCATCCGCTCTCTTGAAGACCGCGGAGTACTCGTTCTGCTCGACCCGCGCATCCGCCGGCAACGCTATGGCCAGACCTTTCTGGACAGCCTGCCGCCTTACCGGATGACCTCGAACATCACGGATGTGGAGAGCTTTTTCGAGAAGCAACCCTCTTAATTTTCAGTGGTCCGCGCCTTGGATAGCGTGGGGCAACCTTTGCATTTGGTCAACGGCGAGTAAAAGAGGCAGGAATTCACATACTCTACATATGGTTACTAGCGTATTACTATAGACACCATTCATACCGTTCATCTAATCTTTAGTAACAGACCAAGCGCCGGGACTCGAGTGTTTCTTTGTCTTGGCATCCGTTGAATCACACATATTCGAGCTGGACCGGATTGCTCAGTATTTATATTCCTGAGGCGAAATACTCGTCACCAGAATTACGCGATTACGCGAGGACGAGTTTCTCGTTACCTCTAGAGTCGCTCCCTGGGAACACTAGGGTGTGCAGTTATCTAAATTACGTGCCTGAAGCGGATTTGGCTGGTTCTCCACTCACTCTGAGCGGACTTGTCAAACACGCCAACGGCAAGAATACAAAGTCTGGAAGTCCGTTTGGAGCGCTATATGAGTTGTTTCCCAGTTCAAGTTGCCAGTCTAGAAGTGCATGAAAACCAATTGCCTCTTTTCGCCGCTGCCACAGTCCATGCTGCACAGGAAGGGATGAGTCGTGGCACAAGAGATTGCACATTGGCCGGCACCGTATGGCTTGCACTGAGAGGCGGCCGAGCTTGGTTTCTGGCTTTGGTGGTCCTGCTGCTGGCGACTGCCGGCGCGCGGGCGCAAAACGTCTTCCCGGCACAAGCGGTTGGCACCCTGTCTGGCGAGCAGAGCGTTACGGTGACTGCGCAGGTACAGGGCGTCGTAGCCACCGTACAAGTGCTCACGCTGGGTATGCCAAATCTTGATTTTGCCGCTGGCGTCAGCCAATCGTGCGTATCAACTCAAATCGCTGTGGGCGGCACATGCACGCAATCTGTCACCTTCACTCCCGCTAATCCCGGCCTGCGCGTGGGCGCGGTGGTCCTTCTGGACAGCGCTGGACATGTTCTGGGCACCGCATACATTTCAGGCACTGGTTTAGGTGGGTTGGGTGTCCTGGCTTCGGGCAACGTCATCCCGGTAGCTGGTCAATATCGCACATGGCAATCCACGCAGGATGGCATCCTTGCCACAACTGCGAACCTGAGGCAACCCTCCAGCGTGACTCTGGATGGGGCCGGAAACATGTATATCGCCGACAGCGCCCACAATCGAATTCGCAAAGTAGCCGCGCCGGTATCACCCGCGGTTACTGGAAACATTTCCCCCTACGCGGGCATCGGCGACTCGGGGTACGCAGGCGACGGCGCAGCAGCGGTGAGCGCCACACTGACGACACCCGGCGGTGTTGCCTTGGATGGGGCGGGCAACCTGTATATTGCGGATACCGGCAACAATGTGGTGCGCAAGGTTACGAAAGCGACCGGAATTATCAGCACCGTGGCCGGCAACGGTACGGGCGGCTTTGCTGGGGACGGCGCCGCAGCGGTATCGGCAGAACTCAATCAACCATGGGGCGTCACCGTGGACTCCAGCGGTAACCTCTACATCGCGGACACGGCCAACCAGTGCATCCGCAGAGTGGACGCGGGGACGGGCATCATCACCACCGTGGCAGGCAACGGCGTGTCGAGTGGCGTTGGCGACGGAAAGGGAACTTTTTCGGGAGATGGAGGGCAGGCTACGCTGGCCGGCCTGAGCCTTCCTTACGCGGTTGCCTTTGACGCTTCTGGCAACCTCTTCATTCCCGACTCAGCTAACAATCGCATTCGCAGGGTGGCGCTGACGGGCATCATCAGCACTGTGGCAGGAACCGGCTCGGCGGGGTGGAAGGGAGACGGTTTTGCGGCAACTGCAGCCTTCCTGAACAATCCCTCTGGCGTCGCTCTAGATCCAGCCGGAAATATCTATATTGCAGACACGCAGAATGCCGCCATTCGCAAGGTGAACTCGTCTGCTAGCTCGACGCCCGGCATTATCTCGACCATTGTGATGAATGCAACAGGAACCGCTCTCGGTGCAGACGGAACAACTCTGGGAGTGGTGAACTTGTTTGCACCCATCGGGCTCTTCATGGATGGCAGTGGCAATCTCTACATGGCCGACTACTACGACATGTTCATCCTGGAATTGAAGAGCAACCAGGCAATTTTGAATTTCACCGGTACCACGGTCCGGCAGGGAGATAAATCCACACCGAAAAGCCAGATCGTCGAAAACGACGGCAATGCGCCTCTGGATCTGACAGCCATCACTGCGGGAACCAATTCCGCGTTGGATGCGTCGACCAACTGCCCCATCGATAACCCTCTGCTAGCGATCAGCGGCGATTGCACCATCGGCGCAGTGTTTGCCCCGACCGTCGCGGGCAGTCCGCTGGCCGGCGATATTACCGTCGGAAAGGCTGGAGACACGATCAATTCCCCGCTGGACATTCGGTTGATAGGGAACGCCACCCTGGTCAATTCGACAACGGTCGCTGTGAAATCCAGTGTCAACCCGTCGAATTTTGGACAAAGTGTCACCTTCACCGCAACCGTGACTACAGGCGCGAGCACCGGTAATCTGACGGGCACGGTCAGCTTCTTCGACGGCACCAAGACACTTGCATCAAAAATAGCCCTGAACGCTCCAGGCACAACGGCAACAGCCTCTTTCGCGATCACTACCCTTGCCGTGGGTTCGCATACCATCACGGCGTCGTACAGTGGAGACTCGACCCATTTTGCCGCCACGTCGACCGACGACTCAGCCCTTCCTCTGACACAAATTGTGCAGGAAGCCACGGCCACCAATCTGGTGTCGAGCCTCAATCCATCTCCACTCGGCCAGAGCGTTACATTCACCGCTACGGTCACGCCCCCGAATGGAGGAGGCGTTGTCCCCGACGGCTCGATCATCTTCTATGACGGCACAACGATCCTTGGCAGCGCAACGCTCAACGCGAGCGGCGTGGCCACCTTACAAACCGCGGCGCTCACCACCGGACTGCACTCGATTACCGCGGTTTACGGAGGGGACGCGACTATTCCGATCCTCGGTAGCACCTCGGCCGTCCTGAAACAGGACGTACAGGCGTCTTCCTCTATCACGGTAATGAGCAGCGGTAGTCCATCGACCTATGGAGCCTCGGTCATCTTCACTGCTACGGTTACGCCCAACGGTACCGTTGCGGCCACAGGCGCAGTCAACTTCCTCGATGGAGCGATACGGATTGGGACCGGTACCTTGACCGCTGCCGGCCAAGCGACATTTACGACCTCTTCGCTGGCTGTCGGCTCGCATACCATCACTGCGGCCTACCCGGGTGACACGAACTACAGCGGCACGACTTCTGCGGCGATCACCCAGACAGTCAATCAGGCGCAAACGTCAACCGCTGTGGCAGCGCTTCCGAACCCAGGCATCGCCGGGAAGGCCGTAGCCATTACGGCAACCGTCCAAGTGATCGCGGGTGCGGCAACCACCACCGGCAAAGTTACCTTCACAGATAGCGGAGTTGCACTGGGCACTGCCACTCTCAGCGGCACAGGAGCAGCAACGGCCACCATCAGCCCGATCCTCACGCCGGGCAGCCACTCGATCGTTGCGACGTATCTAGGGGATGTGAATGACCAAGGTTCGACAGGCACCTTGGTTCTGGCGGTGATTCAGGCAACTACGCAGACCGCGGTCACCGCAACACCCACTTCCGCGCAGGTGTTGGCACCGGTTACCATTACCGCCAAGGTGACCGGGAATGGCGGAATGCCCAGTGGTTCTGTCACTTTCAGCGCAAATGGCACACGGATCGGCTCCGCAGCTGCGCTGGACGCAACAGGAACGGCCACGATCACTTACTCCGGGCTTGCGGCTGGTAGCTATGCAATTACAGCGGTTTATAGCGGGGATACAAACGATCAGGGGAGCACTGGCACAGCCGCGATTCAACTTGTTGTAGGAACCATCCCGACGGCTACGGATCTGGGCATTTCGAGCACGTCCGGCACCGACCCGCAAGTGATTCTGGTGGCCACGGTCCTGAACGCCCCTTCGGCCATTGGGGGCGCCACCTTGCCCATGCCCACCGGCACCGTGACCTTCACCAGCGGTTCTACTGTGGTGGGGCAATCCACGGTGGATTCCGGTGGAATTGCGACTCTTATCCCGGCTCTGCCCAGCGGCACTTATAGCATCGTCGCAACCTATAGTGGCGACGCGCAGCATTCCAAGTCCACATCGAGTGCTGTTCAGATGTCAACCACTGCCACGGGCTTCAATCTCACTGTGACTCCTGCCAGCGTGACTATGGTAGTCAAGCAGAATGCCACGGTGACCGTGGCTCTTACCTCGATCAGCGGCTTTACTGACAACATCGGACTGGGATGCTCATCCCTCCCCGCAGGAGTCACCTGCCATTTCGCCACTATCAGCGCTCCACTGGCAGCGAATGGCGCTCAGAGCGTCCAACTGACCATCGACACCAACAACCCACTGAGCGGCGGGTCGTCAGCCATGAACGCCCACACGGGAAACCCCGGCGTTTCGCTGGCTGGGTTGTTGCTGCCTTTCAGTCTGATCTTCGGTTGGACTCTCTGGCGCTTCCGCAAACGGAACGCGACGCTTCTAAGTATGGTACTGATCCTGTTACTCTCCGGTGCAGCCATGCTGGCGACCGGTTGCAGCGGAATGAGTTCAAGCAGCGCAGCACCGGGCACGTATGTGATTCAGGTAACAGGGACGGGCGTCAACAGCAACGTCATCCATTATCAGAATGTGACCCTGAACATTACCAAATAGGGTCGATTCATGAGAAGCGCCGTAGGAGTGGTTCCAGCATTGGCGTACCTCGAAACCGATTCACTCAAGTCGACGCGAGCCCGTGCTAGTGGCGACCTTGCAGAAATTCAACGGGGTATAGATATTCTGGAACCACTCTAGGAGAGAGATGAAGAGTATGCATCGTTTCGGCGATATGTGGAGCAGAAAGATGGGGTCGCGGCCAAGTGCTCAGGCGATCTTCCCGGCGATACTCTTGGTGCTTTTTCTTGCCTCGCCCCACCGTTCATCCGCGCAGGTAGTGCCATCTGCGGATGCCGGCGGGCTCAACCTGTCAGCAGGCGTCACGGGGTCCGGTTACTACCTGCAATATGGCGAGCGCAAGATGCTTGGCGTTACCGGGTTTGTCGACCTGGATACCCGGCGTCGCCTGGGAATCGAAGGAGAGGCGCGCTGGCTGGTCTTTCACCAGACTGCGGACGTCCACGCCACCACCTATGCCATCGGTCCTCGTTATCACGTCAATATGGGCAGATTTCAACCCTATGCCAAGGCGCTAGTAGGCATCGGGCAGTTCAACTTTCCTTATAACTACGCGCATGGAAATTATCTGATTATCGCGCCGGGAGGCGGGGTTGACTACCGTCTCAATCGCAGAATCTACCTCCGGCTTGCCGACGTTGAATACCAATACTGGCCCCAGTTCGACTTCGGCGCAATGACATCTGTCGGCGTCAGCACCGGCATTCGAGTACGCATCTTCTGATTGCGCCGCCATGCGCCTTGCCTCGCATGTTTCCGTTCACTTTGCGGATTCATGCGCACCTTTGTGGAAGATAGGGAAGCGCTTGCAGCTGCAGCTACAACGCGGCTTCCGATTCTGCCCAGCGCGCCAGCCGCGAAGCGATGGCCGACAGGAGCCGAACCGGCTCAACGACGAAGCCAGCGATGAGACGCGGCATTCGGCGGAAGTCCTCGATTAGCGTCCGCCCCTGATCGCCGGTAAGAAATGCGCCGCGCCGCATTACGTGCAGGTGGAAGAACGCCGAAACAATCGCAAATACACAGACGGCCAGTGTCGCTTTTCCGGGAGCGGGCGCTCCTGCGGCTCGATGCGTGAGCCAGTCCAGCATTTGCGCGAGCAAGGGAACACCGAAGACTACGGTCATATTGCCGAGTAGCCGGGAACGGAACTCAAGCGCTTTCTGTTGCATTCCTGCATAGAGACCGGCGGTGAGGGCGACATATCCCAATTCAACCAGAACAATTGTGAGTCCGCTGCGAACAGTGCTATGGGCCATTGCCGCCGCATACACAATGGAACGAGCGGAGGCGCTGAGCAATGCGCACTTCCAGTTCCAGCATGCGAAGGCGTGCGCCAGGAAGGGAGAACGGCTGGATTGGAGCATGACTCCATGGTGAACCCTCCCTGCGAATGGAACGTCAAGAGATGGTTACAGCGCGGTTCAGAAAGACCGCGTACCGCAATGAGGGAGATTTCTCTCTGGACGTGATTCGAGTCACAGAGCCTTGGCAGCAGCCCCGGTAGCCTCAAATAGTGGGGCGTACTGCAATGTGAGCGTCCTAGAGCAATCGAGGAGTGTCTGTTATGGCTTATGTAGTGACCGATGCCTGTACCAAGGATTTTGTCTGCGTAGCGGAGTGTTCCACCGCTGCCATTGCCCCCATGGCTGCCGATGCGGCTGCCGCCACCGTTTCTCAGGTGTACATCAACCCCGACGAGTGCATCGACTGCGGAAACTGCGTCGACCTCTGCGCCCAGAATGCCATTTACCCCATCGACGAACTGCCGGCCGACAAGGCTGACTTTGCAGCGAAGAACGCGGCCTATTTCGCGTAGGGTAATCCTGCGTTTGCCGTAACGGCAAGCCCAAGAGCAAGCAGTATTGTGATTGCCCGACCGTGCATGTGCGCGCCGGAGCGAAATCACCTATCGACGAGCCTGCGCTTTTTGAGAAAGCGCAGGCTATTGCCGTTTCAGCTCTGTCAGCCTATCCGTAGGCACAATCTTCCCGCCAAATTTTGACGATTCCCTGTCTGACGAAGTGAGAGCTTCAGTCGGTCATGGATCTGCATCTGGACTCCAAGCGATCTGGAATGTCCAACTTCGACTCATCAAAACAAGTCTCTTACGGCTCTGTCTTTGCGGACGGGGCTGTCTGCGCCGCAGCCGCTTGCGCGCTTGCCGGGGCGACCACTACCGGCAAAGTTAGCGTCTGCACAGTGGTTGGGTCGTCGCGCAGCCTCAGATAGAGAGCGCCGTTGACCGGATGCGGCACGCTCAGCTGGGTCCCGGTAAAATCCGGTGGAACATCTGTAGCGTTGTTGAAGTCCGTGGTCGCGCCGATTGCTGTAGCCAGAAAGAGATTGGTTCCGATGAGTGTGCAAGTCTTGGTCACGGCCCGCGGGCAATGCAATTCCTTGAAGCCAGGCAAGCGCACCAGCGTTCCCAGCGGGATCCAGTCTCCGGTCACTCCGTCGGCCGACACGACTCGCGTCCGCACCGGCCCAAACGCCGAAGAGCCAAACCGTGCCAGCGGCTCCACGATCCCCATTGCGGTCTTCGCGTCTTCCAGCATCAGGCTGCCATCGGCAAGCGATAGAACGGTGCGGAAGCTGCCGTCCTCCGCCGCTACCTCGACCTTTTGATTGCGTGGGAAGTTCACCGGCACGTTGGACTTGAGAAAGAAGACCAGCCGGCCGTCTACGATCAGATCGTCTGCGCTGCCCAGGTGTACCGAGGAGGGCGCAGCTGACGCTGCTTCCTGCGTTCCCTTGCTCAGTAGTGTCACTTGCGGTCGTGGCGGGTCCACGGTCACCGGCACCTTCAACTGGCGTCCATCCAGCAGTTGCACATGGGCAACGTAGTGCTTGCCCGGTTCCAAAGCGGCTGTGGGGCCGTCCGCCCTCATGGCTAGTTGATCGGAATCCTGTACCCGGCTCAGAGCGGACGGAGTCAGCGTCACCCCTTCCAGTACGGCCTTCTCAACTTCGTCTAGACGTGTGCCTTTCAGCAGAGCCTCTGCATCCCCTGCGCTCAGCGTGAGACGCTCTAGCGATGCAGCCTCTTTATAGGCCGTCAGGGTCAGACGGTCCGGCTTCTCCAGTCCGAACTGGAAGATTTCCAAAGTAACCGGCCCCGGAGCCACATCCTTCATCGGTACAGCTACTTCCAGCAGCTCTGGCTTGGGCGATTTCCAGATCAATTTCAGAGGATTGCCACTCGCGGCCTGTTCCTGCACCCGGTCCACGCAAAGTGAACTCTCGCCTTCAATGTGCAGCGTGTCTTCGCGGCCAACTACCAGCGCGGATTGGTCGCTTGCCGCTAGTGTCCATTTGCCGGGGCGGGCTGCGCGGAGGTGGAATCGCGGTCCCTCCCAGTTGTCAAAGCCCCACTTGCCACGCACCACGCCGCTCAGCTCTCCCTGGGCTAGCAAGGACCCCGGATGCTCCAGTACCAGCCCGCCCTGTGACGAGTCAGCCTTGATTGGCAAATCCACCGGAGCACTTTTGGAATCGCCGCGCGCCTCAATATGCAGCGTGAGTTCGTGAGCCAACTCGGTCGCGAACACCAGTGGAGCGCCCTCGGCAGGCAACACCAGTCCGGGCTTTTGTGCGCAATATATCTCTGCCGGGGCCACGGGATGCAGCGGTGGCGGCTTGATTGGGCCTACCGGCGGCAGCGCCACCACCACCACAGACTTGGGATCGCGGAACGAAGGCGGCACGTTCAGACGCAGGTTCAGGGTGTCTTTGGTCGGCAACGCCAGCGCGGGAATGTATTGGAAATGCGCCGTGTGCAGCGAAGAAAGGATCTTTGCCGTGTCCACGACGGCGCCCACATAGGCGCTATAAGCGCCGCCCTTGGCCATGCTGGAGTAGCTGAGCTGGTTCATCAGGTCCACAGTAGACCCGCTGGCCAGTTGGGATACCAGCGACTGAGCGTTGGCGTCGTCCAGCACTAGGCCGTCTGTATGCTGCACCAAGCAGGGCGCCTGCTGGTCAGTGGGCTTGTCAAAACACTGCTGCTCCAGGCGAATGCCCAGGCTGCGGGCTGCCAATTCCGCGCGTTCCTTCAGAGATTTAGGATCGGTCTGCGAGGTGATCTTCACCTCGGCCAAATAGGCATCCAGTCGCATTCGGTCCAAACTGGCGGCTTGCAGATCCTGAGTGGCGCGCACAAAAACACCAGGACGCCCACGCACGGCGGCGCGCAGTGTGCTGAAGTCGCCGCCCGTCTCCGGCGCTAGAAAGATCAACGCCTGCTGCGCCTCTGCGGGGACGGTGACAAACACTCCCTCGCTGCGCGCCACGCGGGTCCAGGTTTCCACGCGGGTAAACCATTCCGGCGGCGGCGGATTGGTGGCTCCGCGCAGGAAGGCAACGATCAGAACAAAACGTGTGGACTGGCTCTCAGGCAGATCGGGATGAATCCACAACCGGTCTCCGGGAAGCAGGTTGGGGGTCTCGCCGATGGGCAGCGTAACCTCTCCGCGCTTGACATGCACGTCCACCTTCGGCCCGGCCAGATCAAAAGCCGGGCTATCGGCGTGTAGTCCGGTAAAAGCCAAACACCAGAACAACAGCAGCAGCAAACAACGGCGCATATCTCTATTGTACGAAGTTTGGAGCGGAACATCATTGGATGCCCCCCGAGGGCGATCCTGCGAAGGTGCCCTTTCTGCTCCGAGATCCTTTGGACCAGGTTCTCGGCTGTGGAAGCAAAAGCCTATTTGAACCAGGGAACTCAGGGCACGCTCACGCTGGTTCCGCTCGACCAATCAAAGAGCGAAACCGCCGTTTGCTCCTTAACCAGCTAAATTTGACCCCATCCCATGATCGTTGCTAAACTGTGAATGCGGGGTGGAGCAGCCCGGTAGCTCGTTGGGCTCATAACCCAAAGGTCGCTGGTTCAAATCCAGCCCCCGCAACCAAAATAATCAATAACTTACAGATTCTGGTCGCTTTCGATAAGTCCCCGTTATCCCCCATTAGGAACAGACTGCTATTTACTATGCAACCGCAGTCACCACTTCGGCGGGTGAATCCTGCGGGGTGGGGCCGAATACCAGTCCTACAACCTGACTGTTTGCACGGCGTTTGGTTTCCGTCATGGCCCGCCCGTAGACGTTCATCGTCGTCTGGATCGAGGCGTGACGCATCAGTTCCTGTTGCACCTTCATTGGAGCACCCGTCTCATCGAGCCAGGAGCGATAGGTATGGCGGAATGTGTGCCACCCAATCTCCTCTCCCAACCCGGCGAGCTTCGCAGCCCGTTTGATCTGCGACTTCTGCAAGCTCTCCTGGTAGTACGGCTTCCCTGTGACCGGATTGGCAAAGAGCCAATCTTCGTCTCGCTGGAAGATTGAGGCAGAGTGCCATTGCAACAGCACCTCCGCCAGACGAGGATCAAGCGGAACATCGTCTCTTGAATATTCCGTCTTCACGTCGTCTACCCTTCCGTCTACCACGCTTCTCTGAACCAGTACCGAGCGATTCTCGAAATTGAAGTCGCCCCATTGCAGACCCAGAATTTCGCTGACGCGAAGACCCAGACACTGCGCGACCAAAACCATTGTGCGGTATGGTTCGTCCAGATGCTTGAGCAGTTCAAAAAACTCGTCCACAGTGAGAACCCGTGGCCGCTTCAGGCGCTTGCTTCCGTTCTTCACGCGCACCAGAGAGACGGGATTCTTGCCAAGTTCGATAATGCCCCACCGCTCCGCACACTTGAAGACCAGGTGCATGATTCCCCGTATATGAGTCTTTGACTTTGGTGCCAGTGACAGATCGCGCAGCCACTGTTCCATCGCCATCGGCTTCAGCTTATCTACGGGGTACTCTCCCCAACGCGGTCGAATGTGAACCCGGATATTCGACAGATGGGATTTCCGGGTTGAGTAGCGTTCCGAAAGTTCCTGCTCTATATAGCGGTCGA
>Ga0255354_1001647_pt1 | contig 12547 bp, 8 predicted proteins | sample HBST50metaG_FD_189942 | JGI IMG/M metagenome (GOLD analysis project Ga0255354, IMG submission 189942) | Peat soil microbial communities from Stordalen Mire, Sweden - H.B.S.T50 | ecosystem: Environmental > Terrestrial > Soil > Wetlands > Peat | place: Sweden: Norrbotten County, Stordalen Mire...
GGCTCACAATCTGCTCCGGCGTGTACTTCTTCCTCTGCGCCATTCAGGGCTCCTTCTATACCAGTTTCTCGCTCTTCCTCTGGTACAAAAACAGCCGGGCACTCCATATGGCGGCGATGGTGTCGCCGGCGCGCATGAGGGAATTCATGCTGAGGATGTAAGCCTGGGTGCGATGGGCCTCGGCTCCGCTGGCGATGTACTGCAGGGCAATGGTGTTGGCCGCGCCCCACTGCTGGCCGAGCGAGCAGAGTCGCGCCAACTCATAAAGATCTTCGCCCGAATAGGCCTCCGGTTTCGACTCGACGCACGCTTGCCGGGCCACACGCATAGCCACCGAAAGCGCGCCCAATTCAGCGTCGGACCAGTTGTCGAAGGAGCTGCGCACCAGATCCAGCGGATGCATCGCTTGTTTGTAAATGTCGCCCGGATGTGTGAGTGGTGCAGTGGCGGGTGTCGGAGGCAAAGGCGCTTGGCTCCGCAAGGTCGCTGCTTCAGCGGAGAGCAGCACGATCCAAAGCAAAAAGAAGAAATGCCGACGGACGTTCATTTCGTGCACCGATTTCTATTTGACTCAGCAGCGTAACCATTCTAGCTTCCGGGAGGCAATGGAGAAGTTTGCCAACTTAGGACCAGAGTGTGTTGGTTAGGCGTATCCTGCGATTTCTCGAATCGACAGTTTAACGGCGCAAGCAACCAAAGTGTCATTGCGATTCATATTGGCAGGTTGCGCAAAGCTAGAACACGGCATCTGTAACCTCCTTCTCTTGCTCAGGCGGAATAAATCCAGACCATGTGTGCGCTATCCGACCGCGATGATCAACCAGAAACATCGTCGGAGTAGACGAAACGTAGTCACCAATATCTACTCCATTCCGCATTTCAACAGATGTGGATACGAGCGGCAAATCGTGCAAGGAAACTTCGCGAGAATCGGGTGTGACAAAAAGAATATGTGTTGAAGCGGAGTGTGCATTGCTTATCACCGCAAGCCTTTCAAAAAAGCCATGGCTCATCTGGCAATAATGGCATCCGTGCCTGACGAAAATAACCAAGGTTTTCCCATTACTTCCCCAATTAACCGCAGGGGTAAATTCAGGGGCCTTAGGGCCAGACCTTCTCGTCGGGGAGTGATTGATTATGCCATAAAACACAATTGCAAGTATCAATACACCTGCAATCCGCGCTGCGGCGTACACCCAATGGCGAATATGCGCCCCTTTGCTTCCTCTGGCATGCAACGTACTGACTGCTTCATCATTTTCCAACATAATCTACAGTCTCCGAATAGTCTGAACTCCTTCGAGGTCGAAGTCACCCTTCACTCTGCAATCGTCCGGCTTAATCCCCGTTGCGGGCTCTCCTCTCCGAATCACTTCCAGAAATTACTCCTACCACGTCGCATGCCCGGAGATATTGATTGAACACGTCGGTCACTATGGAAACGGTGAACTATCCTCATCGAGCATTCCATGATTGATCCAAGCTACCAATCCACCATTTTTTACCAACAGTGTCTTGGGAGCGGACTTGAGCGAAAGCGCTTTTGCCAGCGGAGCAGAAATGAAACACGCCTCTTGTAGCGCCGTCTGGTCCTCATCGGCGACCGTGGAACTCTGCTGGGGAACGCTATTGTGATTCACACTTGAAAGATTCAAAGAGGGATGTGCTTGTTCCCAGTTAGACATTGACGGATAGGCGGTCACGGCCGAGCATCCATGGGTTCTCGCTGTAGCCGCGAACTTTGACCACACTGGGGCATCTCGTTTGCAATAGGGACAACCTGGCTCGGTGAAGTGTAGGAGGATGCAATCCGACGATATCGCCTGAGGGGTAACGGTCGGGGAGCACTGGATGTATTGGGCGCGAGTTCCTCCAGAAAAACGGATTCGCAGGCCGAGAACCAATCCTGGCCAGACCTGGTACACCCATAGGCATATGCCGGTAAGTCCCAATATAGAGAGGGCAAGAAAATTTCCATTCGGTTTTTTCATGAGCTTTTGGCCACAAGTTGGGATATAGCGAGCGCGGTTGCTATTGGTGTTGACTTCCGAGTTCTCCATTTTGCCGTTCGGGTCACAAACTGCCGATGCGGAGTCATAAATCCGAATTCTCCCTCATTGTCAAGATCAACCATGGTGTTCATAGCTGTAACCTCCGCGTAATTAGAAAGCGGGATGGATGTCTGAGCCAAAATGTGGTGGTTATCATTGCACGAAATGGAGTCACAATAAAGGAGAATTCGCACGGGTAGTGCGCCCAGGTTTTGGCTAACGCTTCTCCAGTATGTGAGATCCTTGTCAATCTGATTGACATGAACCATGGCAACAACGCGACTAACACCATCCGTGTCGTTAGCATGTATGACGCGATGCCCACCGTCGAGAGATGTGAGCGTTCCCATGGCAACCGACTTCCGGTCCAACCGCGAATATGTCTGTTCACGTCGAATCCCTACTATCTGCGAGATAATAAAGACGATGAGCAGTGCATAGCTTATTCGGAGACTTGTGGACTTCATATAACCTCTCATGGGTAGTGAGCGACCTGTAACCAGAGCCGCTCGTCTAGACGAACGGCTCTGAAACCATTCTCAGTTTTCCGATGGCCTTTCGATCTGTTCAATTCTGACGGCAGCTTTCTTGATGGTCCTGCTTTTCAGTTCCAGGCCCAACTGCGATGCAAGAACGGAAGCTATCCGAGCGTGAACCATATCGTCATAGCCCTCGGCGGTTGGGTCGGAAGGCTTCTCGACATGGATGGTTACATCGTATTTGCCTGTGAGTTTCGTTTCATCCACTACTGTCTTTCCTACCTTCCAGGATAGTTCCTGGACGAGATTTTCCAGGCTAGCACTCTTCAGCACGATGTTGACCCAGTGAGTCTCGGGATGTTGATCATCCTTTTCCGCAGGAGCTGGAGCGCTGCTTGCAGCCGGTAACTTCGCACCCTTCTTGGTTGTAACAAGCACATAACCATCCTCCTCCTCGGTATAGTGATTGACCTTGAGCTTGAAACGCTCCGCTAGGAGCGACTGCAGCATCAGTTTGACGACGCGAAACTGCTCTGCATCGCTGAGCTTATCCAGGCGGGCACGATCTGCATCCGAGAGCTTGCCTGCCAAGTCATAATGCGCGGAGCCAATCCATCCCGGCCCACCGGAGACATTGCCATATGCAAACTCGACAATCTCCTTTACTGATCGATTTGTAAGCACATAGACGCCGTTCCGCATTCCAGTGCTGGCCGACATCGTTCCGGGTTTTGTCGGCTTCACCGTGGCGACTTCGAACGTGGGAGACGTTGCCCCCGGCGCTACCTGTGCCCCAGTCCTCACCGCTGCGATGAAGATATATATGGCTAACGAGCAAGCCACAAGTAACTGTCTGTTCTTATGAATCGATGGTTTACTACACATTACGACATCCTCCCAGAAATACACATTGATGAATACAGTGTGCCATTCTAATAACCATTACAATGGCACACTGCATGTGCCTCAATTCGACGAAATAAAGCAATCAGATGATGCAATGTTATTGTTGCCGGTGTTACATTGGCACATATTGTTGTTAACGCCAACATGACTGTTTACGAAGCAAGCACCAGTCTTTCCACCCACATTACATCCCGTCCCAGTCCAACAGGTAACATCAGCCCCACTGGTTGCATGCACGGGCATCGCCGCACTCATCCCAAGTAAAAGAGTCGCTATTGTTGATGGGAGCAAGACACTGTTAGCCGTCTTTGAACTAAGCATTGGTGTTGTGTCCTTTCTGGATGTTGTTGTGACCCCATGCTCGTACAACATCAGTGACAAACTAGTGTGGTCCGCCGTTAATAAAGGCATTTATCAAATGGGGGTTTTGGGGCGATTCATGTGCTTCGATCACCCGAATCCGCTGAATTCTGAAAATTCGGCGGATTCGGCACCTCCCACGATAAATGATCCTATTTGAGACGACCTACACTAGCGAGCGCAGGATTCGCATGAGTGCAAGCAGGCACCCGGCTGACTGCAATTTAGATTCAGATCACTTCTGTTTCTGCGTTTCAGTTCAAAAAGCATGTATGCAACAGAAGCGATGGAATGATAGTAACAATGCTAACAATGTGTCAATGCTTTGTGCTCTGTTTTCATAACAAAAGTTACCACTCCAATCACAAGCAATAAGACATTGAGTCTGGCACATCTGGAATGAGGGGGAATGTCTCAGGAGCATGCTTTGCGCAGGCATTCACCCTCTCATTTGAAGACAGGTTGCATCTGATATGCCAAGGGCTCGGACATAGCGAGCACACCCAGCAGTTACCTTGGGGCAGCTAGGCAATTCGATAACGTCACAGTGGCTTCAGGATCGTCTTAGCAGGAGTTCATGACTGTCGTCATCCATAACGTTGGGTTAGTGAACCGAGGGGCAGCTAGTGAAGATCATGCGCCTTCTGAAAGAAGAGCGTGGACTTCAGGAAGAAAAGCGGCATATCCATCGCGAGCAATAAGCTCGGTGCCCTGAGCCTGTCGTAACAGATCTATCTCACACAGTCCTGCTAGACTAAAAAACCGGACCGGGCTTTGCATCGCACCTTCTTCCGTGTCAGGGCACAATCATCACTGGCGCTTGCCAGAAGGTTCCTTTCTGCGTAGTGGGATCGAGAATCGTCACCTGACAGTCGAATTTCCCGGCGGGCAGGGCGGCAAGTGGAATGCTAAACCGGATGGGCGTCGTGCCTAGTCTGCTGCCAGCCTCCGGCAGCAACTCCACCGGCTGCGATGCGAAGATCTTTTTCTGCTCATCCTGCAGGCTTACATAGGCGATCAGTGGCTGCGTTACTCCCGCTGCCTGCCGGTAGGCCTGCAGAAAGACGTCGAGCTTGCGGCTCTTGCTGAAGACTCGGGTCACGCTGGGAATCATCATCTGGTCGTTCTGCACCAGGGGATTGACAGCCAATTGCTTGTCGCGATCTTTCGGGCGCATCGCATTGTAGAGCGCTTCGTTCGGAGCTACCGACTGACTGCTGAGCACCACCGAGCTGACGGGAATGCTTTTCTCTTCCTTCACCAGGTTAGGAATGACGAAATTGGCCTGGAAGGTGCCGATTCTTCCCGTTTCATTGTCGCGGGCCAGAATCTTGATCGTGTATTTGCCGGGATAGAGCGTGAATCCTGCGGCATATTCGATGGGGCGTTTGGCTAGTTCCACCGCAGTATCCTCGGTTAGGCGGATGTTCATGGTGTCGCGCAGATTCGTGACCGTGGCTCCGAAGCTGTCCTTGATCTCCCCAATGAAGTCGATCATGGTGTGTTCGGCTCCGCCATGCTTGGCCAGCGCCAGTTCGCGACCTGGGATCTTCACCATGATCGGCACAAAGTATTCGGCGCGGTTCATCTCGAAGTAATTGATCTCAAGCGCGATGGTCAGCTCCGTCACCGGATCTTCCAGCATCAGGGCCTCTTCGAGCTGCTGCTCCTTGTCGGCGGTGGTGAATTTGTCGAACTGCTTGCCAGCATAGTAGCCCTGGCGATAATCGAGGGTCGCCTCGGAGCAGTTGGTGCAAGCGATGCGGATGTGGCGGAATTTTCCGTCCTGCGCCGTGTTAGTGGTGTAATAGCCGACGATGTAGTAGTCGGAGATGGCGCGCTGGGCCTGCACAATGCCCTTCGTCAGGTCGTTGCTGTCCAGCATCGCCTTGCCACCCGTGTCCGAAGCCAGCGCATAGAGGGTGTCCTGCGACTGCTGGAAGGTGGCAGTCTGGGCCATGATTGCGGCTCCCGTGTACATCTCGATACCGCCCGGCGATGCCTGTGCCGCGTCACCCATGGGGGGAGCGGCAACAAGCCCGCGCGCATCCACCGGCCAGAAGGAAACGCCTGCGCGAATCGCGGAGTCGATCGTGGCGCGCAGTTGCGATAGGTTCGCGGTGCCGCTCATCCGGATGCCGCCCGCAAAATAGATGAACGACTTCTTCTCGCTCAGGTGGGCCAGCATTTCCACGGCGTTCTGTAGCGCGGCGAGTTGGCGGTTGGTGTTGAAGACATTGAACTCGCCATCGTCCTGCCCGAACGCAGCACCGCTATCGCCAGCGCCCGCGGAGTCCGATCCTTCGGCGTAATCCTGCCCCTCGCCCACCTTAAGCGTTTCGAGAATGCGCAGCAGGCGTTGCCGGTCATCGGTAAAATCCTGCAAGACCTCGACGGCTGCTCCGCCGTACCGGACGATAGAGATCAGGTCCGAAGGAGTCATCTCGGTCTGGATGAACTTCTGCGCAGACTCCAACGCACGTCTCTGTTCGGTTGGCCCCATGGCGGTCATGTCGAAGTAGAGCACTAACAATCGCCGATCCCGATAGCTCAGATGACCGGGAGCTTCGTCTGCAATCCGGGTTTGCACCAGCTTTCTGTAAACCTTGATCTCGCCTTCCGCCTGCGGAGTTGTTACCGAAGTCTGCGCGGTCACGGCCGGAGCCTGCGGAATGTGCTGGTGTTCGCAGAAGCGAATCGTCTGCGCGTTGCCGTCTTCTGTGACCGAGAAGTTCTTCGTGGTCAGTCCGGGGACGAAGTTTCCTTTCTTGTCCCTGGGCGTCACGGTCTCGACCACTAACTGCGTGGTCAGGGAGATGGTGGGGGTGCCATCGGAATCGAGCGACGCATTCTGTCCTGTCTGCTGGGCATTCGCGGAGAATGCAGCAAGAAAAACGATGAAATAGAACCAACGCATCGGTCAGAACCTCAGATTCAGTTTGATGCTCAGCTTGCGCATCGGATTGGTTGTTGTTGCCAACCCGAACTGTGAGCTGTTGATGGTCGTGTTCCACGCGGTGAAGGCGGCATAATTCAGCAGGTTTGTGGCGTCGACCTGAAATTCGAGCGTGTAGCGGTTCCGGAGGCGGAAGGCCCGCATTCCCGAGCCGTTCAAGGTGAACTGCCCCGGACCCGTGATCGAGTCTCGGCGCGCATTGCCCCACGATCCGAGGGACGGCGCGGTGTAGGCTGCAGGATTCAGATGCAGCCCCGGCGGAGCCGCATACACCGATTCGCCGGTGGTGTTGGCCCGAATGCTGCCCACCATGCCGGTGCCGGATACCGCTGCATAATAGAGCGGCGTCTCCGGCAGGCCGCTTGCAGCCTTGATGGTGGCGAGAACCGTCCAGTCCTTGAGCACCGTCCCCAGCTTGCCTCGCATCAATGTGCCGCCACGCAGCCCCATACCGCTCGTGTACTGGATTTGGGCCTTCAGGGTATGCCGCTGGTCAAAGGTTGAAAGCCCCCGCTCCGCTTTCAGGTCGAGCCAGTTCTGGGCGACTTGGGCGCTGGCCGATTGCTGCCCGGCCGATCCCGAAGCTACGGACCCCTGCCCTCCCAGCATCGAGTCGTCGTCGAGCGACTTGGCGTAGGTATATTCCAGCAGCGCAGTCAGTCCACTATGCAACTTTCTCCTGAGCTGCACATCCCCGGCCTCGCGCGTCGAATTGCCATTCGATGTGCGGTAGGTGAATCCCGTTGGGCAGTCCGGGCATGGATTCGCGGCTCCGGCGGGATAAGTGTTGGGCAGAAACTCCTGCACGCCCCTGGTACCCTTGATGCCGAGATAGGTTGCTGTCAGTTGCAGCGAGGCGGGAAGATTGCTCTGTACCGACAGGCTCCACGCCTGCGCATAGCCAACGCGAAAATTCGGATCGAGGGCGAAGGTATCCGATTCAACCGTGGCACAGCTCACAAAACCGTTGGCCATCGTCAGCGGACAGACCGCGCTGTTCTGCACGCTCATGCTCTTTGAAAGCGGTTCCTGCTGGGCCATCGCCAGAGCCGTTGCCTGATAGACCGAGGTATCTGCATAGAGCCCATAGCCGGAGCGAACCACAATGGATGTCCACTCGAACGGCTTCCAGGCAATGCCGATGCGGGGTTCCACCATGTGCCGATCGGGGTAAACCAGCGAACTCGGATATTTCTTCCCGGTGAGCGAGCCGACGGGATCGCTGGCAATGACTGGTTGCGCGGCAGTAAAGCCAGGAGTTATGTCCAGATTGACCAGGCGACCGAACAACTCCGTGATTGGCGTAGCATACTCCCAGCGCAGCCCCAGGCTGACGGTGAATTGTGGCGTCATCTTCCAGTCATCCTTCACGAATGCAGCCTGGACCGACTCACGGAGATATTTGTCGGCGTTTCCGTAGGCGATGGCGCTGGTGTCTGGAATGCCCAGCAGAAAGTCGGCGAAGTCGTATCCACCCGTGCCGTTTCGTTGCGTGGCTTCACCAGTAAAGTCGAAGCTGCCGCGCGGATTCTCCTGCGACAGGTAATTGAATTCCTGGCGGCGAAACTCGCCTCCCACGCTGACAGAATGGCGGTGGTTACTCCACTCCAGCGTGCCCGAAACTCCGTTTGTTTCGCTGCGGTCAAACGAGCTGTTCCCGTCGAACACTCCCACGATTCCGCTCGCAAAGCCCAGTGTCGGCGGTCCCCAGTTGGACGGGTCCTGATCGTTCCCCAGAATTCCCGCATCACCCGAGACGTTCTCGCGATTCTCGAAGTATGGATTCACCTGCGTCCGCAACCGGCTGAATTCGTATTCGGTAGACAGATAGAGATGCTTGCCCACGCTGCGATTCCACAGCACATGGGTGTTCAGTCCCAGCGTATGGGTCGTATCCAGGAAACCGAACAGGTTCGCAGCGCCGGACCGCGTGCTCTGAGACGAAAAATTGCCCATGAAACCGTTCTTGTGGACCGTCTGGTTGAGACGCAGTTGCACGGCATCCTGATGGGAGTTGCTGAGGAGAGGAGTCTGATAGTTATAGCCGGAGTTATCCGGGATGTCCGGCAGCGGATAGAACTTCAGCAGAGCCTGCGCCTGCGCGCTGATCGGGACCGTACCCGTAATTGGCAACCCCGTCGTGGGGTCGAATATCTGCACTGGCTGGCCATTGGCGTCGAGCACATTCGAGAAGTCTCCGCCGCGCTCCGCCGTATCCGGAACCAGGAAGGAGCTGGTCGTGGCATCCCCATTCCTTGTCCGGTCATAGGAGAGATAGGCATAGGGACCGTACCAGCGCAGGGTCGGAATCCGCAGTGGCCCGTGCACGGATGACTGTAGCGTCATCTGGTCATAGCCGGCTTTGGGGGTATCCAGTCCGGTGAGGGAATAAGACCGCGCATCCAGCGCGGAATTTCCTAGAATCATGCCTAAAGTGCCGCCATAAAGACCTTTCCCGACGCGGGTGTTGCCAATCGCCTGTCGAACAGTAAACGGTGTGCTGGCTGCGTTGTTGACTGTTCCGTTGACCAGAAAGCCGTCCGACGCAGACAGGTCCTGATCTGCCGGGGACTCAGGCTGTTCTGCACCACTCGCGACCGCCGAATTCTTCTCTCGCGATTTCGCCGGCTTGGCTGCTATGGCCACTGGAGGCGCGGAGGCCGCAGCTTCGGTCACAGTTGTGTTGTTTTGCTGCTTCTGCTCAACAGTGAGAAGCGTGCGGCGGATTGCATCGAGCGACAGCAGTTTCAGCTCCCACTTCGCAGACGGCATATTGGGCGCAATTGAGACGGTTTGCGCCTGTGTCGAAAAGCCGGGAATTCGGACTTCAATTGTCCAGATTCCGTCCGACAGTTCAGCAAACGAATAGAGTCCATGCAGATCGGTAATGGCGGTGAGCCGCTTCTCGCCCTGTGTCGCCGTCACCGTCGCCCCCGGAACCATCATGGCGCCGGACGTCACCTGCCCTCGATACTGCGAAGCCGCAGCCGCTTTCGGCAGCGACACGAACAAGAGGACGATCGTAGCACAGAAAACTAGACCGCTAACCTGCCGCGCCCATTCCCCTTGCCTGCTTGCGTCTGGAGCTATGGATATGTGAGCGGAATCATCGCTTCCCGCCGCAGCTTCCCGCCAGAATCGCGCTCGCATCGTCCGGAGCCGTCCCATCGATAGTTTCACGGAAAGCAAGACCTCCCTTTCAGCCAAGCTGTAGCGCACAGGCTACTAACAAAAAACTGACGGTGACAACGATATCATACAAATGCCGTGGACCCCAAAAAAGCTGCTCTGTTGGAACCGAAAGGCATGCAAGGGAGCCATTTTGCACGGCAAGCCCTGCCAACATCAACTTAAGCCATTCCATGCATCGGGAAAATAGCGACGACTGTGGCTGCTTTATGGGCTTTTCGCCATCTCAAACCTTGGCGGCCGCGATGATGGGATGTTTTTTCGGACGACAACAACTTCCACGAGCGCGGATAGCATCTGCAAAGATACGATCGTGACAGCGAGCTCTTTTTGCCCCGGGATGCTTTTCGAGATCAGCAATCGGTCGATCCCTGCCGAAATCAACTGAATGATCTATCACTTTCCTCTACAATGGCTGCCTTCTGTCTACACAAATTAATGATTGATGTTTGACATTTCATCAGTTTCTATCTATTCTTTCTTCGCTTCTTGAATGTGACTGGTCGGGGTTTTAACTGCGGCAGTTATTCACTTCCGAGTTGATGTCCTGAAGCATGTCTACTTGCCATCGTATGACGTCAACGCCTGAGGATATGCTTCTATAGAGCGGGGTAGACGCCATTGTTATCCTCTTTTCTAAGCTTGTGATCGCTGCATCGCAGGCATCCCATGTCGAAAGAAAGTACATGAAAATGGACATCGTTCAGCTTGATACTTTTTCTCGTACGTCATCTGACTTTAAATCTGGTGATAGCAATGGAGCTTCAGTAGCTACCAACGATTTGACGATGAACCTGCTATTGGATGAAGAGATCGAGCACGTCCATATACTGAATAGCGACGAGAGAAATGCTGATCGTGATCATAGGATGCTTGATGATATTGTTCCACACGCCCTTCGGAATAGAATTTCAAATTGCTACGCCGATGATCTTGTAGGGTTTGGAGCTACCGATAAGTCATTTCTTGGCCTGACTTCTTTTCCTGGATTTACCGCCATCTCCGAGTCTTTGGGTGCTGCGTCTCTCTCTATCCCCATCTGTAGCCTAGTACATGCTATTCCTTTTCCATCCATGTCAAGCCGCTTCCTTTACCATCATCTCGTATCTACTCCTGCGGACACGGTTATTGTCACCAGTGATGCCGGGCGAACCGCGATGGAGAATGTGTTTTCTCAGATAGATGAGGTGTTACGCGCGCGTGGATTCTCCTCATCGCCTGTATCTTCATCAAGGCCGAGTATGCATGTTGTGCCTCTTGGGGTCGACGCTAAAATGCTCCGGACAGTGGACAAACATGTTGCGAGAGATGTGTTAGAGCTGCCTACTGATGGCGTGTATGTTTTGTATAATGGCAGATTGAACCCTGCTTACAAGGCGGACCTTGAGCCACTAATCAGATCTGTAGCTCACATTAAAGAGAAGTTTAATAATGTCCGCCTGTTAATAGCAGGTAACGCCGAAGATAAAGGATACGAGACAGCACTCCGCCTTTTGGCTAGAGAGTGCAGCCTGGCGGACAATGTTGAATTCAGGCTGAATTTCCCAAATTATTTGAAGCGATATATTTACGGGTGCGCCGACATCTTTGTATCGCCAGTAGACAACATACAAGAGACATTTGGCCTATCCATAATCGAAGCCATGGCCTGCGGATTACCAGTTGTGGCGCCAAATTGGAGCGGATATAGAGAGCTGATCGCGGACGAAGAATCTGGCTTCCTTGTTGACACATGGATAAGACCATCCAACATTGAGGCAATCAATATTACCGGTGCCGCAAGCAGAAACCTTGATGGTGAGCGCCTCATGGCGGCGTCCACCATCATTGATGCGGAGCAACTTGCAGAAAGGATAAGCTTGCTTATTGGTTCGGCTGAGTTGCGATGCAGCATGGGCAATAAAGGGCATCAGATCGTGACGGAAAAATATACATGGAATGTGGTAATGAAGAAGTTTATATCCATTTGGAACGACCAAATCCAAATTGCCAGCGCAATGCAGGACCGGCGCTCCTTCATCGACCTACGGCGCACATTTGGTTGCTTCGCGCAAGCGTCGTCCGTTTTGGAGGATCTATACGCATATTGCCCGCTGTCCACCGCTATTGAATTAAATAGGTTGGCTAAAACAGTCAACAAGGATAAGTCAGCACCCGACTCGAGTATTTGTCTTGATTATGAAGCACTTGTAGATCCATTCGGACTTCGCGATGTATTAGATTTTGACCCCGCGACCGGAATTCGCCTAGTCAAACTACTGAAACGTGGTCTGCTGAAGATTGAGCGTCCCTCTAATAGTCTTTCGCCACGATCACAGCCTGCAGATCATCGAGTGTAGCGCTCTCCAGTTTTTCCATGTGGGCAGCCTTACTCGCTGCGGTGGTCTTGCCGTTTGGGGTTGGAAAAAACCGGCCCCTGTATGTGCACCTATCCAAGATTCATCGATGAAAGTCCTCTTTCCACGGGGCAGGATCATGACTGGTAGTGTCCAGTATCTTTCGCACTTTTTGATCTCCCGTCTTATTCAGGAAGGTTGTTGGTTTTTGGTTGTTTTGCTTCTGGCCCCCATGGGGGCCAGAAGCAAAGCGGTCAGGCGATGGCTACG